>Ga0315279_10000873_pt1 | contig 54238 bp, 51 predicted proteins | sample YL17G06_20_MG_FD_203694 | JGI IMG/M metagenome (GOLD analysis project Ga0315279, IMG submission 203694) | Sediment microbial communities from Yellowstone Lake, YNP, Wyoming, USA - YL17G06_20 | ecosystem: Environmental > Aquatic > Freshwater > Lake > Sediment | place: USA: Wyoming | collected... | reverse complement strand
CAAAGAACGATCGAGATCCTAAGAAGATAGTGAACGAACAGGAGCTTAACCGCTACCTCGAAGAGGGCTGGGAGTATCAAACAACTTTGCCGAGCGGCAAAATACTGATAAGGAAGGACGAAGCCTAAACAATTCGTACGAGCCCGTCTACAAGCATCTCTTTTCGCCTATAGGTCAGATTCTCTATCATTGCTTTCTGCAAGTTTATGAAACTCACCAACGGCTCGACGACCTCTATGCTCATGCAATAGTCAATGAGCGCGCGCGACGGGCAACAGCATAAGTGTTGTGGGAAACCTTTTGTAAAGGGTTGGTTGCATTGTATAGTGTGCTTGGATCAGAACGGAGTCAGTCTAGGAGTTAGAAGGTTAGGTTGCGGGTATGAAGCCTGAAGATGCGGCTAGAGTCAAGATTGATAGTTTGCTTGAGGCTGCGGGTTGGATAGTTCAGGATCACAGGGAGCTTAGTCTGAGTGCTGGTTTGGGTGTGGTTGTTCGTGATTTTCCATTGAAGACTGGCTTTGCGGACTACATGCTTTTTGTAGATAGGAAGGCTGTAGGAGTTGTTGAGGCCAAGCCCGAGGGCACGACGTTGAGTGGTGTGTCGGAGCAGACGGAGAAGTATTTGTGGGGTTTGGCTGAGAACGTTCCGAGTCTTGGGAAGCCCTTACGTTTTGCTTTTGAGAGTACGGGTGTGGAGACGTTTTTTAGGGATTTGTGTGATCCTGATTCACGTTCTCGTAGGGTTTTTGCGTTTCATAAGCCTGAGACATTGCTTGAATGGATTGGACAAGAAAACACGTTGAGGGCTAGATTGAGAACGGTTCCGCCTTTGATTACGGAGGGTTTGTGGGCTTGTCAGGTTGAGGGTATTCAGAATTTGGAGTTGTCTTTTCGTGAGGGTAGGCCTAGGGCTTTGATTCAGATGGCTAGTGGTAGTGGTAAGACTTTTGCTGCTGTGACTTTTGTTTATCGGTTGATCAAGTTTGCTGGTGCGAAGCGTGTTTTGTTTTTGGTGGATAGGAACACGTTGGGGAAACAAGCTTTGCAGGAGTTTCAGCAGTATCGGACGCCTGATGATGGTCGGAAGTTTACCGAGTTGTATAATGTTCAACGTTTGACTTCCAATCAGATTGATTCTGTGAGTAGGGTTTGTATTACAACGATTCAGCGGTTGTATTCTATGCTTAAGGGTGAGGTGGAGTTTCCCGCTGAGAATGAAGAAGCTTCGGTTTTTGAGGTTGCGCCACGGGACATGGAGCCTGTGAAGGTTGAATACAATTCGAATATTCCGATTGAGATGTTCGATTTCATAGTTACAGATGAATGTCACAGGTCGATTTATCATCTTTGGCGTCAGGTTTTGGAGTATTTTGATGCGTTCATTGTTGGTTTGACCGCTACGCCCAGCAAGCAAACGTTGGGTTTTTTCAATCAAAATCTTGTGATGGAATATGGTCATGAACGTGCAGTTGCTGATGGCGTGAATGTTGGTTATGATGTTTATCGCATTGCTACGAAGATTACTGGTGCTGGTAGTAGGGTTGAGGCTGGTTTTTATGTGGATAAACGGGATAGATTGACGAGGCGGGTTCGTTGGGAGCAGTTGAATGAGGATTTGGAGTATGATGCTGGTCAGCTGGATAGAGATGTTGTTGCCAAGGACCAGATAAGGATGGTTATCAAGACTTTCAAGGAGAAGCTGTTTGCGGAGATTTTTCCGGGTCGGACTGAGGTTCCGAAGACCTTGGTTTTTGCGAAGGATGATAGTCATGCTGAGGATATTGTTGAGATTATTCGTGAGGAGTTTGGCAAGGGAAACGAGTTTTGCAAGAAGATTACGTATAAGACGACGGGTGACACGACTGACAGTCTGATTGCTAGTTTTCGTAATTCGTATTTTCCGCGGGTTGCGGTTACGGTGGATATGATTTCGACTGGGACGGACATCAAGCCTCTAGAGTGTTTGTTGTTTATGCGTGATATTCGGTCGAGTGTTTATTTTGAACAGATGAAGGGTCGCGGGACTCGGACGATTGAGTCTACAGATTTGAAGGCTGTTACTCCTGATGTGGATAGTAAGACGCATTTTGTTATTGTTGATGCTGTGGGTGTTTGTGAGAGTGATAAGACGGATTCGCGTCCGTTGGAGCGCAAGCGAAGTATACCGTTTGATAAACTTGTTGAGTCGGTTGCGTTGGGTGTTCGGGATGAAGATACGCTTACTTCTTTGGCGGGTAGGCTTGCGAGGTTTGATAGGGAGCTAAATGACAAGGAGAGAATTGAGATTGAGGCGACTTCTGGGGGGAAGTCTTTGAAGGAGATTATTAATGACTTGTTTGATGCGCTTGATCCTGATAGGCAGTTGGAGAAGGCTGGGGAGCTTTTCAAGACGGATAGCCCAACTGCTGAGCAGGTGAAGAAGGCTTCTGAGGAATTGGCTAAGACTGTTTGTGCTATTTTTGATGATCCGAAGTTTAGGAATACGGTTATTGATGTTAAGAGGCGGAGTGAACAGATTATTGATGTTACCAGCAAGGACGTTTTGATTTTTGCAGGCGCCGACGAGCTGACCAAGACTGAGAAGGCTAAGGCTTACGTGACCAATTTCAAGAAGTTCATTGAAGACAACAAAGATGAGCTCACAGCATTGCAGGTTATCTACGGCAAGCCTTACGCGAATCGACAATTAACGTACGATGCGATTAAGCAACTTGCTGAAGCCATCAAGAAGCCACCGTACAATCTTACGCCTGAGCTCATGTGGATGGCTTATGAGCAGTTAGAGAAGTCAAAGGTTAGAGGCGCTGGACCCCAAAAGCTTTTAACGAATATTGTTTCCCTTGTACGGTTTGCCATTGGAGCCGTTGACATTTTACAGCCTTTCTCTGAAACCGTGAACCACAGGTTCACCGATTGGCTGACTCAACAAGAAAAGCAAGGAAAGAGTTTCACATCTGAACAACTTGAATGGTTGAAAATGATAAAAGACCACATAGCAACATCGTTGACCATCGGGATAGAAGATTTTGAGAACGTGCCCTTCAACCAGAAAGGCGGAGCCATAAAAGCAAACAAACTCTTTCGACAGGAACTGAGCAAGGTTCTTGAGGAATTGAACACGGTGCTAGTTAAATGATTGAGGATAGTAATACTTCCCGCTTGCCGAGAGGTTGGGCTCTTTTTAACTTAGATGATATTGTCGCAGACGGCAGAGATTCAATAAAAAGAGGTCCTTTTGGAAGCACCATCAAAAAGGCGTACTTTGTTCCTTCAGGCTACAAAGTATACGAACAGCAGAATGTCATCTATGATGACTTTACATTGGGCAACTACTACATTGATGCGAAGAAGTTTGAAGAACTTAGGGGGTTTGAACTCAAATCTGGAGATTTTGTTATTAGTTGCTCTGGAACAATTGGAAGAGCAGCCATAGTCCCAATAAACATACAAAGGGGAGTAATCAATCAAGCTCTTCTTAAATTGACTTTAAACAAGGCTCTTGTTGATTCCAAGTACTTTTACTATTTGTTCACATCAGAGGTTATGCAGAACAGGATTAATGCTAACACTCGGGGAACTGCGATTACGAACATTGCATCGGTTAAGGCTCTCAAAAGCATAGGATTTCCAATAGCTCCCCTTAACGAACAAAAACTTGTCGTCGCAAAGATTGAGGAGCTGCTCTCTTTTCTTGGTGCAGGTGTGGAGTCGCTGCGTAAGGTTAAGACGCTGTTGAAGCGTTACCGCCAAGCAGTCTTGAAATACGCTTTTGAGGGAAAACTGACCGAAGAATGGAGAAAAACCCACAAAGACCAGATAGAACCAGCACAAAAACTACTAGAACAAATAGAACAAGAAAGAAGAAAAAACGCCACTACAAAGCACAAGGAACCACCTCCCATTGACACGGCAGGTCTTTCGAAAATACCAGATGACTGGGTTTGGACATCAATCGATGCGCTATTTGATGTAGGTTCAGGAGGAACCCCTAGCCGAAAAAAACCAGAGTATTGGAATGGAGACATTCCATGGGTAACCTCTGGAGAAGTTGCGTTCAGCGAAATCAAAGATACAAAGGAGTACATTACACAAGAAGGGTTGGAAAACAGCAGTGCGAAACTCTATCCCTCAGGAACAGTTTTACTGGCACTATATGGAGAAGGAAAAACCCGCGGTCAAGTCGCGATTCTGCGACTACCCGCTACAACCAACCAAGCGATTGCTTGCATACTTTGTTCAAGCTCACCAATTCCTCCAGAATACGTCTTTTGGTGGCTCTGCTATAGGTATTATGAGACAAGAAGTATAGGAGAAGGTGCAAACCAGCCGAATATGTATCTTCACCACGTGCGTAGGATGCCTATTCCTCTTGCACCACTCATGGAACAGAGGGTAATCGTTGAGAGAATCAAGCATGACCTATCTAAGGTAGATAAGATGGAGGACACCATCGAACAAAGCTTTCAACGATCAGAAAAACTGAGGCAGAGCATCTTGAAGAGAGCATTCGAAGGAAAGCTGGTGTCTCAAGACCCTACTGATGAACCCGCTAATAGACTGTTAGCTCGAATAAAGGAAGTGAAGACAAAACATGAGAATAGAACCAATGATGTGGTTGCCGAAGAAAAGAAAGGTTTGATGCGTTATGTCAAATGAATCAGCATCCATTGTTCAAAAAGTGTGGAATTACTGCAACGTGTTAAGAGATGATGGGGTAAGCTATGGCGATTACGTTGAGCAACTGACCTATCTTCTCTTCCTAAAAATGGCAGACGAACAAACCAAACCACCCTTCAACAAGCCCTCAACCATGCCACAAGGCTTAGACTGGCAAAGTCTACTTGAAAAAGACGGAGCAGCCTTAGAAATCCACTACCGCCACATTCTCGACACGCTGGGCAAAGAAAAAGGCATGTTAGGCGTAATTTTCAGGAAGTCCCAAAACAGAATCCAAGACCCAGCTAAACTCAAACGTCTCCTCGAACTAATCAACCAAGAAACCTGGATAGGCTTAGACATCGACGTTAAAGGCGAAATCTACGAGGGCTTACTACAGAAAAACGCAGAAGACATCAAAGGCGGGGCAGGACAATACTTCACCCCCAGACCGTTAATCAAAGCTATAGTGGAAGTCATGCGCCCAGAACCAGGAATGACAATCAACGACCCAGCCTGCGGCACAGGCGGCTTCATAATAGCAGCTCACGACTACATATCCAGCAACTATCAACTAGACGTGGAGCAAAAACGCTTCCTCAAACGTGGAACCTTCAGCGGAAAAGACATCGTCGACTCAGTAGCCCGTCTATGCGCAATGAACCTCTGCCTCCGCGGCATCGGCGGAGAACAAAGCCCCATAGAAGTCGGAGACTCTCTCATATCCGACCCTGGCACACGATACGACATAGTCATGACTAATCCGCCTTTCGGCAGAAAAAGCAGCGTAACACTTACAAACAGCGAAGGAAAAGCCGACAAAGAAGCCTTAACATACGAACGCCAAGACTTTTGGGCAACGACCAGCAACAAACAAGTAAACTTCCTCCAACATGTAAGAACCCTGTTGAAAATCAACGGCAAAGCCGCCATAGTCGTCCCAGACAACGTTCTCTTCGAAGGCGGAGCAGGAGAGACCGTAAGGAAGAAGCTTCTGCACGAATGTGACGTTCACACTCTTCTAAGGCTTCCAACTGGAGTATTCTACGCCCAAGGCGTCAAAGCAAACATCCTGTTCTTTGACCGAAAAGAAGCCAGTGAGAGACCCTGGACCCAAACACTTTGGATATACGACCTGCGCACAAACAAACACTTTACGCTCAAAACCAACCCACTGCGGCATGAAGACCTTCAAGATTTCATAAGATGCTACAACCCGCAGAACCGTCATGACAGAAAGGAGACTGAAAGCTTCAAACCTTTCACATACCAACAGCTCTTGCAGCGAGACAAGGTAAACCTAGACATATTCTGGCTTAGAGACGAGAGCCTCGAAGATACCGCAAATCTCCCAGCACCAGATATCATCGCGAGAGAAATTGCAGAAAACCTGCAATCCGCTTTGGAACAGTTCAGCAGTATCGAAGAGAGTCTAAGCGAAAAGGAGAAAACACAGGAATGAGGCATTATGGAGCGTAAGATTTATGCAGTCCATGACAGGGACCTCAGCCAGTTTCTGACAGATTTAAGGCTTCTGGACAAGATTGCAGAGGGTCAAGTTAAGTGCCCAGAATGTGAATGCACGATCACTCTGAACAATATTGGCTTCATCACCATCTACAAGGGAGAAGCAAAATTATGTTGTGATAACATTGAATGCTTCTACAGGCTAAAGACGAGAATCAACGAGGGAAGAAAGAACGATGAAGTTGCCGCGAAAAAAGTGACGAAAACAATGGAACACGCAACTACTGAGACAGACACTAGCACTGAGGAGTCTGACACGGATGAAGCCTAAGACGGTTTTGTATTTTCTTACTGCATTAACCCTGATTCTAGTGGGCGTCGGAGGCATGATTTTGCTATCCTTCAACATCGTTCTCCAATTCCTTGGAGCAGGAGGAGGCTTTACTGGGTTCGGCGTATTTGTCTACTATCTGCTTACCTCGGTTCCGACATATCAAGGAATTGGGGCATGGATTGCCCGTGGGCTATCTTTTTGGAAGAATGGAGAAAAGAGTGCCGTTGCCCTAAAAATCCAACAAAGTTTGAATTCCGCGCAAGAAGAAATCAATAGCGAAGCCAGTGGAATTATCCCATATCCTGCCAAAGTGGAATGGGTTGACAAGCCATCCTATCTGAACACACATGAAGAAGTTGTCATTATCAGGATGAAAGAACATGAGGAAAACCCGAGGAACACTGCCTATGCGGTCATTGACTACATCACAAAAGGAATGATTCCTTACTCAAGACCCTACATCGAAAAACCAGTTCAGATTGCTATTGACTCTACAATGGTCAGAAAGATACTCCTTGAGAAAAACAAAGCTGCACTTGACTATTTTCTGGCTAATGTCCTACAAAAAGCACTAGACGAAGAAGGAGTTCGACATTTCATGGATGTCATGAACAAACTTGATGAGCGAGGGATGTTTACAAGGGTCTATCTCGAGGAATTAAAAGAACTAGGACTCAGGCTGTATCCGACACACAATCCAGAGGCATTAATAGAATCTAAAGAATACGTAGAACACTTGAATGTCTTAGCCACTCGAAAACGAGGCGAACTAGGAAAATCCGACCCTTACACTGGAAAGGAAATCAGGGCAGCATATATCTTGGTTGCGGAGTCGGAGAAGTTGAAGAGAGAAGGTTTCAGACCATATTTGCTGTATGCACAGGGTTGCCTCGCAGATGGGGCAGAAGCTATTTATTTGCTCTCAAGAGGAGACAACAACAAGCAATCCAGAAAGCTTGCTGATGGCATAGCTCTGGTCTGCAAGTTGAAAATCATCAATGCAAGTGAGTATGACGAAGATATGGGTGATGAAACATTCAAGGCACTTTGTGTAGAGTTGCGAAAAGAGAAGACATTGCCCAGCTAGTAATAAAACCTGCGCGCGCCAGCAGCTCCTCAACTCCTCACCTCTAATCCTAATCCAACCGCAAACCAGAACTATCACTTCAGAAACATGAAAGAAAGGGATTTCAATGGTGAAATGTCCAGCATGCAAGAAAGAGTTTGACAAGCACAAGAAGAGCTGGAAGTACGGGCAGTTTGACGTCAAAGCATACACTTGTGAGTGTGGAACAGACTTCAGGGAATACACCTTGAAAGGAAAACACAGCTTCTTCCTGAAGAAATCTAAAAAAGATAAGCGTTTTGTCAAAGCCTAGGCACCAGAGATAGAACAAAAGGTAGCAATGATGTATCAAGGAAAAACTCAAATAAGGATATGCTGTTATGACTGATAGGTGATAATAATGGCTGAGAACCCCAAAAAGGTCAGACTGCAAATAGAGATAACCACCCAGGCTGACGAACTGCTGCGGGCTCACAATAGGCACAAGGGAGACATGAGTCGCATAATAAACGACTTAATCCTAAAGGAGTTCATGCCTGCAGAAGATAAAGCCACACACCAAGCATCTTAAACGCTTGTGCGATTTCGCGCGCGCGAGTACATCAAAAGTCTTCTGCTGTAACTATTGTTTTCAATGGAACTAACGTCAAGTTCATGTAATGAAGCACGCGTTAGGACAAAGAGGAAGAATGCGCCCATAGAACAACCATTAATGAAGAATCATAAGCAAATGAAAGAGCCTACTATTATTGGCTAAGGAACAAACTCCTCGCAACGTTCAAACCACTCTGCGTTAGTTGCCATGTTCTGTTTCGGCCGGTCGGGTGCTCAATGCAGTAGCCTTTGCTGCGCAGTTTTCTCAAAGCCTTCTTTGCGTCTCCTCGAAGATTAGGTAGCATTCGTCTTGTCACAGCCTCTCTAGGAACATGAGCACTCAGAGAGTAGCTACAGGAGTCAGCAAGAGCTTGAAGAGTTGCTCTTTCAATAGTCGAGAGGTCGGACATGTGTGACCATACTGATTGGAATATGAATACACATATAAATCAGTTGTGATACTTGTATTGTGTAAGGTCGCGGGATGGAAATATGGCAGTAGTAATAGCCTACAGAAAAGAGCAGGGAATAGCCTTAGTGCCAGATCCTAGCTTCGTGACGTTCGTAGCAAAGATACAAAAGGCCAAGACTAGAAAGGACAAGAGCTATTTTGTATTGCGTACAACCGTGCCGAAAGGCATTGCTGAGAAGATGAGCGCCCAACCAGGCGACTACTTGCTCTTTAAGACAAAAAAGGCCGAATGGTATCACATGTTGAACTGGGAAGAAATGGGGGAAACTTGGCAGATGCTTCCTCCCGAAATTAGAAGTCGCGCTATTCTGGACGGTCTTCCTTGCCCAGGGGCAACAAGCCAGATGGGAATCTCCAGAGAAGCATTGGAGGCATTGGGATCAGCGAGCCCGACAGCGACCGTGGTTGCCTCGCCGCAACAGACAGTACAATCCAATCCGACTTAGAAGGTGATGAAAATGGAAGTCGAGTTTGAACCTTTCAGAAAAGTGTCTTTCCAGAGCTACCTAGCATTCGATAGCGCCCAAGAGCTTGCTAATACAATTGCTCTTCTGACTCCTCCCGGCATTCCTATGCAGGCTAGATTATTCTGGGCGAACGGAGTTGTCTTCCGTTTCTTTGCTCATCAGCTCTCCGAGGCTTTGGCCAAGGAGATTCTCACGGGGCATCTCATATGGGATCATGTCGAGTTTGCACCCATGCCATCATACACAAATGAACTCAAAGTGGCTGAAAGGCCACTAGTGACGATATGTATTCAGGACGTGACCAAGCACGCCGTTTTTGAACCAGTGGCTAAATGGATAAATGAGAAACTGATTGGAAAGAAAACGCGACAGTAGCGTGCTCTAGCCAGACCAAATTCTATCTGCTTCCTCTTCTTTTGCAAGTCTTCGACTTTCCGCGCGGTGAACGTATTCGACGGGTATAGCCTCTCTGTGCAGAGCCTCCTTTAGTTCGAAAGGATCCAAAACATCCGCCAGCCGTGATGCTCTGAAATGACGTTGCGTGTGGTTCGCGCGCGCGATGGCGCTGAGTATGGTTCATTATGCCAAGTTTTCTCATTATCTGCCATGCTCCTTGTCTTGAAGCGCGCGCCTTTTCCCCTATCCTTTTTGTCTATAATTCATTTTTATAACGCTCTACGAGGCTTGCTTTTCTTGGGAAAATCTGCTTCTAGGCATTACGATAAGGGTGATAATTCTAGTGCAACTCGTTAAATTGGATGTGTTTATAAACTCGACCTATTCTAGACGGTAACTTTGAAGTCAAGGCGTGATAGTTTATAAGTCGAGCTAATAGTTTATATGGTGCGGAGTATAAGCTTTGTCTAGACGTGAAAACGTTGCCGCGCACGAAAGGATCCAAGACCGGAGTCCGTCATTCCCCGCATCCTCTGATCCAGATTCATAAGCAGAAATACGTAACGACTATGGAAGATTTCTGCGAATGCATCTTTCCAAGAAACAGCTTCGAAGTGGAAAAAGTGTTGGAAGCCATAAGACAGAACAAAGTAAGTTACGGAACGATGCAGCAGACCGCAGACAAATTGGGAATCGACCAAAACAAGTTCCACGCGATCCTGAGAAGACTAAAAGATCTGGGAATCGTTACGGGAACCTACACTTTCAGCGAAATCTTCCAGAACAAAATAGCGGCAATAGGCTCATTCTACGGCAAGTACACAGGAAAAGCCAATCCAGTTCAAAAAGCTTTAGACGATGCCAATGATTATCTTAGAACGAAAGGCTACAGCGGAAGTTTTGAACCACGCTTCAACACCGAAGAAGACGACCAAAAGCAGGGCAAGGACTGAGACCCACAGCATAATCGCGCACGCCGTGACATTAGATTATCCTAGCTAGAATGTCAACCAGTTTTTCTTTTCTCAGGTAGGCTTCCTCGTTCAAGAGCTCAATCAACTTGTTTGTGACTTTTTTATAGGGCTCAATTGCTTGGCAAATGGCATAGTCCAAGAATTCGTGTCGCAAAGTCATTAATGCAGAGTTTACGTCCTCATCGTACACGCATATGCAATCCTCTCTTACTTCGCCGTGAAGCCGTCTGTCCTTGTTTGGAAGCCAACTCAAAGTCAAGCCATGGCCTAGGTTCAGAAGGCTCTTCAAACGCTCCAACTCATCAAACAGTACTTCGTCCGTGCCCAAAGTGCTATCCTTTCTAAGAGAGCTCGTTGTGTCTGGACTTGTTTTCAGCAAGGTCATCAATTACTTCCTTCAAACCATGCACGCTCTGCCCGTTTGCTTCATGCACAAGAATTTCAACACCGGCAAATTATTTAGAAGTGCCGGTGAGATCAGGCCTTCGTATGATTTATGATGTCGAAAAACCATATTACTCGGAGTCGGACTGTGGCATAATGAAAGAAAATGACCAATAATCCGCGTTACATGAGTAGGCTAGCCGCACGCGCTAGCATGAACAAGAAAGCCAAAAAGAGGAATGCTCCTCCAAATTCTTACGCTACTATGCCTTACTACTTTCCTACGGAGCAAGTTGACAAGCGCGCACTCGAACGCATCCGGGTCATCTTAGAATGGCATTTTATAGGTGCATAGGATTTTATAGGCATTTTATAGCGGGTCCATATGGATTTTATAGTTTATTAATACTATCCCACAGCGAGTCTGCTGCGTAATGCGAGGAGTTTTTTCGCTAGGTTCGCTTTTTTCTCCGCGATTAACCAGTTGGGTTCGGCAGTCTATTCTCCTATACGTAGAACTCGCTTTTCTGTCCTTATGTTCGCTTGCTCATCCTAATATTCTGGGCTCAGAGTCGAACGGAATTCTCAAGAAAACCCTTTGAGCACCATTCAGTTTAAGCCTAGGCAGGAAATCTTTCAATCTTGAATCCATTCTACCATTCCAGCAGTATGGACAGAAGATGATAGCGCAAATCAAGCGTCTACACTTTTCGGTAGCTCTGAGAACATCATTTAACCTTTTTTCGAAATTTGAAGAACCCGAGACAACGTACAAAATCCTCGGGCATTCACCACCTTTTCCAGGGATAATGCCGATTGGCCCCCCAGGTTTGAGGCAGTTGGCAAATGCGCGTTTAATATCCTTCTCTCCAGCAATCGAACCATGTCCGCGCAGATAGTTCTTCAGGCAGTCCTCAAGAGCTCCAATACTTCTGATAATCTCCAGCTTTTCATCTCTTGGTAGATCCACAGTTTCAAAAGCATTTTCCAACCATCTAGTGTACATTCTAGGCCACTGATATCAACTTTGTTCTATTTGATAATTAAGTCTTCCTTGCCACCCGTTATTTGCACGTGTGCAAAGACGATAGCGCGCGCGTCTGACTGGCGAGATAGCAGCAAGAAAAACTGGTTGCCTTTTCCAAAACGGCAAGATCTGAGCGTAGTCGAGTTTGATCCAGGGTAGAAGAACGCGCGCTCGCCTGTTCTGGGACTAATTGGGAAATGTTTTGTAAGGAGCAGAAGCCGTCACAAGCTTTTTTTATTCTATCCGTAATTGCTATAGTGACTAAGCAAAACCACAGAGGCATGGCTATGGTTCTTGACAGGAAGAAAGCAAAACAGATTTACGAACCCTTCGAAAGGGCTGTGTATGAGATACTACTCAAGCTCGACAAGAAAGTAGAGTTCTTTGATGTCGATGTCTCCTATCACCCAATTCATCAATTTGAAGGCCAAGCCAGCGTCATACCAGATTTCCAGATATACTTCAGGAACAATAACAAACAGTATTTGATCCTTATAGAATGCAAACATCACTCCGATAGCTCTGGCAATATAATGAAAGACCTTGAGGGATTTGTGGTCAAGCTAAACAAGATTTCAAGGGAATACGAAGGAACCGATTTTGTACTAAAACCGATTTTCCTGGTTAAGATAGACAAGAAGAATGAAAGCATTCCGGTAGCCATACAAAGAGAAGCAACAAAGTATAATATTCCTTGCTACGAAAGCCTACTAGTAGACCAATTGTCAGAGGCGATTGAAGCGTTAAGCCCTGGAGTTGCGTTTCAAGAATTTCTGCATTCGTATTGCGGAGTAGATATGGTTTTTGAGCCAGCATTTCTTTCGTTCAGATGCTTCAAGAATCAGAATTTTGACAAACCAACATTCACTTTTTCAATGCCAGCAGAGGATCTGACACGAATAGCTTATGTGAACAGGGCGAACGTAAACAAACGGGATCTAGCAGATGCATATCAGAGAGCTATCAAGAAGAAGAGGCTTGGAGACATAGCAAAGTTTATTCTGGAACAGAAGCGGGAAAGCAAAATTGAAGTCTTTCCAAACAATATCGTTGTTAATCTCAACTCCGCGAGATTCAATCCTGACGCAGCCGATCCAAACTACGGAATTCTTGAAATCCCGAATGTTTATGGATCAATATGGGTCATCGATGGCCAACATAGATTATACTCTTTCTGCAAGATTAGTGACGAACATCTCAGGAATACATATCGGTTCATAGTGACTTCATACCCAGAGATTTCTCTATCAGATCAGGCTGAGATCTTCTATACAATAAATGATAAGCAGGAGGGCATAAACTCTGACTTGATAATGTTTATATTAGCTCAACTTCAGGAGAAAACGAAAGGATATGCCGCTAAGGTTCTTTTAGACATAGACAAAGAGACGTTTTTCGACAAGCCACTCAAGAAAGGATTCGAGGAAAGCGAAAGAGGCGCATGGCTTAAACTGAGCACACTGACTAACACCTTAGCAGAAGAAAAACTGATTGATTGCGAGAAGCCGAGTGGTGGCTGGCTGCAAAAGAATAGAGAGGATTTGAATACGCCGTATAGCATCCTGAAGGCATATATCTCCTATATTCGCAAACACTTCAAGACTAGCTGGGACATTGGGAGAAAGGGATTTGCACAATCCAATCAGGGGATGTCCATATTATTCGTGATTCTTAGGAGAATAATAGAAAACAAGACCAAAACCAAGGATGATCTCGACGATATTGACGAAAATACATTTGAAGAGTCTCTAGGCAGCATTGACAGCAGAAAGTTGGATTCAAAGAAGCTTGTTGGGAAGAACATAGGAGACATTAGAAGCAAGACAGACCGGAGAGAAGTCGCTCAGGCATTGTGGAATCTGATAAAGTGATACTGTACGCGCTGACCCTTCGCGAACCTGTTTGAACGTTCGGCTTGTTCACAAAAAACGGTCTAGTCTCTCGATGTGTTCCTTCCGGTCCATGCCGTACGCTTTAAGGTGAATGCTGAAATCGCGCGCGCTAGATATTCACTTTGGAGCCATTTTGTATTCTTTTCCGTATTCTATGAGTTGAACCCCGTCGCTTATGTTCTTGAATAAGTACGCATTTTCGGTGTGCACTGGAAAGACTTTCTTCGGCTTTGTTTCTCTGATCAGACTTCCGATTTGGTCTTTGTTCAGATGGCCAGAAGCATGTAGCTGGTGGAAGTGCATTCCGAAGTGATCGAGCCAGTTGTGTAGCACTTCGTCTTCGATGTCCTCTTCGCTGAAAGGTAGAGTAAGAGTGCGCCGCCACACAATGTTCCACGCCAATTCCGTTGGTACTGCCGCAGGATATGGGGTAACATTGTATGGAAGCACGCACCCTCCTCTCCGAACCCGGCGTGATAGTTTCCCATCACCGGGCTCTCCCTCCCAACCTTTTCCATCCTCTTCTTGTGTGCCTAGACAGAGGATTTACGTCTACGTCTTAGACGTTTGTGGCATCTCGTGCACAGCGTTTTGAGGTTCTTGACCGCGTGCACGCGTGCGGGATCAAGAACCACTCTGGGAACTCGTCTGATGTGATGGGCTTCAAGTCCAACCCGTTCCCCACACCCCGTACAGCGCCACCCATCACGTTCAAACGCCAAAAGGCGATTGGCTCGATAGGTTTCGTCGTACAGGGCATCAGAAGTGGGATGGATTTCTCGGGCATCAATCAAGGAATTGTCGCCATCATCAATACTGGTCGACCATTCCTCCAGATAGGGGTTTGGTATCGACCGGTACTTCCAACAGGCACGGTAATTCAATGAGGTACGTTGACTCTTCAGAGAAGATAGACAAAACAGCTCTTTACTGGTGTATTGGCCTGCAAGAGCTATCTGTTTGCCTCTCTTCATCTGGCGAAAGCTCTCACGGACGGAAATTCTTCGTTTATTCCGCAGCCAAGCCGCAAGGCTCAGCTCTGCAGAGTGGTCAATTGCTCTGAACTGCTGCTGCGAGTTGACGTTTGCGTAGTAGTTCGCCCAGCCCCTCAGAACCAAATTAAGAGACTTGATTTTCAGGGCGGGATCATCGGCATATGCTCCTCTACCAAGCATTCGAAGCAGCTTCAATTTTATAGAAGCCACGTTCCTGCTGGTGGGGCATATTCGAACACAGCTAAAGTGTCCTAGCCGGTGTCGTTGAATTTGGAAGCCGAGAAACTCGAACCCCTCCTTCAATGACACCACACGCGTCTTCTCTGCAGTCAATTCCAGCTTTAACTGATCTTCAAAGAACTCTCTTATCTCATTGACTATGCTAATGGCCTGATTCTTGCTGCCCTTCACAGCCAGAATAAAGTCATCGGCATATCTCAGCAGCTCACAGCTGGCTTTTCCGTGTTTTCGCCACTGTCGACGTTCATATGCCGACAGCTTTCCCCATTTCTCGAACCAGTACTGGTCAAACCTATTGAGGTAAATATTGGCCAGCAGAGGCGAGAGAACTCCTCCCTGAGGCGTTCCCCTGCCCATCTTGGTTCGGACACCGTGTTCGACAACTGGTGCCTTAAGGAAAGCCAAGACCAGCCTCAAAACCCTTCTGTCAGCTATCCTCTGCTGGATGGCATCCATCAGGATCCTGTGGTCTATGTTGTCGAAGCACCCCTTGATGTCGCCTTCGATCACCCAATCATACCTTGCTTTCGAGTTCCCATATCTGTACAGTGGCAGTATGCATTCCAGCGTGCTTCTTCCGGGCCTGAAGCCGTTGGAGTTGGGCAGAAAGTCGGCCTCGAAGATGGGTTCTAAAACCATCTTCAAGACTGTCTGCACAACCCTGTCCTTTATCGTTGGAATGCCTATCGGCCGCTGCCCCCCGCCGGACTTCGGAACGTATTTCCTCAGGACCGGCGAAGGCCTGTATCGTCGCTGTCGCAGCTCCAGACTAAGATTCTCGAGGAACTTGGCCCTCTTGGACGGGTCTTGCAGCGATCCGCCGCGTTTGCCGTCTACTCCCGGAGTTTCGGAGCCAGAGTTGTCGAGAACTGCATCTAAAGCTTTGCTGAGCCACTCCTGCCTCCAGAGCAGAGAGTACAGTCCGTCAAAACGGTGTTCTCTCGCTCGTTTGGCTGTTATGGCCAATCGGCTCTGGAGGCTAAGAATGGCCTGTCCTTCCCCATTGCTGGGTACTGGGGTCTTCCCTTGCGGGTTGACCTGTTTTATGGCCATCCTACCACCTCCCTGAAGGCCGATCTGTCTTTTGCACACAGTTCGGGTTTCAAGGTTGGGACTGGAGTCCTTCCCCCTAGTGCAGTCATTAGCTGCCTTTCTGGGTACTATGACTCCTCCGCGCCGAATACGTCAAATCAGACGAGCCCTTCATCACTGAAGGGTAAAGCTGTCCTATCCATCACAGTACCTGTGGTGGCAGATGTATTCGGGTCTCACGTTCCGTACAGAACACTACTGCGAACAGGTTTAGGCACCCACCAGTAAACGGGGAAACCCCCTCACGTCGGAGAGTTCTCCCTCCCATTCTAACTGGAAGAGATTTCCCACACCTCGCGAGCCACAGGTGTGGTGGCTTCCCATGCCATACGCGCCCGAGAGCGGGTCATTGATCCTCAGCCGCTCCGTTTGGTCTTTAAACCGGCACTATCTTAGTGTCATCGTATGGCCAGCATGCTATCTGTTGTGGGTTCCTTATCGTTGCCTTGCCTGTTCTTAGAAGGCCGCCTCGGAGACCTAAGCTGTCTCCTAATCGGCTTTTTCGGCTGGGGGCTAGCCCTCGGCGAAGGGTCGCTCAAACCCTCCGCCTACCCAGCCTATCTTCGGGAGTCCAGACCTTACGGTCGCAGACGCCCAGCCCTACCTGACCTTGCGGTCCATTCGGGCATTGTTCCGTACAGCAAGAACTGGCTAATTTTAGTCAGTTCGTCGTGACGCGCGTTCGCTCATGCTGTGTATGAAGCAGCTGCCCCGCTCTGGCCTTATGTCTATCAGCTCGGCAAATTGGTAGAAGTCCAAGTCCATGATGAGTTTGCTCTGGTTCTTGTGGACGAACTTGTATGTCACTATCTTGCCCATGAATTCTCTCTCCCACTTGAAGTAGTCGGCGTCGTCAAAAGTTCCAGACTTCTTACGCTTGTAGTAAACGAGTATGTCTTCATCCTTCGAAGGGTCGGGCAGATCAAGACGTTCGTCATCGACAAGCTTGCTAAGCAAACACGCTGTTTTCGGAGAAATGACCAGTTTTCTTCCATTCTTTTTGGCGATGTTGTAGAAGCTTCTGAACCTGTCCATGTCTCGGCTGTAATGCGTCACGAACACGATTTTGTTCGTTGAGGAAACAATCTCGTTGCCCATGTGCTCTACCTGCGCCTCTGAGTAGTTCTTCCGTTTTTCTTTCAAGGCCATTCTCGTGCCTTCGCAGACAAGAACCGTGGGCTCAGATTCTTTTGCTCTCTGCACAAAATCTTCAGTCAAATCCTTCCTAGCACCATGCATTCTCAGGTCACCAGTGTAGGCAGCAGTCCCCTCAGATGTGTGTATTAGGAAGCCGTAAGCTGCTGGAATCGAATGGTCCACGTGGACGGGTTCCACTTCAATATCGTCCATTTTGATCTTTTTCCCGGTGCGAAAAGTCCGGTAATCGTGGTTTCCATAATCGCAGAAGCTGCTCGTCTCTTCCATCGACTCAAGAAACAGCTTGGCGCCAACACCAAGGTACACTGGAATCTGAGGATCGGTGAAGCAAATGTGAGTCACATGGTCGAAGTGAGCATGCGTCAGAAAAATAGCGTCAATCTCTGGTTCGGAGTATGGAAGATCAGTGAACGCTAGTTTCTCCTTGGCATAGAGTCCTCGAATCTTTGGCAGCAAACCAAATTCGAAGTGGTCTCCCAAACCGTTTATTGCACGCGGCGAAAGCCAGCTTGTAAAGTATTCTGCGCCGAAGCTGAAGGACTGGCCAAAATCAAACAACAATTTCGTCTTTCTATCCTGCACAAGGATCTTGTTGCCGCCAATCTCGTCTATGCCTCCGAAAAAGGTCAGCTTAGTCATGGTCCAGATAAGAGATGTGGACCGAATTTAAAACTATATCCCAGAGTCCGCGCGCTACTGCTCAAAGCTGTCAACGGCGGGATAGGCGCCTCTTATAATCGTTAAGTACCAATAGACATCGAGGTACTCTCATGGATAAGAGACCCAGGCTAAACATCAAACCTTTCAAGGACGTAGATGGACTCATCGTTGCCCTCGAGACAGATGGAGAGAAAGAGTTCGCCAAATATCTTGGAACAAGGGACAGAAAGGAGAATTTTGAACAAGACATCCTTTTGAAATCAGTAGGCAGTAACACATACAGGCGCTTCGCATGCAAAGGAGGGAAGCATCCCTCCGGAGTCTTTAGGGAGTGGGCAAACCACCAGATCCAATCCGAAACGAATACGATCAAAGGCATCGAACTCGCCTCACAGTCAGCTTTCGATTCTTGGAACGAGAAATTCGCTGCACACTTCAAGAATTTCTGGGACCAGAGGATGGCAGAGTCTATTAATTATGGGCCATCTAGAAAAATCCCGAACCTTCTTCTAAAAAGACTGTTGTTGTGGACGGATATTGAACATGGCTCTGGCAAGAAGCTGCTTTCATTTCTTCATGTGCCTTGGGACAGCTACACGCTGAATGCGATTCGCTTATGTGCAAGCGAGATTAGCCTTCCCAAAAAGCCCTCTATGAAAGATGTTGACACGAAAGAGAAGTATGAATCACTATTGAACTTGACTAGAAAGGCATGTAAAAAAGCTAGCGTGCCACCTATCTACCTGGACACTCTTGCATGGAACAAATCGCATCCGGAACGCGCGAGACAGAAAGACTGAAGGTAGCAGCATTGATATACCTGAACTAATTTAGAGAAACTGTGACTTGTGTGTGTTTGAATGGATAGCAACTCAGATATTCAGAAACTGGAAGACGTTTGGTATTTGATGCGAATACATCAATTGGGTTCATTCTTCAATCAAGAAGAATATCCTCCATCGTCTTGGATCATGGACTTGGTGTTCAGACTTTTTCAGTCTTCGTACAGAAGCAAATATTCTGAGTTGTTCTCAACCCCGAAGGATAGGATTCTTTCTCGCATTGAGAAAACCCTTGGTAATGTGCGCTTCGAAATAGATAAGTCCGAATTGCATGATATTCTCCGGAAAATCGATCAAGACACGGGAACAATAGTAACTGCACATTGGCTCACCTATATTTTCGATGTGCAGGAAAAGGCTGATTTCATATGGGCAAAGTTTCCTTTGTTCTTCTCGCTTGCCACTAAATTGAACAGTAGATCAGCGGACCCCAATCAGCTCAAGAAAACATATGCGAAGGAGAGAATTGTATGGGACCCGATAACTGGAATGGAACTCAAACATCGTTTTTATGCTGCTAAGGAAGACAAAGCACCAGAAAAAAAGCTCCATCTGAAATTGAAAGAGAATATGGAAAGAACTATAGACAATTTGGTTCCGTATGGAAGCATTCCGAAATACATAGCTTATATGTTTCCGAACGCCAAGACTGATCTTGAGGAAGATTGGCTTAGACTGGTGGCAGCAGCCTTGTTCTGGCTTACATACTATAATAGTGACAAGTTTTCGAAGGAACCTGACCGGAGCAAATTGCGCGAATTCGCATTAAAAACAGGATTCGTGGAGGATTCCAAGCAACTGAGTGACAAAGAATCAAAGAAGGTAAGGTTCACACATTTCAAACGTTTGTGGGCCGCGCTCCGTGATTATACGATGGACCCTTACTACAGGAGGCTTTTCATTGCGGGAATGCCACGGAACAATACAATTAGAAAACACATGGAGAAGCTTGATTCAGATCCAATGCGGTATGAAACATATCTAGCACAACTGGAGCTTCCTGGTGACGTATGGAATGAAAGACTAGTCGACAAAATCCTTTGCGGGAATTTGCAGAGAAAATTGAAGGATGAAGGATTTGGGAATATTGTTGGGAAAGGCCTCAAGAGCAGTATTGCTGCGCGCAGATTGTACCGTTATATTACAAAGGATATCACAAAGGGAGAAGTTCAGGAAGAGAGCATCAAGAAACAGCTCTATCCTGTGTATTTGGACGCGTCATTCAAGATAAGAGAGGAAAACCTTGGGCAGCTGATTGACAGATCCTCGGAAATTCGACAGACTATTCAGGGAAAATATGGTCCATTGAAAAACAGGGAAAGCGTTGTTCAGGCTTTTGAAACCCTGCGGAAGTGCTGCGCTACAAAACAGACGTGTGTGCCAGAGTAAGTAAAGCGCTAGATCTTGTACTTTTCCAGAAGTTCCACGTCAATCTTCTTTTTTCCGTGAGCATGGGCGCGCGCGCCTTACCATGCTTTTTGAGATGCACAAGCAACCAGTAGCTTACGTCTTTGCCTTCAACAGCGTCATCGCGCACGCTAGCCCTTGAATTCCTTCAAATAGTGCGAAATAGCTCTAGTAGTGATTAGGAAAGGGGGAATTGCATGCCGGATTTTCTCGACGAGTTCGCTTCATCAATTGGGTGCCAAAAAGAAACCCTTAAGGAGAGGATCTTAAGGGGCAAGCCAAATCCATTGCAGGATACGTTCAAAAAGCATTTTTCGCCATTATGGAGACCACTGACAAGGCCCGATGAATATAGATCAAATGTCGGCGAGCTTGGTGTCACAGCGGTCGATTCAAGCTTGTACATGAACCTGATGTCAACCGGGGGCATTTTCTATGTGGTTAGGTCCCTAGCCGTCTGTAAGAACATAGAGATTAAGAAACTGCAAACAAACGTCTTCTTCACAAAATCAGGTCTTCTTGAAGCACATTATTACATCGGCACAAAAATGGAAATGTTTGAATTCCAAGCAGCTGCTGATGCCTTAAGAAACGGTCTTGAATGTAGCGCGATTCTGATAGACGGTTCTCTTTATGGAAGAGCCATGCACGTTCCAGTTGAGACAAGAATTGAGGAAGACAGAACCGCTGTCCTTGAATTCTTCAAAACCTACGCAGAATTGCTTGACCTTTGCAGAAAGAAAGGCATCCTTATAGCTGGAGTGAGCAAAGAAAGTAGAGCAACATTCTACCGCGACTTCTTGCTCAAGCAGATCTTCATTGAAGAGCTCGAAAAAACCGACATCGAGGCTGGAGACAAGCAAAGATTGACTGCCATTTTTCCCGAGATCTTGGAAGATGAAAAAAGCGCTTTTAGCAAATTCAGAAAACTCAAACAGAAACATGGATCAAAGCTTGAGACGATCGAGTTGGTTTTGACTGAGCTTGCCTCGTCTCGACCGGATTATCAGTTGATAATGAACTTCGCTGAAAGCGTAGGATACACTCAACCACTAGTGCTTGGACCATCAAATAGGGCAGCCGAAAGAATGCGCCCCTTCAGTTTGAACCCAAAGAAGTATGTGATGAACAATTTTCCGATCACAGTTAGAGAAAAAGGCACGGAATTCGTCAACTGGGCAACAGAGACAATTTCGAGGATTCCGAGTTTCCCAAGCTTTGTTTCTTTCTATCTTCTGATGGACATTAGAGATTCACCCATGAGAATCGATGTTCCTTGCTGGGAGCAGCCTCTATCCAAAACAGGGTGGCCTAAGCCAATTGATGTTGATCTTCAGCCCCTGTTAAAGATTATGGTAAGCGGCTACTGTGGACTGGACACTTACAACCTGTGGCTTAAGAACGTGGATGAAAGAGTTAAATTGAAGAGGAGAGTAGTGGATGAATTGTATTTTCCATACATGGAAAAGCTGTTTGATAGCAAGATAATTCGTGGAAGAGGATATAGACGTGTCAGGTTCCCTTAAAGAAGTCGGAGTAATAGTCGGAGAAGCAAGTTCCAACGAATTCTTCTTTTCTTCCAAGCCTGGCGAGATGCCTTCAAGATGGGAATATTTGCTGACCTATTCAGAAGAAGATGTGGATGGAACACCTAAACAAGTGGAGGTCGTTGCACAGATTGAACGTGTCCTTTCTGCTAGTCAAGCTTTGACGAAGGAATTGGACTTCGAAATAATCAAGAAGATAATTGAATCTGGATTGGCTGACAGAAAAGTCTGGGGAAAGGCTCGCGTGCTCGGATACTTGACCGAGACTGGTAATCTCCAACTGCCAAAGAAGGCAGTCATACCTGGCAAGCCAGTGTACATTGCACCGACTGAGTTGCTTGAGAAATTCTATTCATACCCTAATGAAGAGGCAATCAAAATCGGGAGCCTAATCACTCGCAATGAGGTTCCGGTGAGCCTATCAATCAGGGGTTTCAGACGGCATTTGGGTCTCATAGCTCAGACGGGCTCAGGAAAAACCTATCTCGCAGGCATAATCGCAGACGAATTGCTGAGGAAAGGCGGCACTCTCGTGATGCTGGATCCTCACGCTGACTACGTGTTTCTGTCGAGAAACGTTGATGGCAAGAGAAACGAGCTTTCAGATAGAATAACTGTTTTTCGAAATCCGGCAAGTACAGGGAGATATAGTGAGGTCGAAGTTGGAAAAATCACGCCTTATGAGATCTGCTTCTCTGATCTTGACTTGGATGAAGTATGCTTGATCTCAGGGATAAGCGAGCATTACGCGAACATTGTAGCAGGATTGCAGAGAGCCCTAGAGGAGCTGAAAAGCGAAAAAGATACTTTCCAGCCGAATGATCTCATCGAGAAGCTTGAGAACGCTGACAAGTGGAAAGAACAGAGCGTCGAGGCAAAAATCATCAACGGCGCCAAATCCGCTGTAAAATACCTCAAGCGCCTTGCTAGAATGCAGGTCTTCACCAATGCTTCCACGAGTATTGACCAGATGTTGAGACCAATGCACTTGTCGGTAGTGGATCTCTCAGGCCTAGATGATGAAGTGTCAGATTATATAGCCTCCAGAATTCTTTCGAATATCTATGAGAAGATTTCAGACGGAGACTTTGAATACCCCGTTTTTGTTTTCGTGGAAGAAGCACATCGTTTTATCCCGGCCGAGGGCAGAACCTATTCAGGTCCAATAATAAAGAAAATCGCGGCGGAAGGCAGAAAATTCGGCGTTTTTCTGATTGTGATAACGCAGCGACCTTCAAAGATACACGCTGATGCCTTGAGCCAATGCAATAGCCAGATAATCATGAGAATAACGAATCCCCAGGATCAGAATGCCATCGCTATGAGCTCAGAGCGTCTTGGAGAGAATCTGTTGAATGATTTGCCTGGACTCAACACTGGCGAGGCCGTGATCGTAGGTGAGATGACCCGTGCCCCAGTGATGGCTAGAATAAAGAAACGCAGAACGCGAGAAGGTGGCAGCGACATAGACATTATGGCCAAAATGAAAGACGCTGTCAAGAAGGCAAAGGAAGAAACCGTAGATAACGAGAGTCAACGTTTGAGAGAAGACATCAAAGGATTCACGGATTCGTTCAAGAAGGAGGAATAGCGTGGTCAGGATAGCCCATCTGGCCGACACGCACTTGGGTCACAGACAGTACAATCTTGAAGAAAGAGAAAAAGACATTTACGACGTTCTCGAAGAAATCGGGGAAAAAATCATCGAAGAGCATGCTGACATTGTCATTCATAGTGGTGACCTCTTCGATTCACCAAGACCTACCACACAAGCATATTATGCGTTCAAGAAGCTGCTGAGAAAACTTGATGGAAAAGTCAAGCTCTTTGCCGTCTTGGGCGATCATGATAAACCCAAAATCCGCGGCATGCCACCCCACACGCTTTTCGAGGACCAGATCCAGATACTTGGCGCAGCCGGCACAGCTGAGTATCAGTCAACGATGATCGACGGCAAAGAAATCCTTGTAGCAGGAATCTCGAACCTAAGCCAAATGTACCGTGCAGTTCTAGCAGAGGAACTGAAAAAACTTGGAAGCCTCAAGACAAAATGCCACTGCAGTATTCTTGTGCTTCATGAAGCAATAGACCAGTTCTTCATTGAAGAGGCATGTGAATTGGCATTGACGGATGTACCGAAGAACTTCAATTATTACGCCATGGGACATTTGCACTACAGAATTAAAGCTTCTCATGGTCAAGGCGAACTAGCCTATCCTGGCAGTTCAGAGATTATCCGTAGTGACGAGATTGCCGAATGGAAGAAAAAAGGAAAAGGTTTCTACATTGTTGACATCGACAAAGGCGAGGCCGAAGTGACCAATGTCAATCTCGAACGTATCAGACCTCAGATGGATGTCACACTAAACTATGCACATTTGAAGGAAGAGTTGGAAGAGTTTGTAGGAACCTTGGCTACTTGCCAGAAAGCACCAGTCGTCCAAGTGGACGTAGAGGGAAAAGACATTGACCGCCAAGCCGTTCACCAAACGCTGAGTGAAGCATTAGCAGGCAAAGTTCTAACTTTCAGGCCAACAATCACAGAAGAGAGCGAGATGAGATTGCCTGAACTGAAGCCAGGCTCCTTCAACGTAACCCAAGTTCTAACTGATTACTTCAAGAAAAAAGAGGTTGCAGAGCTAGCGAATGAGATGTTTAAGCATCTTAGGCAAGGCAACACTGTAGCAGCCAAGGACGTAGCTGATGAATATTTCCGCAAAGTCTCGAAGGCGGGAAACCTCGATGATACTGAACAAGATTAAGCTCAACAATTTCGTTTCTCACAAGAATACAGAGCTGGATCTTGGCTATGGCATAAACGTGGTCGTAGGACCCAACGGTGCAGGCAAAACCTCGATACTCGACGCAATCAGCTTTGCACTATTCAACGATTACACCAACCGCGGAAAAAAAGAGAACCTAATCAACTCAACGGCCAAGAAATGCGGGGCAACGCTCGAGTTTGTTGAAGGCGGGATCAAATACTCTGCAGAATGGTCAATGGAGCGAAAGAAGTCAGCCAAGGGCAACCTGTATCGAATTCAAAACGGCTCAAAGACTCTTTTGGCACAGGGTGGAAGCGCAGTTCTTGGTGAAATCGAGAAGATACTGGCTATGGACAAGAGCATGTTCTTCCAATCAATCTATGTACAACAAGGCGAAATCGAAGAACTTGTCACCGCCAAACCTGCTATCAGGAAAGCGCTTATTTCAAGGCTTCTCGGAGTAGAAGATCTTGAAAAAGCTTGGCAAACCATCAAAGATATCATCGATGAATACAACAAAACACAGATAGTGCTGAAAACGGAGCTGGACCAGAGATCAACGCTAGAAAACGAAAGACAAAGACACCTAACCACATCCACCGAATTGGCGGCATCTATCGGATCCAAAAGAAAAGAGCTAAGCAAAATCGAAGAAAAGATCAATGCTCTTCAAACGAGCCTAAATCAACTAAAAGAGAACAAGAAGGCATTCGATAGACTCGACAAAGAAAAAGGCATTCTTGAAAAGACCATCGCAAGTGAGAAGGAAAAACTGGAGACAGAACAAACCGAGTTGGACAAGGCCACTGCAGCCAAGAAACTAACAGAGATCTTAGAAAGCGAAGTCATTAAACTGCCCTTCCTGGAGCAATACTCTCAGTATATCTTGAAGAGAAACGAGCAAGAAGCAAAGCAACAAGTGCTCATGGAAAAACTGCGCAACTTGGACCGATTGGAGGGCGTCTTGAAAGAAAACGAAAAAAACTCTGCACTTCACCACGAAAAGAACGCTCTCCAAGAAGAAAAAAGCAAGGAACGCAAACAATACGAGGGCTCGGAAAAGGCTTCTGAAAAAGCCCTCAGAACGATCCAGGATCTGGAGAAGGAAGAGCATAAGAAGAATGCGGCACTGGAGAAAGAACTGAAGAACTGCTCTGAGATACTTGAAGTACAAGTGACTCTTGAAACCGTCGAAACACTTCTGGGCAAGAAAAGGGCTGAGCTTGAGGCCGCTGGAAGCGAGCTTGACAAGAAGTTTGACAAGTGCCAGAAAAGCATTGGGATATCTGAACATCGAGTAGAGGAGTTGGATGACAATCTTTCCAAGCTTAGACCCTCAGAACCAGGTGCGAAAAAGTGTCCAACTTGCGAAACAGATCTTACAGCGGAGAAGATTGCTCAGCTAGGAAGCAAATTCTCTATTGAACAAGAGCAGATTGAACGAGACCTTGAAACGACGAGAAATGAGCTTGCAACCATCATACAGAGAAGGGATTACACTAAAGGGCAACTGAAAGAAGTGGAGAGAATAGAGCCTGAGCAAATCAAACAATGTGCCATCCAACTCGACGAAGCTAAGGAAAGGCTCAAGAAACAGAGAGCGGAAGCAGAAGAACTCAACAAGGATGTCGGCGTGCTCAAAAGATTGGACGGCGAATTGACGGAGCTTGGCAACCAGATAAGTGGGCTTGAAGAGTCTTACATGAAGTTTGAATCTGCAAAACGTGAACTTGCAAAGTTGCATCCCAGAGAAGAAGTCATGGCTGAAATGAAGCCAATAACAGAGGCCTTGGAAACAATCTGGCAGTCGTTGAAAGATTCTGTTTCTAGTCTTGGTTATGAACCTGAAGAGCCCTCAAAAGAACTGGAAGCGCTACGGGAGAAGAAGCAGGGCTATGATCAGAATATTACGGTAGCAAAACGTGAGTCGGAATATGCGAAGAGGGTGGCAATCACAAGAGGAGAGCTGTCAAGCAAAGAGCAAGAACTCACCGAAACGCTCGAGAACATCACGAAGCTCAACTATGACGAAAAACAACATTCAAGAAAGCAGGATGAGTTCGATGAAGAGATTCGGTCGAAGACCGAACTTGAAAAAGCAATTGCAGTGATGACAGGGAATAAGAAAACCGCCGATGATGAGACGGCAAATTATGACAAGAAACTTGAAAATCTCAAGAAGAAAGAGCGGGAAAAGCGGCACGTTGACGATTTCATAGGACTCCTGAACAAGATCAGAACTGCATACGGAAAAGACGGTGTTCAAAAGATGATCAGAGCTAGAGCGAGACCTCTGCTTGAGAGATCTACTCGAGATCTTTTTGAGAGATTCAATCTGGCTTATTCGGACATCAAGATCGACGATGATTACAACATTGCCGTCATAGGTCCCAGTGGTGAAAAACAGATTGAGCAGATAAGCGGCGGAGAACGCGTCGCTCTGGCCATCGCGCTTAGACTAGCCATTGCCCAAATTCTTTCAGGAAGAGTTGAGACAATCATAATGGACGAACCTACCACACATCTTGACGAAGAAAGGAGAAAAGAGCTGGTGAGTATTCTGAGCTCCTTCTTCAGGGAAGGCGGAAGAATCATACCGCAAATGGTCATAATAACTCATCATCCCGAAATTGTGGATGTGGCAGACGTGATCTACACGGTAAAGAAACAAGACGACTACTCAATCGCCGAATCAGGATTACCCATGAAGAGCTCAGACTAGGCATGGACAGCGCACCCTAGGGACTAGATATAGCTCGCGCTTTTCTTCTTCTTTTATTGTTATTTTTCAACGTCTTCCGGAAACTTTCTAGCGGCCCTTTGCCATCTAATGCATACTGCGTGCGCTATGTTTGTCTGGTTGTTTTCGATTCTATGAATCTTTTAAAGTCGAAGACTTGTTCTCTGAGTTTGTTCTTATCAGAAATCGGCAGATAGAAATATTCATCCAAAATTCGTTCAGCTTTGGCGTTGATGAGAAGATTCGCACATTGGCTCGGTTCGTTTTTTTTCTTGTCATTCCAATTATTTCTTATTTCCCAAATCAAAAGCACAGTAGTCGGTTTCTGTTCTTTGTATCTCTTTATTAAGTAGAATTTGTACAAATCTTTCTCGACCAAGTCGATATTGCATTTGTACTCAATGTAGATTTCTTTGCCGTCCTTGTCAATGAAACAGAAGTCAATCACTTTTGTAATTTCCTCAGTTTTGCCATTTCCGGTGGGAATTCTAATGGGTACATCGTATCGCTTTCGCAGACGAGCCTCTTTGAATCCTCTTGTTTTCAGTTCTTGAATTATCCAATACGTGAAGATTCTCTCCGAGAATTTTGCTCCACTCTCTTTGCTCTTCTTCCAATATTCGTAATTGCGCCCAAATGCTTTCAGTGAGTTGACTGTTAACTCACGGTTCTCCTTTTTCTTGAAAAAGTCGCTCACTTTGCTATTGGGATCTCCACGACATTCTTTCTCAACTTCAGTCAAGAAAGCAAATTTGCCATCCCGTAGCATATCCAATCGCTCTCTTCTTGATTCTGTTTTTCACGAATACTACAATAGCGCTATTCTATTGTATAATGTCTTTCCGTTTAGGTACGTCTTAATCTTTGATCCTGAACTGATGCTTCTTCACTAGGTTAATGTCTCTTAACTTGTACTCATACGCAGCCGTTTTGGTCATCTTTCCATTCTCCAACTCAACAGACATCTGGATTGCATTCTGACTTCCGGACCATACGCCGAAACCTCGCACAAACTGAATCTCAATACCGCCAAACCAGTAAGTCAACATACCATCGTTCGAAGTTAACAAAACTTCAAACACTTGGCCCAAGTCGACACCGTTGTACTCGAGGAAACACTGCACCTCATTTAATGCTTCAAAACGGTTCTTTGTAAAACTAATGAATCGCGAACTATCACACAAAGCGCTCATTCAACTCCTTCCTTTGGCTTGTTTTGGCATAAGTAGATCTAACGCTTTCTCTAGCGCGTCAATTTTTGTTCTTATGACGTCGTCAGGGATAACGAGTTCATCTGCACTTAATATGGCCGAAAGGTCATTCGTGGTCAATGTAAGCGTCGTGGACTCGATTGGCATTCTGTATCGGATTGCTTCTTCCTTGGATGATGATGTACGTTTTTCATGCCAGAACCGATGCACGCGTAATTCTCTCGCGGTATGTACACTCTTATACACATAGCCGCCGGAACTGTAGAAATTCACATGATCGAGCGGCATCTTCCCGTCTTCCGCATATGTTTTGCCATCAAGCCTCCAATCCCATCCGCTTTGTTCGGCGACATCAATCAGTTCAGCGTGTCTATCAGCGATGCAAATGTAAGGATCAGACGAACGACAGTATCGAAGGTCTAAATGATCTTCCATTAGGCTCGAACATGAACTAATCGTTTTGAATCCGCAACTGTTCAGTTTTCTGATGACGTCTGCAATTCCTTTGTCAACTATCACAATGTTTTCCCTCTGATTGCTCTGAGGAGCACGCGTTCTCACTTCTCTCTATGCTTCCTTTGTTCTTCTGTCATTCTTACGTACTCAGGCGGGATAGAACTGCATAGGTAGACTTTGTCGGTGGCTCTGTAGAATCTTATTCCATCTCGTATAGCAGTTTCAGCATCTATCTCTAACACAACGGGATTTCCCGTTCTTCTCATTCCAACTTCCCTTGCTACTCCCACGGTTGGAGATAGGTGCACCCATCTTCTCTTCATCGGTTTCAATCCTTCTTCCAGAATTCCGGAGACAGCGTCAAGCGTTGTTCCATGATAAAGCGATTTGACCTCTTTATCCTCCTCAAGCCTAAGTCTCACAGAAATCGTGTGACCGTACAAGGCTCTGATCCTGTTATCCTTCACTTCAAAACGTCTCCTCTCGCTCCCTTCAACAATGTCCAAGATCACCCTCTTGTCAACTGGATAGCGCTCTCTCAGTTTAGCCAGCAACTCATCCAAGTCTACAGAACCCTCCACATCCATCTTCAAGCCCTGGGCGCTGTGTCTAAGAAGAAAGCTAATGTACTTGCTCACCTTAACCTTCAAATCTGCTTCCATTTTTCTCCACTCTTTCCTTCAACGTCGTCGGCTTCTACATTTTGCTGAGCGCGCGCTATGTAAGGTTCGATTTCATTCCGCGCGCGACTAGGGTCTTCGCGTGTTTGGTGAATAGCATTCGTTTTCCCTTCGTTTTGCCTCGGCTAGCCATCTACAACTCTTGCAGTCCTCATTTTCGCAGAAAGTCTGGCAGTAGTGCTCGGCATATATTTTGTCTTTGTGTTTTGCTTCTTGGGCTTTGACAAAACTCTTGCAGTCCCTTACGAATCTGTCCGAGTTTATCGCAGAGGGGATGTGATTTCTCATAAAGGAGATTTCCTTCATATTTCTAACGTCTGGAATTAGCATTTGTGCGTGTTTCAAGTCAAGCTTCATGCCGTACCTAAGCTCCAAAGGTCTCTTTTTCTTCATTTTCCAGAGTGCATTCCAGAGAAAGACGATATGTCCATCGTTTCTAGTTACTCGCGTTGTGGGTGGCGTTATGAAGACTACTCTGTTATAGCCCTGAATGAAAAACATTCGATCGCCCTTTCGGATCCTTTTTTGTCTCTTTCCCGAATGGCTTCCTGTGCTTCCGAAACTTCCCTTTTCATATATAGGGTCGGTTCTCATGTCCTTGCTGTTACAGGGAAATCTCATAAAGATGGGCCAGCAGTGACCTCTTGACATTTGTCTCAGTAAACCCCCACTCAAGTCGGCTTCTTCTTGTCGCGTTTGGAATCAGTCTGTGGCTGAACAGTATTCTTGTGGTATCTGTCGCCACATTTTCCGCAAGACCACCATTCGCCCTTGTCTGCCATGAAGACTCCTTCGCCGCATCTTGGACAGAAGGAATTGGTGCGAGCAAGCTTACCGTCTTCAAGGACGTAGTGTCGTTTCATATTCTACTCTCCATAACTGTCCATTCTTGATTGTCTCATTTTTCTCGTTTGTGCAAGGTCCTTCATCTTGTAGGTGAAGGTTGCCTTCTTCTCTAAGCTGCCTTTTGTGGTTTCGATCGAGAGCTCAATCACATCTTCCAGTTCTTCAGTCTCTAGGGAGAAATCCTCACTCCGCGAGAAGCAGATGTCTACATCTCCAAAGCTGTATTGGAGATGCCCATCGATTGCCTTTCGGAACAGTTGAAACATGTGTTCTCAGGGAATCCCATTTGAATCCAGGAACTCTCTGACTTGCTCAAACACGTGATACTTGTTCTGATTCCTATCGGACAATAGGTCATATTCAAGATTGTCTGATTGCATCACCATAGTATTCACCAAGGCTGAATAGTTGTTTTCGACTTTCTTAAACATGCTTCACATTTTTCAGCTGCATCTTTTGCAGCAAGATTTCAGACTACGAGAGAGAGCATTTCTTGATAGTTTTCAATTGATGCACTTGCTTGACAATATTGATTCATTTGACCGATCGATCAGCACGCGCTAGGGTTCTCAGGGCATGGTTTTAAACCCCATCAAGCACATGATAATGGAGTTCTAGTGTGGTGTATGACAAAAGAAGCAGTTGTCAGACAGTTTTTCATGGATTTTGTTGAAAATCTCGGATACGACTTTGATGGATGGGAAGAGTTTGAGGATGAAGAGTGTAACATGATAATTGCCGACTTGTTTTTCGCGGGCAAACTGGAAATCAAGTGGAACCCCAACAAACACTCGTTGATGCTGAAACCCGAAATAGTAATCAACATCAAAGAGGGTCAATCCACCCGGTCGGGCACCGAAAGCGCAAACACCCACACACTCCGGAGGTAGTTCCAAAGATGAAGAAAGTGTTGTCTGTCGCGCGCGCTTTCAAGTAAGCGCAAAGAGAACATCGCCTCGTGCAAAAATAGAGACTAACCGTTCCAGCACTGTCTGCACAAATACTGACTGGACTAGCTTCATTTCGCGAAGTCTAGGTGTTAAGACCTGTTTGGATGCTCCTTCGTTTTCTGAGGATCTGACTTGATTTCTCTTCTCTCAAATAGGAACCGTATGCTTCCTCAAACGGTTTGAAAAGCCATCCGTTCTCGCTATACATTTGATATACATTCCGGGCACAGATTCCAAGCTTCTGAGCACTTTCATCAGAAGGTAGTATGAATTGGTTTCCATCTCTAGGAAGGTATAGTGCGTTTCTCATCAGCCATTCATAGATCTTAAGGGTTTTCCCATTGATGTCAGTACTGGCAAGTTTTCTTATAGCAATATCTACTAGGAGCCTGTCTGTTACGTGCCTTGCTCCAAACAGGTGCGCGATTGCGACTAGTGCTCTCGGATGCGCTGCAGTGATGCTAAAAAGCGTTTCCGCGGCTAGAGGTTCGAAGGTTATCCCTCCATAAAGGTTCACGTACTCTTTCCATTCTTCGCGGTTGAAGTATGGCACTTCATGGAGAGCACCAAAATCGATTAGATCCGTCTGGTTTCCTGATGGGTAACGGTTAGGGACAAGGCCGAATTTCATCAGGAAATCGTCCAATTCTTGGTTTCTGAGAATCTCTGAATAGGTGAATAAGGGTTCTTCGCTGATAAGAAGAACTTTCTGTCTCCTTCCTGCCCTTGGCAATGCTCTTCTCAGCAAATCAAGAAGGTTGTTAAGGATATTCTTGCTAACTGCAGCGTTCTCAAAGATATAGTGGATATCATCGAAAACAATGCAATTCGCAGCCTCAAACGCTGTTCTGAGGCAAGGATAATTCCTCAGCCTAGTACCCCAGACTTCCTGACTTGCCATTTTCAGAGGATCAATATGTGCAATAGCCTTTTTATCGAGATCGAAGTGAAGCATTAATGGAATGAAACTGTCGTCATGTTCAATCTTGTAGTTGAGTGCGATAAGAGCAGCTAATGTTTTTCCCCAACCTTTGAGTCCTATTTGCGAACGGCGAAAAAAATAGTCGGAGTCAAGGAAATTGAGAATTTCCAACCATTGCTTATTGAACGGGAAAGGAACATCGCGCCTGAGTTTTTTTAGGTGGGCCAGCTCCATATTCTCAGCCCTAGTAGGAAGAAGGAAGGGATTCAGTTTCGCCAATTGCCTTGTCGCCTTAAAGGAATCTTGTGCATTGTGGTTCTATTTCAACTTGTCCGCATTGCCAGACGTGAAAGAAGAGCTGGGTGAAGAATGGTCTAATGTCTTTTTGACCATACACGGACTAGTTGGAAAAAATCAGAAGTCTATGCTATTCGGGTTGCCTTGATCGATCCTGCACAGTCTGTCTTGCACAACGTTCTAGGAATTCTTTGCGGTCAATTGCTTTGCTCCGTGACGGGCACAGAAAAACAAATAGCGCTGGATTGAGAAACAGATAATCTGGGTCAAGATGTCTAGGTTTCCACAATCTAAAGCGAAGAAGGGCAGTCAAAAATGGATTCAGAAGCTGGTTAATGACAAGCCAGGACTTTTCAACTCAAAGCTCTGGAGCAGAATGAATCTTTCAAATGACGAGGATATTCAATGGCTTTCTCCCTTGAAAAGCGACGAGTATGCTGAGTATCGTGATCAAGCCTTTCTGAAACTGCTTGACATTAGATTGGAAAGGAGAAGCTTAGCACAGTTTTGGCCTGAGGGGGGCCCGCAGTGGGATGCTTTGGGAAAAAGCTCTTCCGGGAAGCTGCTTTTGGTTGAAGGAAAATCCCACGTTTCAGAACTAATTTCGAGTCTGCGGGCCAAGGGTGAAGAATCGAGGAAGAAGATACAGAAAAGCCTCGAAGAGACCAAACGCTATCTAAATTCCAAAGCGCACGCGGACTGGTCTCAGGGCTTCTATCAGTACACAAATCGATTAGCCCATCTTTATTTGTTAAAGAAGAACAATCTGCCGGCTTACTTGGTACATGTCTACTTCTTGAATGACTTCGAGATGAATGGACCCGCCTCTTGCGACGAATGGAGAGGGGCCATCAAACTGCTCGAGTCGTACTTAGGAATTGGGAGACACAGGCTAAAGAAATTCGCAACGGATGTCTATATTGACGTACGTGAACTCGAGTAATTGCTCACACGCTTCGACTTGGCCAATCTGCCGAGAACCTTGAACGTCTGGCTCGAGCTGCATTTCATTTGAGCATGGATGACTTCGAGAAAGGAATGGATCAAATCTCCGCCTGTTCGTCTAACCTCTGAGCTAAACAACTGGCCCAGTTTCAGGGGCGAACGCAAGGCTTCGTTAAGTATTAATAACGGCGAACCTCGCCAGATTTCATGGCGGCGCTATCTATTCAACCTGATCGGGTGCTTTGATTTGAGAGCTACAAGAGAAAAAAGCCTTCGCGACAAGTGGTTTCTTTATGTCAAAGGCCTCGATAACCTTTAACTCAATTTTCAAACTATTCTGCTGCAGGTGTCGAATTATGCCTGAAACAGCTGAGAATGTCCGAGAGAATCGACCTTCAAGCGATTTTCAATTACAGAGGAGAGAGGGTGACTTGTCTAGGCCTGATGAAGATTGGATGCAGGGAATCTTCGAGACTTTCTCCCTCGATAGTGGGTCCAAGCGAACTCTGTTTGATAGTTTTGAGAAGTCGGCTTGCATGCTCGCAGATAGAGTCTTAAGTTGTCAGACCAACGAAACCAGATCAATCCATAGAGGTTTAGTCAGTCAATTCTTCAAGGCTGCAAAGGGATACGCCTATGCGTTTGAGACATTGGCAGAGGATCCAGTGATCAGCTGGTTTGCAGAAAAAGGGACTTATGGACCACAGAAGGTCAAGTTGCTTAGAAAGAAGAAGGAAAACCTCTGTGAAACAATTCATACGCTGGAGAAGGTGCTTGTTAGGAGGCGTGTACATTCTAGACAAAACCGTGCTGTAAATGAAAGAGTGATTCGGGGAGCGAACTTAAGAAGGTCAAGAGAAAAGCAGTTGGAGAAGGAAGTGCAAGAGATCTTAGAGGCAGCATCTTCTGTTGTAAACGCAACTACAGAGGGCAAAAGCAGGCAAGCGCTACAGGAGAAGTGAGCGCGCGCGTGATATATCGCCATCTCAGTGCAGAAAAGCGTTTAGAGCTGATATATCGCTATTTTAGCAACCAGAAAGACCTCAAATTAGACCGAAACAGCAGGGTAAAAGCCTCAGAAAGTAGGGTGATCATTGAAGTCCTAAGTGGAACTAACGCGTTCGAATCAACTGCGCATTAAGTATTCCTTATGGTTTAAGAACAGCAGTTGTAAGATTATCTTCGCCCAGATACTTGTTAGCAGCCTCCACGATATCCTCAACTCCAACGTTCGTAACTTCTTCTAGATATCGCGCTAGCGCGTTTTCGTCTTTGTAGAGGAACTCAAAGTCAACCATCAATTCAGGAAACCCGTATGGATCATCTACACTATTCACGGCACTGCCGATAATACTTCTCTTGACTCTGTCAAGCTCTCTAACAGGAACGCGCCTCTCTCCGAGTTTCGCAAACTCGGAGCGCATAATACCGAGGGCTTTCTGCAAGTTTCTGGGTTTAACAGAAACATACGCCACTATGTGACCATAATCCGAGCCCTGCTCCATCTCTGAACCTGTGTCGTAAGCAAGTCCTCTCTTTTCTCGCAGCTCTTTGAAAAGCCTGGATACATGACAGCCTCCGCGCGCGCTAAAAAAGAAGCGCGATGCACCTGTGTCAGAAGATCAGAATTCCGAATCCAACTGGTTAATCGCGGAGAAAAAAAACGAACCTAGCGAAAAAACTCCTAGTATTACGCAGCAGACTCGCGGGGGGATAGTATTAGTAAACAATAATGACCGTGGGAACCCGCTATAAAATCCTATAAAATCTATAATATCAGAAGTTAATGCGGCATTGCTTCTTTCAAGACTTTGGTGTCTCGCATTTGTACTCGATGCTTGCATTCAAGGTTTTGTCTCGTTTGATTGGATGGCTTCCGGCAGTCTTCCAACAGATTTTGATTCGACCTTTGCGCGCACCAAGTCATTGTCACACAAAGTGATGGTATGATTCATGCAGTATTGTTCTTCTCGTCAGCGTTAGCGTGAGTTCTGCTGGTGTTTAATGTATTAAAATGGTCCTGATTTTTGCTGTCTTGGGCTGCTGGTTTCATGTTGGTTTGATGGAGGATTTTAATATCAATATATCAATAAATCAGCTGGAAAGCATGGAGTTGCAGAAAAAGGTCTACTTCACCCTGATTGCTGTGGTAGAGACGCGCGTGAAGACAGCCCGGGATGGTAAGTATTCTTAGCTGCTTTCTTTGACCCTTTGGATTACCCGTTTCAACGGATCCTTATGATGTTGAAGGCTTGGAGCTTTCGAGGTTTTCAAGTTCGTGTTGCATTTCGTCTTTCAGAATCTCGCATCTCGGTGCTTCCTTAGGTGTGTAAACGCATTTTGTTCTTTGCTTTACGCATATTTCTTCTCCTTCAACCTCTATTCTGTGTATACACAGAAGCTGCATTTCGTAGTGTATGAGATCCACGAATTTTGAGAGCTCTGCTTCATCTCCTCTTGAAAGCTCGATTGCGAATTTGAGAGTCTTCTTCCTCAAGTCCGGCCTGTTGACAATGCTGTAAATAGCCCACAAGCTTGGTGTCAGTTGAGTTACAAACCAAGGTGGTTTTTTCTCCAGTCGCTCTATAAGGTTTGGTTGAAGACGTGCAAGAAATTCGAAATACTGTTTCTGGTTGTCTTCAGAAAACGTGAGGGCTTGGTCAAAGTTCACTCGGCCTCGGACAAAGAGCAGACCCAACCCCGTGGGCGTGAGCTCATAATACGTGAGTCCACGTTCTTCCTTCACAGCATTGATGAAACCACATTTACACAGTCTTTGCAGCTTTCCAGTGACAGTACTGTGAGCGATCTTTTTCTTCGCCCCCCTCAAGAGTCTTTCGAGATCATATTGCTTCTGCTTTTTTCTCGCCTTGTATAGCTCTTCCAGGATATCCAGGTCATTTTCTCGAGGCAACCATATAGTTTCAGCTACTGCCTGTTGAAGTTTGCCAAGTATTTCCTTAAACATGTATTCTTCTTCCATTAATGTCGGTTTTGGTGCTTGGTTACCGACTCAAGTGTGGCGGAATGGCATGGAATAATGAAGCTTAAAGGTCTTATAAAGCTTTCGTAATACATCTTGGAAGGAGTAATTTAAAATGAAAAAAGAGAAAAAGATGGATCTTTTTAGAATTCCATCATGTCTATGTAGTTTGAGATTCTTGGAATACCCAAAGCGAAGTTGCGCAGGAGGGAGCTTTCAATGAAAGAGAAGACATATTTGAAGATCAAGGCAAAGGACATCGTTCCTTCTTCGGTTTTGCCGCCCAGAAAACATTCGAAGGAAATCCGGGAATCGGTCAAAGCACACGGCATCATACAGTTCCCCATCGTAAGACCATACGTCAAATGCCCTTTCAAACCCGGCGCCCTCCACAATGACGATGGAGAACCCAGCATATATGAATGGATTGACGGTAGCGGAAGGCTACCTGTTCTTGGTCCGGAAGAATACGTTCTCGTGGAAGTGCGCCAGACAGCAAACGACGCGGACGTCTTCAAGATAAGTGAAGCGACGCATAAGAGAGACCAAAGAAGCGCATACGAAAATGCCGTGTTCTTCGATGCTTACGTGAAGGCCGTGAAGAAGGAGACAGGCGAGGAAGGAGCACTATCCAGAGTAGCAAGAGAATCCCAGATTAGTCCGAGCATTCTATCCCAATACCTGGCGATCAACAGCCTATTCACGAAGCTTAATGCTCTGAAGCCCGAGGTAGACTTCGACAACCTAAAATCGATGGGGATAAACGGCCTCTACACACTTTCGAAACTGTCCGACCACGAGGATCTTCTGAACGTCGCTCTGCAGATCGAACAGACCCCGGACAGACTCTCAATCGAAGCCATAAACGCGATCGTAGACACCAAGCTAGAAGCCACACCCGACATCGAAAAGGAAATAGCAGCCAGCCTTGCGCCCGAAACCTCGCCAGCACTCGCAGACAACACCATATACGACGCCAAGTCCAAAGTCTTGTCGGAAAAACTCGCCACGATGATAGGCAAGCTGAACACGATCCTTCCACAAATACGAACCGAACCAACCCCCATGAAGCAATCCCCTTCACCTGAGACCTTGAAAATCATGGAAAGAACGTCCGCCACCCTCAAAAGACTCCTATACTACCTCAAGAAACTCAAAAAAGCCCAAACCCAGGCCAAAGTCAAACCCGAAAACACCACTGTTAATGCACAAACCTCCGAGGCAAAAGAGAACGACACCACACAGAACCCAACCCAATAACCCTTCTTTTCTATGCTCTTGGAAGCGGAGCAGCTCCACCGCACATATCTTGAAGAGACGTAGTCCATGACGCTAGCGAAACAGAACCTAGAGCACAAGAACTCTGCTACGCTACAGTCAGAGTTTCACACGCTCTCAGCACTGATTGGGGAGTTGCAACGTTTGAAGAACCTGCTAAATGCAGGCCAAGAGTTGGTTCTGAGATGGGTTCCGCAAGACGGAGAACTCCATGGCGAAGTGAAAGGGACTAACATGCTCATCTACGATAAAGATGTTGGGACGGCTCTAGCCACACTCCGACATGAATTTCTCGATTATGTTATATGTCAAGCAATCGAGCCCTACAAGAAAGTCACGAACAAACTTATCGAACTCCTGAACGAGGAAGCCTACGCAAAAAAAGAGAAACTCGTCGAGCTTCTATCCAAGACACTCTAGGAAAACGAGTCCGCGCCCCATTTTCTCAACCTAGCTGATGAATTCCGCGCTCCGATTGTATACGCAAACGACACAGATGACAACGAAGGCGCACCGCGCGCTTCAACTGCGAATTTGAGCAGCAAGCACGAAGTCACAACAAACTGCCAGTAACGTTCACCATCCTGGCTGTCAATTTGCGCGTCTGTACCACAGCGATTGGGGTGAAGTAGACCTTTTTCTGCAACTCCATGCTTTCCAGCTGATTTATTGATATATTGATATTAAAATCCTCCATCAAACCAACATAAAACCAGCAGCCCAAGACAGCGAAAACCGGGACCATTTTAATACATTAAACCCCAGAAGAACTCACGCTAACGCTGGTGAGAAGAACAATATTGCATGAATTATACCAACACTTCGTGTGTGTCAGCGCGCGCTGGTAATTCTTATATTGCGTGTCAGCAACGTGAAGTGCAGACTGGATGGTGTTCAGTTTGAGCAAGACCAAGCATAGAATGTTGGTATCAATGGGGAAAAACGTTGAAGCTCTTGCTGGGGAAGCGACAAGCGAGAAGGTTATGGAAGGCAGTGAAGAAATAACCGAGAAAACTGACAAGATGAGGACAGCTGAATGGGTCAGAGGCGCGATGGAAAGACTTGACGCCTTGGTCAGCGAAGAAACGAGGATTCAGATCATGGAGAACTGTGGCCGCGACTGTGCTGATGTGAACAAGAGGATCATCGACAGGGCCAAATTGAGGCGCAAGAAGTTCAAGAGCGCAGACGAGTTTCTTGAGGCAGAACAGAAAAAGCCTATGACCGGAACAAGACTCGTTAGAGAAGGCAACATACTCTACCAGCTCTACACGCCGAAGGCATTCACTAGGCCGATGAGATGCTACTGCGGCCTGCTGAGAGGACTACCAGACGAGAAGACAATATCAAAGACCTACTGCCACTGCTCGAAAGGGTTTGTCAAGAAATTCTGGGAAAGCGTTCTTGAGAGAGCTGTGAAAGTTGATCTCATACAATCAGCCGTATCTGGCGCCGATGAGTGCAAATTTGCTATTCATCTCTGATGGCAGGGAGGGGAAAAGAAGGTTATGGAAAGCGAATTGCTTGGAAAACTAGCAGACAAATTATTGACTACAAAAGAGCTTTTCCAGATGGTTGAGCAAGACTTTGGCTTACTTCATCTGATAGTCAATGGTGTCTCTTCCTCAAAAGCTTCAATCAGATATGGTTGCGCCAAGATCTTGACGGATCTAAGTGAAGCGCATCCCAAGGAGCTATACCGATACATGGACTCCTTCATTAGCCTCCTAGACAGCAAATACAGAATCCTCACTTGGAACGCAATGGCCATAATTGCGAATCTGACCAGAGTTGACAAAGATAAGAAGTTTGACGACGTTTTTGAAAAATACTACAGCTTCCTGAATGACGAATACATGGCCACAGTCGCCAACGTTGCTGGTCACTCAGGCAAGATTGTATTGGCAAAACCATACCTAGCAGACAAGATAACGGACAAGCTTCTGAAAGTTGATGACCTCTCTATAACCCCTCACTTGACAGAAGAATGCAAGAGAGTGATAGCTGAAAAGGCAATCAGTTCATTTGGCATGTTCTTTGACAAAATCAAACAGAAAAGAAGAGTAATCTACTTTGTTGAAAAATACTCCACCAGCCCGAGAAAAACCCTGCGAGAGACAGCAAAGAATTTCCTCAAGAAGTGGGGCTAGCATAATGACGCATACTACAGCCCCATTACCTTGCCCATTTAGACTCAACGCTTCCTACCGTTGTCGAGCCGCATTTTTTTCGTAGCGAGCAGCGCGCTGGCTTGTCCCTATATTAATTAATGCAGTTGGGGTCTCGTATTTTATGGCTTGCGTCCAAGCTTAGGAGGTGAATCCATTAGCTGGGCAAGATGAACACGAGACCCTAGAAACCCTCTTTAGAAACTTGGACTTAAGTTTTGCTCAGGCGTTTTGCACAGCTGCTTCCACGCTTCAGGTCCAGGCAGACCTCCCAGAAACCCACTCGGCGTCTTTAGGGCCTTCATAGTTATGCGCATGAAGGGTGTGCGAAGCTTGAGAGAAAAGAGCCGATGCCAGATTGGGCTTGTGAATTGGCTACGGAGATTTTGGACAAGTTTGAACGGAAGAAAATTGACAAGAAATGGGCTTACAAGTTGCGCTAGAGTCTGGAGAGCGCACGTGTTCTTTCTCCTTGCTGCTGATTTCCGTTTAGGTTTTGTTCTTGATAGTTTTGCGAGAAGAAACCGTTGCATTTTTATGTGTAACTTTTGTCCAACCAACAATGATAACTGCGCGTGCTAACATGAGCTCTTCTGCGGGAAGTGTAGGACGAATCCCTGCATTATCTCATACCCGCATTGATTTGAACTCGGGTTCAGATGGCGATGACGCCACTGTCTTAGTATCTCCCGCGAACCCCTCCTTTTTCTGTCTTTTTTCATCTTCAGTCAATCGGATTTCGGACTCAAAAGACTACCATGTGTAGTTTGCCTTTCAATGACTTACAGCTCGACCCAGAAGGCTTATCTGGAATCTGCGTAAGATTGTCCAATGATGTGATTCGGTTGGCAGATATCGAGAAGCTACTCTCAGATCTCTTAGGTGCATCAGAACTGTCTGATGCTGAGCGGGTAATTCGCGAATTAGTCGAAGCGGCAAGGAAAGAAATGGCGACTGTTGTAACACTGGCAGTAGAAAGAATAAGGACAGGCAGCTACGATGGCGGTAAATGGTCATCACTCGCGCTAACAATAATGGACACTTTCAGAAACGCGCAAGAACCAGGGGAAATTCTAAAGGTTCTTGTCGAAGCCGACCAAGAGAACGGTGCATACCTTAACAATCTCGGGGTTTTCATGGAGATGCAAGGACAAATTGGAGAAGCAATCAAGTATTATGCACGGGCATATGCAACAGATTACAAAGCTCATGGACACGAAAAGGCAACAAGTTTTCCCGCATGGGTCAATTTGAGTCGGATTGCATTCAACTTGGTGAGCAAACCACTTAGATAATGGGAAGGGAGAATGTGCCAAGAAAAGCCCCGAAGGATATTCCTAAGATTCAGGAAGTTGAACCACAAAAATTCTTTATCATATACAAAACAGATACAGCAGAAGACTTAGCTCAGCATGTTCACGAAGGACTCCAAAACAGAGGTGTTGATGTATTCCTCGCTACAGAGGACTTGAGAGAGGGATTGACACAGAATGAGTGGAAAGCGCAAAGAGACTCAGCCATCGAGGAAGCACAAGTTTTCATATTAATAGTGACCCATAGTGCATCAACATCAGATGAAGTCAGACATGAACTGAAAATGGCAATTGAACTCGAAAAAGACATCAGAGCTTTTGTGGATTCTCGCATATGGGATGCCAGCGAGCAGTTGAGGTTTCCGCTAAATGGAGACGTTGTTGACGTTAAGAGCTTTCAGATACGTCGTTTTGACACGAAACCTGAGGCTCTGCTTCGTGAAGTGATTGATTCCACGTTATCCACTCGGATAGTCAAACTGGCGCAAGAGGAAAAACAAAGAAATGACATATCAAGGCGAAAGGAATGGATTCTAGATTTGATCAGAAAGCGAAGAAAGAGTGGCATCACCGGAGTTTGAGGGGGCTCAGGAAGTTAGATAGCTCTTCATGCCACAATCATACAGACTTAAAATGGCTGAGAACTTCTCCTTTGGCGTGATTCCGCCTGACAAAAGCGCTTTCATCAGCAACGAAGGATCGCTACACAATACTGCATGACCTTCAGCAAAAGACTTCTTTATTGTCCCCACTGTTTTCCTGATTTCGGTTTGATTGACTTTCGCCAGAGCCTGTCGCATATCGTCACTGAAAATGGAAGCGGCAGGCAGCAGCTCGTCTGCAAAAAATTCAGCCTTCTCTTTGAGGGCAGGGTCTAATCTCTTCCCTTTTTTCCTGAGCCAAGATCTCAGTTCATCAAAGAAGTCCTTTCTTGCGTCCTTCTCGGAAAAGGAAGAGCCTGGACCCACCGTTCTGTAGACAATGAGGGCTCTGGCAATATGCTGATGATTGAGCGCTCCTCGTTCAATAAGGTACCGGCGTATAGTGTTCTTGTAAAGCTCCCAGTCACCTTTGAATCCATAACAGAAATCGACAAGATCGGAAAAAACGTCCGAGAAGTGTGTGCGATACCAATCGATTATCTGATCCTCAGTAACTTCCTCTTGTTTTGTCTTTGTTTCTCTCTCTTCAGCCTCTTCGCGAATTTTCTGCTTGATTAAGGACTTGTTTTCCTCATACAGTTTCAAGAGACATGAATGGAAAAGAGAATTCTCTTCATCCAGTCTAATGAAAATGATGTGCCCAGTTTCATGATTCATTCCCCAAAATCTCTCCGGTTGAAGGAGATATTCCCTAGGCATCAGCAAAATCTCATGAGTGTACCAGCTGCGAAAAGAGTGGCAGTGTCCAAATAAACAAAGCCCATTCCAGTTCACATTAAATGACGAAAGAATGTAAGAAGGTATAGATTCCAAAGCGTAGATGACCCTCTGTATTCCGCCTACAGCCTCACAGCTTAACCCCTTGCCTCCCATAAGATTTCCAAACAGTACGCCATTGAGGCGCTGCTGCACTATCGCCGTTATCAGATCAAGAACACTGTTGAAGGTTCTCAAGTGGTCCGCATAATTCTGGATTTGATTAGCCTTGAGGTAAGCATCAGCTTGATTATGGAACTCGTTCTCCTTCTCCAGTATATGGGGCAAATTCCTGATGAGATGGTGCAAGTAAGGATCCTGTCTTAGCACGGAATACAGATCGTTGTAGTAGATCAATTCAGCTGGTGTCTTGTTGTTTATCTTCAGACCAGCTGCTTCGTTGTCACTGTGTGGCCATGGAATTGATGGAATGGCATCGACCTTGCTTCCTTTGTGCTTCACTAATGTGCAAGTGGAGTACAAACCTGAATCGGCCAAATCGTGACGAATAGTGAGTATGTTCAACAATAGATCTCTTAAGGGCATCCGAGTTCTCACGATTGCGTCATGGAAGCCAAAGATCTCATGCCCCGTCTCTCCAAATGCTTCCTTAAGAAATCTGTCTATATTTAGTGGAATCCCGGTTCTCAAGTTAATTGTTATGGTGGCCGTGACTGTTCCTTTCACTAATTTAGGATCATCTATATCTCTAAACCTGATGCACGGAATAGTATTGACGTCCATGATCATCGAGCATTCTTTGTCGATCATCCCAGCTTTCTTGATTGCATTCAATGCGGTAGATAGATCATCGATCGTTTCTCTCTCTATCAGACATAGTACTTCGTAGTACCCTAGACCTGAATATACATGTATGTTATCCAGTGTTTCATAGATCTTCTTTATCAGTCCGATTTCTGCTTTCAGCGGCTCAATTTCTTTCTCCAAGTTGAGCTTGATGCAGCATATCCCGATTACCGTGTTTCCGTTTACGGGTTTTCCGGGTTTCCCCTTCAGCGACCATTTGAAACCGCAAACAGACATCCAATCCAACGTACCTTTCGGAAATCTACCTTTTGTTCTGTTTAAAAAAGACCGCTTCTCATTCAGGAAAATGGCTCCCTCTTCCTCCACGACTGCCAGCAGGTCGTATTTCCCCAAACCCTCGTAAACAGAGGCGTCGGCCTCTAGTGCGGAAGCAGCTTCCTTTTCGTGGCCCGGGGCAATTTCGAGCAGCAAGATGCTTAGAACGTCACCGGTTAAGCAACACTGTTCAAGCGTCTCCGTCTTTTCATCCGCCTCGTTTAGAAACACTGACGAAGGAGAGGATGCTACTACAACTCAGTTACTGTCAAGCTTTTCCTAGCATGACTTACTCTTTTCTCGAAGATGACTTTCTCAGTCCTTTCAAGTCTTCTTCCTGAGTCTGACCTAATGAACTCGCCTGTAGGCGCATCTATCCGATCATTTTGATACCTAACAGTTGATTCGACTAGTTTCTTGTGAAAATCATCCATCCCTCTAATTCGCTCCCTCGCATCCTTATCTTGGAAGGAAGAATAAATAACTTTCTTAAGAGCCTTGCCTTTTGGGCAGGGGAGTCTGTTTCTGCTTCTGGGCATTTCGCTCACTTCACTGTCGTTTTCATTAGTTTGGTCGTTGCTTAGATTAGCGTTCAGAAATCAGTATATTAATTGTCAATTCATTCTCTAAATCCATCACTGGGAGATGTCAACGCGTGTCTAGAGGCATTGATTGCATATAGGTGTGAAGAGATTTCAACACGCATATGAAGAAACTAGCAATGAAGACAGATCTGTTGACTACATGATCGCCTTCGAAGCTTTGTTCCTCAAAGGAGAGAAACCAGGCTCTCTTCAAGTGTCGTTACCGCTATTGCCTGTTCAGCTCTGAAAGGGAAGAATGAACAGGAACGAGACAACATTAGAAGTACTCTAACGGAAACGCACAAGATCAGAAACTGCATTGTTAGGGCGCGCTGAAAAGCGTCTGCATACTTGTTCACATGTGATCAGGAAGGTTCGCCGTAAAATGCCACAATTATGAAATTGTCCACTGTGCAGAGAGGTGGAGGGCGAATCCCTGCATTATTCCATACACACATCGACTTGAACCCGAGTTCAAATGGCGAAGACACTAATGTCCAATCATCTCCCGCAAACCCCCTCTTTTTCTATTTCCTGGCAGTTTGAAACCGTTTCTTTATGCAGGAAACGGCTGCTTTCAACGATGCATCCATTAACAATGGCAAGATACGAAGTGATTGAAATCGATCGCTTATCTTTATTCTGTTATTCCCTAGATTATGTTTAACCTCGTTAGCATTTAGGGAACAACAATAGCAAATAACTAGATCCAGCTTAACATCCTCAGGTAATTGATGATATTGCGCCCGACTACGCTGAAAAAGATAAGGAAATTGGATCCAGAAGAACTATTGTTCTGGGTATCAGCATGCCAGCTTCCAAAAGTAGTCGCAGTATGGAAAAAGAAACGGCTCAAGTTCTCGTGAAAAAAAGAAAAAGAGGGGTTGTGCGGAAGACGTCTCCACTTTTGTGGGGGTTCAACCGAACCCTCCCTGACTGGAGTTGTCGGACTTGAACCCATTTGGGTTCGGGGACGGGCATCCCATCATAGGAGAGCGTGCGCTCTGTGACAAATAACCGCAAGTGCTCGTTATCGAATCGATCGATCTCTGATCTGAGAAAGGAAAAACCTTGATGCCCAAAAAGATCTCATTAAAAGTCAACCTGAGATAATAGTCGTAGGTTCTAGTAGTTCATTCACTCAATTTTCTCTGTGTTTCCTCATTTATTTGAGATTTCCATGCACCACTTTTTCCTTTCTTTATGATTCATGCCTAGTATGTCATCATAGTCCGAGTGGAAGTGATATGCGATGTAGGTTATCTCACCATAAACCCGATCAATGAGTTAGCCTCTTATGCCCCCGGGTTCACCAATCTCCGTCTCAAACTCTGTCTTGCAGGTGGGGCAAGTCACTTTCAGTCTTGCGTTGCCTTCACCGTTGATTCTATTGTAGAAGGCTTGAAGATAGGCCAAGTCGGAAGCAAAAAGGTTTTCAATAGTCTTTGTGGTGACGGCTTCCAAGTCGCCTAGTTTGGTTATGACCCGAGACAGAATTATGACCGTCAAGTATGATGGGTTTTGCTGAACTCTATGATCCTTCAAAGGGAGGATTTCGTCGGCAGCAGTAGCCAATCTCATGATTCCTTTCTTGTGCAGGTTTCCATTCTCATCTGCAAGTCCCTTAGGTAAGGTGAATTCGTATTCTGTTTGAGTAACCATCTGATCCTTCTATTGGTTACTTTATTCTTTGCATTGTTTAAAAGGCTATTTCGAGGGCGCGTGCTTGCTTGGCGACGTCAACGCTGATGGCAAAGTTGACGTGAAAGACTACTACGTCGTCTGCAAACACTATGGCGAAACAGCCCCATAAACCTCATGTTTTCTCCAGGCTATGCTGTGCCGCTTTGTTCCAAACTGCTCGGTTGATTAGGTGAAACTTTACCAACTCTGACCAATCAATACTCAGGATGCTGAATCAGATTCGCCTTGCCCTTCCGTCTGAAATTAAACCTAGCCATATTCTCCGCCTCTTTCGCGGTCGACTCTAGAAAACACAAGACAGAACCCCTAAGACAAGCACAAACGCTCGCAGTCTCGTTGCCGTTGTGCTTGCCTTGTCCACTCTACCACGACTGACATCGCACCAAGCACAACGCTACTTGAGCACCGACAAAACCCAAGCACAAACCTCCCCAGTAGTCTCGAGTTATCGGGCAGAAGCTGAACGAAACGTCTGAAACAAACGCAAGGACTCCGCGCGTGCGTCATGATACCGGAAACATTAACTTAACAAGTCGCCGGGGTGAGGTATTCGCGTCAAAGGTGGAGACATCTCCCGTATTCCCGACTGACATAGATATCTCCAATTGGAAGTGTGGAGAAAGACGCTTATAAACTCAAATAGAAAATACTTCTAGGCGGAAACTATGTCACTTACACCAGAATTTGAGTTAGGATTCTGGAACGCTTGGATTATCACGGTTCTGGGTTTTGTTCTCCCTAATATTACCTCTTTCTTATTACCGCACGCTAACAAGGAAGTTGTGAGTAAGAGAATGGGGAAGTTTAAGTGGAGTGAGTTTGGTAAAACTTTCAAAATAGTGATTATAATTACTCAGGTCATAATCATGCCTTTCGCAATCATCTACTCTTTCTTCTTGCCCTTGAAGCTGGGGACAGTCTGGTTCTATGCAGGTTTACCTATCAGCATTCTGGGCATTATTATGCCCTTCATTGCTCAGGTCTCCTTTGCTACTGCTCCACTCGATAAACCCCTAACAACTGGTATGTACCGCATTTCAAGAAACCCCGAGTATCTCTCGGTTTTCCTGCAGTATCTGGGCATAAGCATAGCCAGTCTTTCTTGGGTCTTTGTGGTATGTGCGTTGGCATGGATAATTTCGTTTCACATTGAGGTAGTACGATACGAAGAGCCCTTTCTAATTGAGAAGTACGGAAATGCATACAAAGAATACATGAATAGGACTCCAAGATGGATAGGAATATCGAAATCAGCGAAAAAAGACTGATAGAAGTGACTTCTATTTTCGTTGTTCTCTTTTCTTCATTTCATTTGCGAGATATTCAAACCACTCAAATATCGTCGGCTGACTATACTCTTTTCTTGCTTCAATTATGCTGTCCTTCATTATGTCCCATGCCATCTTGATTGGTGCAGTAAAGAGGTCATCAACTAAACCAATATCTACGAGTTTTCTATGTAGGAGAATGCCGATGCCCTCAAAGAATGTACCAATTGTCACCCACTCTGCCAAACCATATTTCTCTTCATAGTCATGGAAACCTGTGGCTTCTCTCCGCCTAAATTTGTCCAATGATTTCTGAAATCCCTCACTACCGTAACTTGAATATAGCCTCATAATAAGGTCTGTTTGTCTGATTCTGGTCTGATGCCTTATCTGAAAAATGTAGTAGATGGCTGCTGCAAACACACCTGCAGAGGCTATAGCTATAGAAACCGTCTGTATATCAACCATTCTAAGCACCTTCTTGTTCTCTCTTCTTCATTTCGTTGTAAAGGCATTCAAAATGGTCAAAAAGAGTAGGACCCATTTCCTTTCTGCCACCTTCAACTAAAGGCTTGATTTTCTCCCAAGTGATTCTTGTTGCAAGACCGAAAGCCTTGACAACCATGTCGATGTCCACGAGCTTGCTGAGAAGAAGGACACCTATAAGTTGGAAAAAATTAGCGACCATACGAAACGCTGTATAGACTTCTGTTTCAGAATACCACGGACCATACTTCTTTACAAAGTCATTGTAGTCTTTGAATTCCAAATTCCAGATTTTCAGAGTTGCTTCTGAGAATTCTTTGGTTTCCCATGTCGAATAGAGCCTGATGACCAAGTCTGTCTTCCTTATTTTGGTCTGATGTCTAATCTGAAGAGTGTAGTAAACGACTCCTGCTACAACACTTGCAGAAGCAATCGCAATAGAAACTGTCTGAATGTCAACCATTCCCAGCACCTATGAAGGTAGTGTTAATTCGGTTCGGCTATAACTTTTCCGCAGCACGCCCTAAAGACCCAAACGCGCGCTCAAAATAAAGACATTTAAGCGGTCCTCATCAAGAGCTTTAGTTGGGTGAGATGTGTTGGAACAGCTAATCCAGAAGATGAAGAGTTTGGCGACTAGCGTTTTGGCAAACACAAGCGGAACTTTGAAGGCCAAGAGCTTGAAGAAAGAAGTGACGGTCATCCGGGACAAATGGGGAATCCCGCATGTTTATGCAGATAGCGAGGAAGACCTCTTTTTCGCACAAGGCTATATTCATGCTCAAGACAGACTCTGGCAGATGGAGTTTTTCCGCCGTCTAGCCTCAGGAACGCTATCAGAAATTCTGGGTGAGGCAACTCTTGATCTAGACACCTACATGCGCACAGTAGGGTTAAGAAGGGCGGCTGAAGCCGATGCCAGACATTTCCTTGAAACGGCTGATGAGCAAATCAAGATCATAGCAGAGGCATACGCGGACGGAGTGAATGAGTACATAGAGACTCATCGAAACTGCTTGCCGCTGGAATTCGTCATTCTTTCACTTCAACCTTCTAAATGGTCTGTCACGGACATTAAGGCTATTGAGAAATACATGGGGTGGATGCTGGGAGGAAACTGGGATAGCGAGCTTCTTCGAGCAGACCTGAACAAAAGGCTGGGAGAGAAGATGGCTCGTGAACTGCTCCCATTCTGCCCCACAGAGACTTCAATGATCATACCATCAGACGGCAAATACCCCGAGACCACAAAATCAATTCTCTCAGAACTTGAGAAGACTGAAACAGTTACGAGACGAGACAGATCAGGGTTAGGCAGCAACAACTGGGTTGTTGATGGACACAAATCTGTCACTGGTAAACCCCTATTAGCCAACGATCCTCACCTTGGCATTCAAATGCCCTCAATCTGGTACGAAATCCACCTAATCGGGCCAGGGATCAACGTGATTGGCGCCTCATTGGCAGGGGCACCAGGAGTCGTAATTGGTCACAACGAACACATTGCATGGGGCGTAACAAACGTTATGTCAGATGTGCAGGACTTGTATGTTGAGAAGATAAACCCAGAAAATCAGCATCAATATCTCTACAAAGAAAAATGGGAAAACATGCAGGTTGTCAAAGAAGAAATCAGCGTGAAAGGAAAAACGGAGCCTGTCACTAGGCAAGTGTGCATCACCTGCCACGGGCCTATAATTGACTTCTGGGTATTGCAAATGGCAATGCCTGAAGCGAAATGGGGATTGGAGAAAGTTTATGCCCTGAAGTGGTCGGGATATCAACCCTCGCAATTGATCGAAGCCATTATCAAACTTGATAAGGCCAAGAACTGGGAGCAGTTCAGAGAGGCGTTGAAGCTGTGGGGTTCACCTAGCCAGAACTTTGTTTACGCCGACACTGAAGGCAACATAGGATATCAGATGGCGTGTAGGCTGATTCCCATTCGATCAAGAGGTCAAGGACTGGTTCCTGTGCCTGGTTGGACAGGCGAGTATGAGTGGGAAGGTTTCATTCCGTTTGAAGAACTGCCAAATGTTCTAAACCCGCCCACGCATTTCATCGTCACTGCCAATCAGAAAATCCACTCAGATGACTATCTCCATTTCATATCACACGAATGGGCACCTGCCTATCGTGCTAGGAGAATAACCCAGTTGCTGATAGCAAAAGAAAGACTGTCTTTAGAGGATTTCATGAGAATCCAGGCAGACGTTTTGTCACTCCATGCCCAAGAGTTGCTACCTTACCTAGCCAATCTGCAACCCCAGAATCAACGACAAAGAGAAGCTCTCAGATATCTGAAAGATTGGGATCTGCGGCTCAGTGACAGCAGCGTGGCCGCTCTTATTTTTGAAGTTTTTTACGATAAGCTACTTCAGAATATCTTGAAAGAGAAACTGGGTAATGATCTTTTCAGGCATTACTTGCAGAGCGGTTTTCACATCCTTGCGTTGCAGCAAATACTGCAATTTCCAACAGCTTTCTGGTTTGGTGAAGACTTGGGCTCGAACTTTGAGAAGAGAGACAGCGTGGTTCAGCAAAGCCTCGAACAAGCACTTGAAGAGGCAAGCTCAAAACTGGGTGCAGACATGAGTCAGTGGTGCTGGGGCAGACTTCACACTGCAACTTTTGCACACATCTTAGGAACAAAGCCGCCTTTAGACAAGCTCTTGAATGTTGGGCCAATGGAAACTGGAGGAGATGGAGACACTGTTAACGCAGGAGGCTTCAACAGAAACATCGGATTCAACCAAACCGGTTTGCCAAGTTACAGGCAGATTGTAGACTTGGGGGACTTCCCCAAATCAGTGTCAATACACACGACAGGGCAGTCAGGTCAGCCTCTCAGCAGGCATTATAGCGACTTTGTCGAGCTCTGGCGCAGGACAGAATATCACCCTATGCTTTTCCGACGAGAGGACATAAAAAGGGAAACAGAAAGCAAATTGATCCTACTGCCTTATTGATGAAATCTTAACTAGGTCGCGCACATTGAACATCCGACTCAACGAAGACAGTAGTCGCAATTGTTGAGACAAGCGTAGCAGTGTGCGCGCGCTCATCTGTACCTCATTTTCCTCCTCTTCAAAGGGAAATCTGTCAGGGGAACAAAAACGATGGACTGTTTTACATTATAGAGTAATGTAAAACGGGTTTGGGCAGCGGATAAATATCGGGAAAGCCAGCAAGGGCCGCAAAATGAAAGCTTTGCTCGAGTACGTTGACAGCAAAATCCGCGAGGCCCGACGCGAGTTGAGGATTCTGGAAGCAGCTAGAAGGAAGTTGAAAGAGGAGGGCAGAACCTATCGCAGGTAAGAAGAGACGTGCAGACTCCTTTCCTAACGTAACTCGAGCGGAATTTGGAGAGATCCTAGCGCGCGCGCCAAACCCGCCAGACCGCACATACGAGCCCAACTGTGACATAAACAATGACGAGAAAGTGGACGTGAAAGACTATTACGTCGTCTGCAGGCACTATGGAGAAACAATCCCATAAACCTCACCTTCCTTTTTGGCTATCCTACGATGATTTGTCCGGAATACTTGGTTGGTTCGGTGGGACCTTACCTGACTTTGAGCAATCAAGACTCAGGACGCTAGATCAGATTCGCCTTACCCCTCCGTCTGAAATTAAACCTAGCGCTAATTAAACACAGGCGCCCTCATCATCATCTATTTCTCGATTCTTGTCTTTCTAAGCAGTCATAGCCCTGCGAAGCGCAGCACATATAATCGTGAGCATAGCACGCGCGTGCTTGTAGGTACCCTAAGGCTTGTGGCTGAAACCATGCCCAAGCACAATCTCTCCCATCCCTTTTGCGGTTGACTTTGGAAAACACACGACAGAATCATGAAACAAGCACAAGAGTCCGCTGCCTCGTTGCCGTTGTGCTTGCCTTGTCCACTCTACCCCGACCGACATCGCACCAAGCACAAATCTACATAGTGATCTTGAGCTATCCGACACAGGTCAAGCAAAACGTCTGAAACAAACCGAGGATTCCGCACGTGCGTCATGATATCGGAAACATTAGCTTGACAAGTCGCCGGGGTGACGTATTCTCGTCAAAACTGGAGATGTCTCCCGAATTCCGTCTTCACATGACCGTTTTCTTCTAAGCAAATATTAAACAATTAGGCTTAAAAAGAATAATAGAAGAATGCTCTATTTGCCACGAGCATTTCCAACAAGTTTTGTCAGTATTTTTGGTTCTTTCCATTCTTCTCTGAGGATGCTGTAGAGATAGTAGTCTCTCAGTTCTCCTCTGTTGAAAAGGCATTTTCGCATTGTTCCCTCTCTCTGGAAACCTACTTTTTCTAAGACTCTTTGAGATGCTTTGTTTCTCACATCGACTCCTGTTTGAATCCTTGCAAGGTCTTTAGATAGAAATAGGTAGTCAACGATTAACTGAACTGCTTCTGTTCCGTATCCTTTTCCTCTTTCGCTTGGAGCAAAGAAGTAACCAATTTCCATCCACTTGTATGGCAGATGTAGCCGATGATTCATAAGCCCTATTTTAGTTCCGTCCTTCTTCTGAACGATGAACATCTTCGCCTCAGTCAAAATTGCCATGTTCGAAGGATTATCAAAATATTTCATCTGTTGTGATTTCGAAATCTGCCCTCCCCAAGCGTATTCCCCCATAAAATCTATGTCATTATTGCATTCAACTAGATAGTCAACGTCCTCTCTCTCGGCAACCCTTAGATTCACATTCTTGCCTTCAAGCAACTCAATTCACCATTCAAGCCAATTACTTTCGGTTCGGCTATAACTTTTTCCGCAAAAACGAGGCATATACTCGATTCGTATGCTACCGCGCGCTACAAGCTATGTCTTATGAAAGTAATATCGGTCTGCCTTCAATGTGATCTTTCTGGTTTTCCTATCTATAACGCCTTGCACTTCTAGTTCCATCCCATCAATTGCGTATGGAATTGAGAATCTCAGTTTCTTCAGATCTTCAACTGCTAGAGGAGCATTCATTTCATATCCTTTGTCTCCTTCATAAGTGAATTTGGCATAGAGAACGCCGCCCCGCATTGACAGCTCAATTTGACTACCTCCATAAGACTTGTACTTGCCTTCTAGAGCTTCTAGTCTCTTCTTTGTATCAAGCTCAGGCACAGCTTCGTTAATGTCCTGACCCATGAGGGTTGCCAGTAGACCTCGCGCGATCGAAGAATGAACTTGCGTAGGATTTGGAATTTGTCCAACCACGACTCCGAGTTTCTTCTCTGGAACCATCGCTAGAAATCCGCCTGATGTATCTATGTTGCCGCCGTGATGAATCAGAGTGTATCCGAAGAAGTCGTCCTCAATTCCCCAACCGTAGCCGTACCCTGTCTTGCGATATCGTTTTGGAGGTTTGCTGTGTGGTTTCCACATTTCTTCGATTGATGACTTTTCAAGGACGCGGTTGTTGTTGAAGAGACCATCATTCATCAATGCGATAATGTAGTTTTGCAGCTCACGAACTGAGCTGTTCAGTCCTCCGCAGGCGTAGTTTAATGGATCATTCCTAAGCGGCTTTGGGTCCATCGACAGTCCGTCTTTTGAGGGAACATAGCCTGAAACAACATCGTGGTCCTTTTCATATTCTTCGTCAAGGTAGGTGGATCTGTCCATCCCAAGTGGTTTCAGTATGTTCTCTTTCACGTAGTGTGCGTATTTCATGTTTGTGACTTTTTCAACGATAAAACCGAGGATAGTGTACATATCGTTGTTGTACATGAAGGTCTTTCCCGGGTCAGCAGTGATCTCCTTGTTAGCGCCGTTGACATAAATCATGAAGTCCTGCTCGCTGCTCATGGGAATGAAGACGTCTTTGTAGTCCGTAGCACCGTTAGCATCGAGTTCGGGAACGCCAGATGAATGGGAGAGGAGATGATGAATTTCTATGTGTTTGTCTTTCCTACCAAGCTTGAAGTCGATGTATTTGTTCACAGGAGCGTGCAGGTCGACTTTTCCTTTTTCAACCAGCTGCATTATTGCCATTGCACAAAACGATTTGGAGATAGAAGCAATATTCCAGAGAGTGTCTGGGGTCATGGGCAGGTTCTTCTCCCGGTTTCTTGCACCAAATCCTCTAGCAAACATCGGATGGTCATCCTTGACCACTGCGACACTCACGCCCGAGATCTTCGACTGACGCATTAGATGCACGACAAGCTCTTCTAACCTTTCAAACGAGCTTTCAGTCATGGTATCGACCTTTCAAAACCAGATATCCAGCTTGAGTTCTTATATTTTTCCTGATTGTTGATGGGTGCTCTCTAGCCACGCGAACCAGAAAATCAATGTGATCCTTCTCGGCAACCGGCGCACCTTTAGAGCGCGCGTCTTATTGAACACCCAGTGTTTTCTTGAGGTAGTTCACACCTGTCGTAACGTCTCTTTTGAGCGCGTCCACTCGACCAGATACGTGTCCTTCTTTTTCTTCTACAATGAACTCATGTGGGCGCT
>Ga0315279_10000872_pt1 | contig 54247 bp, 43 predicted proteins | sample YL17G06_20_MG_FD_203694 | JGI IMG/M metagenome (GOLD analysis project Ga0315279, IMG submission 203694) | Sediment microbial communities from Yellowstone Lake, YNP, Wyoming, USA - YL17G06_20 | ecosystem: Environmental > Aquatic > Freshwater > Lake > Sediment | place: USA: Wyoming | collected... | reverse complement strand
TGCACCCGGGCCCGACCAACCGCGGCCTGGAGATCGATCCGGAAGTGGCGGACGGGCCGCGCTCGGTGATCCTGGAGCAGGTGAAGAACGGCGTCGCGTCCCGGATGGCGATCCTCTTTATCCATGCCGGAGGCAAAATTGAGTAACATCCTGATCAAGAACGGACGCTTGATCGACCCCAAGACGAAGTTCGACGAGACGGTCGACATATTCATCAGCGGCGAGAAGGTCGCCAAGATCGGCAAGAACCTGGGCGTGTCCGACGCGCGGGTCCTGAACGCGGCGGGCCTGATCGTCGCCCCCGGGCTGATCGACCTGCACTGCCACCTCCGCGATCCGGGCCGGCCGGACGAGGAGACGATCGAGACCGGCGGCCGGGCCGCGCTCGCCGGCGGGTTCACCAGCGTCTGCTGCATGCCCAACACGGATCCGGCGATCGACAACGAGGGGATCGTGAATTACATCCTCCGGGAAGCGCAGCGCTGCGGCCAGTGCCGGGTTTTCCCCATCGCCGCGATCACCAAGCAGCGCCTGGGCAAGGAGATCACCGAGTTTGGCAGTCTGATCCAGGCCGGCGCGCGGGGCTTTTCCGACGACGGCGACACGGTCGCCGACGCCGGCGTCCTGCGGCACGCCCTGGAGTACTCGAAGATCTTCGGCGTGTCGATCTTCGAGCACGCGCTCGACAAGAATTTATCGCACAGCGGCCAAATGAACGAAAGCCTGGTTTCGACCCGGTTGGGACTGGCCGGTTCGCCGGCCGTGGCCGAGGAGGTCATCGTCAGCCGCGATCTGCTCCTGGCCCGGTACACCGGCGCGCGGTTGCACCTCTGCCATATATCGACCCGGGGCGCGGTCGACTTGATCCGCCGGGCCAAACAGGAAGGGGTAGACGTGACGTGCGAGACCTGCCCGCATTATTTCGCGCTCACCGACGAGGCCCTGGAATCGTACGACCCGCATTTTAAGGTCAACCCGCCGATCCGGACCGAGGCGGACCGCCAGGCCGTGATCGAAGGTCTGCGCGACGGCACCATCGACTGCATCGCCACCGATCACGCACCCCACAGCGTGGCCGAAAAGGAACTCGAATTCGGCAACGCGCCGTTCGGCATGACCGGACTGGAGACCGCGCTCGCGTTAGTCGTCATGGAGCTGGTCAACAAGGAGAAGTTCCCGTGGCTGGATGTCCTGGCGAAATTGACCCAGAACCCGGCCCGGGTGATCCGGGAACACCTGGGCGTGGTCAAACCCGCGGCCGTGGCCGATCTGATCCTGATCGACCCGGATAAAAAATGGCGGCTGACCCCGGAACGGATCAGATCCCGGTCCAAAAACACGCCCTGGTTGAACAAAGACCTGACCGGCTGCGTCCATACGACGATCGTCGCCGGCGAAGTCAAATACACGTTGGAATAACCCCGCGCCTAATAGTCATAGCCTACATTCCCTCGTCATAATGCATTGATCCCGATTCTTCGCTTTGCTCAGAATGACACCAGACTATGTCATTCTGAGGGCTTTGTTAAAAGCCCGAAGAATCCCGATCAGCAGATCGGATTAAACCGGAATTATGGGGTATTCGGAGGATTCGGCGGCGGGCAGCCCGCGGCCATCGTTTCCGCGGCGAGACGCTCGCGGCTCTGAATTTCGGCCCGTTTCAGCTGTTTCCGGATCACGATCGCCAGGACGACAAGCAAGGCGATGACCAGGACCGCGAGTGCGGTCTTGGTCAGGAGCAGGAAGTCGTAGAGGCCGTGGAAGAGGATCGCGAGCAGGAGGCCGGTCAAGATCAGCCGGGAAGAGCGTAAGCAGTTCAGCTTGGCCCGGCCGAGGAAGTAGCCCATGATCGCGCCGTACATGGCATGGCCCGGCACGGCCAGGAACGCCCGGATCAAGCCGACGCCCAGGCCGTTGGAGAGGACGTATATTATGTTCTCCAGGGTCGCGAAGCCGAGCGATGCGGAAACGGCATAGACGATGCCGTCCATGATCTCGTCGAATTCAGGCCGGTTATAAGCCCAGTTCCGAACCACGAAGTATTTCAAGATCTCCTCGACCGGGCTGACGACGATGAAGCAGACCAGGAAAACGTTGATGACGCCAGCCGTGAAGGCGTTGAATATTTTTTCCAGGATCAGTTCGAAGATGATCGCCGGGATGACGGTCAGGCAGCCAAAAAAGAAGACCTTGAAGAGTAATTTTTTCGGCTCTCGCTCGTACTTGTCCCGGTGATAGAAATACCAGAGCAGGAATAATCCGGGTGCAACCGCGACGAAAAGCAGGACGAGGAACATTTTATCAGGATAACCAAAAAGACTTAAGTGTCAATAATGGCTTTTTGGGTATTGACAAGGATTTTTATTTTATTATAATAATAATGATACTTGAAGTTTCGCTTCTGATTCTAATCTGTGATTTTTTGATCTTATAAGGAGGTGAAATACCGACAGAATTGCAAGTCAGCAAAATAAATGTTATTTTTTATAAGAAGGAGGAGTAATGATTAATATCATAATGCTAATGGTTGTGACCGTGTCCTCTAACCAAGGCACCACAATCGTCCCGGGACCGACCCCCTGGCTGCCGCAAAGCCAGATCCAAACCGTACCGGTCAACGTTCCGGTTTCGAACTCCGACATCGTCCCCTATTTCTCTTCGACCGTCCGTTCTCATTTCGCTCCCGAGACCTACGGCAGTGCGGGGAAAATATCTTTCGCCAACGGCATCGCGTTCAATACCCGGGTTTTAGGCAAGACCGGCGAACCCGACCTGCCCGGCAACCTGGTATATCAGGATCGTGAACAGGCTTTATATTATATCGTCCAGTTCACGAGCCCGGTATACGGCAGCCAGCGGTCGTGGCTCGAATCCAAGGGCGTGAACATCCATTTTTACGTCCCGGACTACGGCTTTGTCTGCCGGATCGACGATCCGGCAACCCTGAACGACATCGCGGCCAATCCCGCGGTCGGTTGGGTCGGCATTTACCAGCCTGCTTACAAAGTTTCCGCGCTTTTTGACCAGGTGGGCGAAGAGCACATGACGGTCATCCTGCTCTTTCAGGACGCGGACATCCAGGCGGTGACGAACGAGGTCAAGGCTTTGACCGGCCGGACCGAGCTCGAAGTGATCGACAATGGCGTCAACAAGATCATCCGCGGCGTGATGAACAAAAGCATGATCAGCGGCCTGGCGCGGATCCCAGGTGTTTACTGGGTGGGACCCTATCTCCAGACCAAGTACCACAATGTCGACGTCCAGTGGATCGTCCAGTCCGGCACGAGCGGCGTGCGCGGCATATGGGCCATGGGCATCGCGGGTGAAGGCGAGATCACGAGCAGCCTCGATTCCGGCATCAATACGGCGCATTTAATGCACCGCTCGGGCAGCGCGCAGATCACGACCTGGGGACTCTACACGACCCATAACGCGATCGTGGCTTACGACTCGGGCGCGTCCGCGAACATCCTTTTCGGCGACAACAGCAACTACCACGGCACGCACACGACCGGCACGATCACCGGCGATGATACCTTAACCGGTTCGACGATCGGTTATGACGGCGTGGCCAAGCGTTCCCGCCACTACTTCCTGGACGGCGGCAGCAACGACGCGACCGCGATCTACACCATGGGCGACCTGAACGACGATTACATCAGGCCTTATAACCGTTATTACGTCTCGAACGGCATCCGGGCCTACGTTTCCTCCAATTCCTGGGGTTCGGATGCATCGGGGGCATACACCGAACAGTCCCTCCAGGTTGACCAGTTCATGTGGGGTCACCGGGATTTCTGTCTATTCTATTCCAACGGTAACGCCATGGCCGCGGGCAGCGTCGGCTCTCCGGCCTCGGCCAAGAACTGCGTTTCGGTTGGTGGTGTTCTCAATGGCGCCAGCTATACCAGCTACTATACCACGACCAGCCGCGGTCCGACCGCGGACGGACGTTACAAGCCAACGATCCTGACTCCGGCCAACACCGTCTATTCATCGTATTCCGGAACCAATACCATCGCGGGCATGCAGGGCACCAGCATGGCTTCGCCGAGCGCCTGCGGCGCCGGCGCCCTGGTGCGTCAGTACCTGCGCGAAGGCTGGTACCCGTACGGCAAGAAGGTCGCGGGCGCCAGTTGGGGATATATCAGCGCGGCCATGGTCAAGGCGATCCTGATCAACTGCGCCGATCCCAACGTCGGTGCCTACAATGTCCCCGACAATAACATCGGCTGGGGTCGTGTCGATTTGGACAGCACGCTTTATTTCTCGGGCCGGGCGCGCAAGACGCTCCTGGTCGACGATACGATCGGCATCCTGACCGGCGAGCAGGTTGATTATCACTTCAACATGCCTTCGGGCGCGGCCAACCTGAAGATCGCCCTCGTCTGGACCGATTATCCGGGTAGCCCTTCGATCACCAAGCAGATCGTCAACGACCTCGACCTGACCGCTTACTTCGGCGCCAATTATTACCGGGGTAACCAGTATACGACCGGTCATTCCACGCTCAACCCCGCCGGCCGCGATTCGATCAACGTCGAGGAATGCGTCCATATCAACGCGCCGACCACGGGCGACTGTCGCGTGGTTATTCAGGGTCGGAACGTGCCGGTGGGACCGCAGCCTTTCGCCCTGGTGATCACCTATAACGCGACTACGATCGCGGGCGTGATCAAGCTCAACAAGGCGGTTTACCGCTGCAACGATTATGGCGTCGTGGATACGGTACGGATCCGCGTCGAGGACAATAACTACGGCACGGCCGGGGTAAGGGATTCGTTCCGCATCCCGCTTTACGCCAAGCTGACCGAACCCCAGCCCGAATCGGTTTGGGTCAAGGAACTGGCCGAGAGCGCGTACGTCTTCACCGGCCAGATACCGCTGCTTTTCAACAAGGCGGCCCACGCTGACGGCCGGATCTCAGTATGCCAGGGTGACACGGTGTTCGCTTCTTACACCGACCTCGCCCCGGCCTATACTTCCACTACCTGGTCCACGGTCGACGCCTATTACTTCCTGATCAGCTACTGCCGCGCCGAGAATATCGGCTCGAACCTGGCCGACGTCTGCTGGAACACCAACGAGAACGCGTCGAGCAAGGTCTATTATGGCACTAGCCCGTCCAACCTGAACCTGAACGCGGGCGTGGATACGCCTTACGTCCTGCCACACCGGGTTAGGCTCACCGGTCTGACCTCGCGCACGACGTATTATTACGACGTCGAGTCGAAGGACTTCCGGGGCAACCTGGTCCGCGACAATAACGGCGGGCTGCATTACTCGTTCACGTCCCAGAGCGTGGCCGGCATAGACATCCTGGTCGCGCTGTGTGACGGTTATGACAAGACCACCCCCACGGGTCAGGCCCTGCCCGGCCTCGCCTACCGGTTCCAGAAGGCGATCAACACCGGCGGCTGGTCGTATAACTGGTGGGCAACCTCGGACAACGGCGGCGATCTGCCGCCCCGGTCCGTGATGCGGAATTACAAGGCGATCTTCGTGCCCAATGAGGACGAATATCCCGAGTTCCTGCCCCGGCAGATGGACACGATCCGCTATTACGAGGAAGGCGGCGGAAGGATCGCCTTCTCCAGCCACGACTTGCTGTGGTATTCCTGGGATCCAGCCGGCGGCAACCCGCAGGTCGGCTTGGACAGCATGTGGTGCAAGAACTACATGCACGCGCGATACAAGGGGGACATCACCACGACCGGCACCATCAACATCTACGGCGTGGCCGCGGATCCCGTGACCGGCAACTACACTACGGGCGTATCTTACAGCCCGCATCGGACCGGCGCAGACGGCGACACGATCGTCAACATCGATACCCCGCCGAACGGCTGGGACGCGGGCGGCACATCGGCGTACATCTGGAAGTGGAACGCGGCCGCCGGCAATAACGTCGGCAACCGCTGGGAATCCGGAGCGAACCACGGCTCGGCCGGTCAGGGTGTCTGGGGCGGCTACCATACCCGCACCATCCTGAACGCCTTCTCCTGCACGCAGATGGATACCACCAAACTGCCCAATATCCTGAACGACCAGTTCATCTGGCTGATCGGCCACGACCATCCGGACGTTGCGCTTACGGTGCCGGTGACGGGCGGAACCTACACGTCGAGCCCGATCAACGTCACCTGGACCTCGACCTTCTATGGCGGCGCCGTGGTAGACACGACCTGGGTCGAGTACTCGCCGGACGCGGGACAGACCTGGATCACGATCGCGGCCGGTCCAGCCATCACTTCTCCCTACGCTTGGAACCTCAGCGCCATTCAGAACGCGACTACTTACCGGCTGCGCGTGATCGTCGCGGACAAAAACATCTACCCGTCGCTCAAAGGCATGGCGCAGACCGGCAACTTCACGATCAACATCGCGGGCAACGACGATCTCGGCCCGAAAGTCCTGCCGAACTCGATCGTGGTGACCACTAACCCGAAGATCGTAACCGCGGTCGACACGTCGATGCTGTTTACGGCCTGGGCCAGCGACTCGTTGACCGGCCTGAGCAACATCGCGGCCGCCGAGTGGCGGATCATCAACTCGGCGTCCGGGGTCAGCCCCATGACCGCGGTCGACGGCAGTTTCAACGCGATCATCGAGCAGGTCCGGGGTACGATCCGGTTCCAGTACAACCCGGGCGCGACCTCGGTCTGCAGTCTTCAGGTCCGCGGCCAGGACAACGCCGCGCTGAAGGACGCCGCGAACTGGGGTGCCTGGTACACGCGCACGTTCACGCTGATCGACGGCACGGTCCGTCCGGTCGGCGTCGACGAGTACGACGGGATTCCGACGGCCTACGCGCTCTTCGGCGCCAAGCCGAACCCGTTCCTCAAACAGATCAACATCGGTTTCGCGATTCCGAGCACGGATAAGGTGAGCCTCAAGGTTTACAACTCCTTGGGCCAGCTCGTCCGGACGCTGGTGAACGACGTGAAACAGCCCGGGTATTATTCCGTGACCTGGGACGGTAGGGACGATGTCGGCCGCACCCTTGCGGCGGGCATTTATTTCTACCAGATCACGACGCAAACCTACACGGATACCAAGAAAGCGATCTTGGTCAAGTAACGAAAAGCTATACAACCAGACGGGGCCGCGCTTTCACGCGCGGCCCCGTCTTTTCTAAACCCCGAACCACTTAACCTGCCTTAAATACAAGCCCCGCGAAAAAATATTCCCGTATGCGCATGATCCGGAGACCATCTTTACTTGACATGTTTTTTTTATTATATATAATTATGACAGATTAATGCATAAATCTCGTTAGAGAATTTTGCCCGTAAACGGGTGTACGGCGCGCATTAAAAAATCGCGTTCTATGGGAATTATTCTCTAACGGGATAAACTTAAGTCTGGAGGACTTATGAAAGACATAAGTCGGCGCGATTTTTTGAAATACCTCGGCGCGGGCGCCGCGGGTTTGGTCGTCAATCCCAAACTGTCGGTCAATTTCCCGGACCCGAAGCTGCTCCACAGCACGGTCGTCCAGTGCTATCATACGAACGCAACCACCGGCAGCGCGATCAACCAATCCGTGGTCCAGGTCATGATGGACGCGTCGATCAAGGCCCTGACTGGCTTGAGCGATGTCGGCGAGGCCTGGAAATCCGTCTTTCCCGGCATCACCACGTCGAGTGTCATCAGCGTCAAGGTCAATTGCTTCACGGAACTGCCGACCCATCCCGAGTTCGCGAAATGCATCTTAGGCGGCCTGACCCAGATGATGTACAGCGGCACGCCTTTCAATCCCTACCAGGTCATCGCTTGGGATGATTCGGACGCCCACCTGACCGGTAACGGCGGCTATACGATCAACTACAACACGCCCGACCAGATGCGCTGCTTCGGTTCCGACCATTCCGGCGTCGGCTACGACACGGTCTCGCTCAATGTCAACGGCGTCACCAGCCACCCGAGCCGGATCCTGAGCCAGCTCAGCAATTACGTCATCGACGCGGCCGTACTCAAGACCCACAGCATGTCGACGGTCACCCTGAATTTAAAGAACAATTACGGTTCGGTCAACAATCCCGGTTCCATCCACGGCAACGGTTCCTGCAATCCGGAAATACCGTCCCTGAACCAGCAGATCCGGGATGTTCTGAATCCGACCGGCCGGGTCAAGATTTACATCATCGACGGCCTGTTCGGGCTTTATTCCGGCGGCCCGGGCGGTTTGCCAAACTGCAATCCCAAGAAGCTGATCATGAGCCTGGACCCGGTCGCCTGCGACACGCAGGGCCAGATCGCGATCAACATCGAACGCCAGGCGCACGGTCTGGGCACGATCAGCGCCCCGCACATCATAACCGCGTCCCAGGCGCCCTACAACCTGGGCACGACCGACATCAACCTGATCGAGATCAACAATCCCCAGGCGGTCGAAGAGAAAGACGCCTCGGGCCGCGCCGCGCTCGGGGTCGCGCCCAATCCCTTCCGGAACGGAACGGCCATCACCCTGACCCAGGCTCGGACCGGTTACGCATATTTGGATCTGATCGACGCCGCCGGCCGGATCCATGATAACATATACGCCGGACCGCTGGCCGCGGGGACGCACCGGATCGACTATCATTGTCCCAAGCGTTTTGCCGCCGGGATTTATTTCATCCGGCTCTACGTCAACAACCGGACGACGACCAGGAAGGTCACGGTTTTGAATTAGGAGGTTCGATGAAAAAATTACTTTGCGCGAGCCTGATCCTCGTTGCTTTTTTCGTTTGCAAAAAAAACGACGATAACAATCCCCCGGTCAAGGATGTTATCGATCTCTTGCCCGTCGATAACGAGATCAGCGGCTGGACCAAGAGTTCCGCCCTCCAGATCGCCGAAAACGCGACCCAGCTTTTCGATCTGATTGACGGTGAGGGGCAGCCCTACGTTGACGACGGTTTCGTCAAATACGCCATTCAGAAATATTCGGGCGATATATCGGGCACTCCCGTTACACTTAAACTTCGGATTGCCGACATGGTGGATACGGCCAATGCCTGTAAAATATATAATGATGTCGCGACCGGAACCGAGGTTGCCTGGACCGACCAGGCTCCCGGCGTCGAAGCGCGGATTGATGCCGTTCCCGGTTATTACTACCGCATCGATTTCTGGGATGATAAATTTCATGTTTGGGTTGAGATTAACGATGGAACAGATCCGAGCCTAAACATCGCCAAGCTATTCGCCCTCAACATTTCCCAGGCGATCCGCGACACGACATCGGCCAGCCCCTAGGTGCCCCATGGAGAAGATAACCCGAAGAGAATTCTTCAAGATCGGCGCGACCGCGGCCCTGGCCGCGTGCTTACCCAAGATCGTCCTGGCCACCGAACCGGAGGGGATCGCGAAACCGGTTCTCGGCGTGGCGACCGGGAACCAGGATAAACTGGTCAAGGCGGCGGTCGACGCACTCGGCGGGATCGGGAATTTCATCAAGGCGGGCGACAAGGTCCTGATCAAGCCCAATATTTCCTTCGCCGCCAACGCCGAGTGCGGGGCGACGACCAGCGCCGAAATAACGAAACAGACGGTCCAGCTCTGTCTCGACGCGGGCGCGGACAAGGTCGTGATCATCGACTACCCCCTGCAGAATTCGGAGCTCTGCGTCGAGATGAGCGGCATTAGAACCGCGATCACGGACTCCAACCGCGTGAGCCTGCTCATGCTCGGCAAGGAAAGGCAATTCACCGAGATCCCGGTTCCCCGGGGCAAGGTGCTGAAGAACACCAAGATCGCGAAAGAGCTTCAGAAGTTCGACAAGCTCATCAACTTGCCGGTGGCCAAAACCCATACCGCGACCGGCATAAGCGTCGGCCTAAAGAACCTGATGGGACTCATCTGGGACCGCAGTCTGTTCCACCGGGTCAATATCTACCAGGCGATCGCCGACCTGGCCACGGTCATCAAACCGGACCTGACCATCGTCGACGCGACCCGGGTCTTGACCGAAGGCGGACCCGGCGGTCCGGGTAAGACCGCGGTCTTGAACAAGGTCATTGCCGGTACGGACGTGGTCGCGGTCGATTCCTACGCGGTCACAATCACGCCCTGGTACAACAAGGCGTTCAAGGGGACCAATGTTAAATACATAGTTTACGCCGCCGAGTTCGGTTTGGGCGAGATCGATACGGCCAAAATGACGATCAAGGAGGTCAAGGTCTGATCCGTCCGGCCCGGACCGGAACACCGGAAGGGGAGGTTAAAATCAAAATAAAAAAATACCGTGTTCTCCGCCTCGCCATCCAACTCGCGTTCCTTTTATTTTTTATTTACCTGTTCTTTCACAGCCGGCTGGGTCAAGATTTGGCCACCAGTCGCCTGTTCTTCCGTTTTGATCCCCTGCTTTTTCTTTTACTCAGCCTCGCCGGCCGTACGGTCATGGTTTTCGGCCTGTGGTCGATCCTTATCCTCGTCGTCACGCTGCTTTTCGGGCGGTTGTTCTGCGGGTTCTTATGTCCGATGGGAACCCTGCTCGATATATTGGATCCGCTTTTTGGGCGACGGCCTAAAACGCCGGCCCGGTCCCTGAAGAACGCCAAATACCTGATCCTCTTTTTCTTGGCCGCCGCGGGGATCGTCGGCCTGTCCCTGGGTCAGTTTTTTGACCCGCTGGCGATCTTCGACCGGACCCTGGCCCTGGTATTTTACCCGTTAGCGAGTTATTTTATCGCGCTCATCACGCTCCTTAAGCAATCGGGTTTCACGGAATATATTATTTCACTCGGATCTTTTATCCTGATCTTGGGCCTAGGTTATTTCGCCCCCCGGTACTGGTGCCGGAACCTATGCCCTTTGGGCGGGCTCCTGGCGATCGGCGCCAGATTTTCGTTATTTAAATTCACGTTTCTTGAAGACTGCACGAACTGCGGGCTCTGCAGCCGTATTTGCCCGACCGCCGCGATCAAAGACGAAATAAGGACGATCGATTCCGCGGAGTGCGTCGCCTGCCTGCGCTGTTCCACCGAATGCAGCCAGGGCCAGATCGGATACCGGGTTAACTTAAAACCGGCGGCCTTCGATATAAAGCGCCGGCAGACCATCGCCGCCCTGGCGGCGGGGGTGATCATCGCCCCCTTGGCGCGGTCGCTTGCTTATGTCCGGCTGAACGGCCGCCTGGTCCGGCCGCCGGGTTCCCCGCCCGAAGCGGACTTTACGAACCTATGCCTGCGCTGCGGGCTATGCCTGAAAGTTTGCCCCACGAACGGGTTACAGCCCTGCATCGCCGAGGCCGGCCTGACCGGTTTGTGGACACCGCATCTCGTTGCCCGGATCGGCGGCTGCGAAAAAAACTGCAACGCCTGCGGCCAGGTGTGTCCCACCTCGGCCATTCGCAAACTACCCCTCATTGAAAAATCCTTCGCCAAGATCGGCACCTCCGTCATCGACCGGAGCCGGTGCATCGCCTGGGAACAGGACATGCCGTGCCTGATCTGCGACGAGGCCTGTCAGTATAACGCCATCGATTCCCGTTCCGAAACGATCCAGGGCGTAAAGCTCCTGCGGCCGTTCGTCGACGAGCGCATCTGCATCGGGTGCGGCATTTGCGAATCGCGCTGCCCGGTCGAGGGCCAGTCCGCGATCCAGGTTTACTCGATCGGCGAGGATAGGAAGAAGTCCGGTTCCTATATCACCGAGGAGAAGGTCCGCTTGCGCAAAGGCGGGGACAAGCCGCAAGACCTGCCCAACGGTTTCATCACCGAATGACCGCCGTCTTATTCCTCATCCTGTCACTCGCCGGCGGCGTGGAAAAAAGCCGGGCCGGCAATCCGGTGATCCTCGACGGCGCCGTCGACCCGGCCGCGGTCAATTTCATTTATTTCTCATCACCCTTCGGCATCTACATATTTGACAAGCAAACCCAGACCTGGTCCCGGATCAACCAGGCCAACGGCCTGCCGGACAACCAGATCGAGGTCATGGGCCTGGACGAGGGGATCTTATGGGTCGCGACCGGGGGCGGTTTGGCATCGGCCGATGTCCGGATCAACGATTGGCAGACCCACCCGATGTCCGGCCGGATCACGGGCCTGGCATTCGACGACCGGTACGTCTGGGTGGGCGGCGACTTCGGTTTGAAAAGGTTTGACAAGTATTCCGATATTTGGCAGGACCTGATCCCGCGTCCGGTCCGGGACCTGGTCCAGGACCGGGATTATTTCTGGATCGCGGTGGATTCGGGGGTCGTCCGGTATAACCGGCACTTCGAGAAGATCGAGGAAGTCCCCGCTGCGCCGGCGGTTCCTTTTGACAACATCATCAACACGCCCAGCCGGATCTGGTTCGTCGGCGGCGGGAATTTAACGGCCTACCGTAAAGCGGACGAGGTTTGGTCAAGCTACGCCGGGCTTCCCGTCGACGGCATCGCCAACCAGGGCGATTCGCTTTATGTCGCCAGCCGGGGCCGGATCTATTATTACGAACCCAAGATCGACAACTGGGTCGAATTCCGCGGGATCGAAGGCCTGGACGGCGTCGCGAATATCGCGGTGAACTCCGAGAACCTGCTGGCCGCGACCGACGCCGGGTTGATCGTTTACAATTGGCGGGACCGGCAGTGGAAGACGTACAACACCGGGAACGGCCTGGCGCGCGACACGATCCGGGCCGCGTTCCAGCAGGGGATCTGGACTTTCGCGGTCAGCGGCTTGGACATCGAGTTTCTTGATGACCAGACCGGGATCTGGCAGGTCGAGGAATACCGGCCTTCGGGCTTACGCCGGGAAAAGATCGTTTACCGGGATGAGGCGGGCAGCCACCTGCGCCTGATCCGGGACTTGGACGTAAGGGTCCAGGGCCGGGCGTTCATTTCGTACACCGGCCGCCGGTTGGACAGCCTGATCCAGAATGAGACCGTCAACATGAAACTGATCGGCCAGCATAGTTCCAACCGTTTGGTCTCCCTTTACTATGACGATTCGGACAAATCCGACACCGTTTACGGCGGTTCGTACCGGGGCCGGGACCGCGACCTTCTCTACCGAATAGACGCGGGATATCTGAAAAGCAAGTATTTCGCGATGGATATGATCCCCCAGTACTACAACCGGGGCGGCGACGTGAAAATGCGGGCCGGGCCGGTCAGCCTCGGCCTTCAGTCCGGCCAGTTGAAATCGGCGGTCCGGAACGATTTTTTCACGGGCCGGGCCATCCATAAGACGATCCAGGTCATGGATATAAATTATCTGGGGTACGTTTTCTATTACGACGATTCGATACCCAAGCCCTGGGCCCGGGGATCGGATACGATCTTCGTCGACGATCTCGATCCCGGGAACAACACGGCCGCGACCCGGAACGGTTTCACGATCGGCGGTTTGACCGGTGATTTTGATCCGCTCCTCTCCGGCCGGGATTATTTTATCGACTACGACCGGGGCCTCATCCACTTTTTAATTCCGCGTTCGGGCGGGGAAAGGATCGTCCTCAACCTGAACGGCAGCGCTTACGTCCTCCAGACGGAGACCCGGCCCGGACAAACGGCGGCAAACATATATTTCCTGGGTCTCGATATCATTCCCAGTTCGTTCACGATCGCCATCGAGGATACGGCCGGAACCGATCATCCCCTGGCGGGATTCGGGCTGGACCGGGACCTCGACGGCCGGGTCGATCCCGAATTCATCAATTACGACCTAGGCCTGCTTATCTTCCCCGACCCCCATCCGTTCCTGGACACGTTCCATGTCTACACGATAAACGGCGGGTACGATTCCTATTCGAATTTTTATTTTTTGACCGAAAGGCCGGTGCTGATCGGCAGCGAGAAGGTGTACGTCGACGGCGAATTAAAAACGAGCGGAGTGGATTACGTCGTTGATTACACGTCGGGTATCTTACTCTTCCTGCGGCCGGATGTCGCGTCCGACTTCAGCGAGATCCAAGTCCAGTACACCCAGCGCTTGCGCGACCGGTCGGACTGGTTTTTTTCCGGACAGCCGGTCGTATCCGCCGGCCCCGGCTTGAAGATCAGCCCCGGATACACCCTTTTGGAGAACCGGAATTTGTACAGCGGGTCCGCCGAGTTCATGGCCGGTGCCGAGGACGGCGACTTTTCCCTGCGCCTGACTCCCGAAGCGGTCCTGGACGACAAACGGCAATGGGCCCAGAACCATCGGTTCGTCGGCCGCTACCGCTCGGTAAGCGTCAACTTACGCTATCAGGGTTATGCGCCGGAATTCGCCGGACTGGGGCTCGAGCAGGGCAAGTACGGCCGGCTGCGGAACCTGATAAATTTCAACGCCCGCGTCGAGCCTTTTTCTTACATCCAGTTCGAAGGTACTTATCAAAAAGAAGACCGCTGGGGGCTGACCAACTTGGCGAATTCGTCCCGTTACCTGACCGGCAAGGCGAGTTACCTCAACCCCCGTTCGGTCGGCGGTTACATCTCCCTGGGACGGAACGAGTTACCCGATTATGACAACCAGATCGTCCAGGCCGGCGCGAATTACGCGTTCGGGGTCAAGCCGGCCCGGGTCAAATTGAATGCACAGGTCCGAAACGACGACCGGCGCTGGAATTCGGGGGAGAAAGAGCGGGATTTTGGATACCTGGTGAACACCAATGTCAGCTTGCCGGTACCGGTGCGCGTCGACGGATATTACCAGTGCGACAATGTATACCTTCCGGGTCAGCGGGACCGGCGGGACCAGGAGATGCGCGGCGTCGTAAACTTCGACCTGGTGCCCGGCCTCTATTGTCTGACAAATTATAACCTGAAGATAAACGGTTATCATCAGTCCGGAGCGCAGGAGCTGTCCTTGATCTCCGCCCTGTACAACAACGTCAACATCGCGCCGGGTAAATGGTTTTTACCCCTGAGTCTCGTCAATTTCGCGCTCGGGTCCGGTGCGAACTGCGACGAATACCTGGAGGACCTGTCCGCCGGCTATCGGCCGCCCGTCTTTATTTTCGGTCCGCTCGACGCGTCGAATATCTCCCACGTAAACGCGGCCAACACTTATTTCGGGGCGGTCCAGGTCAGCCCGAACACCGTCGTTAAATTGTGGCTGCGCCGCACCCTGGCCCGGAACGGCCTCGCTTATTACGGCCGGCCCGATCTGGCGGTCTACAACCTGGACGAGGCGAAGATCGAATTCGAACCCAGGGATCTGGGATATTTTCTGCTCTACGGTTATCGCCGGGCTCAAGCCGGCCTGCCGAGCGAGACCGTCGACAACCTTTACGGAGAATGGAATAGGTCTTGGAACCTCACCCTGCGCACGAAGCTGGTCGCCAATTACTGGATCCGCCGGAACGATTATCTCCCGGTCGTGACCGACGAATCGGAATCCAAGGCCGCGGGGGAAACCATATTCCGGTTCGGCAGCGGGGCCCTGTTGTCTTTAAAATTCGGCACCCGACGCCACCGGGAGTTGGACGGCTCGGCCACGTACTCCCTGCTGCCCGGCGCGGGTTTGAACCTGAATCTTTTAGCCTTTATTTACGTGCAGTTCAATTGGGATGCGACGGTTGTCTGGGAGGGGTCGACGAGCCATACCGGCACGCTCAAGATCACCGGGCAGTTTTAATGAATTTTTTCTTAAGGGCCCGGGCGACGACCGGGGGTACGAGGTGCGACACGTCGCCGCCCAGCGAGGCGATTTCCCGGACCAGCGACGAGCTGATAAAAATATATTTTTCCGATGGCATCAGGAAGATCGTTTCGATGCGGGGCGCCAGTTTCCGGTTGGCCAGGGCCAGCTGCAGTTCGTAATCAAAATCGGAGACGGCCCGGATGCCGCGGATGATGGTCGTGGCTTTTATCTCCTTGGCGAAATCGACCAGCAGCGATGAGAACGGCCGGACCCGGATGTTCTGTGCCGCGGGCAGGGCGGCCCGGACCAGGGCGATCCTTTCCGCCTGGGTAAAAATGGTCTTTTTCGTCCCGGCGCTGGCGCTTACCCCGATGATCACCTGGGTGAAGATATTCCGCGCCCGGGAGATCACGTCGATGTGACCGTAAGTTATCGGGTCAAAGGTCCCGGCGTAGATCGCCTTTTTCATTTACACCATCCACCGATCATAATTCAATAACCTCCTGAGATGTTGGTCAGGAACGTGACGCCGGTCTCGCCGTACCTTTTTTCCTTGAGGACGCGGAATTTTTCGGGAAGCGCGAAATGATCCTTGAAGTGATGCTCGGCGACGATCAAACCGTCGGACTTGAGCAGGTCGTTCTGGTCGATCAACCGGACCGATTGGGTAAGATAGCCTTTTTTATAGGGCGGGTCGATGAAGATCAGGTCGAAATGCCGGCCTTTAAGTTTTTTCAGCCCGCGCCGGAAGTCGTAGTTGATCACCTGGGACCGGTCGCGGAGGGCTAAGCGCTCGAGGTTTTCCTCCAGGATCCGGGGCTGGTTTTCGATAAAGCAGGCCGATTCCGCGTCCCGGCATAACGCCTCGATCCCCAGGGCGCCGCTGCCCGCGAAAACATCCAGGACCGCGGCCTTGATCACCTTGTCCTGGAGGATATTGAAGACCGCTTCGCGGACCATGGCTTTGGTCGGCCGGACACCATGCTTGGCGACCTTGAGGGTTTTTCCTTTATTTTTTCCGCCGATTATTTTCATAAAAAGAGCCTAATTGGCCACAATACCGGCAACCTTGCGGTTGCCGGTATTGTAAGCCGTGCACTTAAGCCGGCCGAAAAACGGCCGGCGAATTAAACTTAACCCCGGATGATCGTCGGGGTGATGAAGATCAGCAGTTCCCGGTCTTCAATGGACGAAGTAGTCTCCCGGAACAGGACGCCGATTATCGGTATGCTCTTTAACAGCGGAATACCGCGGACGCTCTTGGTTTCCTTTTTGCGAATGAAACCGCCGATGACGACCGTGTTGCCGTCTTTCACCAGCACTTTGGAATCCGCTTCCGAAGTGGTGATGATCGGCCGGCCGGCCAGAGCCGACGCGCGGTCGAGTTCGCTGACTTCGACGTGGATCTCCATCGTGATCTCTTCCAGCGAATTAATGTGCGGCGTCACCTCGAGTTTGGTACCGACCGTATAGATCTGGATAACCGTGTTGCCGGAAAGGTCGCGGGTCGGGATGCCGAATTTTTGACCGCCGAGGATGGACGCGCGTTTATTGTCCACGGCTGAAACCCGGGGTGAAGATATGGTTTGGGCTTTGCCGTTTTCCTCGAGCAGGTTGATCGCCGCGACCACCTGGCCGAGGGACGGAATGGTACCGATGTTGAAGATGCCGTAGCCGAGGATCGACGGGTTGGGGTTCATGGATACGTCGCCGCGGACGATCCGGCTTTCCAGTCCTTTAAGGGTCCAGTTAACGCCTAAGCCTTTGGAGGCGGAAGCGTCGACATCGACGACTTTGGACATGATCTCAACCTGGGGGGTCGGCGTGTCCAGCAGCTTGACGAGCTGGGTGATCTTATCGTGCACCGGATCGACTTCGGTCACGACGACGGAATTTGTCCGCTCGTCGACGTTGGCTTTTCCCTTCGGCGACAGCATGGCCGAGATCTTGTTCAGCATCTCGGCGGGATTGGCGAATTCGAGCTTATATATTTTCGAGGTTACCGGCAGATCGTAGTCCTGTTTATCGAGGTTATCCGCCAGGTCGACCCGGATCACACCAGGATCTTCACGGTAGGCGAAACCGGCCGCTTTGAGGATTATTTCCAGCGCCTGGTGCCAGGGCATGTTATGCAGGCGGACGGTCACGGTTCCCTTCACGTCTTTGCCCGCGACGATGTTCACGCCTACGTATTCGGAGATCGCCCGCATCACGGTCAGGATATCGGCGTTCTCAAAGTCGAAGGAAATGATCGGCCAGCCGGTCGTGGTGGTCGGCGATTTGCCCATGGTAGCCACGGGCGGTGCGTTTTCCGCCGGGTTGGATGCGATCACCTGTCCGGTCGAAGCCTGCCAACCGCTGATCGGAGCGACCAGGTTGGTGAGCAGGGTTAAAACAAAATTATTCCCCTCGGTCAGGCTCAGGTAAGAATATTCTTTGTCCAGTTTCCCGACGATCCGGATCATATCCGGGCGATCCGAGAAACTCGTTACCGAGAGCTCGACGATCCCGCCCGAGTTCACCGCGTAGGTCTTGCCGGCAAGGGGGCTGGATGCGCCCGAGCAGTCAACGACGATCCGCGCCGGGTCTTTCAGGGCGAACGCGTTGGCGGTGAACGGTGCGTCCGACTTAATTGTGAGCTTTGTATTGGCTCCCTCGGAACCGACGATGAGATCGTCAATGGACGCCCCAACGGCCAGGGAGAGCAGCAAAGCGAAGATTGTTACATATTTCATATTTCCTCCTTTATTTTTTATCGTCTTGAAGCCTTAACTCATAATTAGTAACAACGCCCGCATGCATGATTTCAAAGGTAATTCCCTGACGAGTTACATCGTTCACGTGGCCGCTCGCGACGCGGTCGCCCCGTTTCAGGATGTAACCATTATCCATGCCGTCTTTGACGAGGGCGTAATATCCCTTGTTACCCCATAAGACTCCGATCAATTTCAGATTTTCCGGGCTTAAAAGCGCCTTGTGCCCGCCGCCGAGTTCCGCGCCCAAGAGGGGGACAAAGGGATCCCGGCGTCCGGCCGCCTCGTAATTCCATTTTTCCACAGGCAGAATCGAGTCGGTGGCCGTCGGAGCTTGGTTGAAGAGCAGGACCGCCAAAAGTATATTATTGAGTACGAGCGGGAACGCCACGTGACACCTCCTTTGCCTGGGATACCGTATAAGTAATGGTGCTTAGTTCCGCCTCCACGGTTCGGTCCTTGCCGGCGGTTATTTTGACAGCCGGCACGTTGACGATACGGGACAGGTTCCCCACGTTGGAGAGGAACCGCCCGAGCTGGTGGTAAGAACAAGTCACCTTGATCTGCACCGGAATTTCCGAATAGATCGAACCGGCTTTAGGTACCGGTGCGCTGGGTTTGAACAAAAGGAAGTTAGTTCCGGCTTTGGTGCCGGAGTTGGAGATCTGCTGGATCAGAGACGGAATTTCTTTCGCGACCGGCAGCATCTCCTTCGCTTTTTCCCATTCGGCTTCTAGCCGTGCAATCTTCGCTTGTAATTCTGGTAATCGGGCTCGAGCCGCCTCGGCTTTCTGAACCTCGATCTTCAGGGAGTCCATGCGGGAAGTAAGGAGCTTGATCTTCTTTTGGTTGGAGGTGTAAGGGAAACGGAAGAAGAGGATCAGGACCAGGATCAGCACGACGACGAAGATAATGGTTTGCTGGGTTTTGGGATCTTTAAGGTTCATTTTTTCCTCCCGGATAATGTATCGACCCCTATGCTCGCGGTCAGTGTGAATTCCATCATCTCCTGTTTTTCGACGGTCTTCTTTTCCAGCACCGTAAGGTCGACGTTGTTGATGTAGGGCGACTCCTCGAGCCGGTTCATGAATTCCGCGACCAATAGGTTGGAAGCGGTCGTGCCCTTGATACCGAGGCTTGATCCTCCCGCGTTAATGTCCAGGGAAGTGATCCAGGTGAATTCGGGGATGCGTGAGGATATTTCGTCCATCACGTGGGCGATGAAAAAGCGGTTCCGGTTAAGGTCCCGGATGGGGGTGATGATGTCACCCAGCTGTTTTTCCCGCTTTTCCAAGCTGTCCACGGTCTGGACGTATACCCGCAGTTCGTTCAGTTTGGATTGGAGGCTTGAGATGTTCCGGTTGATATTGTTGATCTTCATGGAATGCGCGATGAGGATGAACCCGACGATCAATGCCACCACCACGATGCCGATGATGTATATGACCGTCGATTGAATTGGGGGCAATTTGATTCCGGGTCCCGCGGCCTTTGCGGCTTTGGGTTTGGTCGCTTTACCCTTTTTTGCCGTTGGTGCTAAATTGATTTTTATCATATCATTCCCCCCTTAAAGCCAATCCTACCGCCTGTGCTAAGACGGGTCCCACGATGTCCACGCCTTCCGGCGCGAAGAGCGTGGGATCATAGGTAATATTTTTGAAGGGATTTAGGATTTCGATCGAAATGCCCAACCGCCGTTTCAAATAATCCAACAGGTTGGGGATCAAAGAGCCGCCGCCGGAAAGGTACATGCGGTTCACCTTTTCTTCGCCGGTCACGCTCGAAAGGAACTGGAGACTCCTCTCGATCTGGGAACCCAGGTCGTTGACGAAGGATTCGAAAACCCCCTGGATCGAGTCCTGCGAGGCGCCGACCGGGATCGTGCCCTTGACCGCGTTCGCGGCGTCTTCGTAATTGAAACCGATTTCCTTCTGGAGTTTGCTGATGAAGGCGTTAACCCCGTAATAAACGTCGCGGGCGGAGAGCGAGGATCCTTTCTTGATGACGTTGATCACCGTCATTCCCGCGCCGATGTGGATCAGTCCGACCGTGTCGTCGGGGTTTTCGGGGTAGTTAAATTCGTAGACGTTCTGGATCGCGAAAGCGGTGGTGTCGATGAGCAGGGGTGTCAGGTTCAGCTCTTTCAGCAGGTTGCTCAGGGTGTTGATCAACTCGTTCTTGGCCGCGACCAGGATGACTTCCTGCTGGTTTTCGCCAAAAGTCGGGTTGACAATATCAAAATCCAGGGTGACTTCGTTGATATCAAAGGGAACGTACTGTTCGGCTTCCCATTTGATCTGCTCCCGGGTATCCGCCTCGCTCATCCGGTCCATGATGATCCGTTTGATGATGACGTCCCGGCCGGCCAGGCCGATGACCACGTCCTTGGCCGTAAATCCTTTGCTCTCGATCAGGGTCCGGATCGAATCCAGAACCGCCTCTCGATCAATAATTTCTCCCTCAACGATCGCGTCGGGTAAAACCTTTGACACGCCATAGTTGATCAATTTCTTAGTCTTACCGGCGCTCAGTTCCACGATTTTGGTTTGGCTGGAGCCGATATCAAGACCAATTACTTTTTTCTTTTTCCCAAACATAATCACTCCTTTTGATAACCAAATTTCAATAATTATATATATTATTACTTATTTGTCAAGAGCTAAATTACGATTTTTCCGAAAATCGAAGTCTTTTATCATATCTTTAACAAGGTACTTAAACTTGCCCGTTCGGATGCCCGTTCGGATGCGGGACATCAGGTCCATATAAAAGAAAAGGTTATGATGGGTGACCAAGCGGGGACCGAGGGCTTCGCCGACATTGAAGAGATGGCGTAGATACGCCCGGGAAAAGTTCCGGCACGTATAACAAGGGCAATTTCGGTCCAGGGGCGTTTCGTCGGCGCCGAACCGTCCGCCTTTTACGATAACTTTGCCCTGCCAGGTAAAAGCCATCCCGGTTCGGCCGTTGCGGGTCGGCAGGACGCAGTCAAAAAGGTCGACCCCTTGGCTGACGGCTTCAATGATGTCCTCTGGATATCCTCCGCCCATGAGATATCGGACTTTTCCGGCCGGGATACGGGATACGGTCGAACCGACCATTTCCCGGGTCAATTCGGGGGGTTCGCCGATCATCAACCCGCCGATACCGTATCCGGGAAAACCCATCGCGACGAGCCGGTCCGTGCATTCCCGGCGCAGTTCCGGATAGGTCGCTCCCTGGACGATTCCAAAGAGGGCGGGTTTGATCTTAATTTTTTTCCCGCGCTCCGCCCAACCGATGGTCCGCTCGACGGCGCGGCGGCTGTCCATTAAAGAAGACGGGTATCCGGTGAAAAAATCCAGGCACATGGCGATATCCGTGCCCAGATCGTCTTGGACTTTGACCGATGATTCCGGAGTGAGATGGAGCTGGGACCCATCAAGGTGGGAGGCGAAGGTTAATCCCTCATCGTTCACTTTACGCAGGTCGCCCAGGGAATAAGCCTGAAAACCGCCGGAATCGGTGAGGATCGCTTTATCCCAGTCCATGAACCGGTGAAGTCCGCCCAATTGCTTGATCCGGTTCGCGCCCGGTCTTTGCATGAGGTGGTAGGTATTACAGACGATTATTTCCACCCCGATCGCTTTGAGATCCGCCGGAGTCATCGTCTTGACCGTCGCCTGGGTAGCGACGGGCATAAAAGCCGGAGTCCGGACCGTGCGGCCCGCGATCTTGAGCAAGCCGTTACGGGCCTGGGTCGCGGGATCCTTTTTCAATACCCGGAAATTAAACATATTTGGATAGTTAAATGGTTATAGGTTTAGATGCTAGAAAAGGACAAAAATCCATTAAGGAGGTATTTATTCCAGCATCTCAACCCAAAACCATCTCCCATTCGTTTATAGCCCAAATTTCGCTATGATCTCGTCCTTTTTCAAACCAAGGATCCCGTGTTTAGCGCCGACCTTCTTGAAGGCCGCGAGTGCCTTGTCCAGGTGCTCCTTTTCATGAGCCGAAGAGATCTGGGTTCGGATCCGGGCTTGCCCCTGCGGGACCACGGGGAAGAAAAATCCGATGACGTAGATGCCTTCCTGGTAAAGATCGCGGGCCACGTCCTGGGCCAGCTTGGCGTTGTAAAGCATCACCGGTACGATGGGCGAGTCTCCGGACTTGATGTCCAGGCCGGCCTTGGTCAGACCCTCGCGCCAGTACTTGGTATTCCACTCGAGCTTGTCCCTCCGGTCGGTCGATTTGGAGCAGAGTTCCAGGACCTTGATCGAGCCGGCCACGATCGAGGGCGGCATGGTGTTGGAGAAAAGGTAGGGTCGGGCGCGCTGCCGGCACATCTCGGCGATCTCCTTGGGTCCACTGACACAGCCGCCGGCCGCTCCGCCCAGGGCTTTGCCAAAGGTCGTGGTGATGACGTCGACCCGGTCCATGACCCCGCAGTGCTCGTGCGTGCCCCGGCCGGTCTTGCCGATGAACCCGGTGGCGTGCGAGTCGTCGACCATGACCAGGGCGTCGTATTTATCGGCCAGATCGCAGATCTTATCCAGGGGCGCGATATCGCCGTCCATGGAGAACACGCCGTCGGTGATGATCATCCGGAACCGGCAGGACTGGGATTCCTGCAGTTTTTCCTCCAGGTGGGCCATGTTCGCGTGCTTATAATTGAACATCTGGGCCTTACAGAGCCGCATGCCGTCCACGATCGAGGCGTGGACCAGCCGGTCGGCGATCATCGCGTCGTCCTTGTCGAGGACGGTTTCAAAAAGGCCGGCGTTGGCTTCCATGCAGGACGGGAACAGGCAGGTGCCTTCCATGCCCAGGAACTCGCTCATTTTCACCTCGAGCTCGTGGTGGATGTCCTGGGTGCCGCAGATGAAACGCACCGACGACAGGCCGTAGCCCCGGCTGTCCAACGCTTTGTGCGCCGCGGCCACGACCTCGGGATGGCTGGAAAGGCCGAGATAATTGTTGGCGCAGAAGTTGATGACTTCCTTGACCGGAGCGCCTTCGGGAAATTCGACCTTGATGTTGGGCGCCTGGGGCGATTCGATATAGCGTTCTTCCTTGAAAAGCCCGGCGGCCCGGATACCCTTTATTTCTTGGGCGTAAAAATCGCGTGCTTTATTGCTATAGGCCATGGTTTTTTCCTAGATCTTTGTGAACTCTTTGAGCATATTGAGGATGTTGTTGACCGAGTCGAACGCTTCCGGGGTCGCTTTTTCATCGGGGATCTTGACTTGGAATTTCTTCTCCAGGAACATCTTGAGCGAGACCATCGAGAACGAATCCACAATGCCGCTTGAGATCAGCTTGGTGTTTTCGGTGACTTCCTGGTCCGAATCCTCGTCCAGGTACTCCTTCTTCACGTAATCGATGATCATTTTTTTTAAATCTTCCGCCATAAAATCTCCTTTCTCTCTCTAATCATTTTCTAACGTCGAAATGTCGCCGATCTCCTCGCCCCATTCCTGGGCGCGGAGCAGGCGCCGCATGATCTTGCCGCTCCGGGTCTTGGGCAGGGATTTCACGAATTCGATCTCCTGGGGCATGGCGAGCGGCGAGAGTTTTTTCCGGATGAAATTGATGATCTCCAGTTCCAGGTCGTCGCTGGGTTCGAAACCGGGCTTCAGGGCGACGAACGCCTTGACGACTTCCATGTTGATCGGGTCGGGCTTGCCGACCGCGGCCGATTCGGCGACCGCCTTGTGCTCAAGGAGCGCGGACTCGATCTCGAACGGGCCGACCAGGTGACCGGCGGTGTTGATCACGTCGTCATCCCGGCCGACGAACCAGAAATAACCTTCGTTGTCGATGCTCGAGCGGTCGCCGCAGATGTACCAGCCGTTCTTGAACTTGCCTTTGTACGTCTCCTCGTTGTTCCAGTAGGTCCGGATCATGGACGGCCAGCCGGGTTTGAGCGCGATCAAGCCGACCGACCCGGCCTTCGCGATCGGCTCGTACGTCTTGGGGTCGACAACCACGGCCGTGATGCCCGGAAAGGCCTTGCCCATGGACCCGGGTTTTACTTTCAAGCTCGGGACGTTGGTGATGACGATACAGCCGGTTTCGGTCTGCCAGTAGGTGTCGAGGAACGGCAGGCCGAAAGCCTGTTCCGACCAGATCACGGCTTCGGCGTTCAAGGGCTCGCCCACGCTGCAGAGATGGCGCAGGGTGGACATGTCGTATTTCCGGACCGTGTCCTTACCTTCCTTCATGAGCAGGCGGATAGCGGTCGGCGCCGAATACCAGACCGTGACCTTGTATTTCTGGATAAAGGCGTACCATTTTTCCACGCCGAAACCGGCGTCGAGGACGACTTGGGTCGCGCCGCAGGACCAGGGGCCGATGATGCCGTAGGAAGTCCCGGTCACCCAACCCGGGTCGGCCGTGCACCAGTAGATGTCGTTATCCGTCAGATCCAACACCCATTTGGTCGAGATGTACTGGCTGACGATCGAACCGTGGACGTGGAGGGCGCCCTTGGGCTTGCCGGTCGTGCCGGACGTGTAATGCAGGACGGACGGCGTTTCCGAGGTCACCGCGTAGGGTTCAAACTTCTCGACCTTGGCCGCTTTCTCCATGGCGAAAGAGATCTCGTTCTTCTCGAGGACCTTGTCCTCGGCGTCGACGACGATGATCTTGGTGAGCTCGGGAAGCTGTTCTTTGATCCGGCGGACCTTGTTCAGGTGTTTCCGGGTCGTGAAGATCGCGCGGGTCTTGGCGTCGTCGAGCCTGGTGAAAAGCGCTTCTTCACCGAAGGCGGAGAATAGGGGCTGGGCGATCGCGCCGAGCTTCAGAATGCCCAGGAAGGAGATGTATAGTTCGGGGATCCGGTCCATGAAAATGCAGACCCGTTCGCCGGGTTTGACGCCCTGGTCCTTGAGGAACCGGGCAAAAATGTTGCTGTAGACCCGGATGTCGTCATAGGTGAACTTTTTCTCCTGGCCCGTGAAACCCTCCCAATAGAGAGCGGTCTTTTTGCCCAGTCCGCGTTCGCAGATCCGGTCGCTGCACAGGTAACCGATGTTCCGCGAGTTTGCGTCCTTGTAGATCTCGGCCGCGGCCGCCGGCCAATCAAAATTTTTATATCTGTCTTCGTAGGAACCGATATTGCTCATGGTCTTCTTCCTCCTGTATTATTTTTCGATCACCGTCAAGGCAAAAGTGTACTTGCGGCTGCGGCCGGCCGCGGTAAGGATCATTTTATAATTTTTCCGGAGCGTGAGACATTTAATATTCTTCTTCAGGCGGATATCCAGTCCGGGGCTGATCCGGATCTGGCGCCAGAACCAGCCCGCTTTGAGTCCTTTGTCCAGGGCTTTGCGTAAGGCTTCCTTGACCGCGAAAAGAACGGCCGGCGGGTATAAAGGGCGCGGCGATTCTTCGATCCGCTTAATTTCGGAAGGGGAAAAGACCTGGTTTAAAAAATCGGGGTTGGTCCGGAATTTTCTGAAACGACGGTTTTCAAAAAGGTCGACGCCAATGCCGGCGATCATGGATACAGAAGGACTTTACCGCAATTGCCGCTTTCCATCAGCTCCATGCCTTTTTCGAATTCTTCCAGGCGCAGCCGGTGCGTGATGATCGGCGAAAGGTCGAGCCGGCCCGAGCTCAGGAAGCGGGAGCTTTTGTACCAGGTGTCGAACATGAGCCGGCCGGTGATGCCCTGGAGGGTGAGATATTTGAAGATCACTTCGTTAAGGTCGATCTTCAGGGATTGGTCCGGCAGGCCGAGCATGGAAAACCGGCCGCCCGGCCGTAAGGCTTTTAGCCCCTCGTTGATCGCGGAGCCGTTACCCGACATCTCGAGCACCGCGTCTACGCCCAGACCGTTCGTTTCCTCGCGGATCTTTTCCCGCACGTCGTCCTTCTGGGGGTTGAGCGTGAAGTCGGCGCCCAGCTTCTTGGCCAGCTGCAACCGGTATTCGTTCACTTCCGAGGCGAAGATCTTGGTCGCGCCGCAGAGCCGCGAGACCGCAACCGCCATGAGGCCGATCGGGCCGCAGCCCGTGACGAGGACCGTGTTGCCACCGATCGGGCCGGCCAGGACCGTGTGCACGGCGTTGCCCAGTGGTTCCATGACCGAGCCGAAGTCTTTGGGGATCTTTTTCTCCAGCACCCACGCGTTGGCCGCGGGCACGACCGCGTACTCGGCGAAGACGCCGTGGACGTCGACCCCGAAGATCCGGGAATTGAGGCAGATGTGGGCGTTGCCCGTGCGGCATTCATAGCACCAACCGCAGCCGATATGGGTTTCCGCGGAAATGGTGTCCCCGACTTTGAGTAAATTCTGGCTGACGTTCGCGCCGAGCTCGGTGATCTCGCCGCATACCTCGTGGCCGAGGATCTGGGGGATATGCTTGATGCGTTTCTTGGCCCAGTCGTTCCACTGGTAGATATGGAGGTCGGTACCGCAGATCGATGATGCCAGGACCTTGACCAGGACTTCGTCGGGTCCCGGCGCAGGCGTGTCCGTTTCGATCAATTCCGCGCCGGGCGCGGCTTTGGTTTTGACTATGGCTTTCATTTTTGGCATAGGTTCTCCGGTCGTTATTATAAACAAATTTAGGTTTAAGTCAACGGTCTAATCAGAACATCAGTGTAACGGTGAATCAGTATATCAGGGATTCAGAAAATTAGTATATCAGAGAATAACGACCAGGATATCAGTTTATTAGTTGTCCTGATATTCTGATTTTCTGGTTTTTAATTCTGATATGCTGATCCCTGACTTCCTGATAACCTGATATACTGGTCATCTGGTACTCTGATGTGTCAGTCTTGACATAGTGGAACAATACGCATAATATGGAACATGGATTTGAAAAAATATTATTTAGGGATTTTTTTTGTAAGTTTCATTGTCCTTGCCGCCTGCGGCCGGCCGTCGAACCAGCCCGCCGGTGATGCGCGTCCCGTGGTCGACACCGTAAAACTTCCGGATTATGATAAGCATGTCCAGGCCCTGCGGGAAAAAATTCCTAACAGTTTCACGGTCCTCGTCGAAAAACCATTCGTCGTGATCGGCGACGAGCCGGCCGCGATCGTGAAGGTCCGCGCCGAAAAAACGGTCAAATGGGCCGTGGACATGCTGAAAAAAGATTTTTTCCAAAAGGACCCGGAAGAGATCATCGATATCTGGCTCTTCAAGGACGATTCCAGCTATTACCGGCACGTCCGGAAGCTCTTCGATACCGAGCCGACCACGCCCTTTGGATTTTATCTCGAGTCGGACAAGGTTTTGCTCATGAACATCGCGACCGGCGGCGGGACGCTCGTCCACGAGATCGTGCATCCCTTTATCGCCGCGAATTTTCCGGATTGCCCGACCTGGTTCAACGAAGGCCTGGCCTCGCTTTACGAGCAGTGCGGAGAAAGGGACGGCCATATCCGGGGTTTCACCAACTGGCGGTTGAAGGGACTCCAGGACGGGATCAAGAACGGCCTGGCCGGTTCTTTCGCGGACCTGACCGCCATGGACGCGGTAAAATTTTACACCGAGGATCGGGGGACGAACTACGGCCAGGCGCGCTACCTGTGTTATTATCTCCAGGAAAATGATTTACTGGTGAAATTTTACCAGGAATTCCTCGCTAACCGGAAAAACGACCCGACCGGCTATGCGACTTTAATGAAAATTTTGGGCGATCCGGATATGGATAAATTCAAAAAGGAATGGGAAGCGTTTGTGCTTGGTTTGACGTATCCATGAGGGAGTAAATCAATATCCAATTTAAAAAAGCAGATTCTTCGCTGCGCTCAGAATGACAGCCAGTATGTCTTTCTGAGGGCTTTGTATCAAAGTCCGAAGAATCTCTCTGTAGTAAGAAGCTGAGGATCCTGACATAACTCATTAAAATGCTGACATGTAACAAATCAAGCCCGCAGGGGGATCTTGATCCGCAGGAGATCGTGTTCAAAAAAGGCATGGCCCTTGTCCGGGACCACCGGATGGTTAAACGATAGGTATTTGGTGTAATTGATGTCGTCGGCGGAAGCGAAAAGGAGCAGAGAAGAGGTGTTCACTTTGAGCCGGATGTTCTCTTTAGCGACGCCCGGCAGCACGATCTCGATCGTCAGGATGTTGTCTTCCGGATCCAGGAATTCGCACACTTCGGGTTCGATCTTTTTAGGTATTCTAGCCATAGGTCATCTCCTGTCTATAATACAATAATAAGCAATTACTATTCCCGTTTTGGGGAAAAATTGAACCGAAATCACAGTCGATTATTTTTGGCCTGCACAAAAATAGGCAATAAATGACCCAAGGTGCATCAAAACCTACCACTTTTGAAGAGGGGGTTAATGATTTATTTTTACTAAATCAGCTTGATGCCGAGGCGGAGGAGGTGCGGCAGGGCCTTCAAGCCCAGGGCCACGAGTTCCCGGGTGTTGATGTCGGTGATGGTCTTGCCCTGGAAAAAATCCCGGCCCATCTTGAATATCCGGCGGTGGTCTTCGTCGTTGAATTTTAAATATGCCTTGCGGACTCGGTGGTGGAATTTAACCTCGTCCAGGATCTCTTTTTTTATTTCCGCTTCGAACCGGTCTTTCCTGCCCCGGATCCGCAGGACCGCGCTCCGGCCGGCGATCACGCCCGATTTCACGGCGTTGGCGATGCCACCGCCGCTTAAAGGGTCCGTGAACCGCCCCGCGTCGCCAACCAGGAAGAAATTGGGACCGGAAAATTCCTTCAATACCTTCGCCGGCACGCCGCCGAAGATCCGGTCCCGGATCCGGGCCTGCGGGAATTCGCGCTTCACCCATTCGTCGAGGAACGCGACGGCCTTCTTCGGGGTCGAAAGCGGCGCGATGCCCAGGCCCACGTTCGCTTTATCCGCGGATTTGGGAAAGATCCAGGCGTAGCCGCCGGGCGCGTACTGGTTCCCGAAAATAAGGTGAGCGTAAGACGGATCGAGCCGGATGTTCTCCACCACATATTGGGCGCAGACCTCGATCTCGTCGAGCTTGAGTCGGGTGTCGATCCCCAGTCCGGCGCCGATCCGGGACGCGACCCCGTCCGCGCAGATCAGGTGGCGAAACCGGTATTTCCTCGGCGCGCCGTGCTCCTGGGTGTGGACCGTGTTCCCCTCGACCCGGACCGCGTGGCATGACATTTTCAAGACCGCGCCCTGCGCGCGCGCGATCTCGGCCAGGGCCGGATCGAAAACCTTGCGGTGGAGGACCCAACCGACGTTGGGATACTCGACATTGAATTCATCCTCATCCGGGCCGCGGGCGATCGAGCCCTGAAGATGGGCCGCGATCCATTCGGGTTTGATGTCCAACCAGCCCTTGATCGTGCTGCGCGATAAGCCCTCGGCACATTGGAGCGGGACGCCGATCTTGTCGTGTTCCTCGAGCAGGAGCACGGAGGCATCTTCGCGACCGGCCGCGGCCGCGGCGCTCGAGCCGGCCGGACCGGCGCCGATAACGATGATGTCGAATGTTTCGGGCATCATTATTTACACCCCCACCTTAATCCTCCCCCGTCGAGGGGGAGGAAGAACTTCAATCCATACGCCATCTACTTCCCTTGCTTGACGAGCGTATATCATACATACAATTCCCCTCCCTTGACGGCAACATTAAAACACAATTTTCGATTAATAATAGGGGTCCCTTTGGGAGAGGGGATGAAGGGGAGGGTGCAACCAATATTATTTTTCATCCTTCTTCTTCGACGACCGCAGATATTTTTTGCCTTTCAGATTCTCCGGCATGTATTCCTGGTCGACCTGGGCGTCGGGAAAGTCGTGGGGGTATTTATAGTCTTTGCCGTAACCCAGGTCCTTCATCAAGCGGGTCGGCGCGTTGCGGATGTGCATGGGCACGGGCTGGGCCAGGGTTTTCAGGGCGTCCTCCTTGGCCGCTTCATAGGCGATATAGATCTCGTTGCTTTTCGGAGCCCGGGCCAGGTAGACCGCGCATTCGGCCAGGGCCAGGTCGCCTTCAGGCCGGCCGATGAAGTCGACCGCGTCCTTGGCCGCGATCGCCACGACCAGGGCCTGGGGGTCGGCCGCGCCCACGTCCTCGACCGCGAAGCGGACCAGACGGCGCGCGATATAGAGGGGGTCCTCGCCGGCTTCGAGCATGCGCGCCAGCCAGTAAAGACCCGCGTCCGGGTCCGAACCCCGCAGCGCCTTGTGCAGGGCGGAGATCAAGTTGTAGTGCTCCTCGCCCGCCTTGTCGTAGCGGAGCGCCTTTTTCTGGATCACTTCCTCAACCGTTTTCAGGTCGATCTTTTTATCCGGCTTATCCAGGGCCGCCAGTTCCAGGGCGTTGAGCGCGACCCGGGCATCGCCGTCCGAAATGTTGGCGATGAAATCCCGGGCTTCCGGCGTCATCTCGTATTCGCCGGCCAAGCCCTTTTTATCGCGGAGCGCCCGCTCGACGATTTTCTTTATCTCCTCCAGCCCCAGGGGACGAAGCATATAGACCTTGACGCGCGAGAGCAGGCTGGAATTGAGTTCGAACGACGGGTTCTCGGTGGTCGCGCCGATCAGGATGATCGCACCCTTTTCCAGGTAGGGCAGGAACGCGTCCTGCTGAGCCTTGTTGAAGCGGTGGATCTCGTCGATGAAGATGATGGTGTCCCGGTTGAAGAGCGATTTTTTCCGGTCCGTTTCCTCCATGAATTTTTTAATTTCGACGATCCCACTCGAGGCCGCGGAAAAGGAAACGAAGTCGGCGGAGACCTTGCGGGCCAGAAGCCGGGCGACCGTCGTCTTGCCGCTGCCCGGCGGTCCGAAAAGGACCATGGAAAAGAGCTTGCCCCGGCTGACCTGCCGCTGGATCGGGCCGTTCGGGCCCAGCAGGTGCTCCTGGCCGAGCACGTCCTCAAAATTCTCCGGCCGGATGCGTTCGGCCAGCGGCGTTTTATCCATAAATGGGGACTAGCGGTAAAGCAGGTAAAGGTAGAAAAAGGGGATGTTGAAGATCAGCGAGTCGATACGGTCCAGAAACCCGCCGTGTCCGGGAAAAACGTTGGAGGCATCCTTGAGCCGGACCTCGCGTTTCATTCCCGATTCCAGCAGGTCGGCAAAGGTGCCTAGAAAACCGATGCCCAGGGTGATGAACACGGTGTCTAAGATGTTCAGGTGCTTGAGCCATAACCGGTTTAAAATCCACGCGCAAGGGAAAGTAAGCAAGAGCGCGGCCAGGGTTCCTTCCCATGATTTTTTGGGACTGATCAAAGGGACCATTTTGTGCCGGCCCCAGGTTGAACCGATCAGGTAGGCGAAGGTGTCGTAGAGCCAGGTCAGGATTAAGGGCATGAGACAGATCGCGAAACCCATCTTCCGCAGGAGGATTATGGTCGAGGGCATCAGAGAAAGATAGACGATCCCGAAGAGCGCGGCCGTGATCTCGGTCAGGAAATTCGGCTTGTATCGGGAACCGGGGAAGCGGGCGATGGAGAGCAGGATGACGAAGAAAAAAAGGACGCAAAGAGGCATGAACGGCGGGATGCCCAGGAAAAAGATGAAGGGGATCATGAAACCGGGGAAGAGGACGGCTAACGTGTGGGGATAAACGTCCTTGCGGTGCCAAAAACGGAAATACTCGTTGGACGCGAAGATCATGAAAAGGATGATGAAGAGAGGCAGGATGATGTTGTCGAGCCAGAGGGCGGCGATGAGGACGGCGATCAGCAAAGCCCCGGTCCGCGTCCGGGTGAGAAGCTCTTTAGACCCCGCCAAAGAGACGCTCCCGTTTGGTAAAGGATTCGATCGCCTGCGCGTATTCTTTTTTCCGAAAATCCGGCCAGAGGGTTTTGGTGAAATAAATCTCGGTGTAGGCGATCTCCCAGAGCATGAAATTTGATATTCGTTCCCGGTTTTCCGCGCCGGTGCGGATCAGGAGATCGGGCGCCGGCAGGGTCGGGTCATAAAGATATTTTTCGAACTCACGTTCGTTAAAGTTGTCGAGATCGATGCGCTCCCGGCGGTCCTGGGCGACGATTTTCTTGACCGCGTCGACGATCTCGGATTGACCGCCGTAACTCAGGCAGAAGGTAAGGACCATCCGCTTGTTGTTCCGGGTGATCTCCATGGCGTCCTGGATGGCCTTACGGGCTTTGGGGTAGAGCTTTTCGATCTGGCCGATGGCGTTGACCCGGATGTGGTTTTTATGCAGGCCCGGAACCTCTTTAACCAGCATATCGCCGAGCATGTGCATGAGCGTGTCGACTTCCCGTTTCGGCCGCTTCCAGTTTTCTGTCGAAAAGGTGTAAAGCGACAGGTATTTTACGCCTAAGTCCGGAGAGCTTTCGACGACGCTCCGAACCGATTCGACGCCCCGGCGGTGCCCGAAAGCCCTTGGTAATCCGCGTTTTTTCGCCCAGCGGCCGTTGCCGTCCATGATGATCGCGACATGCAAAGGCTCGATCATGTGCTTATTATATGATGAAAAGTGCAAAAAGTCAACCCCAGGGGTATCGGAACAACCTTGACATTAATTAAATTCTGGATAAAATTATCATTATGAAGGATTTTTCCAAAGTGCTGTTGTTCAAATACCTCACACCGCAGGAGATCAACTGGATGATCGTCAAATGGCATCCGAAGGAAGTGACGAAGGATACGATCGTCATCAAGGAAGGGACGACGGGCGACGAGATGTATATCATCGAATCGGGACGCGCTGAAGTATTTCTGACCCGGGGCGACCTGGTTTTGATGCTCACCGAGCTGCCAGAGTTCTCGTTTTTCGGCGAAATGGCTTTGCTTACGGATAAGCCGCGCTCCGCGACCGTCAAGGCCCTGACCGATTGCCGGTTCCTAATCCTGAAACAGAGCGATCTGCAGGATATTATCAATGAAAACCCGAAGATCGCCGCCAAGTTCCTGATGGCCATGGGCGAAAACCTGTCCAACCGGATCATGACGACCAATGCCAACCTTGAGAATTACTTTCTGATCAACCAGGCGATCGTGGATAACGAGTCTTTCCGGAATTTATATATCCTGACCCATAAGGCCCCATCGTCTAATGGCTAGGACATCACTCTTTCAAGGTGAAGACATGGGTTCGACTCCCATTGGGGCCAGATCTTTATCGACTTAGACCATCATCAATAATGAATAAAGGAGGATGCGTGAAAAAATTAACACTGGGATTATTGTTTTTAACAATCTGCGTATGGGGCCAGGAGATCGGCACCTACGGTGGACACGGCATGTTCCGCGTCCAGTACGCCGAACCCCATAACATGGGCGTGTTCGCCTTCCAATTGGGCGCGGACGAAAGGTATCAGGAAATCCAGTCTTTCCAGGCCGGCCAATTGGTCACCGACCGCAAGCATTTCTTCAACGGCCATGTCGGCCTTTCCTATTCCATCATCGATAACATGGAAGCCCGGTTCTGCATTTCTCCCTTTATGAAGTGGTTCGAAATGACCAATTATCCTATCCAGCGCGGCGATCCGGATCCCGTGATCGGCTTTCAGTCCATGCTCATCGGTTTAAAAGTCGGGTTCCCGTTCGTCGCGGATAAGGTGACCCCACTGAAATACGCTTTCGGGATTGACGGGTACATCGATTTCGGTCCCGCGCTGTCCCGGCAGATGTTCAGCAACGCCCTGTACCGCGACGAGGTATTTTATGACAGCTCATTCACGGATGCCGGCGCGACGCCCGTGTTCCCGCATTTCGGACCCTATATCCCTCATGACCCGGATATTGCCGCGACCGGTCTCTTCGATTTCCGGATCGGGCCTTTTGCCACCCATCTCAACGTGGGTTATCTAAGCACGGGCATCGACCAAGATCCCGGTTATGTTCCGCCCATTGCCGGTTTCCGTCAGCGGCCGAATTACCTGCTCCACGGCGGCGGTATCGAACTGATACCGGTCGAGGACATCCGCCTGATGTTCGAGATCTTCGGGTACATGGATATGGACAACAACAGCGAATCGCTCTGGGTCACGCCCGGCGTGCGTTTCGGCGCGACCAGCGTGAGCTTCGACATCGGCGTTGACCTGGGCATCCAGACCCCGAGCGATTCTTTCTACTGGAAAGTGTTCTTCAATTTCTCCGGCGGCGCGGACCTGATCAAGAAACAGGAGATCCATATCCCGTTCGCGAAGATCACGGGTAAGGTGTACGACGCCAAGACCGGCGATCCGGTCGCGGGCACGATCACGTTCCCCGGTTCGGACCAGGAGGCGATCCAGGTCGCCGCGGCCGGCATCTACGAGGTCTCGCTGACCCCCGGCATTTACCGGGTTCACGTCGACGCGCCGAACTACCGCTGGAAAGAACAGGCGGTCACGCTCAAGGACGGCGACAACATGATCTTCGATTTCGCGCTTAATAAAAGGGAGATCAGCAAGGTCTTGGGCAAGATCTACGACAACCAGACCAAAATGCCGATCGTCGCCGAAATATCATTCCCGCAAACTTCGTACCCCAAGATCAATTCGGATACCTCGGGTATGTATAACGCCGTCCTGGGCCCGGGTAACGTCCGGGTCCACGTGGAGGCAACCGGGTACCAATTCGAGGAGAAGGTCATCACCCTGCTCGAAGGCGAATCGCGAGTCCTGGACATCGGCATGGCCAAGATCAGTCTGGATCAGTCGATCCTGGTCGGCAAGGTTGAGGACGCGGACAGCGCGAAGCCCTTGCTTGCTCAGATCACTTTCGTCGACGCCAAGATCCCGACTGCCACCACCGACCCGACGACGGGCATTTACAAGATCACGGTCCCGCCCGGCACTTACTCGGTGAAAGTCGAGGCTCAGGACTACATTACGGAGACGACGCCGGTCGTAATGGTCAAGGACGAAACCAAGATCCAGAACTTCAAACTCCGCCGGGTGCCCAAGGTCGGAGAGAAGATAATCCTCCGGGGCATCTACTTCGACTTCAACTCCGCCACTATCAAACCTGAATCCTACCCGGTGCTCGACGACGCAGCGAAAGTTCTGACCGCTCGTCCGAACATGAGGGTCGAGATCGGCGGGCACACGGACAGCATTGGTTCGGATTCCTATAACATGGAACTGTCCTATTCCCGCGCCAACTCGGTCCGGGATTACCTGATCCGCTATCACCAGATCGACCCGTCGCGGTTGATCGCCCGCGGCTACGGCGAAACGATGCCGATCGCGGACAACCGTACCAAATCCGGCCGCGACAACAACCGCCGCATCGAGTTCATGATCCTCAGCCAGTAAACGAACGGAAATTAAAACGCCCCGCTGTGATCCAGCGGGGCGTTTTAATTTATTTAGCGAGGACCTTTAGAAAAGGGGACAGGCTACTTTTTCAAAAACCAAATTTATCATTTTTCTTATCGGTTAAATCGTCACGCATATAACGTATACGGGGTGTTCATGAAAAAGTAGCCTGTCCCCTTTTCTACTGTTTTTTTGTTCGGGTCTTGTCGGCGATATTGACCCGGGCCATCTCCTCTTCGATCCGAGCCATGAACCGCAGGTTGGCGGCTTTCTCGTAGATCCGGAAAGAATGTAAGAATGCCTTGTTGGCCTCGGGCAGGTAACCCTGCTTTTTGTCGAGCAGGGCTTGATTATAATACAACTCTGCGGTCAGCTGGGTGCTGGGCAGGGAATGGATTATGGAATCGGCCCGTTTGAAGAACGTGCGCGCGGCCGTGAATTTTTTTGCTTGGAGCAGGACTTTACCCCGGGTGAGGAGCCAGTAGAATTTGTAATTCAGGTCGCGCTCGGATTTCAACTGCGCGATTAGTTTCCGGGATAGTAAGTCGGCCCGGATGTAGTTCTTACCGGCCAGAAGGTAATTGATCTCCTCCATGATGCAGCTCTGGGTATGGTATTTAAGGTTTATTTTTTGGGCGGTCCGGAACGCGGTCTGGAAATACCGGCGGCCCTTCTTGGGCTGGCCGGTCTCCCGGTAAAATTCGCTCAGGCTCAGGCTGCTGAAAATGATCCCCTCCTCGAAGTTTATCTCCTTGGCCAGTTCGAGGGATTGCCGGTAATTGGCGAGCGCCTTATCGTCGACCAGCCGGTTGAAGTTCACGTATCCCAGATTATTGTAGAGGTAGACCATGTTCCGTTTGGATCCGATCAGCTTGGCGATGGACAGGCCTTTGAGGTACATTTCCTCGGCTTTCAACAGGTCGAAGTTCGAGTAGAGCGACCCGAGGTCCAGGTGGCCGATGGCGATGCCCTCCTGGAAACCGATTTCCTCATACAGCTGGAGGGCTTTCTTGTACAGCTCCTCCGCGGTCTTGAGACCGAGCCGGTTCTGATAGGCGATCGCCAGGTCGAGATAGCACGCCGACATGCGTCTTTTTTCGCCGAGGACTTCGCGGATCTTTAGGCTTTTCCAGAAGTAGCTTTCGGCCCGGGGAATGTCCCCGTCGTTCAACGCTACGACGCCCAGGGTTATATAGACGTCGCTGAGCGTCCGTTTCCCGAGCGTTTTCACGGATTTGAGGATCTCCTCGCAATCCTTGCGGGCTTTAAGGTAGCGGCCCAGGCGGGTGTTGACCCAGGCGATCGCGGTCCGGAAAAGGAAGACAAGGTCGGTTCCCGCCGCGACCTTGAGCCCGGTCTTGTAATATTTAAGGCTTTCCCGGTAGGCGCCTTTTTGCTCGTAGACCTTGCCCAGGTCGTGGTAGATCCGGGCCGCGCCGTGATTTATCTTCAGGCAATCCTGAAAATTCTGGATCGCGAGGGCGTGCTTGCCGGCCAGGGAATAGATCTCGGCGAGCATGGATTTCAACTTGAAGATCTCCTCGATATTGTCTTCGAACTTCAGCGCGTTGTTCAGGAATTTTATCGCCGACTGGTAAGCGTAATTTTGTTTGGCTTTGAGGGCGGCCTGCTTGGAGTAAACCAGTGCCTTGAAAGTGTCGTTGGCCACAGTGAAATGATGGGCAAGCTGCTCGGCATAATCGGGCAGCGCGTTCCGGTAGAAATCCTCGATCGCCTCGCCCACGGCGCGGTGGTGTTTTACCAGGTCGGCCCGGGTGATCTTCCGGTAGATGATCTGCCGCACGATGTCTTCGCTGAAAAAATAAAGGTCGGCCGCCCGTTCCTTGATGAACCCCAACCGGAAGAGGTCATCGAGCGCGTCCAGGATCTCGCCGACGTTGCGCTTGGCGGCGAGCGCAATCAGCTCCGGGCTGAATTCCTGGCCGAATACCGCCATCGCCTCCAGGATGTTTTTCTCTTCCGGATTGAGGAAACGGAGCTTGCGCGAAATGGTCTCCTCGATCGAAGAGGGGATGGTGAATTCCTGTTCTTTATGAAAAACCCACTCCCGGCCGTTCCAGTAAATTTTCCGCTGGCGTTCCAGCTCGCGCAGCAATTCTTCTATGTAGAACGGGTTGCCGCCGCTTTCGTGATATATGAACTTCACGGTTGCCGGCGAGACCGCGCCCATCATGGATTCGAGGAGCTGGGCGGCCTGCGCTTCGTTGAGGGGCGAAAGGCGGATCTGAGCGTATAGTTTTTCCCGAGCCCAAACTCCGAGCAGGGCGGAGACCGGAGCATGTCGGATCTCTTCGACCCGGTAGGTGGCGAAAAAGTGGATTTTTTCCCGGATGCTCCGGATCAGAAAATCCATCAGCTCGCAGGTCGGCTGGTCGGCCCAGTGCAGGTCGTCGATCAGGATGAGGATCGATGACGGGGCGAGGGACTCGGCCATTTTCAGAAGGAATTTGCTGACGCTGTTGTAGAGCCGGAAATGATCCAAAACCTCGGTCGGCGCGGGACCGGCGATCTTTCCTTCGGGAAAGAACTTCTGCACTTCGGAGCGGTACGCTTCGGGAAGCTGGCCCAGGATCCGGCCGGTCAGTTCCGGCTGCTGTTTCAATAGTTCCTCGAACATGTTTTTGAAAGGGTGGTAGGGGACCAGGGACAGTGCGGCGTAAGCGTTACCCCGGAGCACGGTCGGATTTCCCAGATGCCCCCGGGTTTCGTAAACGAGCCGGGTTTTTCCGATCCCCACCTCGCCGGCGATGAGGATCGCGTTGTATTCCTTGAGCTGGTTAAGGCACCAGTCGGTTTCTTTTTCCCGGCCGATCGTCACCGGGGAGGGAATGAGGAGTTTTTTGGTGATCTCGGGTTTGAGCCCGATGCGGTTCTTTCCCTGTTTCTTGGCCTGGTACATGAGGTTATCGGCCTGGTTGATCAGGATCTCGATCGTATTGCCGTCGTTGGGGAAGACTGAAAAACCAATACTGCACAGTATCGGGTGGGTCAAGATCGGCTGGGCGTTCAAGCCGGCGACGATCCGCTGCGCCAGTTCCAGCACTCCTTTGGTGTTGGTGTTGGGCATGAGAATGATGAACTCATCGCCGCCGTAGCGCACCAGGTTGTCGACCTCGCGGATCTTTCCCGCCAGGTATTTGGCGAATTCGACGAGGACCCGGTCGCCCTCCAGGTGGCCGAAACTGTTGTTTACCTCCCGGAAATTGTCGATGTCGAGCAGGATCATGGAGAACTTGGTCGCGAAGCGGTTCGCCCGCTTGATCTCGTTCTCGATCCAGTAATACAGGAATTTGCGATTGTAGAAGCCGGTCAGCTCGTCGTAGTAGATCTCTTTCATGTGCGGTTTATTATATTCAATCTGCCGGTCAAGTCAATCGCACCCGATGAAGAATGCGTTAAGCGTAGGGCGTATTGCGTGGGACTTTTTTCCCGGCGCTTTACGCTTTACGCACTACGCTCTATTCGTATCTCAACGCTTCGATGGGGTTGAGGGTCGAGGCCTTGCGCGCGGGGTAGATGCCGAAGAAGATGCCGACCGCGGCCGAGAAGCCGAAGCCGAGCATGATCATCCAGAGCGCCACGCCGGCCTTGAGCGGCGAGATCGCGGAGATGAGGAACGCGAGCAGGATCCCGATCGCGATCCCGATGATCCCGCCGATCAGGGCGAGGACCACGGATTCGATCAGGAACTGCAAAAGGATGTTTTGGTTCGAGGCGCCGACCGCCTTGCGGATGCCGATCTCGCGGGTGCGCTCCGCGACCGAGACGAGCATGATGTTCATGATCCCGATCCCGCCCACGATGAGCGACATCCCCGCGATCCCGACAATCGCGATGAAACCGACCCGCGTCAGGTTCTGGAACAGGGTCATCAGCATCTCTGAAGTATTGAGGCCGAAGTCGTCCGGTTGGTCCAGGGTCAGGCCCCGGCGCCGGCGCAGGAGCTCGCGGATATCGTCCATGGTTATGTCCGTCTTCTTGGGGTCCTTGGGCAGGACACCGATCGTCAGCGAATTGAAAAGCCGGCCGAAGCCCTGGGGCCGGGGAAAGAGCTTGCGGATGGCCGTGATCGGCACGTCGATGTTATTGTCCAGGGATTGGCCGAAAAAGGACCCCTTTTTGTCCAGGATGCCGATGATCTTGAGCGAGCGGCCCCGGATTTTCAACTCCTTGCCGATTGGCGATTCGTTGGGGAAAAGGTTTTCCACGATATAGTCGCCGACCACGCAGACCATGCGGCGGCGCGAGACGTCGTCCGCGCTGATCGGCCGGCCGGAAACGATCGAGTAATTGTTGACTTCGAAGAATTCGGGCGTGCAGCCGATGACCTCGACGTCATTGACCTTGTTCTGGCGGTAATAAAGCCAGGTGATGTGGTTGTTGGCGAGCGTCGGCGCGACCAGGCGCACCGACTTGAGCTTCTTTAGCGCCTCGGCGTCCTCCATGGTCAGGTCCTTCCGGCGCTGGAGCTGTTCGAAATCCGCCCGGCCCATGCCGTAGGTGAATTTCGCGACCGTGATCGTGTTCGAGCCCAGGGAGTTGATCTGGGAGGCGACCGAGCGGTTGAGGCCGTCGATCAGGGAGAGGATGGCGATCACCGTCGACACGCCGATGATGATGCCAAGCATGGTCAGGAACGAGCGCATCCGGTGGCTTCGAAAAGTTTGAAAGGAGAGGGTGATTATTTCCGCGGGTTTGATCATATCGCCACCTTGCCGTCCATGATCTTGATCATTTTCTTAGCCCGCTTGCCGACCGTTAAGTCGTGGGTGACGATCACGATCGTGTGACCTTCGTTAACCAATTGATCGAACATCGTCATGATCTCCATACCGGTTTTGGAATCGAGGTTGCCGGTCGGTTCGTCGGCGAAGATGATCTTCGGGTCCGTGACCAGGGCACGGCCCACCGCGACGCGCTGGCATTCGCCGCCCGAAAGTTCGTTGGGCCGGTGGTTCATCCGGTCCGCGAGCCCGACTTTTTCCAGGATCGCCTTGGATTTTTCCAGTCTTTCTTTTCGCCCGACACCGGCATAGATGAGCGGCAGGGAGATGTTGTCCAGGGCGTTCAAGCGCGGCAGAAGGCTGAAGTTCTGAAAAACGAAACCGATATAACGGTTACGGATTTTGGCCAGGCTGTCGTCGGACATTTGGGAGACCAGCTGGTCGTCCAGGTAGTATTCGCCTTTGGTCGGCGCGTCGAGACAGCCCAGGATGTGCATCAAAGTCGACTTGCCCGACCCGGACGGCCCCATGACCGCGATGTAGTCGTTCTTGACGATCTCCAGACTGACCCCGTCCAGGGCCTGAACCGCGACCTTGCCCCGCCAGTAGGTTTTATAAAGATCGACGGCCCGACAGATAACGGCCATTCCTAACCTCCGATATGGAGCCGCATCCCGGGACGACCCGGTGGCCGGCTGCTGCTTTTAGAACCACCCTTGGTCGAATCGAAGGGGATCGCTGAAAAGCTGACCGATTCGCCGTCCTTGAGCTTGGAGAGGATTCGGTATGGACCGGTGATGATCGTGTCGCCCAGTTCGATGCCGGAAAGGATCTCAATGTCCGTGTCGCTGGAGGAACCGGTCTTGATCTCTTTCAAGACGGCCTTTTTTCCCTTTAAGACAAATACTGTTTCGGACATCTTCTTGTCCTTCATCCGGCGGCCCATAGCCTGGGCCGGGATCGTCAGGATATCCTTTTTCTCGCTGGTTATGACGTCGGCCGAGACGTTCATGCCCGGCCGAAGCAGGAGTGAAAAATCCTTCATCTCGATCTCAACCTCGAAGTTGGTCGCCTGGTCCGTGGACAGCAGGTTGGGCACCGGCATCAGCCCGATCTTGGTCACCTTGCCTTTGAAGATCGAGTCCGGTAGGGCGTCCGCGGTCACTTCCGCGGGCTGGCCGAGCTTCAGGTCGGGCGTGTCGGTTTCGTCGACGTCCACCACCGCCATCATGGTCGACATGTCGGCGAGGACCATGAGGATCGTGCCGGAGTTATTCATGGTGCCCATGACCACGGTTTCACCTTCCTTGACGTTCAACTGGATGATCCGACCGGAGATCGGCGCGTAGATCCGGGTCTTGAGCAGGGCATCGTGCGCCTGGTCGTATTTGGTCTTGGTCGTGGTATAGGCGAGCCGGACCTGGTTAAACTCCTGCGGGGAGATAAGTTTCTTGTCGAACAGGGCCTGCCCGCGATTAAGATCCTGTTCGGCCTGTTTGAGGTTCGCGTCGGCCAGCGCCAGGTTAGATTCGGCCTGGGTGTCGTCGAGCTGGATGAGCAGAGCGCCCTTTTTAACATAGTCGCCTTCGGCGTTATTGATCTTATTGATCTGGGCGATGGTCTGGGCCGAAATATTGACCTGGTCTTTGGCTTTCAATTCGCCGGTCGATTCGACGCGGGACGTGATCTCGCCCTTACCGGCGATCGAGATCTCGACATTCTTGCCGGCCGGTTTCGCTTTCAAGTTGACGATGACGAGCACCAGGATGATGACCACGATGCCGATGCCGATGTAAATTTTTTTCATTATTGCTCCTTATTCATGGTTGCCTCGCCCAGCAGGAAGGAAAAGTTAAGCTGCTTGACGTAATAATCGCTGAGCGCCTGGCTGTAAGCGGTCTTCGAGCTGTACATGTCGCTTTCGATCTTGAGCCAGTCGATCAGGGAAAGCGCGCCCAGCCGGTATTGTTCCTGGGCGATGTTCGCGGCTTCGGTCGCCGCCTCGAAACTTCGCTGGCTGAGCCGCAGATTTTCATACGATTCCTGGAGCCCGTAATAGGTGGCGCGCAGGGCTTTTACCGTCTCGAGAACCGTTTGCTGCCGGCTGACCTTTTTAAGCTGATAATCTTTCTGGGCGTTGAGCCATTTGAAAATCAGACCTTTAACCTCGAAGATGGGGAAGGAAACGCTCCACCCCCAGTTCTTGGTCGAGTTGTCCGGATACCAGCCCGGGTCGGTATGGAGGGATTCCGACGACGTGTTCAATCCGTAAAATCCCGAGACGCGGGGCAGGAAGGCGAGGTAAGAGGTTAAGAGGTTGATCTTCGCGGCCTTCTCCATTTCCCGGGCGAGCCGGATATTGTAATTGACCCGGCTGAGGATCTCGGTCAGGGAATCGAGTGGTGGAAACGGCATTTCCTGGGGCACGGTCAGCGTATCCGTGGGGTAGATGTCGCGGTCCAGGTTGAGCATGGATTTCAGCCCTTCCTGGGCCGTGATCTCCAGGGTCTTGGCCTGGGCTTTAGCTTGCCGGGTCTGCAGGTTCAGGACTTCGGCCTGGAGTACGGCCAGCCGCGAGGCCGCGCCGAGCTCGTACTTGGTTTGGATCAGGTTCAGGTTTTCCTCGGAGCGCTTGATGGCGATGTCCGAATAGCGGAGAAGTTCCTGGGCGTTGACCAGATTATAATAGGAAGATTTGACCTGGAGGATCTGGTTGGCTAGATCGGACCGGTGCTGGATCCGGGTGCCTTTCCAGTTCAGCCCTGAGACGAGGATCGAGCCGAGCACGTCCAGGTCGAAAAAAGGCATGCTGAAATTCATGTTGGTCGAATATCGCTCGGTCGGATCTAAACCGGGATATTGGGTCTTGGAATAATTAAGGCTGGTGGAGACGGTCGGCAGGAGGTCGCACAGGCTCTGGAAGAATGCGATCCGCGATTTGTCGAGCGTGATCTTGGATTCCTGGTAAACCGGACTGGAACTGATGGACCGGATCAGGGCTTGATCCAGAGAAAGCGAGTCGATCTGAAGACAGAAAAATAGGATCAGCATGGTCGTTCCTTACCTTGGTCCGGGAGCCAGGCGGCTTAGGGCCAGGCTGAGGATGACCGACCCCAGCCAGATCCCGAAGACCAGGAGGTAAGCGTTGTTTTTCTTGACCTCGTTGGTGATCCGGATGCCCATCGCCACGAGGACCATTTCCCAAATGACGAAAAGATCCAGACTGGCGAGAAGTTGGAACATGACGGAGTTGCGGGCGAGATTGGGCGTGAACGCGGCCAGGGAAGTGGTGGCGTAAATGGATTTGGTCAGGACGACGAGCAGGAGCCGGATGATGTTGCCGGGGACCATGACGAGCGCGGAATGGCTGACGACCGAAAAGACCCGGGCAAAACCGCTGACCCCGCCTAAAGTCGGGAGCAGGACGTTGATCAGCAGGGCAAAGATCAGCAGGATCACGCCGGTAATAATGATCGCGCCGAGCGCGCCGAAGACGACCGGCAGGGGGCCGGTCATGAAGACCTTCGCCTGCTGGATCTGCTCGTCGGACAAGCCCCTTTCCTTTAATACCTCTTCCTGCTTGGCCATTGCGACGTCCTTGGTTGAGATCACGGTTACGACCGCGGTCAGGGCGATGAAGATAAGCACGATGACGAGCGGCAGGGCCCAGGAAGGTTTTTCTTTCAGGCTTTGGAAGACCTTGGTGGGCGAAAAGAAAATATTGATAATTTTATCCATATTTACGCTCCTTTGATTGAATTTCAATTATATATAATATTGGCCCAAAATCAATAAATATATAGTGATTTAGACTATAATATATAAGGAAAGGTTTAAACACGCGTTATCAGAAAGTCAGGCTTTTCAGCAGCCGGCAGGCCTTGGGCAGGTCGGACTGGCTCAAGAAAAGCGTGATATCGGATTTCACAGTATTCATTTCCAGGATATTGATGTCGTTAAGGGCCAGCAGGTCGCCGATCCGGCCGATGACGCCCGGCTCTTCGATGAAGCTCGGGCTGGTCACACGCAGCCGGCCGATGTCCTTGAGGATCGAGACCGCCTTGAATTTGGGCTCGGCGTGGGTGATGCCGTACACGTGCTGGTAAGCAGCCTGGGCTAGGTCTTCCCGGACGTAGAGGCCGATGTAATTTTCGCTGATCGAAATACCGTAGATGGAGATGGATCTTTCGCTAAGGCGCCGGGTGATCTTCTGCAGGAGGCCGGCGGTCGCCAGGAATTTTTGGCCGACGATGGTCAGGAATGCCAACTTTTCCCGGGTGCGGAAAACCCGGGCCCGGATATGGCCCACGATCTCGGACCCGCCGCTCCGATAATCCGGATTTTTGAAATCCATGATCACGACTTTTTGCGCGGGCAGCTTGTGCAGCAGGGCCGCCGGGTGGACGACACGCGCACCGCCGCGGGAAAGGATCTCGATCTCCTTGACTGAAATTTTCGCCAGGTGCCGGTCGGCCCGGACCAGCCTCGGATCGCCACGCATGACGCCGGCCACGTCGGTGACGATGATGACTTTGTCCGCGTCCAGGCCCCGGCCCAGAAGGGTCGCGGTTATGTCGCTGCCGCCGCGGCCGAGGGTGATCAATTTTCCGTTATCCAGGGCGAGGAACCCGCAGACCACCGGGATCACGCCTTTTTTCATCAGCGGGAGCAGACGTTTGCGGCAGGACTTGGCGGTTTTATCCAGGTCGATGAGCGCCGCTCCTTCCTGGTTGATCTTCTCGGAAGCCAGGGCCTGTTTATCGACCGCCTGGGCGAAGACCGGCCAGGTGTCCTTGTCGGGCGTGACTGCGACTGCTTGAATCCCGATGCCGTTCAGCGCCGCGGCCATGAGCCGGGCGCTAAGGATCTCGCCCAAGCCCACGACCTCGCTGAGCTGGGTCTTATTCCGGGTCGCGCGGTTCACCTGCTGGAAAAGTTTCAGGAGCTCCGAAGTTCGATTGCCCATCGCCGAGACGACCACGGCCACCTCGTGACCGCGTCCGAGCTTAGCGATCTTCCGGGCGATGTCATTGATCCGCGCCGTGGTCGCGACGCTCGTGCCCCCGAACTTTATAACGATCCTCATTATCGCTCCTTAATGAATTCAGGAATGCTCTCACCCCGGATCAGGTCTGCTGGCCGTTCCCGGCGCCGGATCAGATACGCCTGGCCGCCTTTGACCAGGATCTCCGCGGGCCGGGGCCGGGAGTTGTAATTGGACGCCATTGTGAACCCGTAGGCGCCCGCGCTCATGACCGCCAGCAGGTCGCCCGGACCCAGCCGAGGGATCCGGCGGTCCCGGACCAGGAAGTCGCCGGTTTCGCAGACCGGCCCGACGATGTCGCCAAAAGCCTGCCTGCGGGTTTTGCGAACCGGCCGGACTTCGTGGTCGGCTGCGTACAGGGCCGGCCGGATCAAATCGGTCATCGCCGCGTCGACGATCAGGAAAATCTTTTTTGTCCCCGTTTTCACGTACCGCACGCGGGTCAAAAGTATCCCGGCGTTGCCCATGATCACCCGGCCCGGTTCGAGGATGAGCCGGCAGTCCAGGTCGCGGATGATCGGCTGGATCTGGCGCGCGTATTCCTCCAGGGCGAACGGTTTCTCGGACCGGTACGTGATCCCGATGCCGCCGCCGATGTCGAGCAGGGAGATCGGAAAACCAAGGCCGCGGAGTCGGCGGACCAACTGGCTGGTTTTTTTCAGGGCGGCCAGGAACGGTGCGAGCTCGATGATCTGGGAGCCGATATGCTGGTGGAGCGCGGCCAGCTCGATGTGGCTGAGCCGTCCGGCATGCCGGAACACGTTCCGGACGTCGGCGAAAGGTGTGCCGAACTTGCTTTCCCTGAGGCCGGTCGCGATATAGGGGTGGGTTTTCGGATCGATGTCCGGGTTGACCCGAAGCCCGGTCAGCGTCCTCCGTCGCCGGCGTCGGCTTACGCGGTCGATCACGCGCAGCTCGTCCAGTGAATCGGCGACGATCAGGTAAACTTTTTTTTCCACGGCGTAGTCGATATCGGCTTCGGATTTGCCGACTCCGCCGTAAATGATCTGCTCGGGCCGAAAACCGGCCTTCAGGGCGCGGTATATCTCGCCCGAGGAGACCGCGTCCACCGCGCTGCCCAGGTTCCGCAAGGCGGCGAGGATGCCCAGGTTCGAATTCGCCTTCATCGAGTACGCGATCGTCACCGGATGCGGCCGCCAGGTCTCGGCGATCCGCCGGAAATGCTTGGCCATTGTTTGGTAGGAATATACGTAGAGCGGGGTGCCGTATTTTTCAGCGAGCGCGGTTAGGGGAACATCCTCGCCGTAGAGCCGGTTACGGCGATAAATGAAAAAGTTCATCCGCTTTCTCTCTTGACCAGGAAAAAGGCCTTCAGGTAATCGCTTTCCGGAAAGCCCAGCAGGATCGGGTGGTCGTCAGCGGGCCGGCCTTCGCGTTCCACAAAGAACCGGCATTTCGCGTCGGCCGCCGCGTCCCGGAGCATGGTAAGGAAATCGTAACGGTTGATGTGAAACGAGCAGGAGGCGGTGAAGAGCCGGCCGCCGTCCCGGAGGAGCCGCATGGCCCGCAGGTTGATCTCCTTGTAACCGCGCAGCGCGTCGAATTTTTTCTTGCGGGATTTCGTGAACGAAGGCGGGTCCAGGATGATCGTATCGAACTGGCGTTTATCGTTCACGTACCGGCGCAGGGCTTCCGGCACGTCGGCGTTCTCGAACCGGCAGTTACGTGCGTTAAGCTCCGCGTTCTGATGGGCAAGTTCGAGCGCCGCCGCCGACGAGTCAAGGCCGAGGACGTCACCGCCCGGGTTTGCGTAAAGGGAAAACCCTCCGGTATAGCAGTAAGCGTCGAGGATCTCGCCCTTAGCCGATTCCCGGATCATCCGGCGGTTGGCGCGCTGGTCGAAAAAGAAACCAGTTTTCTGGCCACCTTTGATGTCGACCAGGAATCGGATACCGTCCTGGTCGATCTCGACGCGATCCGGAACTTCGCCGAGGACCGTACGGTCCTCGTTCGCCAGGCCTTCGAGTCCGCGCAGCGCGGCATCGGCCTTTTCGTGGATGCCCCGGGGCGATATTTCTTCAGCGAGGACCTTGAAAACCGTTTCCTTGTATTTTTCCATGCCCAGGCAGTTGACCTGGACCACGAGAATGTCCTGATACTTGTCGACGATGAGGCCGGGCAGGCCGTCGCTTTCGCTGAAAGCCAAACGGTAGCTTTCGCCCATGCCTTTTCGCAAGGTAAGCGCGGCGCGGATTTTTTGGCGGATGAAATCCTCGTTGAATTCCACGCCGGTTTCGGAAATGAAGCGTAGTGCGATCAGGGAATGGGGGTTATAAAACGCCGTGCCCACGAGCTGGCGGTGTTCCTCGACCCGTACGATCGCGCCGGCCGAGGCTTCCTCGGCCCGGATCACTTCGTTGGAGAAAACCCAGGGGTGGTTAGGATGTCTGCGGCGGACGATTACTTTTTTCATAAATTTGATTTCACCGTGAATACGCAGGGAACGCGGAAGGGCTTAGTTTTTTTCGGATCGTTCCGCGAAAATACCGCGCCTTCGACCCTTATTTCCTCGTTCCGAAAACGTCCAGGACCGGCACCACGCTGTTGCCGGAAACGACCGTGGGCAGCCGGCCGTCCCATTTTTCCAAGGCCAGGCGTTCATTTTCGATCCGCCGTAGTTCTAAAAGCCCGGTCGTGACCTGTTCTTTCTGAAGCCGGAGCGCTTCGGCTTCGGCTTTGGCCGACTCGATCTTCTGCTGCGCTTCCATCTTGATCCGTTCCAGGTCGCGCGTTGCCTTTAATGCCAGCTGGGAAGCGGTGACCTTGGCCTCGATCGCCTTGGTGAAATCCGGCGAGAAGGAAAAATCGGTCAGCGAGACCGCGTCGACCCGGATGCCGTGGGTCTTGAGCCGCTCGACGAGCAGAACCTCGATCATTTCCTTGACTCGGGGCCGCTCCGTGATCAGTTTTTCCGCGTCGAACTGCGCGGTGGAACCCTTGACCGCCTCCTGGATCGCCGGTTTGATGATCCGGTCCTCGTAATCGCGGCCCAGGGTCTGGAATACCCGGCCCACCTGTGCCGGGTCGAGCCAGTAGTTAAGGGTTAATTTTGTCGAAACCTCCTGCAGGTCGCGCGAAGCGCTCGCCGCGACCGCCTCGTAAGCCTCGACGCGGACGCTCATGACCTCGACGCTCTGGGTCAAGGGTACTATCACGTAAAACCCTTCGCCGAGGATCCGGCCGGTCACGCCGCCGAAACTAAGTACCACGCCCCGGTGGCCGGCCGTGATCATGCCGATCGATGAGGAGAAGACCATCGCCAAGACGAAAAGGCAGAGACCCAGGAAAAAGCCTTTCCAGTTTACCGTGATCGACCATTGCCGGAAATTGGAGATATAGTCTTTTTCCGGTTTCTTGATCTTCAAGGTCCAGATCGCCCAGAGGACGACCGTAACAACAAAAATAAGGAATTTCAAAAATCCGATCATATGTTCTCCTTTGTTGGCGGGATGGCTTGAATAAGTTCGCCAAACATTATCGTTGATATTATAGTCTGGTTTTTATAAATGTCAACCTGTCTGGCATAGAGTCCCCTGACGGGGATCCGGAGTCCTCGAAACAACATCGAGGATCCTGAGCGCTTTAAATAACTTCCGCACGTCCGTTCCGGACTTCCGGACATAGGGGCAAAAAATATTGAAAATGGGTCAGTTTATTCTTGATTTAGGATTCAAAGATGAGTATAATCACACCATGAAAATTTTGATCTTGGGTGCCGGGATGCAGGGCCGGATCGCAGCCTGGGACTTGAAGCGCTCGGGTCATGACGTGACCGTGATCGATCGCGAACCGGAAAACCTTGTGCGCTGCCGCGAGCGGGTAAGCGTCAAAACCTTTATCTTCGACATCCGGGACGAAAAACGGCTGGTGCGCTTGATGAAGGATTTCGACGCGGTCCTGGGCGCCCTGCCGGCGGTTTTTGGATTTTACGCCCTGCGATGCGCGGTCAAGGCCGGCGTGGACATGGCGGACATGTCCTACCTGCCCGAGGATCCGTTGCGGCTCGGACCGCAGGCCCGGGCTCGAAAAGTGCGGATCATTCCCGATGCCGGGTTCGCGCCGGGTTTGAGCAATATCCTGTGCGGCGAGGCGTACCGGATACTCGGCCGTGCTGACCGGCTCCGGATCCTGGTCGGCGGTATGCCCCAAAAGCCCAGGCCACCCTTCAACTACCGGATCACCTGGTCGCCGGCCGACCTGATGGCCGAGTACCTGAGGCCGGCGCGGATCTTCAAGAATTATCGGGTCTTAACCCGACCGGCCCTGGACGGTATCGAGGAGATTCGCGTTCCGGGCGTAGGCCGGCTCGAGTGTTTTTACACGGACGGCTTGCGGACCCTGCTCCGGACTTTCCGGTCGGTCCGCGACATGGAGGAAAAGACCGTGCGCTATCCGGGTCATGCCCGGCTCTTCAAGACGATAATCGATGCCGGTTTCTTCTCGGAAAAAACCATTCCGTTCCGGGGCGGTTTGGTGACACCCAAAGAATTCGCGCTTGAATTCCTGAAAAACTTCCTCGGCCCGGGCGACGAGCGCGACCTGTCGGTGCTGATCGTGGAGTTGACGAACAAGCGGCGCGCGAAAAAATACCTATGCGTCGACCGCTATGATCCGAAGGAACGGATCACTTCCATGGCGCGTATGACCGCGTTCTCCGGGTCGGTGATCGTTCAGGGTATAAAAAAATATCCCGGCTACGGCGTGATCCCGCCCGAATACCTGGGGCGGGACAAGGGTTTCAGCGATTTCGTGAAGAAGGAATTGAAGAAAAGAGGGATCATTATCAAGGAAAGCGGGAGATAATAGGCAGAGGAGCGGAGGAGATGAGGGCAGAGGGGAAAAGAGCGTAGACCGTAAAGCGGGATTCTTCGCTGCGCTCAGAATGACATCGTTTGTTGTCATCCTGAGGGAGTCCGCAGGACGACCGAAGGATCGCAATAAAAAAAGTAGGCAGTAAGCAGTATAAAATATAGTATGCAGTAAGCAGAAATATTAAAACCAGAAAAACCAGAAAGATTAAAAGACCAAAATAAAATAGCAAGTTGTAACGCTTGACATCAGAAGAAACGCCGGTTATCATTTGATCATGAAACGCCGTTTTTCATTGACCCCCTATCTCTTCATCATGCCCGCCCTGATCGTAGTGGTCGTTTTCCGACTTATGCCGATCCTACAAGCGGCGCGCATGAGCCTCTATCGCTGGTCGATCGCCGGTCCCCTGGAATTCATCGGCCTTCGCAATTACCTGCGCATCTTCATCGACCCGAAATTCTACCAGTCCCTGGGTAACACGTTCTGGTACGTCCTGGGCGTGGTCCCGGTCACGATCGTCCTCGCGGTGTTTTTCGCCCAGCTTCTGAACCGGCGGATCCGGGGCCGGGGTGTTTTCCGGACGATCTATTACTTGCCCATGGTCACGTCGATCGTCGCGATCTCCGTGGTCTGGAAATGGATCTTCAACCCGGACCGCGGTCTCGTCAATGCCCTGCTCGGCGTCTTCGGCATTCACAACCTGAAATGGCTAAACGACTCCCGGGGGTTCTTCGATATTCTGCTGGTGCCCCTGGGGATACACGTCTCGGGGTTTTTCGCCGGGCCTTCGCTTGCCCTGGTCGCGTTGATCGTCATGGCGGTCTGGTTCAGCCTGGGCTACTGCATCGTTATCGTCCTGGCCGGTCTTCAGAACGTACCCCGGCCCTATTACGAAGCGGCCCGGATCGACGGCGCCGGCGGCTGGCGCCTGTTCCGTCACGTCACCCTGCCGATCATCTCGCCGACGATCTTTTACCTTATCGTCACCCAGTCAATCGTCGCGTTCAATACTTTCACGCCGGTCTACGTGATGACCCAGCCTCCGGGCGGGCCGCTTGGATCCACCAGTCTGGTCGTGTACTACCTCTACGAACAGGCGTTCCGGCTCTGGAACCTCGGCTATGCCAACGCGATCGCCTTCGCGCTCTTCGTCATGATCTTCGTCCTGACCCAATTCCAGAAGCGGTTCCTCGAACAGCGGGTCTACTATGAGTAAGAAACTGCCGATTTATATCCTGCTCGCCGTCTTCGCGGTCGGGATGGTACTGCCGTTTTTGTGGATGGCCGTCACCGCGTTTAAAACCCAGGACGAGGCTCTGAAATTCCCGCCAACCCTGATCCCGAAAAATTATGAATTCGGAAATTTCCCCGCCGCGTTCCGCGCGGTCAATTTCACGCGGTACATCATCAACACGGTGATCATGGCCCTGGCGACGACCGCGCTTGTTTTCATCACCTCGATCCTGTCCGCCTACGCCTTTGCCCGGCTGAAATTCTTTGGGCGGGATTTTCTTTTCGCCCTGTTCCTGGCGATGATGATGGTGCCCATGCCCGTGTACCTCACGCCGTCCTATGTCATCCTGAGCCGGCTGGGCTGGATCGACACGTTCCTGGCCCTGATCGTACCCTGGGGTGTCAATGTCTTCGCCGTTTTCCTCCTCCGCCAGCATTTCCGGACCATCCCGTCCGACCTGTTCGACGCGGCCCGGCTCGATGGGCTGAACCATTTCCAGATCCTGGTCCGCGTCGTCCTGCCCCTGTCCCGGCCGGTCCTGGCCGCGATCGGGATCTTCGAGATCATCGCCAGCTGGAACTCCTTCCTGTGGCCGCTGATCGTCACCCACTCCGATTCCATGCGCACGATCCAGACCGGTCTGTCCTATTTCGCCCAGGCCGAATCGACCAACTATCCATTGCTCAGCGCGGCCGCGACATTCACGACCCTGCCCCTCGTGATCCTATATTTTTTCATGCAGAAGCAGATCATGGAATCTTACGCTAAGACCGGATTGAAAGAATGAAAGTATACCGTTCTATCCCTGTCTGGAAACGGTATACTTTTGCCGTGAGTGATTGACAGGCGCCGGTTTATATCATACAATAGCCTATCCTGGAGAGGAGATATGAATAAAATTTACCGGTTCGCGTTAATTGTAATGATAATATTCACCGCCTGCGAAATGCGCGTGAAGCGTGTGGCGCGGTTAACGCCCGCGGGCCCGGGGAATTATGAAATATCCGATTTCCGCGCTTATGGCGATATCTTCATCACGGGGTCGTTCGGTCCGACCGCGAATTCGATCTCCTGTATCACCGCCCAGTACGATCCGCGTTTACGCGTTCGCTGGTTCGCCGAATACAGACCAGGAGATTCAAAATTCTCCGAAGGGAAATCGCTTCTTTTCATATCGCCTGGTCCGAACGGCGGAGATCCCGGTCTATATATTCTGGCGCGCAGCCTGGACACGACCGGTTATAATAATTTGATTCTGATCAAGTACGACACCCTGGGGAATCCTCTTTACGAAAAGATTGTTGAAAGGATCTCTGGTGAAGTATCAGCCGATCTGCTTACCGATTACGGTAATAAAATTTACGTCGTCGGAAACGCCACGGAAACGGGCGATTCGAGCCGGATATTCCTGCGGCAATATTTAACAACCGGTGAGCTTGTCTGGTCGAGGGGCTGGCGCGATCCGAGCCTGCGATTTCGTGTATTGAAATGGGCAAAGTATCCGGGATCCGGATTGCTCGCAGCCGGGCTTTCGGACATCACCCAGGATGTTTTTTACGTCCGGTTCGACAGCCTGGGCGAATTCCAGACTCTTACCGTTCATGAAAGCACGGAACCGGAAATAAATCTAGTCGACGTGCGGATCGGAGGACAGGGCGAAGTCGTTCTGGCCGCGGTAAGCGTCGGCGAAAAAACCGGCGATGATTACCTGGTCTTGATGTATGATGCAGACGGTAAGGTAGTCTGGTCCCGGCGCTTCGACGGACCGGCGCATCGTGACGACATACCTAAAGCATTGATGCTCGATGACCAGACCAATGTTTACGTCACGGGCGTCAGTGTTTCGGAAAAAGAGCGCAAGACGATCGCCACCCTGGCTTACCGCCGCGACGGCGACGAAATTTGGGCCGCTTCTTATGCCGCGCCCGGCGATCAGGACGCGGAACCTTATCACTTTAACCTCCTGTCTAAGAATGTACCCGCCATCGGACAGCATGATCTGCCGTCGATAACGCTCGCCGGGACCGCGGGGGATGATGCGCTAGTATTGAAATATAAAAACCCCCGCAGCGTGAATACTATAATTTACGGCGTATCCGACCGTAAATGCCGGCCCGTTGGCGTCACGAGTCAGTACTTGTTCTTAAATATCACCGGCGGCGGAAGATCGGGAGCCGTGATTGTGGATTACGGGCCGTTCGAGGTCCCCGGCATCAACCGTTGGGATTGATCGCTCGCAAAAAGCAAAGCCAACAGCATTTCAAAAGTATACCGTTTCAACCCTGTCTGGAAACAGTATACTTTTGATTTTTATTTGCCCTTGACTCCGGATATATTTTATATATATTTTTCCCAAGGGGTGGTTAATTATGGCATGGCAACAACGCTTATGCGGAGAAAATCTCTACCATCATATTTTTGCATGGGGCAATAACCGTAATCGCATATTTTCTAGCGACCAGCACTATACTAATTATTTGGAGCTCATGGCTATTTATGCCAAAAGTCATCAAATTGATATTATCGCATATGCATTAATGGAGTGGCATGTCCATCTATTTATTTATGATACAATAAATACCATGGCTAATTTTATGCAGGACTTACATAGTATGTACGCGCGTTATTATAACCACGAGACAAATCGCGTGGGTCATGCTTTTGGCGAACGATATAACAATATAATCGTTCAACCGAACAATTATGCATTATCGCTATCAAAATATATTCATCGTCAGGCGGTTGAGGCCGGCTTGGTGACAGATCCGAAGATGTATGAATGGACAAGTTATCATCGTTATATTGGCTTAGAACCGCACGGATTTGTTAAACCAAATATTATTCTCGATCAGTTCGGTGAGAATGTATCACAAAATGACAGAGTAGAACAATATATAAATTTTGTAAAAGGGGATAAAACGGA
>Ga0315279_10000871_pt1 | contig 54272 bp, 53 predicted proteins | sample YL17G06_20_MG_FD_203694 | JGI IMG/M metagenome (GOLD analysis project Ga0315279, IMG submission 203694) | Sediment microbial communities from Yellowstone Lake, YNP, Wyoming, USA - YL17G06_20 | ecosystem: Environmental > Aquatic > Freshwater > Lake > Sediment | place: USA: Wyoming | collected... | reverse complement strand
GTTATTTGAAACTTACTATTTATCAGTCATTGCTTATGGTAGAAGCCAAATCAATATAAGCTAAAACCCTTTACCCATCCTACAAAAAAACCATTTTTTAACGATTACATTTATCATAATTATCAAAAGTTTCTATGGGTATTTTATAATACTTGATGGATAAAATCAATACTATTCGATCTTGCTTGTAAACTTATAATCATGTTATAATGGAATTGTTCCAAAAATCTTTAAAAACTAACATGCGTTATTGACGTTGGAGACAATTTTTCTCAGGAAGGAGTGAATAACTATGCCACGCAAATTGAGCATTCTAGCACCCGATTGGTGGGACTACACGACTCTGGATGATGAATTACTTAATGATGCTGCCAGACTGTTACCCGAAGACATGGTAGCTCTTTCAAGAGAAGGCTTCAAAGTCGTAATGTATGACACTCTTGAGGACTTCTATCTTGCAGAGGCATTGGATTATATTTCAGCATGGAAACAGGCGACGTCGGATAATCCTGTTGGTATATGCGGACCTATCGGTCCCACTGAGCAATTACCACTGGTGGCAAGGCTTGTAAACGAGCTTGGACTAAATCTTAAAAATGCACATTTCTGGGGTATGGACGAATGGTATAAGGATGGCAAAGAGGTAGACGTAAACCATCCTCTGTCATTTGCAAAGGCTGATATGGAGCTTTGTTTCAATCGTATCAAGCCAAAGCTAAGGATGCCCGAAAAGAATATCCATTTTCCCAAAGCTGATGCTGCGGAATACATCAAAAGCTGGGAAGGTGTTCGCTGTGCAGTGATGCAGGGAGGTCAGGGTGAGATTAAACACTGGGCTTTCAATGATCCACTCAGGCGAGATGGTAAATATAAAGATAACCCACCAACGCCAGAGGAATATCGTAAGCTTAATACCCGTGTTGTAGATTTGCATCCTGTGACGATAATGCAGAACGCAAGGACAAGTGGTGGTGGAGTCGTGACAGGCGTTCCTACGAAGGCTATCAGCGTTGGACCTGTGCAGACGTGGCTGTCTGAAAAGGTGTCTATATGGCAGGCTGGGACACACGACAACGCATTTGGTATGCGTCTCACTACCTTGATGATAAGTAAAAAGCTTGCTGATTCATCTGTCCCGATGTCGCTTCTCGCAGATCATCCAAACGTGCAGTTCAACTTCTATCGCCCCGGTGTTGGAACCTGCGATGTAGAAATGCACTAAGATTAAGATGCAGGATACAAGATATTGGTTTTCTTTCATCCTGCATCTAATATCCTCCATATTCTCTATCTGTCACTTGCCACTTTTCAAGAAGAATAGTATTAAATTATGAGTAATAAGACAATAAATCCTTAGGGTAATACCTATGACATCATTTCTTTTCTGGAATATAAAAAACAATCCGATAGAGTCAATTATCGCTAGGCTTGCTTTAAGGTATGAAGTTGACGTGCTTATGCTGGCTGAATGTAATATTGCTCCAGCTACTTTACTATTAGCCTTGAATGAATCAACTGATAGTGCATATTATTACGTACCAAAATCAGACTGTGGTAGGATAGAGATATTCACAAGATTTTCTAATGAGTTCATTCCCATTATAAATGATAAATTAGAAAGCGATAAATACACAATACGTCATTTGAAACTACCTGAAGCTATTGACATTATACTCTCCGTAGCACATCTTCCTAGTAAACTTTACAAAGGAGATAAGGGTTTGACTGTCAAAATTATTAAACTTTCAGAGTCAATTAAAAAGGCAGAAGAAATCATTGGTCATTCAAGAACAGTTCTTATTGGTGATTTGAATATGAATCCCTATGAGGATTATGCTATCATGGCAAGTGGTTTAAATGGTACAATGAGTCAATCCATTGCTCAGGAAAGAACACGTAACATTGACAAAGAAGATCATCCATTCTTTTATAATCCTATGTGGAACTTTTTTGGCGATTTCAATTCGGATCCACCAGGTACTTATTATTACAGACAAGCAGAAGAAACCAATCTCCGCTGGTATATATATGATCAAGTTTTGATAAGACCTGATCTTTTATCATACTTCAATATTAACGATCTAAATATACTAACTTCTGATGGTTTTACTGATTTTCTTTCCAATGATGGAATACCTAGAAAAAATGATGTTTCAGACCATTTACCCTTATTTTTTAAGCTTGATCTTTGATTATCAAAGAAGGAGATGATTGATATGATTAACTTATGGCCACCAGAAATCGAAATTATAAATGTAACTCCCCCTGTTACTATTTTAGAACAACAAGCGTCAATGCTTGGAAATATGACAAAAAATATAATATTGGGAGATGTTAAGGCTAGAGAAAGCGAAGAATATGATTTCTCTTATATATTCTATATTGTGGCTCCTGCTTTAAGTAATTACAGATATAAACTTTTAACTATATGTCACAATATAGATTTATATCCTGTGACTATACAGGTAGAAGAAAGTATATTTAATGAAGTACCTAAAAGTATAACAGGGGCAATTGGAGAAAGAATACCAAATTCTATTTTTGCAAAATCAGAAGAACAATTCACTGAAGTCCTTAAAGCGATATTTAATTCAAACAAAGCTAAACGTGTCATTTCTGCCTTGCATTCACAATCAACAGCTAATTATAAATCACTTTCATAATAAGATAGTATATGGATAAACAACTTATGAATAAGCAAAATATAACAGTAAATGCAAAAAGTAATCTAAAAGGCGAAATCCATCCTCCCGGTGATAAATCCATATCTCACCGTTCCGTCATGATAGGCTCTATCGCTAAAGGTGTCACAGATATAACTAATTTCCTGAACGGTGAGGATTGCATCGCCACAATAAAAGCCTTCCAGAATATGGGTGTCAATATCGAAGGCATTGGCACTAGCAGTATCAGGGTTCATGGTGTAGGACTTGATGGCTTGAAAGAGCCTGATGACGTTCTGGATATGGATAACTCCGGGACATCAACACGCCTGATCGCTGGAATACTCGCTGGACAGCCATTCTATTCGGTTATGACTGGTGATAGCTCATTAAGAAGCAGACCGATGAAAAGAATAGCCGATCCGCTAAGACTTATGGGAGCTCAAATCTATGGTAGAAATGGCGATCTTGCTCCTCTGACAATCATCGGTGGTAATCTTAAATCCATTGATTATCAAACACCTGTCGCAAGCGCACAGATTAAATCATGTATACTATTAGCAGGTCTTTATGCTGATGGCGAGACGTCCGTTACAGAGGTTGCTGAATCACGAGATCATACGGAACGCATGTTACGCTCTTTTGGTGCAGAAATAACTTCAAATGGCTTGATTCATAAGGTAAAAGGACATCCTGAACTCGTTGGTCATCAAGTGAACGTTCCGGGTGATATTTCATCAGCCGCATACTTCATAGTTGCAGGATTACTTTGTCCCAATTCGGAGATTATTATAAAAAACGTTGGTGTTAACCCTACACGGACAGGAATTATTGATGCGCTAAAACAGATGGGTGCAAATATCAGTATCGAGAATCTTAGAGAGGAATCCGCCGAACCAGTAGCGGATATTATTGTCAAATCATCACAACTCAAGGGCTGTAATTTCTCTGGTGATATAATCGTCAGAATGATTGACGAGATACCGATATTAGTGCTTGCAGGAACACAGGCAGAAGGTGAAACAACCATTCGAGATGCCGAAGAATTAAGAGTCAAGGAAAGCGATAGGATCACGACAACAGTAACAGAATTCCGAAAGATAGGCGCAGAATTAGATGAGCTTGAGGATGGAATAGTCATCGCTGGACAAAGCAAGCTCAAAGGCGGAGATTGCGAAAGTCACGGCGATCATCGAATGGCAATGTCTCTGGCAATAGCAGGCTTAATATCTGAATCTGGAATTACAATACATAATATAGAATGTATCAATACTTCGTTCCCTGAATTCTGGGAGATACTGTCATCAATTTCAAATAGCTAAAATGTGGTGATTTATATGCAAGATAAGGCAGTCCACGTAATCAGAGAAGAATTAGAAAAGCAAGGGCTTAATGCTGTAAAGATTATCCTGTTCGGCAGCAGAGCAAGAGGAGATTTTAGACCTGACAGCGATTGGGATTTCCTTGTGGTTATTGATAAAGATATATCATTTTCAGAGAAAAAGTCTTTAACAGCACAAGTCAAAAGAAAATTAGAAATACCAAATGATGTTATACTTAAACCTTTATCATCTTTTCAGAGGGACAAAGACATCGTAGGTAATATATCATCATGGACTATATGACGCCAACATTCACACACCATTGATAGCGAAGTTACCAAACGAGGCAGAAGGTCAGCTTATAGCCAATCACGTACGCCATGAGGATATCGCAGTCACAATACTAGACGTAGCTGGATTAAAAGCAACACCAGAGATGGAAGGGAAAAGCTTATTGCCATTTATGCAAGGTGATACACCTACAAATTGGCGAGATGATTCGCTTCTGACGGAAGAAAACTCGTGGATGAGCAAGTGGGCATTGAGGAAAGACGGTTTCAAACTCATCAAGGCAAGGGCAAAGGATTGGCACAACTTCCCGCCAAGAGAGCTTTACCATTTACCATCAGACTCCAAAGAGATGAATAACCTCGTAGAAGCCGAATCCAGAATTGCTGATGAGATGGATAAAGAGCTTGAGGCACGGGTTTCTGAAAGCCTCAAGCGATATGGTCGTATGATTGACCCAATTGTAGAGCAAGGTCTTTCGCCAATGGGTCAGCAAGCGTGGGAATGGATCAAAAAGTCAAAATACTGGTGATCTTTAGCAATCCAATAATATTTAGACAAAAAAAATTATGGATTCCCGTTTTCACGGGAATGACATGTACCTGATTTTGTCATTCCCACGCAAAGCCTGTCCTCGTGAAAACGGGGATGGGAATCCATAAAAAATCATTGTGTCTGACCACTAGAATCTGTAATCTGCACCGGCGACGAAATTGCGACCCGGTGCGTCAACACCAGAACCATGTTCTCTGTATCTTCTATTGGTGATATTCTCTACACATAAGGAAAGCCTTGTCCAATCACTCATATTTATTCCTACCCTGACATTCAAAGCAAACCATCCCGGTGTATATGCGGTTGGGTCTGCTTTGGCAGGATCACTTATTGTTCCGGGGATGCGTGGGTCGCTTCTATCTGATTTAGAAAGGCGATCTTGTTTTACTGCAAAACGGCTATACGTTTCTGCCCAGAATATTCCTTTATTTTCATCCCATCTGATGCCCAAAGTCCCATTGATCGGCATTTCTCTCTGCATTGGCTGATTCTCTGCTATATCTTTTACCTGTGTAATAGTCATGTTTCCATAAGTAGAAATTGCGGGGAATAATGGAAATACAGCTTTATTTACGGCTATTTCTACACCCTGAATATCTGTTGGTTCACTGGAATTATAAGCAATGGTTACTGTGGCTTCCTTGTTAGCATTTACAAGGTCTTGATAAAGTTTTGGCATGTCTTTGCCAGCATAAGCTTCTTGAACCTTCATGCTTGTTAAAGAACCTTTGATCCTGTTAAAATAATAGTTAATGGTTCCGGAGAAATATTTGGATTTGGTTTTTATGCCGACATCAATACCGGAACTGCGTTCTGATTTCAGATCAGGATTGGGTGCGGATATTGCCTGATTAGTAATCTTAACTGCTGTGGTATCACTCAGGCTTGGCGCTCTGAATGCTTGACCTGTGGTGAATGTAAGGTTTAGTCCTTTTATGATTCCCAAAACAAGTCCAAAGCTACCGGTTAAAGCATTTCCTGAGTTTTTGAACACACCAAAAGACGGGTCCTTTATGCTCAAATCCGCCTGTGTTTGGAAACTTGTATATCTGCCAGCCAATACAGCCTCTAAATTGTTTAGGATTTTGAGTTCATCCTGAACATAAGCGTTCATATCCCAAAATGTAGCGTCATCAGGATATGCTCCCCACGCTTCTTTTTTTACTTTGTTCGTTTTTGAATCCGTAGTAGTGGATTGACTGTTTAGTTGATCGTGATAGTATTCTCCGCCGTAGGTAATTTTTTGTCTCTTACCTAACACAGAAGCTAGTTGAAGTGATACTCCCATTGTATCGGTAGCATCATTGATCTCGGTTATTGACGTGCTTTTGGCTTTTTGTTGCTTCTGACCTTCATCCTGCTTTTGATAAGATAGCGACGCTTGCATGAAGTTGATGAAAGGGATTATCTCTCTAGCAGTATAGTTTAAGTAAGTCAAGTCTCGGTTCTGTGGGTTATAGAGAAGAACATCATATTCTTTGGTAGCATATTTGTCATAACGAGGTACATTTTCCTGCCTTACACCTTGATATGCAAGTTTAACATCCTGTCTGTTAGAGATTCTGTAGTTTAGCTTTACATCATCATCTTTTTCTTTCCATCCGGTTGGCTTTTCTACATCTACCAGCCAAGCGTCTTTGGGTATAGTCGGATTACTTTGACTGGTCAAAAGGAATTTTTTAGACGGGAGTTGAATATCATAACCTTTTCCCGGTTTGAGATCACCAACGTCCTTGTATGAGCCGCCAGCAATGAAACTGAAATTCTTATAACCACCATCCATTCCGACCCTTCCGAATTTGCCTGTATCAGAACTTGAAAATTTTGTGGATACATAAGGGTGTAATGAAAATCCTTTCAGTGATTCCGTCGGGGATTTAGTGAATACATTTATCACACCGCCTATGGCTGAACTTCCATAGAGTGTTGATCCATAGCCGCGCATTACTTCTATCTTCTCTATTTGACCGGGATCTATCGTAGCTAAATATTGATTGGGTCCTGAGCGGAAAGTGGAATTGGTTAAACGCACACCATCAACAATTATAAGCGTTTGATAACCTGTCAATCCCCTTACATAAGGCGAACCTTGCCCTGCGGTCGTTTTTTGTACCATAACACCAGTTACTCCGCTCAACATATCAGGAGTAGTACCAAGACTTTTTCTTCCAAGTTCTTCTGATGTAATAACAGAAACAGCGTTAGGTGTTCCAAATGTATCTCTCTCGCTTCTCGTACCAGTTACTGTTATTTCGTCAAGGGTGTAAGGCTTATCTTCTGCTATCGCACTGTACATATTCAATCCCAGTATGATATAAAATGATAGAGCCAAAAATAAAACTGTCTTGAATAAATTCATACTTCATCATCTCCTTTTTATGTTCGTGCAATTTTGAAGACCAGATAAATACTAACTTCGATTTTACTTTGCTTTACATCTTTTGGGATAGGTGGGAATGGTGCTGCATTTTGAATACTTTGCAAGGCGGCGTTATCTAATACCTGACTACCTGATGAGTCAACAATCTCAACCTTTTCCAACTGACCATCTCTCAGGATAATCATTTTGACCCCTGAACGACCTTCGATTCCGGCGTCTTTAGCTAATTCGGGATATTTCTTCTTGGATTCTATCTTTTTACGTATAGAACCAAAAAAGCTTTGTAAAATACCGCTAAGATCGGGAGCAAGCCACTCTTTTGGAGTCATTGATTCTAATGAATTATGGCTAATGAGTTTATATCCACCAGAAACATTCCGATATACTTGAGCGGGTCTTGAACGAAGAACTCTAAACGATATAGTCATCGGCATATTTTTATGATGTTGAAAACCCGAATATAAAGTCTTAGTTGCCTGTAATGATTCATATTCGAGGATTCCAACTTCAGATGATATACCACTATGTAAATCAGCGTGGAAATCCGATGACAATCCATAATTCGTGGATATATAAGTTTGTTGCTCCGGGGAATAGCGTTGAGAAGATTGATTGTAAAGGATTAACTGCCGAACAGGAGATGATCTTCGCAAAAGATTCGTTTGTTTCTCTTTAACAAATGATACTGGTATTGCAGATTCCGTTTTCTTCTCAACGCTGAATTTTATCCACACAAACGTAAAGAAAGCAACGGAATGTATGATAAGCGATATTATTATTGAAATCCGTAAGGATTTTGACTTTTGGATATTCATTCTTAAAATTCCCACCCTGTTAGTTCAGTATGACATTGATGTATACTAAAACAGTATAAAGCAAATTTCTTGCCAAATTTGGTGAAATAAGCTTAACTATCTCTGTACCTACGTTTTACGTTATCTGGATAGTTGGTTTTGTCGGTAATTCACAAGCTAAGTGTTTAGAAACTTTACAGTAATTGACCATTTTCTGAACAGCAAGAGGAGTATTTAATATTATTCTTCAAAAATTAGTATAGAAATGAAAATTGAATAGTTACTCAAAAGCAATTTTTGGTTGTCAAAAATTATTCTTGACCAGCAATCTTTAATCTATTATACTTTACAATGTAGACATGATCTTTGTGTGCTTTGTGCTAGATCGGGAGAAAAACATGGACTCTGAACTCGGTACACGCTTAAAAGAATTACGAAGAATTAAGGGTGAAGCTATCGGTCATTTTATAACTCAAGAAGAGATAGCGAAAGAGCTAGGAGTGCGCTATGCTACTTATAACGGCTGGGAGAATAATTACACAACACCCCGTCGTATAGTTGACTGGTGCAAGCTAGCTGACTACTTTAATGTCAACTTAGATTATCTTATGCGAGGAGACAGCACACAAGCTTCGTATGTGCCTTTTCGTGATCGTGAAGACAAAGGTATAAAATGGCGAGTTAATACTGATCGGTTATCTGAACGACTGGCTAATGCAATCAAAGTATTTAGTCTATTTGCTAATGGTAAGACTGATGATGAGATCATGAATGTCATGAAGGTGGGCATGTCTGAGATTCAGGATATGCTTCTTGATGCAATGCGAGATGGACCTGTTGAGGTGACAGGATTGAATCGAGACCATGATCTAGAGGATGCACTCAAGAGAAAATATAAAGGTCATGCTGGTCTCATAGATGCCCGTGTATTTTCTATTGGTGAGACGAATTTTGTTTTTAGTAAATTACTTGTGAGTTGGGGTGCTAAAGAATATCTTCTGGACGAATTACGTAAACCATTCGCATCACGAATGTTGATCGGCATTGCTGGTGGAACTACGCTGGCAAATATGTTCAGATTTATAAAACGTAGCGAATGTCCTCATACAAGTATATGCCCATTGGGTATAAGCCCTGTGGAAGTTGCTACCGGAGTTGATCCCAATGCTATTATAGGTGATCTAGCATATAGACAGCAAAACCTTATTGACGCTTTTGTTATGCCTTATGTCAGTAGTCAGACTAGAAAAGTCATGGATAACGCTGATGAAGTACCGCCAGAGGTTCTTGCCGCAAGGCGTATACTTGGGAAAGCGGCTAACGTAGATATGGCATTTCTTGGGGTTGGTGCTTTGGATGATGTTATGTCTTACATGATGGGGGAGTTCTTTAGACCAACCGGTGGAATGACTATTGATGAGCTAAAACAAAAGGCTGTCGGTGATATACTTTATCACATAGTTGACGAAAAAGCTCAGATTGTAGATCAGCATTATGATGACTTTCTTTGTTCGATAGAATTAGATGTATTAAAAAATATGGTTCTGGAGGGGAAACGAGTTGTTCTTGTGACCCATAGTGGTCGCAAAGATATATCAAAAGTCGCCATAGATGCGCATCTAGTAAATGTCGTGATCGTGGATGACGTCCTTGCCAGAAACTTACTTAATGGGGCGTAACACAAACATGGAAGCACAGATTGTTGAAGTATCTATAAGTAATAAAAAAGGTATGAGAAAAGACAATATACCCGAAGGTCTTCTTATCGAAAACTTTGGTCTGAAAGATGATGCTCACGCAGGTGATTGGCATAGACAGGTAAGTTTATTGGCAATTGAAAGCATAGAAAAGATCAAAGCTAAGGGGCTTGACGTCGGACCTGGTGATTTTGCCGAAAATATCACTACTATCGGGGTAAATCTCGTTGAACTGCCTATTGGTGCAAAACTGAAAATTGGTGATGAAATATTGATGGAAGTTACTCAGATAGGTAAGGAATGTCACAATAGATGCGCCATATATTATCAGGCAGGCGACTGCGTGATGCCGAGAGAGGGAATTTTTGCTAAGGTTCTGAAGGGTGGAAAAGTAAAAAAAGGTGACCTAATAGAGGTTGAGTTATAATATTATTAGATGGAGTGAATATGTCATCATCAATCGTTCCAAATACGTACTTTTTCGATTTTAGCTTCTGTTCACCAAAAGTAAAAAAACAGATTCGCATAGATGGAGACTTATCTGATTGGGAATCATCCTATCTGGTTCCTGATCTAATGCACATCATAGGTCAAAAGCCTTTTGCTGATGTCTATTTTTCATGGGATTACGATAATATCTACATCGGATTGAGTATAAATAAAAGCACTCCTGTTGACGTTGACCCTATGAGGTTCTGGACTAAGGATTGTATTGAATTATGGTTTGATCTTAGGAATGAAAAACCAGTATTCAAATACACCGAACACTGTCATCACTTTGTCTTACTACCACAAGGTCGTAAGACTGATAAGCAACTAGCGACTGCAGGAGAATGTAGAGAACCGGGCAGTGCTATACAGGAAACTATATATGATCACGAGGAGATAGAGATTGCTTCTATCGTGGAACCAAATGGATACTCGCTTGAAGCCTGTATTCCCAGAAGTGTTATACCAACTTTTGACCCTGCGAATTATCCATTAATTGGATTCAATTACCACATAAACAGCACCGATAAAAAAGCACAGTGGTGGAGTTGTGGAACTGATTTTGCTCGTCAAGTAGACCCAAGTACATGGGGTACTATTGAGCTTGTCGAAACTCTAACTTAATTATTATGAATTTATTTGCCAGACCTTCAGCAGATGCTCTTGGTTCCCAATCCCTTTTCCACGTCCATGCAGGTTCATCCATACTCTCCCATGCCAGTTTTAAGAAACCAGTAATCCTCCGTATGTTCTGCCATCCCATCAACCTCTTGAGAATTTGGGTCTAATATCCCAAGCGGAACGAGATGATGTGAACCAATTTCAACGTCACCCGCCCAGGTTCTGTTCCAATTTTCACCCTGAAACATTTCACCAACAAGCCCAAAGCAATAAATCATTCCGGGATATGGCAAGACCCCGATCCATCAGAAATTGGCAAAACCGGTGAACGCTCCTGTGTCCCCGATAAGCACGTATAATATCTTCTCGAAACACCAGAGCTTTCTTTAGCAGCGAATCAGCGTGTCTCTAAAATCCTATGATTTCCTGACTAACTCTCGATTATTTTCTTATTATACTGTATAATAACATTACATTCACGTCAAGGACTTTTTAGAACTGGAACTAAGTGTTTATCTAACAGAGATAGACATAATGAGTAAGATAATTAAAAAGTAATGATTATTTCAGGAGAATGACTTATGGGAATTAGTTTAGGTTTAGTAGGTCTTGGTTCATTTGGATCATCATTCGCAAGGCTTTTCAAGAATCATCCGCTTGTAGATAGGGTTGGACTTTGTGATCGTGAACCTGAAAGGGTTGCAAGATTTGCAGAAGACCCATCTTTTAGTGATAAGTTCACACCTTCAGATGTATACAGGTCGTTAGACGAAATATTGAAGGCTGACTTTGATGCTCTGGTCATTATTACACAACCATGGCTACATGCTGAACAGGCAGTGAAGGCTATGAAAGCTGGTAAGCATGTCTACAGTGCAGTGCCTGTCGTATCACTACCGGATGGAGATGAAATTCTCGATTGGTGTGATAAGATCATAGAAACATGTAAGAGTACCGGTATGCGTTATATGCTCGGTGAAACCACGTATTACCGACCTCAAACCATGTATTGCCGCAAAAAAGCGGATGAAGGTGCTTTTGGTGAATTTGTCCATAGCGAGGGTGAATATTTCCATGACATAGAACATGGTTTAAGGGAAGTTTCACGTCAACGCTTATCTAGCAAATCCGGGCAGGAGTGGGTTGAGAAAAGCAAAAAATATGCAGAACGAGGTATTCAAAGCGGTCCCATGCACTATCCTACCCACTCAGTTTCTGGACCCATGTGCGTGATGAAAGCATATACGAAAAAAGTATCCGCATGGGGTTGGAATTCGCAAGACACTGAAGGAACATTTGATAATGCCTTTGCAGATGAAACTGCATTCTTCCAGATGAGTAATAAAGCTACCATGAGAATCTGTGAATATCGAAGAATTGGTTTGCCTTGCAGGGAAATGTTTAACATTCTTGGCACAAAAGGATGCTTCTATGGCGCTGAAGGTGATTGGGGAGAGAACAAATGGTTTAATTTACGAGAAAAGACTGTTCTCAGTGTGGAGGACATGCGCGACCCTCTGCCAGAAGAGGTATATAAGGCATTTCAAATGGGTGGCAGAATATCGGATGTTTATGGTGGTCACGGTGGCTCACATGCGTATCTGGTAAATGAGTTCGTTGATGCGGTTACACATAATCGCCAACCGGCTATCAACGCATGGAAGGCGGTTAGATACATGGTAGCGGGTGTTATGGCTCACAAGTCCGCATTAAGAGACGGTGAGATTCTGAAAGTGCCAGATTGGGGAGATGCTCCTGAATGAGATATGGAACAGGATATGCTCGTATCGAGTGTCGAAAAGCATAAGGTGTAAGCTTATAATCTCAGATGATAAAGCAGGCAAAACACGAAGACACAAAGAGAGAAAAATATAGGATACGATAGGTGATGGGTAGTAGGTTATATGTTCATGCTTTGTTGCTCATCGCTTTAAAACTATTTGATAACTCTATGTAGTGTGTGTTATACTGATTCCTAACAATATAATTACTGGGCTATGAAGAATAAAAAGAATACATAAAAGGAGGTAATCCAATTGTCATCAGGTAACAGATTCGGATTTGGACAATTAATACCTATATCTAATCCAAAGTCGATCTCCCTGCCTTCTCCCATAGCGGAACCGCTAATGATCGACGCTCCAATGCCAATACCCGAACCTTATGTTTTGCCTTCTTCCACAGCTGTAACCTTTACATTCGAGGACAGCAATATGATTGGATGGGTTCCAGTTGATGAACCACCGCAATTACTCAGTGCGGGTATATCAAGATGGTCAGTTGATGATGGTCCTATATCCGGCAAAGCATTGATCCAGACAGCAGATATATGGGGTGATAAGCCAGATGTCGTACCATTGGGAACATTCGTGATTTATGATCTTCTGGAATTATTCGACTTTGTTATGGAGTTTGACGCAGTTATCAAAGGCAATGATGGTATCGGAATGGTCTGGGGGTGGAAAAGCAGAACTAATCATTTTAGGTTTCTCACTATGATCAATTCATATCACCCTAGCGGAGCTCCACCGGACAAGAAAGGTCCATTTTCAATGATTGAAAGACGCACAAGTGATACTTCACCTTATTACCTAACACGAGCGATTAAGAAAGAGGCTTCAATTATTCAAGACGAGGTTATGCACTACAAACTGGAATTACTTGACAGAGTCGCTAAGGTATACTGGAACGGCATACTTGCACTACAGGTACGCCTCGGTGGATATATGGGTGGAAAAGTAGGTTTCACTATTTATTCTCCCCATGACATTGTTTACTTTGACAATGTAAGGATTGAAGCTATAGTTCCAACACCTACCGATCAGATGTATAGATATTCGACTACGCAGAGATAGAGAATTGAAGGTTAATTAAAAGAGGGTAAGATGATGCAAGATTTAGAACACAACCTTGACGAGATCGAGAACTTGAGTCAGCGTGGAAAGACACTCAGTATTGTTGATTTGATAAATGCCAATACTTTAGGTGTGGATATGTCAGCACATTGCCTTTATGCCATATCAAACGGTGCGTCATTTCTCACAGCCGCAAGACCCGGTAATGCAGGTAAGACGACCCTTATGTCATGTCTATTGACTTTCTTACCATCAGATATTCGCATCCTTACTATAGATAAACCTTCTGTCATTGCAGAAGCCCATAAAATTGTTAAAAATGATAACAAACTCTGCACTCTCTGCCATGAGATAGGCGCAGGACATGTTTACGGTTACCTGTGGGGAGTACACGTTGGTCAATTCTTTGATCTGATGAATTATGGATGTCAGATGGCATCTTGCATACATGCGGATACACTGCCAGAGATGCAAAGCATACTCGTTTCTAATGAACTTGGACTTGGTGTAACCAAAAGTGATTTTGCGAGGCTTGACTTAATTCTATTCATTAAGTTGATGCGTGAGGGTGTGGGATATAAACGTAGAGTTTCAGCTTTATACGAAAGGGACACTGAAAAACACAATCTATTGTTTACATGGGATGAAAATACGGACAGTTTCATCAAACATGGTGAATCAACGCTATTGAAAATAATAGCAAAAGAGCATGGAAAATCCATTAATCAGGTTGCTGATGAGCTTCAGCAGTGTAAGTCGTTTATCGAGGATTTAGTGAAATCAGGGGTTAATGATTTCAGGCAAGTAAGTAAACAAGTAAGTAAAATGGTATTAAGAAGGAGTTAGAGAATGCAGAAAAAAAAGCTTTTATCATTTTTTGTTATAGCGATTCTGATCTTTAGTGCATTATCGTCTGGTGCAAAGGTGCCAGATTGGGTGAAGAACTTTGACAGCAGTGAGAAATATCCTGTTAAGATTTATATGACGGGCTTTGGCATCGCAACGGGAGAAATCTCAGAAGCGACAGGGGTGGCTCAAGAGAGTGCAAGAGGCGAGGTTTCACGCACAATAGTTGTCAACATTAATAGCCTGATCTCTTCAATCAGAGAAGAAAAAAAAGAGCAATACTCACAGGAATTAAGCTCAATATCTCAAAGTACATCTTCACTGCAAGGCATTATGGGGCTTAACGTTGATAAATTCGTTGAGGGAGATGAAAATAATTCAACAGTATACGCTGTTGCTTACGTCAATCGTGCTGATTTGAAGAATATATATTCTCAGGAAAGACGGGACTTAATCCAACAGATTAATGAGATCATAACTGATGCACAGGCTTATGAAAGTAAGTCTGAGATTATGGACGCTGTATCAAAATATCTGAGTTTATATCCACTCTACGAAAGGCTGAAAGAGTCAGAGATGGTGCTTCTGGTAGTTAAGGAGTCAAGATCAATAGATATCGCCTTTAATGAACTTGACGCAGAAACACAGGGAGCAAATAAAATTACGTTAATGAGCCAGACGGAAGTTACGAACAAGATTGACCGCCTGCTGTCTGAATCGCTTGGTTCTCTTGATGACGTGGCAAGGGCTGTGGTAATGAGGCTTTCAAAACAGATCACCATGCCGACAGGAAAAGTTCTCGTAGTGCCTTTGATTTATCAGGATACAAAGATGGGAAGTTCTTTTGCACGGCATTTCAGGGCAGAATTGGAAAATCAGATCGTTCAATTAGCTAACTGGAAAGTCGCCGAACAGGTTCAATCATTCAGTCCAAAGTCGTCTCAGATCATGCGTGATCTTGCGAAGGAATCTGGCGCAGAATTAATTTTATCTGGAACTTACTGGGAAAGAGGTAACGAAGTCAAGCTGATGGTGAATATCCGTGAGATAAACAGCGGAAAAGTGCTGGCAGGTACGGAAATAACTTTTGATCCACAGATATTGCCAGAAAATGTAAACCTGAAACCAGAGAATTTTGAATCTGCTATGGTTGCGCAGGGCGCGTTCGGACAGGGGGAGATAGTTAGCGGTCAGCTTCAGGTTGAATCGTGGACAAATAAGGGCAACGAGAATCTTATTTATACCGCAGGCGAGACGATGAAGGTCTTTGTGCGTGTTAATCGTGAGGCTCATGTTCGATTTTTATATATCCTTGCAGATGGGCGTTGGACATTGCTTTATGATGACCTTTACATTGATAAATCCAAAGTCAATCGTGCTGTTGAGATACCTGCTGAGTTTGAGTGCGCTCCGCCGTTTGGTGCAGAAATGCTTGTCGTAATCGCAAGGACAGAAAAATTTGAGCCATTGGAGACGGTAAAGGAAGATGACTATGATTTCGTCAACAAAGAACCGGTCGTCCCGCAGGCAACAGCAAGAAGCCTTGCGTCAAAGGTGCGTAACGAGAAGGGCATGAAACCCAAAAAACAATCCCAAATAGCAACGTTGAACTTGAGCCTTCAGGCTGATCTGGACAATAAGACTATTACGGATGCTCTCCGACAGGAATTTGATAAAAATAAGATAACACTTTCTCAGAATGCTGATGTTTCTATTCTCGTGTCAAACAGCGAATGGCTGATAACTGACACAGGAAATATGCAAACTTACCTTGTCAAACTAGAAGATGGAAAACTCGGTATCTATAAGATTCAGCAGGCAGAAACAAAGCTGGTTCTTACAACAATGGAGCAATAACTTGATAAAAGTTGATATGCACGTGCATACATCGTGTTCATCCGATTCGCTGATACCTTTTGATGATCTGTTGAATACTTGCGACTATAATGGAATTGACTGCGTGGCAGTGACGGATCATGATAAGATAGATTGCGCACTCAGATTGCACGAAATAGCGCCATCGAGGATAATTGTAGGTGAAGAGATTCACACTACTATGGGAGAGATAATAGGTCTGTTTCTAAAAGAGCATATAACCCCAAGATTATCACCTGCTGAAACGGTTGATAAAATAAAATCTCAAGGCGGACTGGTATACATTCCACATCCATTTGATAAGCTTAGAGGGTCTATGATTAAAAGACATGCTCTTGAGGAGATACTTCTGAAAGTTGACATAATTGAGGCTTACAATAGCAGAAATGTCTTTACATGGAGTAATCATAAAGCTTTAAGCCTTATATCTGAAAAAGTCATACTTGCTGGTGTTGGCAGTGATGCACATAGCCGATTTGAAGTCGGGATGGCTTATGTTTTGATGGAACCTTTCACCTGTGCAGAGGATTTTCTTTCTAATCTCGCAAAAGCAGAATATCGAACACGAAAAACACCAGTGATGTTTAATTTTGTGAATAAAATTTATAAAACGGCAAGATCAGCTAAGAAAAAGTTGGTTCTTACGATTTGAATGTGGAAAAGAAGAGATTAAAAAATAGAGGATAATATATGGACGATTTTCGTATACAAAAAATGAAAGCTGATGATCTGGATAAAGTGATAGAGATAGAGCGTGAATCTTTCAGTATGCCATGGAGCAGATGGATGTTCGAAAGAGAACTGGAAGATACTAATCGAGCTTACTTTCTGGTTGCAAGAAACAGCTATGAGATATTTGGTTATATTGGTTTCTGGATAGTTTTTGACGAAGCGCACATAGTTACCATAGCTGTTAAAAGCGACTATCGGCGTAAAGGCATAGGAACCATGCTTCTCGCATCAGCTTTGGTTGTCGCAGATACATTGGGGGCAAAGAAAGCTACTCTTGAAGTGAGAGCTACGAATATTTCCGCACAGAATATGTATCTCGAATTTGGATTTGAGACTGTATCAATAAGAAAAGGTTTTTATACGGACACAGGCGAAGATGCTTACGTTATGTGGATATATAATCTAAAAGATAAGCTTGGGATAATCAGGAGTTTGGGTCATGAAGCTCAAACGAGAATACTGAATGATGAATAATGGGGTGCGTTTTATGCCTTTAAAATTTAGAACATTCGAGACAGAAATGGGCTGGATGGTTATAGCAGGAACTTCAATAGGAATATGCAAAGTTACGCTTCCAATGCTAAACAGATTATCTGCATTTTATGAAATTACAGAAAATGGAGATAACAATTGTTCTGAATCATTAGAAGAAGAGCAATATGGTTGGTTTCTGGATGCCAAAAATGCCTTGATAAATTACTTTAAGGGTCGCCATGTTGATTTTACATTTCCATTCGATTTGAATGGTTATACTAATTTCCAGAATGACGTTTGGGAAGTAACAAAAAGCATACCCTATGGTGAATTACGCACTTATGGATGGGTCGCTTCTCAGATAGGTAAGCCAAAATCCGCCCGTGCTGTTGGAAATGCTCTTGGCGCAAATCCAATACCTATAATTATACCTTGTCATCGTGTCATTGGCTCAGACGGTAGTTTACATGGATTCTCTGGCGGATTGCACTGGAAACAGCGTCTTATAGATTTGGAGAAAAAATAATGGACTCATTAGAGAATTATAATAGACTAAAAGAGAGAGCAATACAGAATGGGATGTCGCTTTTCGGTGTGGCAAACCTTGAAGGACTGGAAAGCGAATATAAAATAGAGCCAGAAAGTGTTTATAAAGGGCTAAATTACGGCATATCTATGGGCTATCATCTATCAGATAGGGTGCTTGAAAGCATAATTGACAAACCCACCCAGATGTATCTTTTTCATTATAAAAGAGTCAACGCCCTTTTAGATGATACTGCGTTGAGAATTGTCGCTTACATACAAGATCAAGGCTATGACGCTTTGCCGATACACGCATCGCAGGTGGCTAGTTGGTCTCCACCAATGACGGGACACGTCTCACACAAGATGATAGCAAGATTCGCAGGACTTGGCTGGATCGGCAGAAGCATACTTCTGGTAAATCCCACTTATGGAGGGCATGTGAGATACGTCTCTGTCTTGACCGATATGCCGTTAAAAATTGATGGTGAAGTAATTGACGAATGTGGTTCATGTAGAAAGTGCATCAGCGCATGTCCAGCGGGTGCGATAAAAGAGAATCCAGCAGATTTTGATATTCAAGCGTGTTACCAGCAATTGGATTACTTCCGTAAGAAAGAGAATCTTGGTCAGCATATATGCGGGTTATGCGTAAAGGCATGTTCAGGGCGGAGATAATGACTCAGTAATCAATGACTTTTATTAACCATATTGGAGGCTAATTATAATGATCGTCAAAATTGAGGCTTATCATGACGGTGAATTCTGGTGTGCGAGGGGTATCGGTGAAGATATTTTTACACAAGTCGCAACCTTTGACGAATTAATCGAAAACATCAAAGAAGCCGTTGTACTACATTTCGATGAAATTGAGCCATTTTCAAAAGATGATCTGATAAATTGCTTATAGCGCTTAGAATTCAGTTGGGTCTCGTTCCTCGACCCAACCTAGCATGTTTTCCCCGTTTTTGGATTAGCTTTTTAGCCAATTGCTAAATACTTCTGTACCTGATGGTTTAATGACACATAAATTACCATTATATTCGTCAATATATGGATAAAGTCCTAGATATTCTTGTCCCTTATAACTAGATTCGGTTTGTGTTTTCGTAGCTGGACAAATAGCAACTTTCCCTTTAAGTCCATCAGCATATCCACATTCCCAAGGCATCCACGCGGAATGTTTTGAATTTATCGAAGTTGCATAAAATAAGCATTTGCTATTCTTCATCGTTTCTCGCAATCTATCTGCTGTTGCTTTAGTTACATTGGCTCTATCTAATTCTGGATCATCATACCAATCAAGGTAGACAGTAAATTTCAGACTTTCGATTTCTTTTTTGAGAAGCAGAGCTAAATCCTTATCAGCATAACTGTGAGATAAAAAAATATCATAATTACGAATTGCTGCATAAAGTTTCTGTTCGTCTAAAATTTCCATTTGAGCTTTGACAGTGATAGTTCCCCACTTTCTACGTAATTCCTGTTCGTTGAATAAAGCCATGGCTATCTCCTTTCAATATCAAATATATGTGTTGCGTTTAGCTGATTACATGACAAGATAATTTTAATACTATTCGATCAATATGTCAACATTTTTTAATTACCACAAGTTGATTATTTCTATTCTTTAAGTCTTTTGTATTGACTTTTTAAGAGTTCATGATTAAATTATATATATCAGGATTACATTTCACAAATTAAAAGGAGGGATTTGATCAATGGATAAAAAAATTAAGCATTTAGAAATGATCCAAGTAATAATAACCCGAATGGCAAATAACTCATTTTTGTTGAAAGGATGGGGGGTTATTCTAACATCCGCTTTATTCGCACTTGTAGCAAAAGATGCAAACAAACTATTCATCTTTTTAACGATTCTTCCAGTAATAGCATTTTGGATATTGGATGGATACTATTTAAGACAGGAGAGACTTTTCCGCAAGCTTTATGACCAAGTTAGAGGAAAAGATGAATCAGAAATAGATTTCTCAATGGATACATCATCAGTTAATAACCAAGTAAAAGGATGGTTTTTAGTTTGTTTATCCAGAACTATATCTTTTTTTTATGGAACAATTCTATTGTTGGTTGTAATACTAGCATTACTGTTTATTATTGATTGCTGAAAGAATTCTTAATGAATTGCGTAGTCGAGGAGCGAGACCCAATTGATAGTATGCTGTTCTTATAGGAAAAATAACGATTAAAACAAGCAAGGTGAATATATTGAATAGGTTTACTCTACCAGTGATCATTGAGAAGGGCAAAGATGGCTATTTTGCGTTTTGTCCTGATTTACAGGGGTGTTATACATATAGTGAAAAAAATAACGTATTTGGAGAACACCGACATGAAAACATTAGAAATAAAGAAACCTTCAGAAGATATACTAGCTCATATTAATGCTTTGGTAAGTGAGAAGGGGAAAATTGTTGCGATTGAACCCGATACAGGGGAATGGTTCCTGGGAAAGGATATAATTGAAGCATTCAAGAATGCAAGGTTAAAATATCCAGAAGGAGTTTTCTACTTCACCCGTGTTGGGTATCCTTCTGCTCATAGTCGGTAGATTAGGTTGAGGAACGAAACCCAACTAATCTTTTTATGGATTTATATTATGACATTTACAGAAAATAGAAATAATCAAAAAATAATACAAACTAGACCTGATTTTACAAAACTGGAATTGACGATACCCGGAGAGATAATAAAATCAAGCTCAGGTGAATTATATCTTATACGTCAGGACGTTAAAAAAGTATGTACGGAAGCTGACTTAATAAAGAATAGGTATCGAGGTATATTTGAATTGCCTCCTGAACTGAAAACTGATCTTCATAAGCTAAATCACGAGTTCAAAGCTATGCTGAACATAGACCCCAAAAATATCGTATTTCTGGACATAGAAACTACAGGATTATCACGTACCCCGTTGTTCCTCATAGGCTTGCTTTATTTTGATGGAGATAACATCATCGTTGACCAATTATTTGCAAGAGATTACTCAGAGGAAGCCAGCGTCTTACATTATTTCAGTGAATTTGTACCACGATTTAACGCTCTTGTCACTTTTAATGGAAAAACTTTCGACATGCCATTCATAAGAGACAGAATGATCTATCACAGGAAATTTCTAAAATGGACACATCTCCACGTTGATATTCTTCAACATTCAAGGCGTAGATGGAGAGGAAAGACCCCTGATTGCAAGCTTCAGACCCTTGAATATCACATCTGTGGAAGACGGAGAGAGGATGATATACCGGGTGCGCTTGTCCCTGAAATTTATCACGACTTTGTTCGTAATGGAAATCTTGAATATCTTTCAGGTATTTTTTTACATAATACGCTGGATTTATTAACACTTCTTGAATTAACGGTAGTGCTTCTCTTGGAACCTGAATGATGGAGGAATATTAATAGTATGCGGATGGGTGAAACATGGTTTAATATCAATGAAATCATCAAAGTTATACTTACAACGTGATCGAAAGTGAATAATTAATATGCCAATAGTCTCGGAATTGACACCAGAAGAACGTAAACATTATATAGATGCGTTAAGAAATCGCCCTCTGTTTCCTGAACCGACACCGGAAGTACGTGCAGAACACGAGCGATTGATGATTCTTGTCCGTGAATCCGCTAATATGCTAAAAACTCGCTTTGGTGCAAAACGTGTTATACTTTTCGGTTCGATGGCACAGCCTTTATTCTTTAGATTAGATTCTGATATTGACATAGCAATTGAAGGTATAGCAGTTGAAGACTATTGGGAAGCTTGGAGAGAAGTTGAAAAAATAATTGAAGATAAGTCTATAGATTTTATTGACATTGCTGATGCTAAGGATTCGGTAAAAAAAGCTATACAGCGTTATGGAGTGGAACTATGAATTCTTTACATACAAGGAGTGAGAGAAATGCCAATAGCATCGGAATTAACCCGTGAGGAACGGGAACATTATATAAAAGCATTGAGGAATCGTTCAAAATTGTTTGAACCAACACCGAAAGAGCTCATTGAACGTGAAAAATTATTAGAGCTTGTCCGAAAAGCCACTGATATACTGAAAACTAATTTTAGTGTAAAGCGTGTTATTCTTATAGGTTCGCTAGCGCATGGTGCATGGTTTACACAGGATTCCGATATTGATCTGGTTGTTGAAGGATTACCGGATGGTTCGTATATGAAAGCATGGCGATTTTTAGGAGAGCTAATTCCAGGAAGATCCGTTGATTTAATTGCGATTGAATCCGCTGGAGAACCTATAAAGCGTGCTATTCGTCGTTATGGAATTGAATTATGAAAAATAAATATAAGGAATTAGTTGAACAAATAAGCGATGAGATACTTCATTTAGAACATTCTTTCCAACGTATATTAAAAGAATGGCAATATGCAATAACAGACCAAGATAAGCAGGATTCTCATATTGATTCTGTTGCTCTAAATCTGCAGAGCTTTTACACAGGAATAGAACGTTTATTCAGGTTGATCGCAAAAAATATCGATCGTTCACTTCCTTCTGGTGAATCATGGCACTCTGATTTGTTAAAGCAAATGACAACAGATCTGGCAGGTATACGTCCGGCTGTAATAAAAGGGAATAGTATTACGATATTGGATGAACTTCTTGGCTTCAGGCATCGTGTGCGTAATATCTACGCATTCGAGTTGATACCTGAAAACGTAGGCAAACTTGTATTAACTCTGAATGATTTTTGGCCCGAACTTCGTGCTGAATTACTTGCTTTCGCTGAATTTTTAGAGGAATTAGAAGCACAAGATAATGTAAATGATTTGGAATAACAAACGTGGAGGAATATAGATGACAGTTAAAGAAAGAGTGTTTGGCGCATTAAAAGGCGAGATGGTTGATAGAGTGCCGTTTACATGCTACGGAGGATTGTTCCCTGAAAATGAGCGTGAACCACTGCTCAATAACGGTGATATTGGTCTTGTAAACCGTGTCGCACTTTACAATATACAAACTCCTAACATAAAATCGAGAAGCGAGGAGTTCTGGGAAGGAAATGAGCACAGGGTAAGGTACATCTACGAAACACCAGTAGGTTCTGTATATGAAAATCTTAGGACAGGTGGTGGGTATGGCTCAAGCTTGAGATACGAGTTTTTGATTAAAAGTCTGGAAGATTATAAAGTTGTAGAATACATGGTTCGTGACCGTATACAAACTCCAAACTACGATGGTTATTTATCTGCGGTAAAAAGTATGGGTGACATTGGCGCTGTTATCGGTAACGTAGGCTATTCACCGATACAGCAGATGCTTGTGATGTATATGGGTCCTGAGCAGTTCGCCATAGATTATTACGAAAACAGAGACTTGTTTGACTCATTATATAATGCTTTAGCAGAGAAGGACAGAGAGTTATACAGAATTTCTGCTGACTCACCGTCTGATTACTTCATATACGGAGACAATACCACGAGTGACATGATCGGGCTTGAGCGATTCGTGAAATATGCTATACCTTGCTATAACGAATTTGCGGATATGCTACACGCAAAGGGTAAGAAATTAGGTTCTCACATGGACGGCAACCTTCAGGTATTAAAGCATGAAATTGCTAAATCAGGACTTGATTTCCTCGAGGCGTTTACTCCTTCGCCAATGTTTGACATGACGCTTGAGGATGCTCTGACGACGTGGAAAGAAAAGGTGATGTGGATCAACTTCACATCAAACTACCACATAGCAAGTTCTGAAGCCATTAGAGAACATACACTTGATCTATTAAGGCAGTCATATCCCGGCAATCGTTTTCTCATAAGCATTACGGAGAACGTTCCTGATGAACACCGAAAACGTAGTTTTGATGTGATTGCGCAGACTTTGCGGAAGTATGGTTCACTTCCACTCAAGTTATAAGGTCAATATTAGGTTTTACTTACAAATTATATATAAGGGAGAACACATAGAGACAGACCTGTGTGTCTGTTCCAAATAAATCTTTCCATTGAATAAAATAATCGAGTACCTTGAGGACATTGTATCTGGAGAACGGCGGGGTATATTCCCTTCCTTTATTAAAGCCGATCTATTGGTTATAAGCTGGTTGTGTCTTGGGGTGGTGAAACTCCGCCGACACTTATACTCACAAGGTATTCTTCAAGCAAAACGCCTTCCCTGCAAAGTCATCAGCATTGGAAACGTTGTCGTTGGTGGAAGCGGAAAAACACCAGCGACAATAACTATCGCAAGATTACTAAATAAATACACTGATCTAAAGATAGCTATTGCATCCAGAGGCTATCGTAGCAAATCAAAAGATTGTGCTATCGTATCGGATGGAAAAAATATTCTGCTGGATACTTACGAAGCTGGTGATGAGCCATATCTACTTGGACGAAGCCTGCCGGATGTTCCAGTCCTGATCGGAAAAGATCGATTCAAGTCAGGACTTATGGCTGTTCAGAACTGGGAAACGCAAATCATCATTCTCGATGACGGGTTTCAATACCTGAAACTGAAACGTGACGTTAATATCGTTACAATGGACGCAACCAGACCTTTCGGCTTCGATCATATCCTCCCAAGAGGCTACCTTCGTGAGCCATTATCCACTCTCAGAAACGCTGACATTATATTGCTGACAAGGGTTGATCAGTGCAAAGACTTAAACAGTTTGCGGGATAGATTAGATAGGATCGCTCCATCTATACTGAGATTTGAGAGCATACATGCACCAAGTTCTTTAATCAGAATGGATACACATCAGGATGTGGGGTTTAATGCTGTGAAGAATAAAAACGTGTTGGCTGTTTGTGGTATAGCCAACCCATCATCTTTTACCGAGACGATACAAACATTAAATCCAGCTAAACTGAATCAGATTTCTTTCCCCGATCATCACGAATACACTCTCAAAGACATAAAAAAGATCGAGCAGACAGCATCTGAGACAGGTGCAGACGTGATCATCACCACAGAAAAAGATGCGCCAAAACTTAGCTCAATAAATATCCTTCCTGTGTTATCGCTTGTGATTGAGTTGAAGTTGGTAGAACCTTCAGCAGAAAAGCTGATTGATATTATCAGACAGAAGTGTGACCTGTAAAATCGAATTTTGTTATCTGATAATCTGCTGATTAGTTGTCAATGCGTAAGCAATTATATTCACACCCATCTTTAAAAAAGAGTCATCTTTGCCACCTATCCATGCGTTGGCGTATCCTGTGTCCTCGTATATCACAACGAGCCTGTCACTGATGGTAATACCTAGAAGTTCAGGGAGTTTTGTTTTCTGAAGATCAAAGAAATTATTATAAAGTGGATGCCTTTTTTCTACGGCGGATAAGTTATGCGCAGGCTCTCCAAGTATCTTCCAGAGTTCAAACCCAATGGAATTAGCTACTTCCATAGACGCTGTTTCAGATTCAGCAGTATTTGAGAAGATCATAAATCCGCCGTTGGAAAAATATCTCCGTAGATTTGCCCTCTCACGCTCAGAAAAAGCGAATGGTCTTTTTGAAGTTATGTAAATCAATGGCACCTGATCAAGTATAGGGTCATCCAGTCGCATTGGTTTTTGTATAACTTTCGTTTTAACCTTTGTCCATCTATTCATAGCGCCTGCTAATTGTGTTAGGGCTTCTGGACTGACGTTATCAGAGGTATCCTCGTATCTGACTAATGATATATTATAATAACCAGTAGCTTCTTTCCCTGAACCTGTAACGCTCACGTTTGATTCTTCGGGTTTGATCTTACCACCGGGTTGATCTGTCTTGTTTCCACCGGAGCCAATGTTTCTGCGTGACCCTGACCCGGTGATGCGAGATGGCTCAGATGATGTGGAATCAGATTTTGAATGAATATCCGTTCTAAGTGAATTGGGACGGTTGATCTCAAACGCACTAAGCTGACTATTAAATGCTGGATTTTGATTTGATGACGCTATCTCTCTCAGAACAGACTTATACGTCCTCGTAGTCATATATTTTGCATCTGCTTGAAAACTACTTGCACCTGATGCGCTCATCTGTTCAGGCTGGATACTTAGAGAACGTCTTTCTGGTATTTTTGCGCCGGGGAGTGAATAAAAATCAACAGCAACCTTTTCCTCGCTTCTTGTATCCACATAAGTCTTATATCGAGATGATACTGACGGGATCAATAATATAGCAACATTAATAACAACAGAGATCAAAAAAGATTTTAATAGAATGTTTCGTTTCATAAATCATTGTTTTGCATAAGAAGCCATTTTGTAATCAGCCGCTTTGTAAGTTGTCCACAGATCGGAAGCCTTATCATATCTACACACACCGCCGGAGAACGTGCCGAACCATACGTGTTCTCCATCAACAAGGATTGTTCTTACGTTATTATCCGCAAGTCCATCTTCATCGTTAAATATCTGCCATTTAGAAGTCGCTTTGTCGTAACAGCTTATGCCATGATCCGAACTTCCTACCCATAAGTATTTATCACTAACTACGAGCGAACTCACCCGATCGCTGGCAAGACCATTCTCTTTTGTGATCTTTTCCCACGTTCCAACTTTGCGATCGTAACGATAAAGCCCTTCCCTCGTTCCTATCCATCCCGAATCTTTATCGAAAGTGATAGCTGTGATAATTTGTTGAGATAAGTCATCTGGAATATTAATTGTATTTGCCATCTTGCGATTCTTAACGTCAAATACTGTCAATCCTTTAGTTTTTCCTAACCACAGAAGATCGCCAGATACTCCTGCAACTGTCAAGTTAATCAACCCAATGCCTTTGGTGAAGTCAATTCTTTTTTCGCTGTATTTTATTATTCTCTGGTTTGTTTGGGGGTCTATCTCCGCCGAAAGCCAATAGCTTTTTTCTACAACTCCATTGTCGGATAGAAACGTCCACGTATTGGAGTTAGATTCTTTTTCAAATAAAGCGATTTGATCATCACACGTTACCCAAACTTTGCCCTTATCTATGGTTATATTCCTGATATTTTTCAAATTTGATGAGAATCCAGAAAGGCTTTTTGTTGAGCTATCGTATATGTATAATCCATCATCAGAACCCATCCACAGGTATTTGCCAGTAACAGCCATGACCCTGATAAATGGTGACGTTGTACCGGGAGTTTCTGGTATCCACCCGGCGAATGGCGAATCCAGAGATGCCTTATTCGCAGATAAAACACCAGACAAAGGAAACTTTTCCCATGAATCGCTTATTTTATCATATCTGGACAGACCTATGCGTGTCCCAACCCAAACGTAGTTATCGTCAACTGCCAGCGACTTGATGTTAGGACTTATTAAATCAGCGGATCCACTCGATTGACTGACAGCCGATGCCTTTCGATACGTTACCCATTGGTCGCTTATGGTATCATATTTTGACACGCCGGAGTCAGTCGCAAACCAGACGTCTTTGCCATCTACCATTATTGATTGTGTGTTATTGCCTGCAAGACCATCATTCTCATTGTAATTTTTTGTTCTATCAGTTACAAAATCGTATAACGACACTCCGTTATCTGTTCCGATCCATACTTTCTGCTTTATCTCTTGTTCTGAACCAACGCACTTAGCAGAGATACCAACAAGACCATCTGATTGCGAGAATGGCGTAAAAGTATCAAGTTCCCTATCATATATTGTAGCACCTTTCGGCGTATTCAGAAAGACGTATTTGCCTGTGAATCCGATGGATAGAATAACATTATCGGTCAAACCATCTTCCATAGTATAAATTATATACGTATCTTTGACGTAATTATACCTGACTGCGCCTTTGTTTGTTCCAAACCAGATTTCATCTTTCGAGTTGCTGTCTGTGCCAACAAACCAGACAAAATTATCGGGTAAGCCATTAGCAACAGTGATCCTATTCCATTTATCATCTTGGAGGTACGCAACCCCGCTTCTTGTCCCTGCCCAGATAATCTTCTTTGAAGAATTGCTCATTGCCAATGAAAAAATGGCATCAGAAGGCAGACCATCTTTTTTCGTATAACCCGTCCATAGATCAGATACAGTATCGTATTTGCTTATCCCTTTCTGCGTACCAACCCATAAATCCGCATCATCTAACATGAGTGCATAAACGTCATTATCTATCAATCCGTCAGTTGTTGTATAGTTAAGCCAGTTTCCAGTCATTTTGTCGTATCTGCTGATACCGTTTGCAGTGCCAAAGTAGACGAAATCCACATCAGTGACTACGGAACGCACATTGCCATCAGCGAGAGTTTCCATGCTTCCACGCTGTTTGCTTGGAGAATACGTCCACCACGTACCATCTGATTTGCTGTACCTGTAAATACCACCATCCGTAGCGAACCAGACATATTTCATCGTGTTCTGAATCCCGTATACATTGACTCTGGATATACCTTCAATGTCAGCATCGGTGAATGTGCGAATATCGTTAGTTGCTGGATCATATAATGAGATATTCCTGCGCCCGCCAATCCACACCATCTTTTTCGGTTCATTCTGCACAGATATTGCAGTTATCGGTTTATCTGTGTAATCCGTCCATTTTCCTGTTTTACGCTCAATTGCACTCAAACCTTTTTTGGTGCCAACCCATACGTGATCGCCTTCCAGTGCTAGTGACGTGATCATGCTTTTTTCAAAGTTGACCCAATCATCCGATTTTTTGTTATATCTGTTAAGCCCTGATATTGTTCCTATCCAGACAAACTCAGGATCCGCAACTATAGAAGTGACGTGATTATCCAGCAAGCCTGTTTTGATTGAGTAATCCTTCCATTCCTCAGTAGTATCATCATATCTGCTCAGACCATTCTTTGTGCCGATCCATACGAATTTACCATCTACCATCGCTGATGTAACGTCATTTGATAATAAGCCTGTTGCGCCAGCCTTGAAGTTATTCCATTGATTTGTGGATTTGTTCAGCCTTGATATGCCTTCATCTGTTCCGAACCAGACAAAATTACCTACCACAGCGATGCTTTTGACGTTGTTGCCTGCAAGCCCGTCATTTCGTGTGAAGGTTTTCCATCGCTCATTTTTATAACTGCTGGCTGCGCCTCGTGTTCCAAACCACATACCGTCTTTATCTTCAGCAAGAGCAGTCACGTAAGCAGATGGAAGCGCCTGCTCCATGCGATAATTTGTCCATGAACGTCTGTAAGCGTTATATCTTGAAAGACCGTGTGGAGTACCTGCCCAGACTTCATCACCTGTTGTGGCTACTGTTGTAATTTCATCATCAATAAGACCTTGTTTTTTTCTGAATACCTGACGTGCGTTGGTCAAGAAATCCAGACGGATTAAACCTCTATTTGTGGCGATCCATGTCTGTCCTGAACGGTAAGCTACATCATAAACAGCAGAACTTACCTCATAGCTTTTATCTGCGGATAAACTGGCAATGTCAATGTATGTCCAACTCATTTCTTTCCATATTTTTGCTCTGTCCGTTGTCAAGTTTAGACTATCACCAGTTCTTCCACGAGGTCTGTAACGTTCATTTTCTTGAGTTCGTTCTCTTCTTCCCGATCCCGAATAGCCACTCTGTTCATTCGATAAATTTTGTGCTGCCACGTTGTCAAATACGACAAGACTGACGTCTGTAGCTATATAGACGTACCGTCCCTCGCCATCAATCGTATGAATAACATTACCAATTAAAGGGGAATCTTCTGTGCTTCTCATGCCTCCCAAAGGACTATACCACAGACTGCCCGTTGTTCTGAAGTATTCCCATTTTCTATACCTGTAATTGTATCTTGCCAGTCCCTCCTCTGTTCCAATCCACGCATAATCATGCTGATGATATACTGCTGTAACTTTAGCTGTTAGTATACCCGGAAAATTTGAGTATGACATCCACAATCGTTTTTTCTTGTCGTACATGCTTACGCCTTTGTCAGTGCCTATCCATACGTCACCACCACGAGCGGAAATGGCGTTTACTTTATTATGAATAAGTCCGTCTTTGGTCGTAAAACTTGCCCATGAACCTGTCTTTTTGTTATATACTGAAACACCTGAATCAGTTCCAAACCATACTTCGTCACCACTTTTACGTCCAAGCAAACCTTCTACAAATTCAGGCGCAACGCAGTTTACCTGATTGCTGATCAACCCATCAGATACAGTGAAAAACTTCCATTGATCAGCCTTGCGGTCGTACCGATTGACGCCTTTCTCGGTAGCAATCCAGACGTAATCCTCATCCATAGCGATGTCATGGAGTTCGTTGCCGATGAGTACCTCGTCAGGTGGTTTCTCGTCTCCATAAACATTTGCAATTGTGATAAAAATTATTAAATATGCAAATATGATTGCTGTTGTCTTTTTTATCATTATAATTACATCCTAACTTTCGTGTCATTCCAGTGAAGGTTGGAATCCAGTCCGTATTATAATACAAAATTTACTGGATTCCTGCTTGCGCAGGAATGACAAATTATGAAATTTTTTCTACTTATCTCCAACTGGACGGAATATCTTGATGCGATAGATGTCAAGTACATAGACATTTCCTTGCTCATCCACATCTATATCGGACGGACCTATAAACCCATCATCAGGTTCTGACTTTTTGCCTATCCAGTGTGAATCATAACCTGCAATCCTTTTACCCCATTTTGCAAGTAATACTCCATTTGTGTCAAATTTCTGGACACAATGATTGAAACTATCAGCTACGAAAACATTTCCCGATTTATCTACTGCTATACCATTAAAATACTTAAATTCTCCTGCATCAAACCCGTAAGTTCCCCATTTACATTGAAAGACGCCATTAGAACTGAACTTTTGTATACGGTGGTTTTCCTGGTCAGCGACATATATATTACCTGAACCATCAACTGCTATGCTGATAGGAGTTCTGAATTGACCTTCACGACTTCCTTTTTCTCCCCATTTGTGCCGGTATGTACCATCTGAATCAAACTTGACGACACAATTATTTTCAGAGTCAAGCACAAAAACATTTCCTGATTTATCTACTGCCACATCAATCGGTCTTTTGAGAGCATACCCATCATAGAAGCTTTTATCAACATATCCTTTAGTTCCCCACTTTTTTATAAAATTACCATTTGGGTCAAACTTCTGGATGCGATAGTTGCCAGAATCAGCTACGTATACATTCCCTGAACCATCTACTGCTATACCATAAGCCCATTTGAACTGACCTTCACCATTCCCTTTACTTCCCCAGGTAGTCAAAAGTTCGCCTTCCAATGTAAGTTTGTAAATACGGTTATTTATCATATCGGTTACATAAATGTGTCCAGAATTATCTAATGCTATTTTAGTAGGAAAACCCAATTTATCCTTTTCAGGTTTATCTGGCCATGAGCGCACAAGAACGTATTCATCAGCCCCTACGGATACAATATTAACGGGTTGTTGTGTATTATCAGAAGTCGTGCCAGATAAACTACTGGAAACAGGGGTTTTCTGATCATAGTTTATTTGTATTGATTTTGTAGCTTTTGTTGAACGAATAGGATTTGACGAGTATATTCTTAAACTCAAGCTATCATTATTTGTGTGTATTAAAGGCGTTGAATATTGAGTGTTAAGTGTATATTTTGGTTGATAGTCTGAAATAAGGATTTTTGTATTCGATATTGAATTCAGTGATTTTTTTAATTTTCCTGAATAATATGGAATATAAGGCGATATGACTCTTTTATCTAAGACTTTTGAAATTTGTAGTCGTTTAGCAGGATCATTTATTCCAGAAATCTTTGATCCTGAACTTTTGATCATCTGTGAGTCAGGAAGGATATGATCAAGCTTTGCCTGATCTAATAAATAAGCTTGAATCGCTGGATTGGAATATGAAATGCCATTTTTATTATTACTTATACCATTCCCTGACAACTGTGCAAAGATCATCAAATGGAGCATCATCGAAATGACAAAGCACTTGACAACTGAAACTGTACTCACATTTGATACAACCCCGTTGGATACTAATTTTGAAAGATTATACATACCATCATTCAGCCAGAACGTAACTGCACTGATGAACTGCTTTGAGCTTCTTCGCAGTTCCAGCCTTGCCTTGTATAGCCATCGCCCAAGTGTTCCCTTTGTAACTCCAAGCTCATCTTGAATCTCAGAGTAGCTTCTGCCCTCAAGGTAGAACATCTCAACAGCCCTCCGACGACGTTCTGGTAGTTTTGCAATAATCCTCATGATGTGCTGGTAAGTTTCTTGCTCAATTAAGATTTCATCAGGTGCGGGTGGAAGATATAGACGTTCTTGGGAGAGTTCATCCTCAATAGCTAACAAGTTACTTTGACGCTTGCGAATCCAGTCAACACAACGATTCTTTGCTATCTGATATAACCACACAGAGAATTTATCTCTGTCTTTGAGATGCTCAAGGCTCTGATATGCGTTTACAAAAGTTTCTTGAACAATGTCGGATGCGTCAGATGAATTGTCAATGATCCTGTAAACAAACCGATAGACTTTCTTCTGGTAAAGCGAAACTAGAGTTCCAAAAGCGGATTTATCGCCTGATAGTGTTGCTTCTATAAGATTAACGTCACGATCCATACTTGCAACCCCCCTTATTGAAGGATGAAATGGATTGTAAGATAATCCTAGAAAAATCTTTAATCTTCTAATTCATTCATCCATATATAATGACGTATAATAAGACGAGTTTATGTCTGAAAGTTTCGCTTTTTTATTTGGTATACAAGAAAAGATTTTTAATAAAAACACGGAGACACTGAAGCACGGAGAGGAAAGTCAGTATTTAGTGACATTAAGACGGTTTTCCCGTCCTCTACTTCCTCTGGTGTATAAACTATAATATTTTGAAAACTCATCACTGATCACTGTTTACGTCCATAGACCAGGTATGGGGTATCCGCAGAATTTACATTTGTTGTTGGATATGTTGTTTTCTGTTATGCCCAAATAGCCTGTCCTTAAAATAAGACGTTTACCGCACTTTGGACAGAATGTATTTTCACCGTTACTACCCGGTAGATTACCAAGATAAACGTATTTCAATCCTGCTTTCATCGCTATATCTCTTGATTGGTTCAATACTTTCTCAGGCGTAGGAGGATGATTTCTCATCTTATAGGCGGGAAAAAACCGCAGGAAATGCAATGGAACGTCAGGTCCAACGTTTTCCAGTATCCACTTGCTCATATCTTCTATTTCTTGAGGGTTGTCGTTGAATCCCGGCACGAGAGGGTCAACGATTTCCATCCACGTACTTTCTTTATGCACAGTCTTTATAGACGTAAGGATAGGTTGAAGCATCCCGGATACTACATCTTTGTAATATTCTTCTCTGAACCCCTTCAGGTCAATCCTGATCACGTCCATGTATTTACAAAAATCTCTAAGCGGCTGTATATCAGCATATCCTGCTGTGACAAGGACGGTCTTGATACCTGCTGGTCTTGCTAGTTTTGCAATATCCAGAGCGTATTCGTAAAAGATTATAGGTTCAGTGAGTGAAAAAATTATGATCTGGCAATTATTCTCTTTTGCAAGGCTTATTGCCCGATCTGGTGGAAGGTCGTAATTCTGCGTTTCTGCTGCGCTAAACTGGCTCATCTGCCAATTCTGACAATACTTACACCTCAGATTACATCCGGCAGTAGCAATAGCCAGACACTTTGAGCCGGGGTAAGCATGGAAGATCGGTCCCTGCTCCATCGGATGATAAGACACACTACAAGGCTGACCATATACTTGAGTATACAGCTTGCGACCTTTGTTGACTCGAACACGGCAGAATCCAGCTTCACCCTCTGGCACAACACAGAATTTTGGACATAGAGTGCATTGAACGCTTTTACCGGTGGGACGATAGTATTTTGCTTCTGTAAGGGTAACTCCCTCTTTATAAGGAACGTCGCTTATTTTGCTTGCGGGGTCTTTTTTTCCTCTATATATTGTCGTTCCCGTTGCGCCATACGCCCACTGACAGGTGGAAGCCAACGCAACAGTGGATATTGCTTGCCGAATAAACTGTCTTCTATTAATTTTGTCCAGAACTATCACCTATTTCCTAGATGCAGGATACAAGATTCATGATACAGGATAATAAAACAGCATTATGTATCTTGTGCATATCTGTGTTAATCTGTGTCTAAATTCCTGATTTGTTGTGATCGTTGATCTAACCATCGCTTAAATGAATGCTGACTTTCACCAGAAGGCTTACCAAACAACAGATTCTCAACGCTTATGTCTTCGTCAAGATCAGACCAATGTATTCCCTCTTTATCACCGATAAAACGCCAATTATTGCGTTCTTCGGGTGTACCATGTAGGAGTCTTGGATACCATGCGAGAGGTACGGATATAGTACGTCCATCAATCAGATCAACAGTCAAAGTATCTTCAGTAATGATAACATTTTGTGCTTTAGCGGTTTGTGTATAAATTATTTAGATACCCTCATTGTTTGACAGTTTTACTAATTTCAAGTGAAGCTACTTTCTGTATTTGAATTCGGCTGGGACCAAATTTTTCCCAATTACCTCCTAACCAGAGATTTTCATAATTGTATGACACATCAAAAGTGACATCAACAGTCTTGCCAGAATTTGTAATCATCAATGCTTTTGATTTGCCTTCCTCTTTGAACTGAATATTTTTAAGCTTATCAAATTTAACGGTATTGATTGATTCACCAATCTTGGAATCGAATCCAGTCGAAAGACCTATCCATTTATAGTTAAAAGCAGGTGTTAGTATACAGGCGTTCAGGAGTTCGATCTGATTTCCTCGCCATGTTTTTACTGAAATAGTATACTCAGAACCCAACTCACTTTCTAAGTCATCTTCGCCAAGAGATATTCTTGGGGCGTTCTTGTTCTGTTCACGGTCGAAAACAATTTGAGCAACCTTTTCAACTGGTAAAGAAAAATTTCCAATTCAGTCTCGCTAGTAAATGATTGGTCGGTTTGACCTAGTTCTGCTAATCTACATCAACGACCCTTTATTACGTAACATTCAATATGGAAACTGAAACTAATGAAAAAAAACTAATCTACTCACGTTCCGCAGTGCAACGGAAGAACAGATCTCGTTCCGCCGAATCCCCCCGACTCAGCGGAGCTGAGAAACGGAAGAACAGAAAAGGTGACAAGGAACTCACCATGAACTCATAGCGAGTAAGGGCATAAAAGACACAAATAAATTGGTTTCGAGTTTGTTATTATCAACTGTAAAATAGTCGCAAGCAAAAACCATTTACCCATCCTACTGTAAACCCATTTTTTAACGATTACTTATCTTTATATATTTCTGAAAATATAATACCACAGTTAATGCTTGATCGCAAGAATTTTCTATTTCCGAGAAGTATAACCAAAGAAATTGACAATTAAAATACTTATTGTTATACTCTCATTGTAAGAAGTGAATATCCAAAATATGATTAGACAACGAAATGGAGGGGTAATGTGAAAATCTTAATTATTGGTGGTACAGGTTTAATCAGTACTGCTATCACAAAGTTTTTGGTCAAACGTGGTGATGACGTGACTATCTATAATCGTGGAAAACAGGATGCTGATATACCTGATGTAAAAAAGATCATCGGTGATCGCAAAAATTACCCGCTGTTCGAGGCACAGATGAAAGATGCAGGGCATTTTGATTGTGTAATTGAGATGATCGGTTTTGTTCCAGAGGAAGTCGAAAGTGATGTTCGAGCTTTTAAGGGTCGGACAAGTCAATTCATATTTTGCAGTACAATTGACGTTTACACAAAACCTGCAAAGCGTTATCCTATAACAGAAGATGCAGAACGAAAACCGTCGCCTACATTTCCTTACGCTTATGACAAAGGCAAGTGCGAGAGAATTCTTGAGGAAGCACATCAGCACGGTGATTTTCCTGTGACAGTTATTCGTCCAGCGCACACTTATGGAGAAGGAAGGGGATTAGTACATCCATTCGCTGGTGGAAACCACTTCTTTGATAGAATTCGCAAAGGTAAGCCAATTATCGTGCATGGTGATGGTAGCTCGATCTGGACAGCGTGTCATAGAGATGATGTTGGTCGTGCCTTCGTTGAGGCTGTCGGGAACGAAAAGACTTATGGTAAGGCTTATCACGTAACCAGCGAGGAATGGATGACGTGGGATCAGTATCATCAGGGAATAGCAATAGCAATGGGTGCGCCACCTCCTGAGATAATCCATATCCCTACTGATTTGTTGAGAAAAGTGTTCCCGAAAACAGCAGAATGGTGTGCAGAGAACTTCCAATTCAACAATATTTTCGATAATACCGCCGCACATACCGACCTTAGATTTCAATATACAACTGAATGGATAGAGGGAGTCAAACGAATTGTTAGTTGGCTTGATGAGCATAATCAAATCGAGAACAGTGATAATCACCCGTTTTATGATCGGGTTATCTCAGCATGGGAACGTCTCGGTGAGAATATGGGAAAAGAATTATCAGATTTGAGCTAGTACTTAGACACACAAAAAATTATGGATTCCCGTTTTCACGGGAATGACACGTACCTGATTTTGTCATTCCCACGCAAAGCCTGTCCTCGTGAAAACGGGGATGGGAATCCATAAAAAATCATTGTGTCTAAATACTGGTTGAAAGGAAACAGAAATGAAAATAAAAAAGATTGAATGTGTTCAGATAAATATACCGCCTTCTGCTCCGCCGAAATCTCAAAAGCGCAGAGATGCGTGGGCAGTTGACGCAGAAGTAGCGAATCCAATGTCTCGATACCCAAAATACAAGCGTTATCGTCCAAGCTGGCTTCCAAGATGGGGTGGCGTATGGGTAAAAGTTACTGCCGAAGATGGAACATGGGGACTTGGAACTACGTCAGCGGCGCCGGTTGTTGAACCTATAATAAAAACTCATTTTGCGCCTATGCTTGAAGGTGAGGACTGTCTTGCCAGAGAAAAAATCTGGGACATGATGTTCCGAATGTCGAAACCTTATGGAACTCTTGGCTTATCATGCCTTGCTATGAGTGGCATTGACCTTGCGCTTTGGGACCTCACTGGTAAGATTCATAACCAGCCTGTCTATAAACTACTTGGCGGTGCAGTAAGAGATAATATACAGGCTTATGCCACAGGCAATGACGTTGACTGGTACGTTGAGATTGGATTCAAAGCGGTCAAGCTTGCCTGTCCTTACGGTCCGGCTGATGGACTGTGGGGTCTTGAGGAAAATGAGAAGTTTGTCGCAAAAGCCAGAGAGACAGTAGGCAATCACGTAGAGATAATGCTAGACTGTTATATGGCTTTTGATGTAGAATATACAATAAGACTTGCGGAGCGATTGAAACCATACAAACTCAAATGGATAGAAGAATGTCTGATCCCTGAAGACATTGACGGATGGGTCGCAATTAAAAAAGCTGTGAATTGGACTGATCTTGCAACAGGAGAACACAATTATACACGCTATCCATTTATGCAATACGTTGAAAGACGATGCTTAGACATACTCCAACCAGACATAAACTGGGTTGGCGGTCTCAGCGAATGTATTAAGATCGCACATATAGCAGAATCTGCAGGACTTCAAGTTACCCTTCACGGAGGCGCAAATCAGGCTTATGGACAGCATTACAGTTGTGCTATCACAAATGTTCCGATGATAGAGTTCTTCGTGGGTTCTCCGCCGGGAATACCTCTTGAGGAGACGATAGGTATCCCTGGGGCAGTCGTTCCAAAGGATGGCTTTATATTCCCAAGCGATGCTCCGGGCTTTGGTTACGAGATCAAAGATGAATGGATAGTGAGTCAATAGTTATTTATCACGAATTTCACTAATAGACAAATTACACAAATTTTTTCAAAATCAATTCGTGAAATTCGTTTATTTGTGCAATTCGTGATTAATTTTTTTCTGAAATATTGCTAAAACTATAATAAAAGGAGGATTTTAATATGGCTATTAACACAGCCGTTGTTGGATACGGCTTCGCTGGAAAATGCTTTCACTCTTACCTTGCTAATCTGGCTGACGGATTGAATCTCTACGCTGTATCTACTCGTGACCCCGAAAGGCAGTCTGCGGTACGTAAGGATTACAGCAATATCAAAATCGTATCTACTGTTGATGAGCTTTTGAAGGATGATAACGTTCAACTTGTTATTATAGCTACGCCTCACGACACTCATAAGGATTTGGCTATCAAGTGCATGGACGCCGGCAGGCACGTTGTAGTAGATAAGGCTATGTGCATGAATACTGCCGAAGCGGATGCCATGATCGAAGCAAGCAAGAAAAACAACGTTATGCTGAGTATATTCCAGAATCGCAGATGGGACAGCGACTACCTGACTGTCAAGAAAGCAATTAATGATGGTCTATTGGGCGACGTTTTCTTGATTCAGGTTGCGATACTTGGCTATGGACGACCGGGTGGATGGAGAGGTGATAAAAAGCAAGTCGGTGGTCAGATATACGACTGGGGAGCGCATCTCGTGGATCAGTGTCTTAGACTCGTACCATCAAAGATTGACACTGTTTTCTGCGATACACATCATATAAAATGGGACATTGACATAGAAAGCCATCTGAACTGTATAGTTAAGTTCCAGAACGGTGTGTCTTACGGGATAGAGTTAAGTAATATATGCAGGATAAGAAAGCCTAGATGGTTCGTTCTCGGTGATAAAGGAACGCTTTGTAAATACGGACTTGATCCCCAAGAGCCAGCGATGATTAGAGGTAACATTGACGCCGCTGTATACAATCCCGATGAAAGACCAAAAGTCGTGACGGAAGTTGATGGAAAAGTAACCGAGATGGTTCTGGATTACATACCGGGCAATTGGAAAGCGTATTATCAGAACATATCTGATGTTCTGAATAAGGGTGCTGAATTGGCTGTTAAACCCGAAGAAGTCAGAGAAAACATGAGACTGATAGACGCAATAGTAGCATCATCCGAAAAATTCACATCCGTCAAGATAATCTAATATTTTGGAGTGCTGAAGTTTGCTTCTGTCAGCAGTATCCCTGTTGCAGTTACCTAAACAATAACAATTCTACATTATGTTGGGTTGAAAAACCCAACCTACGGGCTGTTTCCGCTAACCGATCTATTGAGACGGGAGAAGAATAAAAGGATGTGAATATATGCTATTCTTTGTTTTTTTCAAGAAATACGTGCGATTTCTGAAAAAGGAGAACTTTACCAAGCTAATTCTTCTGACGTTGATAATAATCATTTTTGGCTCTCTGGGAATGTATATTGTTGAAACGGGGAAAAATAACAACGTTGATTCTTTAGGTGATGCCTTTTGGTGGGGAATTGTAACTATTGCGACTGTGGGATATGGCGATATATATCCTATAACCGTTAGTGGACGTATAATTGGTGCTATTATGATGATATTCGGCGTCGGTTTTTTGGGAATGTTTACAGCAACAATAGCAAGTGTATTTATTGAAAGAAAGATGCGATTAGATAGGGGGTTGAAAGCCTTGAAGAATTTAAATGGACACATCCTTTTGTGCGGCTGGAATTACAGCGCAAATGTGATTATCTCTGAAATACACACAGATAACAAAGAAAAAGAAATTGTTATTATAGCTAATCTGAATGAAAATCCAGTAAACGAGGATCACGTCTATTTTATCAAGGGAGATTCTACTGATATAAATAAATTGGAGATGGCGTGTTTCAGAACTGCCAGTGTTGCCATAGTCCTGCATGACGAATCAACACCAAAGAATTCTGGCGATGGTCAGAGTATACTTACAGTCCTTGCTATCAAGCATGAACAACCCGGTGTATACGTGTGTATCCAACTTATGAATGAGAGCAATATGTCACATTGTCAGAGGGCTGGCGCGGACGAGGTCGTCGTTACTGGTGGATTAACGTCCAAGCTATTAGTACAGGCGGCGCTGGATCATGGCGTTACAAAAGTTATAACGGAACTCCTGAGTAAAGAGTATGGAAGCGAAATCTATAAGATTATATGTCCAAAAAAATATATAGGACAAAATTTCAAATCTGCACTTATCGCTTTCAAAGATGAATACAATGGCATAATTATAGGCGTAGAAAAAACTGACAAATTCCTCACCAACCCCAAAGGAGACGTAATTCTTGATAAAGACGATTATTTGATAATAGTTGCAAATGACCGACCACAAATTGAGTAATAATCCATTAAATTATTTTTGACAATACCTAACCCCATTTTTCAAAGGAGACCAGAATGAATACGATTGAGGAAAGAGAACGCAATGTTGTCCGTGAATTGGCGAGACGTTTGGCGGAACTGGCGCATAGCGATGAGAATGTATATCGTCAAAAATTGTGGCTTGATGTTAATAGCTTACGCAAACCTGAGCGACCGCCTGTCATCTGCCATCCCGGCGGGGGAGCGTGGGCAGAATCGCTCCCCGGTGAATCCGTAATCTGTAAAGACCCTTATCTGTCTGGTCTTGAATACCAATTTCGTCAGACCCTTTACAAGTGGGAACTTGGCGACGATACCGTTATCTCTCCATGGATGTCAGTTTCGGCTGTAATGCGACTTGAAGGACAACATTTCTGGGGTCTGCCTATAGGATACGTATCGGTGAGATATGAAGACGTATCGCTTACCGCATGGCGTTATGATCCACCCATCAAGGAGGAATCCGACATCGAGCGTATCGTTCCACCGCGCTACCACTATGACGATACCGCTACACAGGAGAACCTTAACCGTATGCACGACCTACTTGGTGACATTCTGCCTGTAAAACAAACCTGTTCACTGCCCGGTCCGGGTGCATGGTTACATGGATGGGCTACTGAACTGCGCGGTGTCCAGCAGTTGCTTTTAGACCTTATGGATCGACCTGCATGGGTGCATCGTCTTATGCGAATACTGATGGAAGGCTTTCTTGATGTGATGGATCAGTATGAGGAAATGGGTGTACTTACTCTTAACAACACTGGCACGATGGCATGTGACGATCTGCCACAGACTGACTTCGACGGCAAGCATGTATGTCTGCGTGACCTTTGGGGACGTGGCGAGAGTCAGGAATTTCAGGGAGTGTCGCCGACTCAACACGAAGAATTCCTGTTGTATTACCAGAAACCGATTCTTGAACGGTTTGGACTTACCTATTATGGATGCTGTGAGGACCTTACAAATAAGATTCCACTCATCCTCTCGATTCCCAATCTGCGTAAGTTTGTGTGTTCCCCATGGACAGACATCGGCAAGCTTGCTGAGGCTGTGGGCGATCGGTACGTCATCGAATGGCGTCAGAAAGCGACGGATGTAGTCTATGCGTCTGACTTAACGGATGTGCGCAAGCATCTTGAACGCGGTCTGAGTCTGACTAAGGGATGCCGAATACAGATCGTGCTTCAGGAACTTGAGACGACGAACCACAACCCTCGTCGACTAGCTGACTGGTCTGCGTTGGCAAAGGAAGTTGGCGCTCAGGCTTATAACTAGCGAAAGGAGAACTTCAATGAGTGAGCAAATTACTTTTCCTCGTGATCTAAAGGTTGATTTGAGAGTTAATCCAGTGAGATTTATGCTAGACGCATCAAAGAAATGCGTTGTACCTGCTGAAAACACGAAATTTCATGTTATACAACTGGAAAGCGGGAGAGAGCTATATTCTGCTGACTTGTATCCGTCTGATTGTGACTTTGGCAGATCAGCAGTCGGGGATTTTAGCAAAGTAAGAGTTCCCGGAACCTATTACATAAAGACTGACAAATCACGCTCTTATCCTTTTCGTATAAATAATACGAGTTTTTCAGTTATGACCTAGAAAGACCCTTCACTCCGTTCAGGGTGACATAAATTGTCATTCTGAGCGATAGCGAAGAATCTCTTTTCTTTGGAATATGTAGCTAACTGAAAAACTCGTATTAGCAATGACAAAACGTAACAATTTCGGCATCGTTCCTTATGGATTTTTCTCAAAGGGAGACCCCGGTGGAAACCGTCAGATAGGCAATTTCTGGTATCGTTATTTCATGAAACCGGTGGATGGCTGGTGGGTAGGCATCAATGCCAATCTTGCTTCTGCTGGAGTCGGATTGGTAAAATCCGCTAAGATTTTGCAGGATTCCAACCTGCTGTCTACTGCTCAAAGACAACTCGATTGGATATTGGGTTTTAACCCTCACGGCGCCAGTACAATGGAAGGAGTCGGCTATAATCATCCTAAGCAGTTTGTGAATGGCAGTGAATTCTGTCCTGCTACGCCGAGAATTCCCGGTGCGGTTATGAATGGTATTGGTGGAACAGTGGAAGATCAACCCGCTCTATATGATGGCAGTTACAATACTGCTGAATACTGGACTCCTATGGTTGCATACACAATGTGGCTGATGGCAAAATTGTCAATATGAAGAAAGTCGAACTATGGCACCTCACTTCGGATTAAACAAAGCCAAACTTTCTGGGTCTTCAGACTATAGTGTGGAAAATAATCTGCATGGAAAGTTTTTAAATCCCCCTAACCCCCTTTTTCAAAGGGGGAATGGCTCTAACTCCCCCTTTAGCAAAGGGGGCAAGGGGGATTTGAGACTTACTCTAGATTTATTCCCACACTTTACTCTGAAGAACCAACTTTCTTTGGAGTACCTTCGATCCAGACTATCATCAGTCGATCTATGGCTGTTAATCTTTGGGTTCGTTGTATTTCTTTACGTCCTGCCGATCTGGGTATTTAAATACTTCCCATCGCAGGACGGTCCCTGTCACATATATAACTCGTTCATTCTAAGGCATTATAATGACTCCAATTACAGATTCGATCAATTCTATGAGATAAACAAAAGGCTTATCCCCAACTGGACTTCACACGCTTTCATGATGCTACTCATGTATATCATACCTCCCCTGATTGCGGAAAAAATACTCCTGACTGTCTATATAATCCTTATGGCTGTGGGAATGCTCTATCTTCTGAATGCGGTGGGAAAAGATAGGACACCACTGGTATTCATTGGATTACCGCTCATATATAACTATCTGCTCCTCATGGGTTTTTATAACTTTGTAATTAGCGTTGCATTATTCATAATATCCATTGGGTACTGGTATAAGCATTTTCAGACCTTTAATGTGAAGAATACTGTTATACTTGCTATCCTGTTAGTTATACTATATTTTTGCCATGCAGTCTCACTGGCGCTTGCTATATTTTCCATTGTAGTGATGGCTATCCTAAGCCTCGTTTCTTCAAAAGATAAGCAGGAATTGGTGAAAGGGTTTCTAAGCCGCATCAGATGGAAGCAGGTTTTGTTGAGCTTTATCTCCATGTTACCGGCAATCGGATTGCTACTTTATTATACTAAAGGCAATTCAGTAAGCGACCCCGGCGGATGGACACTAAAACAACTATGGCAATACTTTATCCGTAACGAATCCCTTTCATATTATAATCAAAGCCAAATAATCTTCGGTAAATTGGTCACAGGAGCATTCATAAGCCTGTTTTTTTATACTCTCATCAGAGATCATCTCTTCACGAAAAAATGGAAGTTTGGTCTCAGGATTGAAAAGAAAGATTTATTTCTGCTTTTGTGCATTGCCTTTTTCGTCATATACCTGAAAGCCCCGGATGGCATGTCTGGAGGTGGATTTATTAAGACTCGAATGAGTCTGTTCCCATTTCTTATAATCATTCCATGGTTGAGTTGGAACATGCCAAAGGTTGCGAAGGGCATTATTGGTACAGCACTTATTATTCTATCAGTCGCATATATAGTACATGCCAGTTACTATCACAGGATGCTGAGTGATGATATGAAGGTATATACATCAGGATATGACGTTGTGGAAAAGAACAAAGTTGTTATGCCTTTAGCCTTCAATAGTGCAGGAAGGTGTTTGCGTATCGGAATGTTTCTCCACTCGGTAGGGCATTATGGTTATGAGACAGGATGTATTGAAATGGATAATTACGAGGCAACCACAGACTATTTCCCTACATTTTACAAGCCTAGTTTGTACAGACCCGATACGGGGATAATAGAAGGCAAACCGGGTGAGGTAGATTTCGCTGAATATGCCAAAGATATAGATTATATAATCACATGGGCGTTGGAATCAAAAAGTGATGCAGAAGCCAAGATCATGAAGTATTACAGCCTGATTAAGCAGAATGGTGATCTGAAAGTTTTTGTGCGAAAAAGTAAGATATAAAAAACCACGGAGACACAGAGGCACGGAGAGAAAGGATGAAGGGGCATTGTAAAAAATAAAATGAAAACTGTGCCAGAAAGTTAATAACAATGGGCATTTAGAGCGATTGAGGGGGGAGGGGAAGCAGAAATCCTTTCCCATCAATGGTTCATGCTCAATATTGGCACTTAAATTTGACAATGCCCTGAAAGGGAGTAGGAGTGTACGAATGAAATGTTATCTTTGCGATAAGGATATTGAAAAAGACCTGTCATTTTGTCCATTTTATAATAGTCCGTTAGTTTCATGTAGTAATTGCAAATGTGAAAAATATTTTAACCCATTAGCAAACTATTGCGATATTTGTTGAAAAAATGCGGGATTTAGGTATATATGTCATATATAAAGATGGAGTTCAATATAATGAAAATGATTATATTGCCAAAGAAGGACCAAGAAGAGATGCAATTGTTGCTGAAGTAATACAACCCGGATTCAAGACTCCTGCAGGATATGGTAATGGAGTTCCTAGAGTTATAGAACCAGCAGTTGTCATAACAAAACCTCGTGCTGATGATATACAGAAAACTAGACCCCCAAAACTCGTAGAGGAACCAAAAGAAGTCAAAATAATTGAAGAAATTTTACCAGTAGCTAAAAATCAAGAAACTAAATCTGAAGTTGAGGAAAATAAGCATAGTCAGGCATTGATTGAACTGAAAAGTATGATAGAAAAAGCTTCTTATGAAGGAAAAGAATCAGATATTAATCTGCTAAACGAACTCATAGGCAATATTAAGGTAATAAATGAAACCATTAGATGAAAATGAGTATAGTCGTGCATTGCAGGAATTAAGAAAAGCGATACAAAATCTTACGTACAAAGAAAGGGAGAGTGACATTAAATTCCTTGATGAAATTATTGTAAAAATAAAATCAACATTATTAGAAAATTTTGACAATCCCCTATTGACAAATCTTATGGATTGGGGTATAAATGCCTATAAAAGAAAGCAAAGTGAGCCTCAACAGTTACCAGATGATGTTTGGCAACTATACGCACAACTAATGAATGATCCTTTCAATATCTTCGTCATCTGGAAGACGAATACTTCTTTTAATAGTAATGACCATATTGTAGAAGGAAATTCTTTTGGACTAGATTATAACGCAATTGTAACGAAAGTTATAGAACCTGGTTTCAAGGTTTCCGCAAGAGTAAGAGAAAATCAAGGCAGAATCATCAAAAAGGCTCGTGTGCAAATTGCAGACAGATCATAGATAAAAAACTTTAATTGATCAGGAATCTGCATTATAACGTAAAGCAATATACAAGTAAATATGAAATTCGATTGCCGTGAAGACATCATCCAACTTACTCCACTTTGGGAAGGAGAACGTTTTCCCAATGGACGACCCAATACTTCTGTTCCAGAAGAATATCGGCATTTGATATGGGAAAAAGAACTGGAAGGTGCCCGTGCCAGAGAAGGCAAGGAACAATCAACCGGGGTGCGATTGTAATTGTGAATTACTCCCGCATTAATGCGGGAGTTTCTTGCTTCAACGAAGGGCTGATTGGCGACACCAATGAACTCCCCTCTCCACAAGCGTCAATTCGGGCTATACCAGCCCTACTACGCAACGTTTTAGTTTCTTTAGGTTAGGTGTCGAAACGTTAGCCAAATACACTGACTATTTTAGGAACTGGTTTTTCATGACAGCCTTTGACCTGTCAAAACCGGCAACCAATTGTCAAAGAGCAAATGTAAACTTGATTATCGTTTACAGTAAATATTATATCATAAAGGTTGTAATTTGTCAATAATAAATAAGAGAAGGCAATTCACTACCCCGCATAAATGCAGGTGTCCTCTTGCCGAAAGTATTATAGAAAAATGTGGAGGTTAAATATATGTCAGTGGGTCTTACTAAAATGACGTCAAGGGAAAGGTTTCTTGCCACCATGAATTATGAACCAAGGGATCGGGCACCATTTAACGGCGCCGGGGGATGGCCAGAGACTGCTGATCGCTGGAAGAAAGAGGGATATGACCCAAATAAGCATTATTTTACAACAGATCGATGGGACTGGTACGGCGGATGGTTCTTCCCGAACCCACCATTTGAGCGAAAAGTGGTTGAGGAAGATGAAGATACTATCTCATACATAAACCATGAAGGCATTCTGATGCGTGAATTGAAAAATTACCCTCATTCATCAATGCCAAAGTTTGTCAAATTCCCTGTGGAGACACGAGAGGATTTCCGAAAGTTCTGGAAAGGGCGTATGCAGCCAGATATGGATGCCCGCATTGGACAAAATTGGAAAGAAAGACTTTCTGCTTATCGAAATCGGGATTTCCCTCTGGTCGTCATCTCAGACCGTTGGGGTGGTTTTTTTGGTCCTATTCGCAATATGACGGGTGTTGAAAATCTATGTATGCTGTTTTATGATGATCCAGCCTTTGTTGAGGAGATGATGGACGCAAACGCCGACTTTATTATAGCTATGATGGGCAAGGTATTGGAATGTACAGACATTGACGTTTACGGCTTCTGGGAAGATATGGCATTCAAAACAGGACCGTTGCTTGGTCCAGAGCTTGCCAGAAAGTACATGCTTCCAAGATACCGTCGTGTCGTGGATTTTCTGCGATCTAAAGGAGTTAAATTTATTACTTTAGACAGTGACGGTGATATATCAAAGCTCATCCCTGTGTGGCTGGATGCTGGAATTAATATTCTGTACCCATTCGAAGTTCAGGCTGGCATGGATGTGCTAAAAGTCCGTAAGGAATATGGACGTGATCTACGAATGTGGGGTGGATTTGATAAACGAACTTTAGCATGGGGTAAAAAGGCAATTGATGATGAATTAGCGAGAATTGCTCCGCTTGTCCATGAAGGGGGATACATTCCCTATCCTGACCACAGTCTACCACCAGATGTATCATTTGAAAATTATTGCTACTATATGGAAAAGATTCAATTGATACTATGATGAGTACAGGTCTATTGGTCTATAGCCAATAGGTCTATGAGTTTAAAACCTATAGACCCATAGACTCATTGACCTATTGATTTTTCTGCATATTCGTGTAATTCGCCCCATAGTGAAATTCGTGATTAAAATTCTTTTTCTGTCTGTGGAGTAGAATGATCATTATCTGGTTTCATTATGACAATATCTACTCTTCTGTTCTTTGCCCTGTTTTCTGGAGTATTGTTAGGGTTAATAGGTTTGTATTCAGAGTAACCCAAAATGGAAATTTTCTGTGGATTTACTCCTTTTTGTATCATGTAGTACGCTGTGTTAAGCGATCTGGCGATGGAAAGATGCCAGTTTGATGGAAATTGGGGTGTATTGATTGGGACGTTATCAGTATGCCCTTCGACCCTTATCTTATTGGGTAGAACTCGGATCAGATCGGATAGTTTATTAAGTACGTTCTGCGCTTCTGGTTTGAGAGCATCACTTCCAGTCTCAAAAAGTAGAGTCTCCAGAAGATGAATTGTTAATCCTTCTGAAGACTTTACTATGCTTACTTTTGAGGATTGGATATATTGCCCCAAAGCATTGTTAATTTGTTTAGAAAGTTCATTTTGCTTGCTATCCGATGATGCTTCGTCGTTGTTATCTGTTCCATCTTGAGGGGGTGGCGCAGGCATTGGGGTTATTCCGCCATGCCCTGATAAAATAGTTTTGCCACCAAATGTCTGACTTAAGGCGACGGCAACCTCATTATACTTTGTCTGATCTAGCTTTGACATGGCGTAAAGAATGACAAAAAGACCGAGTAACAAAGTGATCAGGTCTGCGTAAGTTAGTAGCCAGCGTTCTGAACTTTCTGGTTCTTCGTGTTCGTGTCTCCTTTTTCTCGACATTTTATATTAACTCCAAAAGAATTACCTTTCTTTAATGACCTGTTTACTAGCAGGCAACATGGAACAGAGTTTTGTTCGTGTTAATGAAGGGTTTTCTCCTGCCTGAATTGCAAGGACACCCTCAATCATAATCTCAAGAGAGAGTTTTTCTTCAGCGTGTATTGATTTCAGACGGTCAGCGATTGGAAGCCAGATTACATTTGCCATAAAAACTCCCCATAGAGTAGCAATAAAAGCACTGGCGATGTGCTTAATCAGCATAGTTGAGTCCTCTCCTGCGTTTGCCAGAGTCTTTATAAGCCCCAAGACAGTACCAATTATACCCATTGTTGGAGAGTATCCACCCATCTTCCCGAATGCGCTTGCATTTGCATTGTGCCTTTCGGTAATGTAACTCATCTCAATCTCAGCGATTTCACGGATCACTTCAAGACTTGTTCCATCAACTGCAAGCCCAAGCATTTTCTTCAAAAATGGATTCGTAATATCACCCAATCCACTTTCAAGTGCAAGGAGTCCTCCTTTTCTTGCGACTGTGGAGTAATCAACAATGGTCTCGATAGTTCCCTCTGCACTAAACTTTGGTGGAAAACATGCCAGCATAAAAAATTTCGGCAACTTAAGAAATATATCTTTAGATGTTCCAATCAAAGTGGCTGCAAGAGTTCCACCAAAGACTATTACCATTGCTGGAATAAGTATTAGCGCACCAAGCTTACCACCTTCCAATATGAAAGAGCCAAATATCGAGCCAAGACCAAGCGTGATTCCGGCTATCGTTCCAAACTCAAAACCTCCGCCTTTGTTCTCTGCCATTGCAATCCTCTATGCAATCGTAAGGACTAAGCATTTTTCATTAAAATAAGTTACAATATACTTTGATCTAGTAATTGTTAAAAAATGCCATTTTGGCACAATTGTAAGATGGGTAAATGGTTTTGATTTATTGTTTTTACAAGATTCATCAGCTATTAATTATTGTAAATGTAAATAACAAGCAAAAACCATTTACCCATCCTACTGTAAACCCATTTTTTAACGATTACTTTGATCTAACAAAAAATGCTTCGCTCCTACGCTTTAATCTTTAAATCTATAATTCATTCTTATATCGGTAAGATATGAGTTAAACTTTAATAGGTAAGTTCAGGTTTGATTCTATTATTGACTCATCACTTGAATTATGCTAGATTTATAATGTGATCTGGGATTAGTAAGTGAAAAACTCGTATAAGCAAAGAGATTGATATTGCAGGGATTTCAAAACATGAAAAATCAAAAAACCAAAAAGAAGATCAACCCTCAGTCGGAGGAACATGATACCGAAAGAAGGGAATTTATTATAAAATCGGCGAAGGAAATCGGTGTTTGCGGGTTTGCAATATATGAACTGGCAAGGACAATAAAAGAAGATATAATTCAGGAAGTCGTTGATAACGTAAAAAAAACAGTAGATGATCTAAAAAATGATATTAAAAAATCTGTCTGAGCTGATAAGTTAATGCACAATGTTGCAGTATAACCGAACGCGGTCTACGGTTGTCCCCGGTGTCACTGGACTTCCTATACTCATTATAAATTTACTGTTATTTCTGCGCCCAGCCTGTATCTGCCTTGCTATCTCTGCACGGAGTTCATCCTCTGTACCGTAAGGAAGTAGATGAATTGCATCGAGATTACCAAGAACCGTACATCTACCATTAATTCGGTCAACAACGTCATCAATGTCAATAACAAAACCTTTCTTGCTTTCCTCAAGAGATACTGCATCTGCGCCAATGGAGAGTATCTGATCCCATTTTCCAGACGTGTCTCCGCAGTAATAGTAGATGCTTTTCATGCCTGCTTTGCGTATCTCCTCAACTAGAACCTGAAGGAGAGGAACATTAATCGCTGTAAATGCTTTTGGGCTGATCATGTCGGTCAGACATTCCTCTATCCATATTCCCTCGGCACCAAGCATTGCGTTTTGCTGAACACTGCGTATACTTTGAATAAGAAACCTTTCGCAGGCATGTTTGACGAGATCAGGGCGTTCGGCTATCATTGTCATCATACCTTCAAATCCCCATATCTGATAAGTATGCCACAATGGCGATCCAACGTGGCTTATAGGATAAAGGTCTTTGAACTCATCAAGCAATCTCAATGCAAGATCGTTCCTTCCATCAGCAATACTCCATTTCGGATCAAAATCAGGAGAGATGTAAATTGCGCTATCAATCTCCTCGAATGTATCTATCAGATGTTGAGGATGGTGTGAATGTAACCCTCCTGATTCAGACCAGCCTGCAACCTGTGGTTTTGACAACTTGTATTTTTTGTCTGTGCGTTTGTTAATCTGGAATACACCCTCAGAATTTATCTCGATAGATACATTCTTCCGTTCCTCTCTGGAGTAGAAGAACGGAAGATAGAACCAGTCCTGACCCGTTCTAGTTATTACATCTCGATGCCATTGCAATTGGAGTTCAATGTCAGGTGAATACTGATACCACCATGGGCAGGAAGTCAGTTGTTCCCAATGGTCACGGATGTATATGCCCTCGTAGCAGATGACTGCAGGGATTTCGTTAGTTCCGCTTGGAGATAACGCAGATTCAATTTTTTGTCTTCCAGTCATTACATACTCCATATTTGTGGAGAATAGGTATCAATATAGGGATAGCACCTAACCAACGCGATAGTTGAGTATCAATACTTGATGCAAAACTTGATGCAAACTTTTTGGCTTGATTCATGAACAGACTCCTTAAAAACTCCTTATATTTATTGCTATAATGTCCATAAAAGGATATGTCAGGAGTCGTTCAAAAGCAAGTCCTTTTTAATAGGATTTTACAAGGTGTTGAATATAGGCTTAGTGATCTTTGTGCCTTCGTGGTTAATATAACTGAAAAACTCGTAATGGTACCAATGAAGCAGGTGAACAAGTAACCCGTGGAATTTATTTCTACGTTATAAAAGCATGTAACTTTATTACCAAATGTAAGATGGTTATTATACCAAGATCAACACAGACAATCATGTAAAGGATACCATTAAGATGAACAAAATAAAAGGGCTGTCCTTCGATATGTATAGAACACTGATTGATACGAAAGATTTTCACGAGCAAGCCGTACAAGAAATTCTAAAACAGAATGATGCGAATTCAATAGATTCAGGGACATTTCATTCCAGATGGGATGATATTTATGATGAAGTATATCTGGCGCTGGGTAAAAGCGAATTCATGCGACTCTATGACGTAAGCATTGAAAGCCTTCTTCTGACAATGAGAGAATTTGGAATAGACGGAGATCCGAAAGCAGGGGTGGACTTGTGGCTAAGTAAATACGAGAAAGCAGACCTTTATCCCGAAGTTGAGGAAGTGCTGAATATATTATCAGAGAAATATCCTGTAATTATAACTTCCAACGTTGATGACAACGATAAGGGATATGCGATGCTTAGAGAAAAGAATTTACCTGTTTGTGCGGTAGTAACTTCTGAATCGTCAAGATCATATAAACCTGATGGAAAAATATTTGAAGATGCTCTCGCTATACTGCAATTCAGACCAGAAGAAGTCCTTCACATAGGCGACTCACAGACCGCTGACATATTGGGCGGGGCAAGATTTGGTATGCTTACAGCATGGCTCAATAGACCTCCATCCAAGAAACTGAAAGCAGGTATACCCGTACCCGACTACGAGATACAAAGCCTTAGAGACTTACTTGGCATCTTATCTTGACATGATATAACTAATATACTATACTTTTTAAACGGACGTGAGATTACTATGCTTTTGGTATAATGATTGCTGATAGATTTTGCGTTACTTTTATCATTGGAAACAAAACAGGAGATGAATATGTTAAGTGATCTTGAAATTGCACAAAGTGCTAAAATGAAACCCATAATGGAAATTGCTAAAGAAGTGGGCATTCTTGAAGATGAACTCGATCCTTATGGAAAGTTTATGGCGAAAATTGATCTGAGTATTCTTGAAAGGCTAAAGGATAGACCGATTGGAAAATTCATATCTGTGACAGCTATCACACCTACTCCCCTTGGAGAAGGTAAGACCGTTACTGCCATTGGTTTGGGACAGGGATTGGCAAAGATCGGCAAAAAAGTGATAAATACTAGCCGTCAACCCTCGAAGGGTCCCACGTTCGGTATCAAAGGTGGCGCCGCAGGCGGTGGCTACTCCCAGATTCTGCCGATGGAGGAGTTTAATCTTCACTTTACAGGTGACGTTCACGCAGTAGAGACAGCACATAACCTATGCGCTGCTGCAATAGATAACCATATTTCACATGGTAATGCTCTTGGGATTGATCCGGTTAATGTCACGTGGAGATATTGTCAAGATTTGAACTCACGTGCTTTAAGGGATATCGTAGTTGGACTGGGCGGCGCTGCCAACGGATACCCAAGACAGACTGGGTTTGATATAACAGTCGCAACAGAAACAATGGCGATACTTGGCCTGGCAACAAGCGTGAACGACCTAAGACAAAGATTTGCCCGTGTCGTTGTTGGTTTCACTTATGATGGCAAACCCGTAACTGCTGAAGATCTCAAAGTTGCCGGTGCCATGACAGTATTGATGAAACAAGCACTCAAACCAAACCTTGTTCAGACAACTGAAAGTACTCCCGTTATTGCTCATGCAGGACCGTTTGCGAATGTTGCATTTGGAAACAATTCTGTCCTTGCTGACAGGATAGCTTTAAGGCTTGCGGATTACGTTGTTACAGAAAGCGGATTCGGTGCTGACATCGGTTTTGAAAAGCTGATTGACGTTAAGTGCCGTCAAAGCGGACTGAAAGTTGATTGTGCTGTTATCGTTGCTTCTGTAAGAGGCTTGAAAATGCACGGCGGGGGATTCTTACTCAAGCCAGGACAGAGATATGCAAACGTAAAGGAACAAGCGGAAAAAGAAAACCTGCCAGCACTTGAGAAGGGATGCGAAAACCTTGCAAAAGCTATCAGCATCGTGAAAACCTTCAATATTCCTGCTGTTGTGTCTGTCAATAGATTTACCTCAGATACGGAAGCAGAGATCGAGTTAATCAAGAAAAAGGCGATTGAAGCTGGAGCTACAGGTGTTGCATTGAGCGAGGCATGGGCTAAAGGCGGAGATGGTGCGAGAGAACTTGCTACTGCTGTTGTTAAAGCTATCGAACAACCACACGATATGAAACTCCTTTACCCAGATGATCTGTCAATCAAAGAGAAGATCGAAATTATAGCTACAAAGATATATGGCGCTGGCAAGGTCGCTTATGAACCTCTTGCAGAAGAGAGGATAAAGCTATATACAAGTCTTGGTTTTGACAAACTCCCTGTAAATATGGCAAAGACACATCTGTCAATATCTCACGATCCTAATCTAAAGAATGTTCCCAAGGGATACACACTGCCGATACGTGACGTTCGCACCTCAATAGGAGCGGGATTCCTGTATCCTCTCTGCGGACAGATGCAGACAATGCCCGGTCTGCCATCAACACCAGCTTTTGTTGCCGTTGACATTGACGAAGACGGCAAGACTGTTGGCTTGTTCTAATCAGACATTGTGCATTAACACTGGCAGGCAATCTGCCAGTGGCACAAATTAATACGATTTTTTCAATTTTGCGTTTTAGAGACAAAGCTAGCTTTTGGTTACTTGACTACTTGATAATTTTTGGTTAGTTAAGTAGTCATTTGATCATTAAAGAAACGTTTTTTTATGATCAATACGATCTCGTAAGTTAGCTAGAATCGGACATTTATAAGCAGTAGCTCTTGAGAGAGAAACTATATTGTCTGTGATATTACTACCTATATTAAGTAATGTTTTAAGTAACCTAAGTAACCATTATAAGTGATCGGTTAAAAGTTGGAAAGTTAAAAGATTAAAGGGATTATACTCTCATAGTATATATCGAGGTATATGGTGTAAAATGTGAAAAAGGATTTTCATAGGTGTTGAAAATAGGTTTATGATACAATTGAATCAGGAATGAGTGAGATTTATGAGCGTTAAACGTAAGTCTGCAATGGGGTTAAAGCTGGATGATAGATATAAAGCAATTTTAGATATTGCAGTAGAAAGGTGAGATTTGACATGACTCAAACAATTGAGGAAATAAGACAAGAAAATTTAACGATTGATATATTA
>Ga0315279_10000870_pt1 | contig 54362 bp, 40 predicted proteins | sample YL17G06_20_MG_FD_203694 | JGI IMG/M metagenome (GOLD analysis project Ga0315279, IMG submission 203694) | Sediment microbial communities from Yellowstone Lake, YNP, Wyoming, USA - YL17G06_20 | ecosystem: Environmental > Aquatic > Freshwater > Lake > Sediment | place: USA: Wyoming | collected... | reverse complement strand
AGTCGCGGGCCAAAGCGCGCGCGACCTATGTCAGAAGAAACGGATTTCTGGTTCGGCGGCCAATCAACCCGGCATTAGCATGGCCAGCGGAGCTGGGTAAGGAGCGCGGCGCAAGGATGCGGCGCGACCTTGAATTCTTATGCTCAAACCAAGGCATAGAAGCCAAATTTGGACTGATCATGTACAACGAGGTCCAGGACCTCCGCAGAACGTTGGATGATAGGGGAAACGATACGTTGCTGGCGGTGCTTCCTGAACCCTCCTATTGGTCTCACCGAGGGGATGACACTCATGAGAAGCTGAAGCGAATCATCGAGGTCCCGTCCCAGTGCATTCACTATGACAACACTCTTCCAGAGGAGTGGATTGCCAAGCCTTGGCGAGAACTTAAGGAAGCGCAGCCTGTACTGGCAAAACGCGTCCGAAATAGGTATGAATTGTGCGTGGCAAATCTGCTCGTTAAGCATCACTGGTTTCCATTTGCTCCGGCTAATCCCTTCCATTACAACGTTCACATCGGTCTCGACGTGGGCGGCGTCCACGACACCGATGCGATGGCATGCATAGGATATGGTTTTCGCCGCCCACTCGATCTGCTGCTTTTCCGGCCGGAAGAGATCCCAATTGACGTCCAGAAGAAGGAGCCGATTCCTACGGATTGCCTTTATCGCGGATTGCTGACGCTGTTCGAGGCGGTTTGGGCGGAGCTCACTGCCTGCGGTGTAACACCTGATTTCGATACAGTCCTCTTTTATCGTGATGGACTCCTTCTCGGTGACGGAGATAAATGGAACGAGAAGCACGCGTTGCAGAGGCTCTACGCGGAGTTTCTCAGGCGCAAGTTGGTAAGTGAGCATGGGGTTTGGAGTGCACTCGAAGTGATGAAAGGCGCTGAGGGGTGGCGACTGCTTCGTAATAATGGCGGAGCAACCAATCCGCTTGTTGGAAAGTGTCTTTTCCCCTTCGAAGATGAGCGGACGGCCCTCGTTTGTACGACGGGGGCACCCTATCTTACTCAGGGCACCGCACGACCGCTAAAGGTGCATATTGTAGACATCTCCGGGCAAGCGAACCGAGACCACGTGCTGAGTGACCTGGTGTGGGAGAGTGACATGTGCTTTAGCAAGCCCGACATGGGGATGAGTCTCCCGTGGGTGTTGCATGTCGCCGACACGGGTGCACTTCAGCGCTCACGGTCGTACAGAATTACCGGGATTACTGCATGACGTGCTGCGCGATGCGACGCACGGTTTTGCGCTCCCATTCGTCCAAGGCGCTCTCTCCTCGTTCCTGAAAAACGATCCTTGCAGACAGGAGCAAGTCTATACCGGGGCCCAGGCTGGCCTCATCGGAAAGCTTCTTCCTCGCCAAATCAAGTCTCGAAGTCGTCCATTTTGTGAGGCTGAGGCATTCGCAAAATCGAAACGCCGCCTGCGTGCACTCACGGATCAAACCTCGGTCAGCCAAGTCCGAAAACCTGTTGCTCCTAGCCCGGGGCCAATTAGATTTAGCCCATCCCTTCCCGACACCCAGTAGGCCCTCAGCATAACTAGAGAAGCGCAACTCGCGAGAAGCACCCACTAAAGCGCGCAGCCGCACTTCATAGGGGGGATGGTCCTGGGTGATTTCGTATGGGTTGGTCTGTGGCTGCTCAACCTCATCTTGGAAGCTTGCCAAATAAGCGGGGCCACATGTCCAAAGCGCAATCATGTCAATTGCCAATTCGTGAGCCCAGTTCTTATGGTCTGGCGTAGGCGTCCAAAATGTACTGAGTTCATCAATGATCGCCTGCGCCTTTACCCTTGCTGCTCCGCGATCCGCTATTGCTAAGAGCGTTAGCGACCGGACCCTTTTCTGTAGAGCGGGCATGAAGACGCCCTTGAATGGCGAATCGTCTCGGAAGAGAACATAGTGCCCGAGTTCGTGTGCCACCCACGGATACGCCAAGAGATCGACGTCCTCAAGCCGGTCATCTCCCGGAAACAGGATTACATCAATCAAGTGGGCGTGCTGGCGATTCTCGGATGGCATCTGAAGGCTACGATGTCCCCAGGTCGGGTCGTAGGAAGGGATGACCATCGGCGAGAGAGTCAAAGATCCTCCCCAGTCCGAGGCTATAGCGCGGACCATTGCTGCATCAAAGAGGAATCGCTCGCCAAAAGTCTGCGGCAGCTGGTCGCCAATGTAAGAAACGTATGAACACAGCTCCACCAGCTTTTCCACCGGCAATTTGCCAGCCTCGAACGCGCACGCTGCCTCGTTAAGCGTCAGCCCGAGCTTGTCGGCAACTGCCCCCAGGGGGGAGCCAGCAAGGTGGCTGATCTTGCCTCGTGCGACCTCGATGGCTTCCCTCCACTTACGTATATGTCGGGCCAAGTACGAGTCCTCTCGTCGAGTAGTGCCGTCTCAAACCTATGGTAACTCTTTTCCAGATACTTACAAGCTATTTCAAAACTCGCCACGATGCTGGGAATATGAGGGGGTCCGTCAACTGACGGAGACTCCAAAGGGCCTGCGGCGCACCTCCGCGGGCTGAGGCGCGCAAGCCTTTTCGAGATGTTTCAGTGCAGGCGCCTATGAAAAGCTTGGTGCGGAGGGCCGGAATCGAACCGGCACGGGCCTTGCGGCCCAAGGGATTTTAAGTCCCTTGCGTCTACCAGTTCCGCCACCCCCGCCTCGCTCACTTCACATCAACTTAACACGCCCCACGGTTTCGCTCAAGCGGCAGGCGCCGACAGCTTGGTCCCGAGACAGGCACTGGCAACGCAGAATTACTGGCTGCTGCTGGCGGCGGTTCGCAAGCATGCTGTGCAGGATCGCGGTGCTACCCTTGCCAGCGGGGTATGCGAGCCGGAAAGCCCGTGTCCAAGTACGGGAATACCCTGGTCCTCTGCTCAGTCAGCAGTTTGAGAGGCGTGTCGTTGTGCGTTTGTGCCAAATCGCACATGTTGTCTTGCTGCAGCGCATTCCAGCCCTCAGCTTCATCCGGATTTAATCCCCTTGTAACCTTTCCTTAACAACGAAGCGCCAGTCTTGAGGCTGAAAATGGCCTCAGAAGTCCTTCAAAGCTCGGAGACTCTGCTCGCGCTCGCGATTCTCCTGGCGCTGGTGCCCCTCATCGTCCGGATGGCGCTAAGCGACCGGCCGGAAGCGCACATGGGATTCCTCATGGATTTGGAGGAAGGATTTCCGAAGAGCGCTGACCCCTAGGGGTGGCCCCCGCCGTCTCCGCCGGGCAGGAGAATGCGAGTCAGCGGGAGAAGAGTCGCGAAATGAGGCTTATGTTCTGGTTTGCCATCCTCATCATTCTCGTCGCTTTGGCGTTTGATTTTCTGAACGGATTTCATGATGCCGCCAATTCCATCGCTACCGTTGTCTCCACGCGAGTTCTCTCACCGCGCGTGGCGGTCCTTTGGGCGGCATTCTTCAATTTTGTGGCGGCCTTCACTTTTGGAACCGCCGTGGCAAGAACCATGGGCCACGGAATGATTCGGCTGGAAGCCGTCAACTTGTACGTCATCCTCGCTGGTCTCCTCGGCGCCATCTTCTGGGACATCTTCACGTGGTATTTTGGGTTGCCGGTTAGCTCCTCGCACGCACTGATTGGAGGCTATGCGGGGGCAGCGGTCGCCAAGGGGGGGTGGGATGTGATCATTCCCGCGGGCTGGACCAATACTCTGCTTTTCATTATCTTCTCCCCGCTGATCGGACTGGTTCTGGGAGCCGGGCTGATGATTGCCGTGTATTGGATTTTCAGGAATTGGGCTCCCGAGCGACTCGACCGCTATTTCCGAAAGCTCCAGTTGCTCTCGGCGGCTGCCTATAGTTTTGGCCACGGCACCAATGACGCACAGAAAACCATGGGCATAGTCGCCGGCGTGCTGTTCACGGCCGGCATTCTCAAACGTTTTTACATTCCCTTCTGGGTGGTGCTGATGGCCCACGCCGCCATTGCCTTTGGAACCCTGGCGGGAGGGTGGCGCATCGTCAGGACCATGGGCATGGGAATCACCAAGCTCAAGCCCTTTAGCGGCTTCTGTGCCGAGATGGCCGCGGCCGCCAGCATCCTCGGCACGGCCATCGCCGGTATCCCTGTCTCGACCACCCACACGATCGCCGGAGGAATCATGGGAGTGGGCAGCGTGCAGCGCTTCAGCGGCGTGCACTGGGGGGTGGCTCGAAGCATTCTCTGGGCTTGGATTTTCACCATCCCCGTCGCTGGCATCGTGTCGGCCTTCTGCTTCTGGGTTATTCACCATTTCATTCCCGCGGCGTGAAGTCGCGGACAGAAACGGAGGGGGGAAGCCCAGAGTTCCTTATCCTCCTCATCCGCCTTTACCCGCACCGGGTGAGAGTCATGTCCCGCCGCTAGCAGGCTGCGGACTCTTCTGGCTTGTCTCGCCGGGTCTGTTCCGTCACAGCGAGTGCCTGCCGCCTTTAGGTGCCGTAAACGCCGTTTCGGAAGGGCCTATAGCCAGGTCAGTCAGACCAAAGACCGGCTGGACTCCAGCGTGCCTTGAAGGGGTGACGCGCAGAGATCGCCGCTGCTACTGGCTTAAGAAAGTCAGCCGCTGCCGCCATCAGGTCTGTGAAGTTTTCAGGAGCAAGTTCAAGATGGCTTCTCTTGCGAAATGCACGCCACTGCGGGGTCTTTGATGAGCTTCTTCTTCACAGCAGTGCTTCCAGGTAAGGCCGGATGATCTTTTGGACTCGACAGACGGCCGCGTATCGCAGGAGCTCGTCGGTCTTCGCGTCCCGACGTTCCAGGTAGAGCTTGAGGGCTTCGATCGCTGTGTCGAGCCCGATCTTGTTCCGATACTTGAAGCAGTCCGCTAGTGTTTTCTCCGGACTGTAGACGCGAACCGGCACATTATCGAGTTTGTGAAGCTCAACGCCCTCCGTAAACGCTGGCCCGGTGAACCAAAAAACTCGGATGGGCGGAAAGGACATCCTCGGGGGCTCCGCACCGCGAGGAAGCGCCACATACACTTGGTGGGGTACCTGCGTTGTGAGGTCGTGAAAGGCTAGGGCAGAAACCAGGCAGATCACTCCCTGAGGAATCTTCAGCGAGACGGAAACAAGGTCTGGGTTGCCGAGCTTTGGCAGGCCACTGAGGCGGTAGAGACCGCGGCCGAGTTGTTCCAGCACGCGTTTCTCTCGCATTTCGTATAGGGTTCGGGGATGTATGCCGAGTCGTAGAGCTTCGCGTGTCCTCAGAACTCCGCCCTGGCGACGGAACAGGTCGCGCGCCTTGCCGATTCGGTCGCGCTTGTGCGTTGGCATGTCTATGTCTCCTGGATAATAATACCAGCGTGTGTTCACATTTGCTGGTAAATTTATCCAGACGGCGCCATCAGTTCGCGTCCGCTGCCGAGGCCGTGGCCACTCGGAAACTGGCTTGGCTGACTCCCGGACACCGCAAGGAAGTGACAGAGGCGCTGGAAGCCGAGATCGAGCCCCGCCAGCCCGCCGACCAGCACAGAATGGCCGCTATTATTGCCCGCAGCTTGTAGGCCCTAGTCGAACCCCTCCGGGCCGAGCGTGACGCACAGGAGCGCCGTCAGAAGCTCACGGAGGAGTCATTACGGAGCCTGCCCTGTCCGGCGACGGAGGCTGGAAAGGTCCGGGCTATAGCCGCGATCCCGGACGCGATTCGGCGCTTTGACTACTCCGCAGACGTATGCGAAATGCGAGTGGCGGTATAGGAGGCCGTTGAGCCCGTGCGTCAAGCCGTGGAGAAACGCCTACTTGATGAGCGGCTCATAAAATGGGCAGTCTCGGAACTGCCTTTTTGGGGGGCACACCGAGCAAGACGAAGCTCGCCTCCGGCGGGAGTGCGCGGAGATACTAGCCGAACTCCCCCTCGGCGCTACGGAAACCGAAGGCAAGGAAGCCCTGGAGTCGACAGTTTGTGAAGCCCTCAGGAAATCGAGGAACGCGAGGCCCGAAAAGCGAGGCAGGGGCGCAAGGCCGGCCTGATTCAGCAGGGCATCGCTGAAGTTTCCAGCTATCTATTCAAACTGAAGCCTGAAGGTGAAATCTCGGACGTAGACTTTTGGGAGAGGGACTTCGAAGCCGATCTGAAAGAGGGCGTGCGACACAAGTTGGAAGCGCAACTGTCCGCCGACGAGACCGCCAAGGAACTTCGCAAGCTGGTTCACGAGATCGCAAACGGCGAGATCGACGAGTAGCGAGTGTCGGCGACGCGAGCGGCAACTCAGGCGGTCGATATTTTGGACGCAGGTTACGAGCGGGGAGGCAGGCTCGCGCAAGAGTGAGCGGGCGCCGACAGGTGGACATAATAGACTTCATATTCTCGGAAACTGAGCTGAACGCCTCACTCATCTAGGTCACTCTTGCCCGATAGGTAGTCTTGCATCAGCTTATCGAAGACCTCGTCGTGCTCAAATTTATCAATATGAGCAACTGATCGCCCTGACCGCTTTTTCGCCCACTCTTTCTGCGCGCGCAGGTGAGTTTCCCGTTCTTTATCGCGGAGCTTTTCGTCATTGTATTTTGGATTGCTGGGTCGCCGTCCGTACTCGTCTTGCGCCCAACTGGAGCCGTTCTTGTAGCCCGCCATGATCCCGGTTGTGAAAGGAACCTTGTATAGGTGCGGGAACAAGAACCAGTCACTGTCAAGTTTTGAGCAGTCGGTCGTGGATGCGCGCCGCTCTGGATAGAGCCATTCGTCCTCAGCAGCAGCAATGTAGCGAGTAGCGCGCTTCTTCAGAATGAAATTGATGCGGAGTACCTCGTCCTCCCCAAGCTCGCGCCCGAATTGTATATCCAATAGGTATTTCATCGTCGGTTGGTAGGCTCGGGGGTTCACGCGTGTTTCGTTTGGGTTGATCCACGGATTCCGAACAAGCTGCGTGTGCGTGATAACGAGGCAAGAATCTAATCCGAGCGGGAAAAGGGTACGCGTCCCGATCTGGTCCAGTTCAAATTCTCCGGGGTAAGGACATTCGCCTGGAAAGACCCGCCTGTTGAAAAAGGTCACGGGCTCATCAGTCACGATGAATTTCGTGGGACTGTGACGCGCTTTTGCGATTTCCCAGACACCCTCAGCCCACATGGTTGTATGGAGCTGAAAGACTCGCTGCATGAGCACGAGCGTTTGGCGGTGGTCGCTTAGGTCGGCCCTTTTTTTGATCCAGTCTAAGCCCCTAGGGGTTCGGAATCGCTGGGCATCCATGTATGGCGTGATGTCCTGAAAGGCTTGGCCAACATCATCACGATACCCATTGTAGTCACCGAACAACTCCACGGCTTTCCGCCCGCGATTGTCTATCTCGCCAAAAAATCGCTTTTCAATTTGGTCGGTAGTCCAATTCCCGAGCGTCAACGTGTACAGGTCATGTTTGTAGAAGCAGCGTGCAGGCCCCCAATGCAGCAGCGCTCGCCGTTGATAGCGCACCTTACCGCTGACGACAGTGTCAGGGCGCAGATCAAGATAATGAAACTTGGTCCGACCAGGCGGAAGAAATCTCCTTTGATACCACTGCGGCACGTAGTGGTGTACATGGGCCTGGGTGTTCATGGGCGGACCTGCAAGAGGCTGTGCGACGCGAACTGCATGCACAGTTGCCCGGAGTCGAGACCTAAAAGGAAAATCGCCAGCCTGTGCACGACGTGATCGACGGCGAGTTGAACTAGTCCTCCGGCGACCCTTGCCGCTCGGCAAACCAAATGATGTCCAGCATCACCGGTTTGGCAGGATAGAGAGCTCGAAAGAGTTCCTGCCACGCGAAGTAAGTCTCCGTGTCAATTGACCCAAGTGAGAACTCATTCCCAATTACCGCTCCGGTGAGGGCCCGGCTGTGTTTCTTTCCTGTGACCATGGCCAAGCGCTCTGCCGTGCGCTCAATGCGTTGCCGTCGAAGCACCGCAATATGCGATTGATATTCGTGTGGAAGTTCCCGCGAGAAGAACTCCATAAGAAGGCGGTCCAAAGGAACGTGAAGGAAAGGAGCCAGTTTATCAGCAACCTCGCGAGTGGGTTGTTTTGCCCAGTCAACGTAGACCTTGAGAAAGACGTTCAGAGGTTTCTGGGCCTGACCGTACGACAGGGACTCTTGGCGGTTGGTCCTAAACGTCGCGATGATTTGGTGGCAGGTCTCGGCGTGAAGTTTGTCGAACTGTTCGCGGCTCGCCTGGACATGGTAGAGCTTCGGAACGATCTCCCATACGAGGTCTTGAAACTGCTTGACCCCGCCTTTCGAGAGAACACGGCCAATGGCCGGGTTGTACGCCATCATTGCAAGAGTTCTAGCGATGGCTTCCGGCTCGCGTCCAATGACGAGATTCAAAACCTTAGTTTGGCCTTCAAAGTTTGCCATAGCGAGAGCAGCAAGTTCCTCACGAGGCCCAGCGTTGAGATTTTGGTTTTGGGAGGGAGAGTCAAGCCGTAGTATGAGCCCGACCGCAACTCCTCCGCCCACAGCCTCTTGATCCGTGCGTTTTCGTAGTAGATCATCATGCCGTTGAGCCACGACTCCCAAGCTTCCGGGTAGATATATCCCTTCTTATAATATAAAAACTCCTCGCCGCAGAGGTTGAAGTAGTGGTAAAGCGTGCCTATCTCCTCGGGTTTCAACTCCGCAGTTTCGTTCCCCTCCCGAATCGCATTCAGCGCGTCGTCTAGCTGGTCATACCTGTGATTGAACTCACGAAAGAGACCCCGGAACAATACGCTTTCGTCGAGTGCCTGCTTTTGTACGGAGTAGGCAAACGAGAACAGCCCGCCTAATACGGGAGCTAACACCCTCCAGTCGCGCGCCCAACTCCTGAACACGATCGGAATGAGGACCGCCAGCAAAACCAACGACACGACGATCAGGATATGGCACCGGTATATAAAGAACTTGAGCTTCACGTTCACGGTCATCCCCTGTCCTCAGCACGACGCTCAATGGAACCCTTCACGCGCTGATAATTCGCATCGAGGTCGTGTTCGATTAGCAGAATAGCTGCGACGCGGCGCACCATCTCTTGAACGTAACGCACTTCGTCTTTCGCGAGCGGACGGCCCAGGAGTTTTTCTTCGCAGTAGGAGAGCCACTTCTTGATGACCTGATAACCGCGGCTGGTGTATTCCCACACTCTCACGGGCACATTGGCCCAATACGCCGGATCGTTTAGATACATGTCCAGCTGGTAGCCACGGTCAATCGTCCTGTGATTGACCGTGGGCTTTTCCCATCGGCAAAAACCCACGATCACTCAGGCGCTGAGCGCGGCTACCCGCTCATTAGCCAGCATCATCTTCTTGCGAACTCAATCGAGGAGACTAAGTCCCGGCGTAAAAAGTAAGCCGTGCTCTGCTGGTCGGGCCTCAACACATAGTAGCCGTAATCGTTTTCATCTACGAGGAGCACGCGCACAGACCTCGAGCTCGAGATTGGGGCCTCGGTGACAAGGTGGAGCACTGCCGGCATGGGGCTGCCCCCTCCGAAGGAAGGGTTCATCCTGCCGTAGATGCCGCTAGCAAATGCGAGGAGAACTGTCAGGCAGAAGAGGATCGCCTTTTCCCACTCCAACCCCTTCCTTTGCTCGGGGCTCTCAAAGACGCCGTGCAGGTACACCGCAGCAATCGCAACAAAATAATACCAAATGCTTAGCCAGAAATAGGACCGACCCCAGAACAGGAATGCCACGACAACCAACGCTGTGGCGGAAAGAAAGGACAGGATCGTTGAACTAAAGGGGTGCGGGTCGAATCGTTCTCGCTGGGCCACCATCGCCGAAGCAAAAAGAGCCGCTACTGTGAGGAGTAAGGGGAACCCCCAAGGCTTAATCTCAGTAAACCCCGGTGGAAAGAGGACTAACGAAGGAAAACACAGCCCAAAGCAAATGAAATAAAAGTCAAACCCGATGGAAAGCCTCAGGTACTTAACGTTCTCGGGCCTCACCCGGATCGAAACGGCGGTAGGATTTCGAAGCCCGAAAAAATGAAAGGCTCGCGACACAGCCAGCACGGGAACCGCCAGCAACAGAGCAAAAAGTGCCCCGGCCGAGAAGATGCGAGGCCTAAACGGGCTAAACTCCACTATCCCGAACTGCGAATCGTGCAGGGTAATGATTAGGAATCCTGCGGCGTAAATCACTGCGATGGAGACTGCGCCCAGTCGGGACGCCGTTTCAAGGAGGGAGACATTCCCCCTGCGTGGGGGTTCAGGCTCGCTCTCTGCAGCTACCTTCGGGAGAGAGGGAGAGGCACCCGTGTTGTCCATTCACTTGTGGGCGTGATTATACCGGAATTTCCATTTGGACTTCTCGCCCAAATAGTAACATACACCTCATTGCCTCACACTGCAACGTCCAGCCTGGCTTCGAGTGCAAAGTCTATTCGGGGGCCGCGACCCTGCGGAGCGGGACCGAAAGCCCAAAACTGATGCCTTCCCAACCCATTTCTGAGACGCCGACTGCCGTCCGGCCCTGCGGGATCAGCAAGAGGTAACTGGGTGTTCTTCCCCCGAGAGCCGGTAGCGCGGAGTTTCGCATCTCAGCCCGCCCCGTGCCGGAACGGGCCAGGGAAACTCTGCGGCTTTTCGGCGGTTCGCATACCAAGAACCGTCCGTCGGCTGACGGATTTGAAGTGCACAAACTCTGCAATGCCAGGACGTAAATCCTTGTTTTCTTGGTAAACATTATTCGTCTTGTGTAGGGCCGTTCCCCTTCCCTTCGACGTTGCTCAGGGACGGTGAGCGAAGTCGAACCGTGGGGCGGCCTTTCGAGTTTCTAGACTTGATCACGCTGCGGCGCTGGCGGTGAGGGCCCGATCGGTGATCTTGGGCCACCCCTCAGGAGGCCGGGGCCACGCACCGTGTGGTGCACGGCGGGGCAAGCGCCGGCCCTACAAGGCTCCAAGGCGTGTTTGCTTGCGGCCGAAGGCCGCGCTGTGCTACCTGCTGAAGCGCGGTCCCAACGGGAATTACAGGGTGTCATGCCCGCTCAGGCCTGCGGTTGGGGCTTTCGCAGGAACGGTACGGCTCCGAGGAAAAGCGCGAGCGACGGCAGGAGCCACCAGCTCACGATGTAAGTCAGCAGAGACCACAGTTTGAGGCTGAGGGGGACTTGTCTGTCGATGACCAGAGAAAGAGGTAGGAGGGTCAGCATGGTACCCCACCAGATGATTAGGGGAGCCAGGGGAACGAGCAGTCGATGCGAAACTCTTCCACCGGCACGCTGTGACCAGAACGCCCCGACGGCGCCGATAACGGGCAGCGCAATGAGCCAGGGAATGTATATCGGGACGAAAGGCCCCGCGCTCGACCAGTAAATGCGCGGCTGGAAGCCGGCAATTTGGAGAAGGGCCAGCAGCACCATGTTCAAAGTGAAGGTGCAGAACGCGGGCAGCCATAGAACCTTGGTACGGTAGTTCATCGTTGCCTCCTCAGTTTCCGCCAGGAGTATCGCCCGGCGAAGCCCCGGCCAGTCAGACACAGAATTGGTCGCCTCTCGGAGGGCTTCTTCCCTCGCAACCCCACGTGTTTCGAGCGCGGTGGCGTGGTCTTCCCAATGCTCGCCGAGTTCGCGGAGAATCTCTTCTTCCCGGCGAGGCGCCAACCCCAGTTCGCCCAAACACTTTCTGAGAAGCTCGCGGTTATCCGGCATGAGCGACTCCGGCGATGCGGTGAAGTGCGTGGAAGAACGAGCTCCACTCCTCGCGGAGCGGCGCCAGTTGCTTCTTCCCGGCTCGTGTCAGATGGTAGTAGCGGCGCTTGCGGCCGCTCTTGGCCTCCTCCCACCGACCCCTCACCCAACCGCGCTTTTCCATTCGGTAAAGCAGTGGATAGAGCGATGCCAGGTTGAACTGCAGGATGCCCCCGGTTACCTGCGCGATACGCTTGGAGATTTCGTAGCCGTGCAAAGGCTCCTGGTTCAAGAGCGCGAGGACGGCCAGCTTCCCGCTGCCGCGTTTGATTTTTGGGTCGATTCCAGGCACTATGACTCCTATAGGTTCTTATCCTATATATATAACATTGCTTTGTCAAGGGAAACTTCTTGGGACGCGGCGCCGGTTACCCCAGCCGCGGCAATCTTGGATGAGCGAAGCCGGTGTAGGGCCGCCCCTTCCCTTCGACCCGTCAACCGACGGACTCAGGGACGGTGAGCGGAATCGAACCGTGGGGCGGCCTTTCGAGTTTCTACACTTGATCACGCTGCGGCGCTGGCGGTGAGGGCCCGATCGGTGATCTTGGGCCGCCCCTCAGGAGGCCAGGGCAAGCCCCGGCCCTACAACGCTTCAAGGCATGTTGAGTTGCGGCCTATGGGCCGCGTTGCGCTACCTGCCTTTCCGTGGCGGAGTCGAGTTCTTAGTATCGACACCCGCACCGCCCACGCTCAGCTTCTGTTGCGGTGCATTCCATGCCGACACCACCACCGTCAGATCGGCTGGCGTCGCAACCTTCGGGCGGCTCACAGGGTCGATGCCCCTCATGTCCAGGCGGATCCGTGCCTGCACTTCCACTCGCTCGCCGGGATCAAGCCAGAAGTAGTTGTCGCTCCACACCGCTGAATACACGTCCGGCCACACCCCAAGGCGCACGGGATACGCCGGCTTGCCGCCCGTGTTCCTCACCACCACCGTGGCCTGCAACTCCGGCCCCGCCGCGTCCGCCTGCACAATCTCCGCGCCGAGCGCAGTGGGCAGGCTTTCGAGTTGAGTCTTCAGCCAGGGGCCCGTCTGCGTCAAGGGCTCTGCGGTTTCCAGCCGCTTCCGCCGCGCCTCCGGAGCGGAGGGAAGCGCAGCCACGCGCACCCAATAGGCTTGGCGTGAAAGCGGGTGGCCGCCATCCATCAGGCTGAGCAGCAGAAAAAAGTAACTCTCCGGCGTGCGCTCCGGGATCTTCCAGGTTAGCTCCTGCGGCTCGCTCCGACTCCCGCAGGCCGGGACGCCAACCGCCCATTGGTTCCTCAGCACGGGGCTGAGGTGCGGCTGTGACTCAGCGTGATGGTCTATAACCTGGCGAATCCGTCAGTGGACGGACGGCTGGCACGGCCCTACAGGATCGGGAACTGGTCCCTGACGGGTCTCCAGCGCATGCCGGTTAAGACGGGTGGTCGGCTGGTCCCGCTTTGCGGGATGCCCGCTATTATTGGTTGCTATCGGCGGAGAGTGATCTGACGAGGCGCATGTTCGGCGCCATATTATGGAGAACAGCGGGGCTGCCCGTCAGCCGACGGGCGGGATAGCCCAGGCTGTGGCGCCAGAGAAAACGATCCAAAGAGCCTCCGGAGACGGAGAGGTGTCTAAAGAAGCCGATTGCAGAAGCGGCGCTACCGGGTTTTCAGGATCCGTGGAAGGCCCGTTGAGAGCCGCTGGGACCATCCCGGTGAGAAAAGCTGCGCAGGAAGGGCTCGGTTGGACACTAAAGGGTATATGTCCTTAGCTGCCGGAAGACTATAAAGGCGAAATTCCCGCAGTGACGCATTTTGGTTTTGTAGCGCCGGGCTTTAGCCCGGCATGTGCCGCCCTCCCGACGATGTCGGGACAGGTTCCGGGCGGCGCTACGTCAAAATGCGTCACTACCGAAATTCCGGCTACAGGAGATTAACGAATCGTCCATAATGATGATCGTTCATATGTGCCGGGAGCTGCACGATCAGCATCCGAGCAATCGGGAGGTGTTATGAATCGTCGTGAACTTCTCAAGAACTCTGCGCTAGCGGCTGCGCTGTTTGGGCTGCCAGTCCCCCAAGGTGGAGTGACTGCCAAGCCTGTGCCGGAACGGTCTCTGCTCGACAGCGAGCCGGAGACTTACTGGATGCGCATCCGCAAGGAACAATTCCTGTTGCCAGACTGGCGAGTTTTCCTCAATAACGGGTCGCTGGGAGTTGCGCCGAAGCCCGTTGTGGCTGCGGTGACGGGTTACCTGAACCGCTCTGCGGCGCTTGATATGAAGGACGATGAATATCCGCGCTGGGGGTATGAAACTCTGGACGCGTACCGGACGGAAGTGGCGGCCTACGTCGGCTGCAACAAGGATGAGCTGGCGCTGACGCATAATGCCACCGAGGGCCTGAGCACCATAGCCGCGGGGATCGATTTGAAGGCTGGTGACGAGGTGGTCATGACGGACCAGGAACACCCCAGCGGTCGCAGCGGCTGGTACCTGAAAAAAGCCCGTTTTGGAGTGGAGGTACGTGAAGTCAAGATCCCCCTGCCTCCGAAGGATCCGGGGCAATTGGCGGACCTGATGATCTCGGCGATCGGACCCCGCACGCGCGTGATCCTGTTCAGCGGCATCACCAGCCCCACCGGCCTCATCCTTCCGATCCGCGCGATCTGCGATGCGGCGCGAGCCAAAGGCGTGATTGCCGTTGTGGACGGCGCTCACATCCACGGCCAGATGCCAGTGAAAATCTCTGACCTCGGCTGCGACTTCTTCGTCGGCAGCCCGCACAAGTGGATGTTTGCCCCGGCTGGCTGTGGCTTCCTTTACGTTCGCGAGGAATGGCTGGAGCGATTGTGGCCGCTCACCGTCACGGGTGGCTGGGACGACCAGACGTTGAAGGCTGGCCGCTTCATGCGGCTGGGCACGAACAACCGTGCGGTCCTCGAGGGATTGATGGCCGGCATGCACTTCAGCAGCGACATCGGGCACGACCATGTCTATGCGCGCATCCACCAGCTTGCCCGCATGGCCTTCGAGCGCGCGCGCCGGCTTCCTTACATCGAGATGCTCACGCCGGACGACGACCGAATGTATGCCGGGATGGTGACCTTTCGGGTGAAAAAAGACGGTTCACGCGCGTGGGAAATCATGCGCCAGAAGAGGATGTGGAGCTACATGGGCGAGCAGATCCGGCACTCCACCCACATCCATACCCGGCCCCAGGATATCGATCTGTTCTTCGGGATCTTGGAAGACACGCTCGGGAAGGCATAGTCGCCCTTGACCGGTGGCGCGTGGGACGGAAACCCGGTAGCGCAGAGTTTCGCATCTCAGCCTGCCCCGTGCCGGAACGGGCCGGGGAAACTCTGCGGCTTTTCGGCGGTTCCCATACTAAGAGCCGTCCGTCGGCTGACGGATTTGAAATGCACAAACTCTGCGCTACCGGCTATCGTTCGCTCTAGGATTGAACACCATGTCCAGGGTACTTCCCGCTCTTCGCCGTGGGCTCGACATCGTACCTTCGCCGGAAACTAACCGGCCGGGCCTACTGCTCCGCGATCCGTTGCGTTACACGGATAAGATCCTCTTCGTTCCTCCGCCGTTGACGGTGGGTTTACGCTGCCTGGATGGAGAGCACACGGAACTCGACATGCAAGAAGCGCTCACGCGAGCGACGGGCGAGCTGGTCTTCAGCGACGCGGTGCGGGAGTTTGTGGGTGTCTTGCAGCAGCAGGGCTTTCTGGAGACCGAAGAGTTTTACCGGCTCCGGGACCAGAAGCAGGCAGAGTTCCAGGAAGGGAGCGAGCGCCTGCCGGTCCACTCAGGAGCGGCGTACTCGGCCAGCGCTTTGGAGGTGCGCAGTACCTTCAAGGGATACTTCGATGCGGTGAGGGGACCCGACGGCCTTTCATCGAGCGTCCTGGGGGTGGCGGCACCCCACGTCAGTCCAGAGGGAGGACGAAACTGTTACGCCGTGACCTACCGAGGGCTGGCAGCTCTTCCCGCGCTGGCCGAACGCACGTTCGTCGTGTTGGGCACCTCGCACTTTGGGGCTCCGGAAAAGTTCGGCCTCACCCGCAAACCCTTTGTCACCCCGCTCGGGACTCTGCACGTCGACTTAGAAATGGTGGACTGGTTAGAGCAACATGGAGGCGAAGCCATCAGCAGGGAAGACTACTGTCACGCCATCGAGCATTCCATTGAATTCCAGTGTGTGTTCTTGCAATACGCGCTGGGTTCGGAACTGAAGATTGTCCCCATCCTGTGCGGCCCCTTTGCTGAAAGCCTGCAAACGGGTCACCCTCCAGAGACCAACGCGGCGGTTGCACGCTTATTTGGGGCTTTGGAGGAGCTCGCCACGGCACACGCCGATCGGTTGTTCTGGGTGCTGGGAATTGACCTGGCACACGTCGGTCGCCGCTATGGCGACGCTTTCGCAGCGATCGCCGACCGGGGGACGATGGCGGCAGTGGCGGAGCAGGATCGGCAGCGGCTGGAGTCGCTATGCGCTGGCGACCTCCGCAAATTCTTTGAGCTAGTAAGGATGAGCGAAGACGAATTGAAGTGGTGCGGCTACTCAGCCCTATACACCTTTGTCAAGGCAGTTCCGAGGGCGCGCGGACGGGTCCTGGGATACGAGCAATGGAACATCGATCCCCAGTCCGTCGTCAGTTTTGCCAGCCTGGAGTTTTTCGCCCCCTGAGGGTGAGAAAGCCCAAGGGAGAGATCTAAGTCAGCGTGCAGTGAACCGCCTTGCGGTAGCGCGGAGTTTCGCTTTTTAGAAACTCTGCGGCTTTTCGGCGGTTCCCATACCAAGAACCGCCCGCCGCGGCGGGAAGTGCACAAACTCTGCGCTACCGGCTGAGTCGCGACTCCGGCGGCAGGCGACGCAGGTGCTAACGCGCCAGTCGAAATACGGCCTTCTGCATACTGCTTACTGGCTTGTATTCTCCTACGGTGGAAAGTTCGTGCGGATTCCGTGGCAAGGCGGGCACGATTCCGAAATCATCCCGGTCAGCATTCCGAAATGATGCCGGTCATGATTCCGGGATGAGGCCGGGCCCCGATTCCGATTTCAAGCCGGGCAGTTTGCGCCGGTTGCCTGCCTGCCGCAGGCAGGTCGCAACCTTGACCGAGATCATTCCGCTCAGTTGCGCACTGCATTTAGAGTCCCCTCTTAGGACGCCTATTATTCGCTTGGACTGTTTTCCGCTTTTGTAGTATTGAGAAAGCGCGGGCTTTGCCGCTTGTGGAAGAGTTTACAAGCGCGGTCACGTTTACCTTCTTCCTCGGACACTGGCGAGCGCGCTCGGTGAAGCCATAACTTCATGAGTGGGCAATCCGCCTGCCTGCCGCAGGCAGGGAGGATGAACATTATGAGTCACCGAAAAGGGACCGATCAATATTCGGTATCAAAGCCGACGCGTTTTTTCGAAAAGGAACTCGTAGGCGAGGAGCCGCCATCTTTTGCGACGATGCAGACGCTGTACAATTTGGCCACGGAACTGTTGGGGCGCCATCCCTGGGATCTGTTTACCGAAGATGAGCTTGTGCTAGTCGAGGGGGCGGCTGCACAAGAGTTGTGCTTCTGCTCCGTTATGGGGGTGCTCGGGGAAGTGAGAGCTCTGGTCGTGTATATTGGCCCCGAGGGCTATCATTTTTTCAAGAGGCTCCAGTCAGGTGAGACGGTGACGGTCGGGGAATTCTTCGCGGCTCAGCGCAGCGTTTCCGTGGAATTCGCCCGCCTTGGCGAGTTAACAACAGCCGACCGAGGGTTGCTTAAAGTCATGGGGCATCCCTTGAAAAGGGGCACACTCGCACCGATCTTCCGTTCCATCCGGCCTGGATATCACCCCTGGTATGTGACAGAAGGCGAGGCCCGGATGTTGGCCGAATGCCAGCGAGCCGTGATCGCGATCTGCGACATTCGCAAGGCGAAGCCGACTCTTGATTTCTGGGAAAAAGAAAGCGTTTATCCCTTGCTGTCACGCCGAGCAAAGGATGGCAGTGAGGGGGAATACGAGACACGCCTGGTAGACGCACCCAGCTTCTCTCCGCCAGTGCCCGATTTCGCCACTTTAGATGAGGCTCGCATCCACCGCATCCGCGACTGTAGGTATCCATTCCAGGGAGTGCTTGAGGTCGATCACATCTATGGGGCTGGGATCATCGGGGAGAAGAATCAGCGCAAGGCTTGTACCCGCGTGGCTCTAGCCATTGACGCCCAGAGTGGGTTCGCTTACCCGCCGGAGGTGAGTTTGCCCGACTCTTCCACGGGGGACCTGCTCACGCGCGTGATCCTCCAAGCGATCGAGACTGCCTGCGCACTGCCCCGCGAGGTTCATGTGAGAGGTGGCGAATGCAAGGTCCTTCTCGAGCCATTGGCGCAGGCATTAGGATTTTCCGTGAGGGTCATGAAATCTCTGCCTGCTCTCGACTATGCCAAGAGGCACCTCTTGGAGTTCCTGGGAGATCCAGGGCCGTTGCCCACTCCCTGACGATCGGACTCCGGCCTGCTTCCGGCAGGCAGGCCAGAGTGAGAGGAACTCCCTCAGCGCCTGATCCAGTAGTAGATCACGTAGAACCAGGAGAAAATGCCGTGCACGATCGCCCAGAAGATTGACTTGTGCAGACTCCACGATATCGCGATGGCGAGTGCAGACCCGAAACCTATCCCCGCCCTTGCCGCTTCTGATTTGGCTGCCATTGTCTAGTTCCTCCGCTCGAGTGGATTTCCATTCCCCAGCAGGTTGCTGAAAAACACCCCAGATGTCATGCTGATCCGTCCGCTGACGGAGAAGCATTCCGGCATTATTGTTGGGACGGAGTGGGCTGTCAAATGCGGGATTCTTTCCGTCAATTGACGGATCGGCTGACAGGCTCTGAATGACAGGCGGTGGGGTTTTGCTCTACGAATGACGAACGGTCCGTATCACAAGCGAGATAGTTTCGGGGGCATGATGAAGGTTCGCCAGGTTCATACACGAATACCAAGCGAAGGCTGAGGAGGCACCAAAGATGCAAAGACGCACATTTCTTAAGGGCTCAGCAATTGGGGTGGGCACTTTTGTGGCCGGTTTAGGAATTGAGAGCGGGAGAGGAGGGCTCACCGCAGCGCGAGAGATGGGGCCAGCCAACTCTTCGACGGAAACAATCGGGCGGCCAGTTCGCGTGGTCAGTATTGGCTTTACACAAGGCCATCCCCTGGAGGAGATCGCCGAACTCGTGGACAAGGAAGGCGCGAACGCCGCTGATATTATCGTGCTCCCAGAGACCTGGCGCGGTCAAGATGAGAAGAGTGAAGAGACCCTGGAAGGCCCTACGGTGAAGACGCTGGCGCGTCTTGCCAAGAAGAATCGGGCCTACATTGTCTGCCCGATCGACAGGAGAGAAGGGGAGCGGCGGTTTAACTCGGCGGTCCTTCTCGATCGCGACGGGGAGGTGGCCTGCGTTTACAACAAGATTTACCCAGTCTGGCAAGAGGAATGCGTTAAGGAACCACCCGTCCATCCCGGTGAGGAAGTCCAGGTCTATCAGACCGACTTTGGCCGAGTGGGCTTCGCCATCTGCTTTGATGTGAATTGGGCGGCCATTTGGGAACGCCTCTCAAATCAAGGGGCAGAGCTTGTGATATGGCCGAGTGCTTACTCCGCGGGCAGGTCGCTGCAGGCTCGGGTGATTAACTACAACTACTACATCGTGAGTTCGACGCGGGTCCCTGATTGCCTTGTATACGACATCGATGGGGAGCAGTTGGTGCACGATGAGCACAACAGAGGCAACGGGATCAACGTCACTCGTATCACCCTGGATTTGGACCGCTGCATCTTTCACCAGGACCTCAATGTTCCCGCCAAGCGCGATAGGCTGCTGAAGGAGCACGGTGACGATGTTATCCAGGAAAAATGGCTGCCGATGGAAGGATGGTTCGTGCTCAAGGCCAAGCGTCCTGGAGTCAGCGCCCGCAAACTCGCTCGCCAGTATGGGCTGGAGGAACTCCGAAATTATCTTAACCGTAGCCGTTGTGAGATCGACAAGTGCCGAGGATGGGAATTCTCTTAAAACTGGCACCAGGAGTCTAGCCAAACGTATTTAAAATTCTCCGCGCTCCTGAGCCAGTCGAAAGTCGACAGGCGAAAGCGGTTCGACTCTGCTCACCGCCCTGAGCTTGTCGAAGGGTCGAAAAGCATGTAGCGCAGAGTTTCGCGTCTCAGCCCGCCCCGTGCCGGAACGGGCCGGGGAGACTCTGCGGCTCTCCTGACCGAAAGAACCGCAGAGTTCGAAAAAGCCGAACTCTGCGCTACCCGGAACCAGGACTCCAGCCGCGCGGTGTGGGACACGCGAGCAGCTTACTCACCCTTGCTGATGGGCGCATACATAAAAGACAATGTATGCGTCACCCGCGAGGTAGCGATTCCCCTCATTTGCGGTAGAATCACCCCATAGACTCTTCTCGGTCCACGACAGCCTTGGGAGGGTCGAATGAGATTCCGCAAAACGCTGACTCTTCTCATGCTGGTGATGGGGCTCGTGATTGCCCTGTCTGCCTGGGCGCAGCAGAAACCCTTTACGCGTGACCAAGTGGAAGCCTTGGTGAGGGACGGGCTCGGAGACGAGTCGGGCGCGAAGTTGATCGAGCAGCGCGGGATTGATTTCGCGTCGGCGGAGGACTTTATGCAAAGCCTCAAGGCCGCAGGCGCGAGCGAGGCATTTCTTAAGGCGCTGCGCGCGGCGAAGCAGCCCGAGCCCGAAAGCGCGAAGAAACCGCTTAACCAGGTGCAGATTTTCGTCCTGCTTGCCGGGCAGGTAGCAAGCCACCGCGTGGCGATGCTCGTAAACGAGCGCGGCATCGAGCATGAGAAAAGCCCACGGGCAGGACTGCGCTGACCGTGGCCACCCGCTTCGGCTTTGCTCAGGGCCATCAGCACGTTGAATGGCGGCGGCCACCCTCTCCCCCAAGGGGGCGAGGGCTATGTACGCCACGGGCATCGGACCCGTGCATGGCTGAAGACATCGCCCGAAGAACATGGGCCGAACGCCCATTCTTCGCGGTTGGCGCCCATTGGGAGAAGGCAGGAAGGAAAAATGTTTGAAGAATGGGTCGGAAAGGCGTCGGTTTTGGGCTTTGGGATTTTCTCGCGACCGCCGAAAAGCCTCTGCACTCAAATCTCAAAAACCGGGATGGAGCGTTGCATACGAAGGCTGTCAGGTGTACGTTAATCGGTTGGCCGGGAAACCAATACTGGAAATCTTGGATATATGAAGTGCCCGCATTGTGGCTTGTTCAATCCCGACACGGCTCAGCACTGCGACTGTGGTTACGACTTCGACAAGAAGGTCGTGGAGAAACCATCGATGAGCCCTGAGACGAAAAATGCCGCAAGCAGGAAACGCCCGACTTGGGTATGGGTTATATCGATCTTTTACCTCATTTCTTTTCTCTATTCTTCCCTTGCGAACTATCTGATTCTTACCGGAGCCATTCCTCTCAATGCGTCGCAAAAGGTCTACTATGAGAGTCTGACCGCGGCTGATTGGGGATTCACGATCGTTATCTTGCTGACCAATCTCGGAGGCGTCGTAGCCTTGTTGTTGCTTCGCAAGCAGGCCCTGTACCTCTTCGCTGGCTCATTCGGGCTGGGCATTCTTTCCGCCATTCATACGCTGCCGAGGGGCTGGGCTGCCGGCTGGGCTGCCGTAAGCGCCACACCAGGGGCGGCGGTCGGAATGTTCATCGGCTGGGGAATATCACTCGGGATCTGCATGTATACGGCGAAGCTCGCGAAGGCGGGCATCTTAAGTTAATATAGGCGGACCAGGCAAGTGATCGATTTAATGCGAACGAGAAAGATTGTCTATTTCGCTGGAGCGGGATTGACGAAGTCGCTTGAGAAATCTGGCAAGCCGATTCCGCTGATGTACGACTTCGTTCGCGTGATGGCCGACTACGTGCGTCATGAAGGAGAAGATATTATTCTAACGACGTTGGCGGAGCTCGAGAACGCTGGAGCTTTTCAGGCCACCTCACCGGAAGCACAGAGGCTAGCGAAGTCCGTGGTCGGCCAGAACCGCGACACCAGGCAAGAAACACGCGACGCCTTCAGACGCGCCTTTTGCGACCGCCCGTCCGAGTCGATTGAGGATTTGTTACTTAGGGCGCTCGAATTAGCTACCGGTATGCCAGAATCTGACGGCGAGGCGGCGCTTAGAAAGTCGTCTGCAGCAAGCGCAGCGGGTCGCTTCGGCTATGCCATCAACAGGCTGTTTGCTTATTGGATCGGATGGGAAGTGGACTGTTGCCCTCTCGAAAGGTTCTTGCGGAGTCAGTTTGCCAGCTTTCCCTTGGACGTCGACCGAGGCAACTACCATACTTTCATCAGCTTTAACTATGATCTTATTCTGGATCGTACAGTACAAAGGATCGCCAGAGATAGATTTGAGCATGAGTGTTGGGTTCCATCTACCGGCTACGGCTTTCCGATAGAGTTCTTTGTTGATGAAGAGCCAGTGCCCGCTCAAAACGGGTTCCAGTCCTATCCACACGGCCGCCAATATCCCCCAATGCCGTGCATCAACGTCGAAATTCTGAAACCGCACGGGTCACTGAATTGGCTTGTGCCGCACAAAGACCATAAAGTTGTGGAGTACGGGGTAGCTCTCAATGATGGACCTGTGTTTACCCCACTGACGCAAAATGGGGGAGTTGATTACTGGCGCTCGTACAACTCATGCGACAACTTGGTCTATGAACGGGCGAACGCCCCGAATTGTCCAGGAGAACATATCGGAATATGCGTTCTTCCTCCCATGCCGCCCGCCAAGCAGCCGGTCTTGGGGTTTCTCAAGAGTACGCGGTGCAAGGAGGAGGCGGCGGTCCGAGACGCGGACGACTTCTACATCCTGGGCTGGAGCATGCCGAAAACTGACCGAGACCAATTGGAGCTTATAAAGGGAGCTATAGCAGCGCGCAAGAGGCCGATCGAAAGAGTCGTCGTCGTGAACTGGGGTGAGAGCCCTGAGTATTTCAGTTATGTCCAGGAAACCTTTGGAGTCGCTGAATCAAACCTGGAGAAACACAACGTAGGCTTCCGCGACTTCGCTGAACGTCTATAAGCCCAAAGCAAGCGCAGATCAGTTCTCCTGCGGGTTGTCAGCTTTCCGCCAGGAAGTGCCGTGGACCTAGACAACAGGCCCGCGTTACCAGCTTTCCATAGGTTTGTTATCACAAGAAATCCGCTGTCGCAGGGAGGCAGGTATGAACGGAGAGGCGCCCCAAAAGCGGGCGGCGAAGCCAAGCCACCCAGACGAAACCATGTCTCCAAGCCCAGATGAGGTCAACTGGTTCGTACGTTTAGGGGAATGGTTCGCCGAGCGATACCGTCGAAGCTGGCGGCCGCTCTCGTATGTGGCGTTTGCAGGCTTCGTGCTTGCACTCCTTGGTCCCCCGTTCTCGCTCGACACGGCCATGGGCCGCCTCAGTCTATCTGTAACCATTGCTCTTTTCCTCATCCTAGTTGAACGAGTGTGGATATACCGTCCGGGATTGATCGCTGAAACTGTCTACGCACAGCGAATCGTCATCCAAGACGACTCCAGGGAAGTGCGGGTTCTGGTGCAAACAACCGGTGATGGAAGGCCCTTGCTGTCAATGTTTGATAGTGCCGACAACGCAGACGGTAACATTCTCACAGTGTCACCTGCTGGCTGTTTGGTCATGCGTGGGGGAAAAGCACTACTTGTTCTGAGTCTTTCCGGCAACACGGCGGGGCTTATCTTGGACGGCAAGGAGGTATTGGTGCAACCTGATGAAGCAGGCTCAGAACAATCTTAGCGGGGCGAGACAAACGCCCGCGCAAACCTACGCTACCTACGCTTTCGGCGCGTCCACCGGCAACTCGTCAGCGGCTAGCCACGGTGTCGCCGCGGCGACCTCTCGTGACTGTGGGCTCTTCCTTCGATGACGAACCCACGGTCAGTTCCAAAGACGAATTGACCGTGGCTACCTCCGGGTCACACAACCTCAGGCGCCGTTCGAACTGTAATCTCTGCGCTTGGAGCTTCCCGCTTTGCGCAACTCGATCACCAAGCGTAAGGCGTTGTTAACGGCTCTTTCACTGCGAAAGGCTTTGCGGACATCGGGGTCCAGTCTGGTAGCGCAGACCTGTTTTCCAAGGTCTGCGGCTCTTCTCACCGGCCCCGCCCAAGGGCCGCGGACCTACAAAACAGGTCCGCGCTACGCTTGTTCCTCGTGCAACTGAGAATGCCATCGCTGCGCGGATTACCCGACAATCCGGTCGTACTCAGCGTGAGTGCCGATCCAGATCTTTCCTTCTTTGACATCAGTTCCCAGTGCTCGGTAATGATCGCCGATGCGCACGGACCAAAGATCGCTTAGCCGTTTGAAGTGCAGGGAAGGGTGACGCGGATCGGACTTGAGGAGGGCAAAGTTCTTGTCAGCTAGCGCTCGGACCTCGGTCGGCAACGCTTCATATAACGTCCAAAACCGTGGGGAGGCAAGTAGCGCAGACCTGTTTTTCAAGGTCTGCGGCTTTTCTCACCGATCGCACTCAAGGGCCGCGGACCTACAAAACAGGTCCGCGCTACTCGCTGAACACTTAGGCCGGTTTATCAAATTTTTTCGATAGCCGAGCCTAAGTCAAAGCTCGCGAGCCTTCCCAGCCTTGTAGTCTGCAAGCAAGTAGCGCAGACCTGTTTTTCAAGGTCTGCGGCTTTTCTCACCGATCGCACTCAAGGGCCGCGGACCTACAAAACAGGTCCGCGCTACTCGCTGAACACTTAGGCCGGTTTATCAATTTTTCTCGATAGCCGAGCCTAAGTCAGAGCTCGCGAGCCTTCCCAGCCTTGTAGTCTGCAAGCGCTTCGGTGATGAGGCCATCCAGTTTGCCCGCCTTGGCGTCCGCCTCGATCTGGGCGTCCCAGACGCGTGCATCGAACTCCACAAACCAGGCCCGGAACGTCGCGAGATCCTGCGGGGACAGGTTCTCGATTCTTTGCTCCAGTTGCTCAATTTCGCTCATGAGGCGGCTCCTCCAAGGTTGCGAACCTATTAATTCTACCCCCGTTCCCCCTTTTCGGCGAAGCCCATTATAGGTATCCGCCTTCTCACCGACCGCGCCCAAGGGCCGCGGACCTTCAAAACAGGTCCGCGCTACGCTTGCTCTCGTTTAGGGCCGACCCGCCTAATCCGTCAACTGACGGACACGCCGAAGCGCAGCGCCATTAAGATCGGCGGACCTTCCGCCGCGGCGACTTGCGCAGCCCCACGGATTGAGGCTCGGAAATCTTTTTCCGATCTTTCGGTGCAAGCGCCTGTGTAGTGACGCATTTTGGTTTTGTAGCGCCGGGCTTTAGCCCGGCATGCCCGCCCCGGCCCGTTGGGCCGGGAACGGGCCGGGGTGCCGCCCTCCCGACGATGTCGGGACAGGTTCCGGGCGGCACTACATCAAAATGAGTCACTACCAGCGCCTCAGGGCATTTGACAGGCTCTGGGGCCTGAGGCATGATGACCAGCCATCCGAGGCCCCGATCCGTCGGTAGGAGACTAGGTCCCGTCAGCCGAGAGGGGACCGATCCCGCGCACACGGGACGGGCGCATGCCCAGGCTCGCTACCCAAGGAGGTGCCAGGTTCTCAGGCGCCGCCGAGAGGGGGTCGCTCCCTTTGTCGACGGATCGGGGCGAGGTATCTTCCCGATTCGAGGTGTGTGGTGTTTCATAGAGGGCGAGGCTTGCAAGTGAGCAAGATCCTGGCAGGTTTGTTGTTCGTTTTGGGTCTCGGGGGCTATACCCTCGGGGCCGAGGGACCGGAACCACCGACTGATTTGCGGTGTGAATATCTTTCGGACCCGATCGGCATTGATGTGCGCGAACCCCGATTTTCCTGGGTGCTCCATCACACCGCCCGCGCCCAGACGCAGACTGCCTACCAAATTCTTGTCTCCAGCCGCGCGGACGGGCTGAAGCGAGATGCGGGCGATGTTTGGGACACTGGAAAGGTTGTGTCCAGCGACTCGATCCAGGTGGTCTACGCGGGCAAACCGCTCGCCAGTGGCAAGACTTACTACTGGAAAGTCCGCTATTGGGATGGCGCCGACCATGCCAGCGCGTACAGCGCGGTCGCTCAATTTGAAATGGGGCTCCTTTCCCGCGATGAGTGGAAAGGACATTGGATCGGCGGCGACAATCTGCTACGCAAGGAACTGACCCTGGAGGGCAGAATCGTCCGTGCCCGCGCGTACGTCACAGCACTTGGCTACTACGAGCTGAGGATCAACGGAGAAAAGGTGGGGGCCAACGTGCTCGACCCAGGGTGGACGACCTATCCAGTGCGAGTTTTGTACTCGACTTACGATATCACCCCACAACTGCGCAGCGGGAAGAATGCCTTGGGAGTGATGCTCGGGGGTGGTTGGGCGACGCTCCGCGGAAACTTCCAAGCAGACTACAAAACACCTGCCTTGTTGCTCCAGGTCAGCGTTGAACTCGAGGGCGGGAAAACGGTGAGCGTGGCCAGCGACAACTCCTGGAAAGTGACCAGGGGCCCCATCGTCGCGGAGAGCATTTATGACGGCGAAGTCTATGATGCCAGGCTTGAGGTGCCGGGCTGGGATCGGCCGGGATTTGCTGACTCTTCCTGGAGCGCGGCGCAGACGGTCGAAGGTTCAAGTGGAACCCTGTCCGCTCAGATGATGCCACCCATTCGCGTCGTCGATTCGATGGTTCCGGTCAGTGTCGCAAACCCCAAGCCGGGCGTGTATGTGTACGACCTGGGCCAAAATATGAGCGGCTGGGCGCAGCTTCGAGTGCAGGGGCCGGCGGGAACCCAGGTGACGCTCCGGTTCGCAGAGTTGGTATACCCGAATGGTATGATCAACCGCGAGAATATTCGCAGGGCAAAGTCGCGCGACATTTATACCTTGAAGGGACAGGGACAGGAAACGTACGAGCCCCGGTTCACCTACCATGGATTCCGGTACGTCGAGGTCACCGGGTATTCGGGCACACCCAGCTTGGACTCGCTGCGCGGCCGGGTCGTACACACGGCCGTGGAGACGGTGGGAAGTTTTGTTGCCTCGAAGCAGATTCTTAACGACATTCAGCGACTGATCCGCTGGTCGCAGCTTACGAACCTGTTCAGTGTCCCGACGGACTGTGATCAGCGGGACGAAAGGATGGGGTGGATGGGGGACGCGCAGGTGACGGCGGAAGAAGCCATGATGAATTTTGACATGGCCGCCTTTTATGCAAATTTCCTTCGCGACATTCGAGACGCGCAGGCTCCCGACGGATCGCTGCCTTCGACGGTCCCCCACAAATATGGTTTGTTTCCCGGAGACTTGGGCTGGGAGACGGCCTATCCGCTCTTGTGCTGGTACATGTGGGAGCAATACGGAGACCGCCGCATCCTGCGCGAAAACTACGACGGGTTGAAGAAATACGTTGCGTTTCTGCGGAGCCGCGCTGCGGACAACGTCTTCCGTTTTCACAGGGAGGGCGACTGGGTGGAGATTGTGCACACACCCGGCGATTACATCGCCGACGTTTGGTATTACTACGACGTATCGCTTTTCGCAAAGATTGCCCAGGTGCTGGGGAATTCCACTGACGCGGCGTCCTATGGGCAACTGGCCGCCGAGATCAAAGACGCTTTGAATCGCGCCTTCTTTGATGCGAACACCGGAAATTACGCGAACGGGACGCAAACGGCTAATGCTATGGCACTCTTTTTGGACCTGGTTCCGAAAGAGCAGCGCGGCGCCGTGGCCGGAAATTTAACCAACGACATCGTTTACTCTCACAACACACACGTGACGACGGGCTTCATCGGGGTCAAGTTTTTGATGCCGGTGCTGAGCGCCATAGGACGGTCCGATCTGGCTTACGAACTGGCTGCGCAGACGACGTATCCCAGTTGGGGCTACATGGTTGAGCACGGCGCAACGACTCTCTGGGAGGTGTGGCAGGAGAAGACCGGCCCGGCCATGAACTCTCATGATCATGCCATGTTCGGTAGCGTGGGAGCCTGGTTCTACAATGCTCTGGGCGGAATCAGCCTCGGCCCGGACGGCGCGGGGTATCAACACATTCGAATTGCTCCCCGGATCGTGGAAGACCTCCACTGGGCCAGTGCCTCGGTGGAGACTATCAGGGGAATGGTCTCTTCATCCTGGAGCCATTCTCCTGGGGTCATCACGCTGGACGTAACGCTTCCGGTTAACAGCGATGGCGTAGTCGCAATTCCCCAAGAAGTGCAGATGCGCGGCACTATCGTCGTGCGAGAAGGGGATGAGGTGGTCTGGCAGGAGGGGAAATACGTTCCCGGTAAGGAAGGGGTAGCGGGAGGGCAGCAAGTTCCCGAAGGCATCGAATTCAAGGTCGGCTCAGGCCACTATTCCTTCCGGCTTACCGCCGCAGAGCAATAGGAGCCAGTGAAAAGGTGTGAAAAAATCGCCCGTCACCGCCTGCTGCGGCTCGGCCGCTTGCTGTGCGGAAAGCCTCTGGCTTTCCGGCAAGCGGCCGAGCCTAAGTGCTTTAGGATTCAGCGTGCGGGTTCGGAAAGGCTGAGCCTTTCCGCACAGCCAGCGGCAAAGCCGCGATTTTTTCACACCCCCCGACGACTCACGATCACCGCCGGGTTCCAGACCACCGCGTCCTGCGCGATGCGCCCCGAGCGCGCGAGGACAAATCGCACCGAATCACCTCTTGCCACCTCAACACCTTCCAACCGGAACTCGATCGTCTTCGAAAAGTCGGGGAGGACTTCTGCCCAGCCGTTCGCCGGCCAAATCTGCTGGCTGTTGCGCAGAATACGCGCTTTGATCGTGTGACCGTTTTGGGCGCTCGGATCCTTGCGAATTGAACCCGAAATCGTGAGCACAGCCTCGGCCGGCGCGACAAAAGTGCGCGAAACATCCGACTGCGCACCCGGTTGCATCCAGATGCGTCCGATCGTAGCGAGGCCTGAGCCGACCCACCGCCCTTCATACCCTCCATTGTCCCAACGCATTTCAACGAACTCGGTTCCTTCCACGGCCTCTTCGTATTTCCACTGATGCGCTCCTTGTGTTGGGCTGAAGCCGCCGAGCGCCGTATAAGTCTCCGGATCACCCGGTATCAACTGCGCCACTATCGCCGGGCTTCGGTTGCCATCACCATCCACGGTGCGCACTTCATACCGAGCCTCAAGGTGTTCCCGAGGGTTGCCCTTGTAATCAAAGAGGAAAGAGCCTTTCGCCGCCTTAGCAAGCACGGCTCCATCTTTCAGGACCTCGTAATAGGACACCCAGTTGTTGTCACTGCCCGGGGTCCAGGCAACCTCCACTCCCTGAACGCCCAGATTCGTCCCCAGGCGCTTGGTGACGCGCTGAGGAGGGCTGGGAGGCACTTTGTCGGTACCGGAACCGGGGTAGTTGGGAAGGTTGAGGAAGATTAACTCGCCGGGCTCGACCCTTGCGAATTCCACACCAGCCTGCATCAGGTCTCTGCCCGACCTCGTCGCTTGGTAACTCGATTTTGCGCAGCGAACGTCGTACAGCGCGTCCGGCTTGAGACCGCGCGGCTTGACGACCACGGGCTTGCCAGGTGCGGGATCGAGCTGCAACGGTGTACCGAGCGCGGCGTATTTGAATCCCATCGCGTCTGCGTTGCCTTTGCTCGTGTCGAGATCTGTCGAGGCCAGGATCGCTGCGTCTTCGGCGCGAATGATCATCAGGGTATAGACGCCTTCCGCGTCCCGTGCGGCGTATTGACCGAGATGGGTAACCGTAAGGGGCTCGCTTCCGACCTGGATCGCCATGCCAAAGAACCTTCCCTTCACTGGCTGCTGGCCTCCAGGCTTCTCGACAAAGGTGACATAGGACTTCAGCTCCCCGGCCGTTGCATATTTGAAATTGAGTGGGCCGTAGCCCTCGCCCGGAACGCCGTAGTAGCGGTATGCGTGGTCAACCAAGTCCTCATAGATTCCGGTATCGAGGCGCGCGACTTCGGTTGTCGTCAACTTGCACATGTTCCCGGGGCCACCGTAATAGAGGTCCGACGCGGTGCGTTCCTTCGGTTTGCCTATGAGGTAGTACGTGGGGCCGAGCTTCGCGTGCTTGACGATGATGACACCCTTGGATTCTGTGCGATCCATTCGCTGGAAGTACCACACGGCGTCGTCGTTCTCGACGGCGGGCCGGAAGACGTGACTCCAGCGCCCCACCACACCCTGCGCAACCAAGTAGTGATAGATTTCCCAGTCCTTCCGGATGGCCTCGAGGTCAACCCCGTCGCCAGGATCGCGGTACCAGCAAGGATCCAGGCAAAGGTGAGTACGGTCACTCGCGGCGTTGTAGAACGTGTGGTCAAAGTCAACGACGTTGTGGCACTTGTCCGGAGGCACGAGGAGCGAGGTATAGTAACCGCTGTAAGGGCCGACGCCGCCGTCCGTGTATTCTCCCGACTCGGCGAGGCGGGCTAGCTCATAGCTGATCCAACGGCCACCTCCGAAGCAGGCATCGACTCCACTGGCTTTGTGGGCTTTCTTGAAACCCTCAAGGAGACCACGAAAATTCCGGTCCGAGTCGAGATAGCCCGTATCCGTGGCGCTAACGGCAGGCGCGATATCATAGCGCCACTGGAAAGCACCCCAGGCCTCCACGCCCTTGTCGAGAAGCTGACGCTGCCAGTCGGCGGTGGCTTTGATGGACTGCTCCAGCACGTCCTGCTTGGGAATCAGCCACTCCGGGTGTTGTTGCCCGACATCAGATTCGGGAGTCGCCAGGAAGGTGGGATACCAGAGCGCCCACTTCATGCCGTGCTTGGCAAGGTATGCATTCGCCCAGCGCCATTCTGGACCGTTCCAGCTCCCCCACTTGTCATACCAACCGGCGTCATCCCACAGAATGTCTCCGCCGGTTTCCCTGAGCAGGTCCACATAGCGAAGGTCAAGGGCCAGCCGTCTTCCCCAATTCTCGGCGCTGGGCGTCCCGCCCTCACCTACCCACGGCGAGGGCCAGTCCACAGCCCACCGGGCTTTCGCAAAATAGTCCGCATTCGTCAGCTCCCACAGGTACTGGTATTGCCAGTCGAGAAGTAGGTTTCCCATAGCGTCCAGGTCGCCGGCAAAAGTTCCGGTAAAGGCTTTGGGGGTTTCCATGCTCTCCCCCGGCTTCAGGTCCTTGCTGTAGCCCGCCACCTGAAGCGAGAGATTGACTGGGCTACCGCTGTAGTTCCCCGCCTTGAGCGTCCAATGACCGAGGTAGTCCCACCCCACCATGATCCCGTCCTTGACCGCCGCGTTATGCAGGACCAGCAACGGCAGGTGGGCGCTGTAGCTCATGCCGCGCGGCCCTGTGTCGGAAGGATCGTACGAGTCGAAGGTCCGGGCATAGGCGACATGCAGCTTGTCTCTTTTCAGCAATTGCGAGCCATTGAACGCACCTCCGCCGGTCAGGTAATAGAGGTCAAGATTCTCCACGTCGGCGGCGAGAACACAGGACTCGAGAAACCCGGGGTCGCTGAGGCTGATCGGTTGGGTGGAAACGTTTGTGATCGTGAGCCACTCCCGAATGACCGAGCTGCCGGGGTAGACCACGTAATGCTTGGATATGGCCAAAGGTCCATGCCGCAGCGTGAGGTCCAGTTGCAGTTCGCCCTGCGATAGCCGGCGAGAGTCTTCTCCCACGAGTGTCCAGCCGCTGCTCCCCCCAGTGATTTCTTGTCCGTCGACGGTCAGGCGGAGCTCATTCGACCGCGCACCGTCTTGGATGTATTCGCGGCCCGTGAGCTTGTTCTTGAAAGACGCCAGCGCCAGTCGACCCTCATGCAACGTGATGACCTTTTCGACGACAGAGGTTCCGATAACCCAGCGGCCCTGTTCATGGCGCAGGTAGCCGTCGCTGCTTTCGAGCGCCTGGGAGGCCAACAAGTGGCCTTGGAGACCTGAAAGGGTTCCCCCGGCACCCAGCATCGTTGTTTGCAGAAATCTGCGCCGATCCATGATTGTTCCTCCTAATCTTTGGTTGGTGGAGCCTGGTCTTGCTCCGGCCACTGCCAGTGAAATATCCAGCGAGGTTTCACCTCAGACTGACGAGTCATGCCCCCTCACCCGGCCCCCGGCACGCCGGGGTCCACCCTCTGTCCCGGCAGGCCGGGACAGAGGGTTGTCCCTCGGCTGACGGACCGGCGCGCGTGCGATCCCAGCCCTCTCCGAGGGGAGAGGGTGGTCCGGCTAGCCGGACCGGGTGAGGGGTCGTTTGACCTCCCTACCGCCAGACAACTTGATTCAAAAAGTCAAGTTTCAAACCCTAAGCCGTCTAGAGTTGCCCTCGACTGCGCTATGCAGCGGAAGAATCTGATCGCGGGATTACTTCGTCCGGAAGATCAGAAGCTCCGACGTTAAATCTCCTTCGAGGCGAACCGGGATTCCGTCTTGCCAGAGGCGGTAACCGGGAATCTCCATGGTTTGGCCGCTATTCGCAAAGGTGACGTCGTAAATCTTTGAGAAATCGAGGGCGCGGGGTATGAACCGATACGAGCTGTCGCCAGATTCAGAGGTACGATACACCCAAGCTAAAGCTTGTTGGGAGTCGGGACTCGCATACTCCAGAACGACCCAGGGAGATCCTTCCATCATCGGCATGAGTGGAGTGTGATGGTACACGCGGCAATCTTTCAAGACCGGCCGGATGACACGCTTGTACAGGTCGACGTAATGCCGGACTTCCGCTCGTTCGAGCGGATTGAAGTCTTCGAGAGAAGGGCTCAGGCCGCGAAAAATCGGCAGGGCCATAGTGGCCGCGCGCAACTGCGTAACCAGATCCGCATCGGAGGTGACTCCTTCGGATTCGGTTCCGAAAGTGCGAAGAAGAATCTCGGGAGGCAGAATCCAGGTCATCCCGTTCAGGATCTTCAAGCCCCGGGGAGCGCGCAGCCAGTCCGAAAGCTCCGTGTTCTGAAAGCGGTGCATGATGCCCAGGTCGAGCCGTCCTCCGCCCCCGGCGCAGTTCTGAAAGACGACGTGGGGAAATTGTTTTTGCAGCCGATCGAACATCGCGTAGAGCGCCTCGACGTGACGCCACAGGGTATTTTCCACAAAGCCTTCACGGACGTGGTTGCCGCTTTCTTCCATGGTCGTGTTGTAGTCGAGGCGGAAGAGGTCCAGGTCGTATTGCTTGATAACGCGAGCGACTTCTGACTCCATCCAGGCTGCCACCGCGGGATTCGAAACGTCGAGTTGCCGGCCGCCCGCGACGGGCTTACCGTCACGAGTCAGCACCCAGTCCGGATGCTCTTTGCGCAACTTCGACGCACTCCCGATGCTTTCGATCTCAACCCACAATCCAAAAAGCAGGCCTTTCTGCCGGGCGTACGCGCGCACCGGCGTCAGATCGTTGGGCAGCCAGGGCCCCGCGTACCAATCGCCCACATTAGAGCCCCAGTTGTTCGGCTCCGGCCCGTACCAGCCTGCGTCGATGACAAACATCTCGGCGCCGACGTCGGCCGCCAGATCGATCTCCCGCTTCAGGCCTGCTTCACTTTCGTGGTCAACGATGTAACCGCGGTGGTTGGCCTCCACCAGCATGTCCCGATTAGGAACGGGAGGCGGCAAGACTTCCCGCCGGACGTGCTCGTGCATGGCCTGGATAACGCTGTCCAGATCTCCCCGCTTGCACAAGATGTGAGTCTGCGGAGTCTCAACCGATTCGCCCGGTCCGAAGACCCGCAACACGGGATCCGCAGTGCTCGGTCCCATCCGATAAAGAAAGGAAGCGCGGTCGGCCTCAGGTTCTTGGTGGCCGGTCACTTGAATCGTCCAATTGCCACTCCAACCAAGCGAGCCCACAAACCACTCTCCCGTAGCCTTGTTGTGGGCAAAGAAAGTTGGGTGTCCCCATCCGGATTTCCCGCGTGTGCCGGAAATAGTCTTGCTTGCGTTGACCACGGGCTCAAAACGCCAGGCCCCTTCATGCCCCCATTCCTCGTACTGCACGTAGCCGACCTCGAAGGGGCCGTCACTCCCTTTCGGAAGTCGCTCCTGATAGTTGGCAGTGTCCCAAATGAGGCCGGACCAAGGTGAGACGGAAGTGATAGCCGTAGGCTTTTTCCCGGTGTTAGTGACCTCGATCCATCGGACCATCACCGGCCCACCGTACAACAGCGTGTGAACCTTCACGGTGATCGGACGCGCGCTGCTTGCCAGTTCCAGGGTGACGGCCAAGCCGTCAGGGTTATGAACCTCCGACTTTTCGGCCTTGACCCAGCGCCAGCTTCCCGACAACTCTTGGCCTTCCACGGCAAGTTGGAAGCCATCAACCGGCAGAGCCTCTCGCCGCTCTTCTTGTGACGCCAAATGGAACTCCGGCTCGATTATTCCGGTCGAGAGCCAGTATCGGTTGACCCATCGGCCCCTCCACAATGCTTCATCACATAGGGTCAGCCCAGACGTAAAACGAATTCCGGGCAAGGGTTGCTGGTGAATATCCGCGGCCCAGTACTTGCCTCGCCTGGCCTCTCCGGGTGCGGCGTACGCAGCAGCACAGGTGAGAACAATCGCCAGGCAAACCTGCCCCAGTCGAAATCCAGGGCTCTTCCGACCTCTGGCCACAAGCATTAGCTCTCTCAACTTTGACCCTCCCAAATCCGAATTGTTTACCTCACGAGTTCGAACCAGAGCAAGGTACGGCGCAGCATAGCCGCAACCCAACGGGCTTGTCACGCTGATCCCGCAGTCACGGGAAAAGCATCTCTGCATCTCCCTCCGCGACTGGGGGGATGGCAAATACTTGGATTCTTCGCTGCCACGAAAGAACGGAATGTAGGGCCGACGCTCGCGTCGGCCAAGGCCGGGGCAAGCCCCGGCCCTACACACCCGCCCCGCTAACTCATGCCCGGCACGCACCTCGGAGAGCTACGGAAGGAGAATCATCCTTCCAGTACGATGACTGAATGGATATCAACTTCGGGAAGTTCGACCTCAACGGAGCTTCCTCGTCTGACCATTTTGAGTTCTTGCTTCGCCGGGTGAACTTGCCTGCAGGCCGCCGGCCTGAAGAAGGACTCGTTCAGAATAAGCTTGCCTCCGCTCACAGGGTTGGCGCTACCCCTCAACAGACTAACGGTCCTGTTAACCTGATGCACAACCAGTTCATGCTTGCGCCGTTTCCTGTAAAACGTGGTCCCGATGCCACGACGGTTTGTTAACTCAACGCGCAGAGGGGGGAGCTTCAGGTGCGCGCGCAACAAGTGATAATGGAACTCCAGCGGCCATTGGAAGTCCTTGCTGACCATGCCGTACAAATCAAAGCTCGCATAAACGGCTTTCCCCTTGCCATGAGTTACCTCGACAAGGGCAGGGAATTCTGTGGATTTTGCCGGAGGGGGTGGTTCCCAGTTGACCCACGATTGTTCATTTTCATCCGCATCTTTGCTCCATGTAGTAGCCGGCAAAATGTGGGTGGCGAGAATCCTCGTCCCGGGCCGCGGTTTGACCACGACAAAGGGCGCCTGCACGGCCAGAGTGGTGTCCGGGAGCGCTTCCCAAATCTTATCGTCGCCACGGTTGAGGTAACTTCCCCATAGATTGTTCTTGTACGTCTCCAGGATGCTTCCGAAGTCACACCCGATAACATCAGCGAGCGCGAAATCCGACCTGAGTTGGCCATTGGCCTGCTTGGTGCCCGTAAGCCCGGTGGCGATAAGCAGCCCACCCGATTCCACAAAGCGGCCGAGAACTTCGGCATCGCCTGGAGACAAGCAGGTGACTTCCGGCAGGATCACGGCTTGGTACGCGGCGAGGTTCTCGGCCGTGAGCCTCCGATCCGGCAGGATATCGGAAGGGAGCTGAGAATAAGCCGCCGCTTCCATCGCGCCTTTAAGAACTGTGGGCACATCCACGCGGTCATTGAAGCGCGTCTTCTCACTGAACACGATGGCCACACAGGGAATTGAATCACGGTCGACGAGGTAGGGCTGAATGCTCTCGATCTCCCTGTACCCCGCTCCCATCTCGCGAAACCACAAAGGGTCCAGCGTTCCATCCTGGCGCATGGTTTCTGAATACATGAACACCCGACAGTTCTGCGCGGCGATCATGGCGCTCTCAACCTTGAAGATGGAGTCGGGAGAGGGATCGTAAGGCCACGCGACCAGCCCGGGTCCTATCTGCGGGAGTTTCCCTGTGCCGCGCGCGAACATTGCCGATAAATAGTCCCCCGCAAAGGGCTCGGCGAAAGTGTAGTCCAACAGATCCATCAGTTCCGATGGAAATCCGAGATGACCCCCATTGATCGTGATCGCGGCTTTTGAACCGAGCGCCCGCACCGTAGCGAGGGCATCTTTGACAAACCCTAATTGCGTGGTCTGGTAGAGGAACTCCCCAGTCTCTCGCCAGAGGCGATCCGCGGCGGCGCTGCGCGGAATCTCGTGTCCGTAACGCGATCGGTAAAGACCTGCACAATAATTGCAGTAGCAAAGTGGTTGACCAATGATATCCAGGAAAATTCCGTCTGGGTTGTAGCCCTTAACGATTTCCGTCAACTGTTCCAGCGCGTATTGCCGGTACGGTGTGTTCACGCAGGTCCAGTGAAACTGACCTCTTGAATGCGGGTTCTCTCCCGGTTCCACACGGCGGTTCTTGCCCTCTTCGTCCAGGAGCGCCCACTCAGGATGGTTGAGGACCGCCCAATCATCGAATCCAATACAGTAATACGCATGGAAGGCGATGCCTTTCTGGCGAAGGCGCTCGCTGAAGGCCTTCACGAAATCAATCTTCAGGCCAGGATGCATGTGACCAACCCTGGTGGGGTAGTACGCTTCGCCATGGTGACCCTTGCAGAAAACCCACACATGATCCAGGTCCGATTCTTCGTAAAGTCGAAACCATTGGTCCGGATCGAAGTTTTCGTAAGTGATGGCGGGTGGGTCCGGTGAATGATGGTCCACGATATATCCGCGATACTGATTCTCCAAGGCAGGCGGCGCGGGATATGCTGCCGTGGCGCCGCGCATTGAGGCACGGCGCACTCGGGCGCCGGCGGGCACTGAAAAGTCGACCAAGGACGCCGAAGACCCCAGAAATGCCAGCAGCGCTGAATTAAAGCCTCTGCGGTTCACAGTCTCCCTCCATGATTCACGTGATGAATGCTGGGATTCGTCCTTCACTGTACGCTGTCCTAGCGAGTTCGATCAACTCTTTTGCAGTACGCGCGGATTTAAAAGCTGTGAAGGAATGTTTCCCACCGCAGAGACGCCGAGACACAGAGACTGAGATGAAACGCGCCTTCTCTGCGTCTCTGCGCCTCCATGATGGTGCTCGCGGAAGGAGACGCCGAGGCCAGCGGCGCCATGATATATTACGGTCAGCCGGGCCCGTTTCCGCCGTGGATTGAGGAAACCATGATAGCCAAGCTCCATGAACTGGTGAAACGGGTCAGCCGTTAGGAAGATGATTGTGCACAAACGGGCTTCCGGGGCAGGAAGGGCGGGGTCCGCTGCGTCGGATTCGCCGCAGCGAACCTGAGCGGGCGTGTAAGGACCTGGGTGGTGCAACTCTCTGGTAGCTTTTGAAGCATCGCTCTTCGACACAGCGTTTCGTTAAGAGGGGGCCATATGAAAACCACAGTCACGCGACGGAATTTCCTAGGTGCGGCTTTGACCGCCGCAGCAGGGTTGGGACCGCCAGCGCGCGCGGCCGCGTCGCCGCTCGCCTGGCCCAAAGCTTCTGGAAAACTGGCCGCGCTGGGCGGTGACCCAGTTCGAACCGAGCCGTTTCCCTCCTGGCCCAAGATTCGCGACAACGACGAAAAAGCTTGGATGGAGGTCTTGCACAAAGGGCGCTGGTGCCGGCTGGACGGCAGCTACGCCACGCTCTTTGAAGAGACCTGGGCGAAGACGCTGGGAGCCAAGCATTGTCTGGCCACCTCCAGCGGCACCGCCGCGCTCCTCACCTCACTCAACGCTTTAGGCGTCGGTCCGGGAGACGAAGTGCTGGTGCCGCCTTATACCTTCGTGGCGACCGTCAATGTGGTGCTCATGCAGCTTGCGCTGCCCGTCTTTGTGGACACGGATCCGGAAACCTCTCAGATGGATGCTAACAAGATCGAGGGCGCGATTACGGAGCGGACCCGATGCATCCTGCCGGTCCACCTGGGCGGATCGCCGGCGGACTTGGATAAGATTCTGGCGATTGGCCGCAAACATAACCTGCCGGTCCTCGAAGATGCTTGCCAAGCGCACCTGGCGGAGTGGCGGCACCGGAAAGTGAGCACCTTGGGAGACCTCGGGTGCTTCAGCTTTCAGGCCTCGAAGAACCTCAATTCCGGCGAGGGCGGAGCCATCCTTACTAACAACGACGATCTCCTGCGCGCGTGCAACAGCTTCCACAACAACGGCAGGGGCGCCGACACGTCTGGTTTCTCGTACGTACGGAATGGCTTGAACCACCGCATGACGGAGTTCCAGGCCGCGCTTCTCCTGGCCCAGTTCGCCCGCCTGGAAGAACAGGCCCGCACCCGGGAGCAGAATGCCGCCTATTTGACGAAAATGCTTCGCGAGATTCCGGGTATTATCCCCGCGCGTATGTATGACGGTTGTACCAGGAACGCCTATCACCTATACATGTTCCGGTACGACCCCGCGCATTTTTCCGGCGCGCCGCGCGCGCAGTTTCTGAAAGCCCTGGAAGCGGAAGGAGTACCTTGCTCCGGCGGGTACACACCTTTGAACAAGGAGCCTTTCCTGAAGAACACGCTCCACGCGCGCGCTTTCCAGTCCGCCTGCTCGCCTGAGGAGATCGCTCGGTACGAGGCCCAGAACCACTGCCCGGTTAATGACCGGCTCTGCGAGGAAGCCGTGTGGTTCTTCCAGACGATGCTTCTGGGGTCACGGCAGGATATGGAGCAAATCGCCGAAGCCATCCGCAAGGTCCAGAGGCAGTCTCACCTATTGTAGCGCCCGCCCTCCGGCGCCTAGGCTCAGGAGGGCCCGCCGCAGCCCAAGGTCCGCCGGTCTTAATGGCGGGCGGGTCCTTCAGTCCTGCGGCTTTTCCGCTGTTGTAACCTCGGCCTCGAGCCAGCAACGTGTCGGCAGGGCGAGGCTGCGGAAGTGGCGGCCGGCGCGCGCCTCAAGGCAATTGGGGACTGCGCCTGCCGCGCCGGGACCCGGTCATGCCGCTGCCTTCTTTTGCGCCGCCTTGAAGATTTCCTTAATCCGCCGGGCCACGATAAGTTCTTCGCCGGGCTTCATCATGAAGGGAGTGACACTCAGCCCGTGGGGATAATCGCCTTCCAGGACCTCGATGCTGGGCTCGCCCTCGCGGAGTTGGCGGCAGCATTCCGCCATCGTCAGTCCCAGCGCGGTTTCATCCCATTCCAGGTACATGTGAGGAACGTGGTTGGCCACCTCGGGAACAAACCGGCCCGTGTGGACGCCGCGCACGGAGGAAACAATCTTGTCCATGGCGTCGAGTTGCCTTTCCCAAGTTTCCCACTCCGCCTTGTGGTCCAACTTCAAGTAGCGTTCCACCGCGACGAACATCGCCACGACTTCTTCCTTGCCGACTTTGCACGGGCGCCCGATAGTGTCTTCGTTCGGATTATTGTTCAGGAGCGCGGCCTCAATAAGGTCCTTCCGCCCCAGCAGGAGCCCCGCGCATTGCGGACCGCGCAAGCCTTTGCCACCGCTGAACGACACCAGGTCAAAGCCCATCTTGTTGTAGTCGCTGAGGTGGGAAGGCGGCGGGACGTCCGCCGCCGCGTCGTTGAAGGTCGGAATGCCACGGCGTTTGCCGGCGTCCACCCATTGCTCCTGGCTGATTTTGCCCTGGCGTTGCGCGGCATTCAGAAAAAACAACATCGCCGTCTTTTCGCTGACAGCGCTCTCGAGCTCTTCCGGGGTTTCGACGACTACCAGCCGCGCCCCTGTATTCCGGATGCTGTGGTCGAAGGCGTTGCGGTGAGTCTTCTGGATGATGACCTCACTCTTCATGCCCGTCACGTCCGGCAGACGCTGGATTTTTTCCGGGTCTTTGCCCGCCACGCAGGCGGCGGTTCCGAGCATGATGGCCCCGGCGGCGCCGGAAGTGACCAGCGCGGCCTCTACCCCCAGCATCTGGGCGATCTTTTCTCCCACCTTCTGCTGGAGCTCGACCAGATACACATAGTGGCGCGCGGCCTCATCCAGGGCGCGCGCCACTTCCGGCGGCATCAAAGATCCGGTCAGATAGGTATAAGTTCCCTTCGCATTGATGCGCGTGCGAACGCCCAAGCGCTGGTAAATATTCGGCGGTTTCGCGGGCTGCTTTGCTGCTCCGCTCAGCGCCAAAAGCCGCGCGGCCGAGGTGCTGATAAGCCCGGACAACAGACTGCTGCCGGCCAGGAATCTACGCCGTGACGATTGCCAGGAAAAAAGGTTCATATTTGCTCTCCTTTCGGATCTTCAGTGGGTATTCACGATCTGCAAATGACGAACAATGAATTACTAGTTGTGTAGGGCCGCCCCTTGGGGCGGCCTTTCGAGTTTCTACACGTGATCACGCCGCGGCGCTGGCGGTGAGGGCCTGATCGGTGATCTTGGGCGGCCCTACATCGGGACCGGGGTTCAGCGGCTCCCCTTGGCCGGACACTCCGCCTCCGGCCCCTCTACGTAACTACCTCCCTGATACTGCAAGTCCTTCCTCAGGCCGATTTCGGAAGTGTAATAGCCGTTGACGGCGGCCTCCTTGGCGAGCGCGAAGAACCGCTCGCCCGCCGTCGCAGGAGAGAATTCGCGTTCCGCCAGTTGCTCCAGCAGTTTGCGCCGCCGTTCGGGAAGGAGCTGCAGGAATCTTTGCCCCGCGGCCTCCGAGCTGACCTGTTCCAGTGCTGCCAGTCCCTCTCGCCATTGCTGCTGGACGCTCACCGGCGAGTTGGCTACCACGAAATCGATCCAGTCAGGGACGCCGACGGCGCGGGCGCCAGGCGAAACCTCATCAGTGGGGATGATGAGGTCGGCCACCGTGGCGATGAGCTCTTTCTCTTCGGAAGTGAAAAAATGCAGTTTCTCGGCGCCTGAAGCCGGGATGGTTGGTACCGGCGTCTTGACCCCGGAGGGCAACGGCTTTGCGCCCCCGGCTTCTGCCCCCGACCAGGGCGCCAGCGCTGCTGCGGCGATGGCACCGCAAAGTTTTCCCAGGGCCTCCCGTCGAGTTACGTCTACGTTGCATTCCATGCCAGGATCCTTGAGCATGACCAATGCGCGCGCCGTGGCTTTTGCTGCTCCCCGGTCCCTAGCCCTAATCCCCAATCCCGAGTCCCGAGTCCCGGTTCTTTCACACTTCGCCTCGCCTGAGCGCCTCGGCCAGGTAATGGGCTCCGCGCATGGCGACCGTAGTCACCGTGAGCGTCGGATTCTTTTCGGCGTAAGAGGTGAACGCGGCCCCGTCCAAAATCCAGAGGTTTTTCACGTCGTGCGCGCAGTTGTAGCGGTTGACCACCGAGGTGCGCGGGTCGTCGCCCATGCGCGCCAGCCCCACCAGGTTTTCGCCGTCGAAGTCAGGTCGGGGTACCTCCTGTGCGGCCAGGCGCACTCCGCCCGACGCTTCTAAAATGCTCACGCACTTCTCGACCATGTCCTTCGCCATCGCCAATTCATTTTCGTGGAAGCGGAAATGGAAGCGAGGCAAGGGCAGACCGAACTCGTCCTTTTCGTTGGGGTCCAGATCGACGTAGTTGTCGGGATGCGCCAGAATTTCCCCTGCCGCGCCGACGAAGACGAGCGCAGGGTAGACCTCGCGCACGCGCTTCTTAAACTCCTTCCCCATTCCGCCCAAAGCGCGCAGCAAGCCGGGAATCTGCGGCCGTCGCGCGCCCACATAAAGTCCGTATCCGCGCGCAAAGTGCGGGCTGTTGTTCTCGTAGTAGAGATTGGCGATGGCGCCGTGGGTGCCTGTTCCGTCGTCATTGGCCACGGGAGTGCCCACCAGCGACTCGAGATAGCCGAAGATGCCCAGCCCCATCTCGCTGACCAGGTTCTTCCCCACCCAGCCGCTGGAGTTCGCCAGCCCTTGGGGGAAGCGCGATGACCGTGACATGAGCAAGATACGCGTGTCCTCCACCGACCCGCAGGCAAGCGCGACAGCGCGGGCGTGGATGCGGCGCTCTTCCCGCGTTGCTGCGTCCAGGAAAATCACGTCGCGCGCGCGATCAGCGCTTCGGTCGAGTTCTATCTGGCGGACCAAGGCGCGCGTCACGAGCGTCAGGCGTCCGGTGCGCAAGGCCGCCGGGATCGCCGCGTTGGCGGAAGTGTACTTGGCATCCACGTCGCAGCCGCGCATGCAATAGCCGCAATAGTGGCAGACGGGACGCCCTCCATGGAATTCCGTGTTGATGGCCTTCCGCACAGGGAACAGGCGGTACTGCGGCCCTAGCTTCTCCAAGCAAGCCTTGCGGGCGATCCGCTCGCCGCAACGCAGGGTCAGAGGTTTCAGGAAAGTCCCATCGGGCACGGCAGCGAGCCCTTCGCGGGAGCCGCACACCCCCATGAAGCGTTCCGCACGATCGTAGAAGGGCGTGAGGTCCTGATAGCTGAGGGGCCAGTCGTCGCCGGCGCTGCGTCCTCGGAAGTCGCGCTCTCCAAAGCGCCAGGAGAAGGCGTCCCACAGCAAGGTCTTCCCGCCGACGGCCGGCAGCAGCGCATAGTCAATGGCCTCGCCGGCCGGATCGTTGGTCGAGGGATGAGGAGCGAAGAGAAAGCCCGTGTAGTCATTGGTGCCGTGACCCTCGCGGAAGCCGCGATAGGGAAGCTCGTAGGGCATGACGTGGGTGCGAAACCGCGTGGGGGAAACCCAGGCGCCTCGCTCCAGCACCACAACCCGGAAGCCCCGTTCGGTGAGTTCCTTGGCAGCAATCCCGCCTGCGGCGCCAGAGCCGATGATGCAGACGTCGAAGAGTTCGCGCTCGATCGCCGACGGAAGGTTGGGCACAGGTTCAGGCCTCGTCGCGTAAAGCCAGACAGCTTGAGCAGAAGTCGGACCGGGAAGCTGGAGATGGCATTACCACGACCAGAAGTGAAACTAACGCGGGGAGGATTCCAAGTCAAGCCTCATGGGTCAGTGGGCGCCGCGTCGCCAAAACAGGTGTGACCCTCCCTTCCCAGAATGTCGCGCGAAGCCCGCTGCACGCAGCACGCTCTCACCCCAATCGCCACGTTCTCGTTTCCCCGAGACGACAAGCCCCGATCCCGAAGTAGGAGGCCATGTTTACCCCGATCCCGAAGCAAGAAGGTGTGTTTATTCTTTCGACTCAGCGCTTCATTGCAAGCAGTTTAAATCTGCCTGCTCGCCCCGTACCAATCCCATCAGTGCGCCGCGACCGCCAAGCTTTGGGCCGCTTGGTACGGGGCTCGGTTGCTCTTTCGGGATCGGGGCAAGTGTGGTAGCTTGTTGCACGCCAGTTAGGCGGAGCCAGAGGGAAGGTGGTTTGCAACTCATCGTGGGTCCTGGCGAGAGGCAAAAGCCCACGATGAGCTCCGCACCGCGCGGCGCAGGGGGAGAGTAAGCGCTCGCCATGCCCACTCCTCTGGACTTCCGAAATTCGAATCAGGAGGTCTGCTCTTATGCGTATGGAAAAATCCGATCGGCGCAAGTTTCTCAGCCGCACCCTGAGTGGAGGCGCTGCGGCCGGAGCTGCCGTGGCGTTGCCCCGGGTGGCCGTGGCAAAAAAGGTGGCAGCCCGCAAGAAAGTCATCAACCGTCCCGGAGAACAGACGACGCCGGCGAGCGTTATAAGTCCGGGCATCCAATTTGGGGATCTGCTGTTCATCTCCGGCGCGGGAGCCCATGACCCCAAAACCCACAAAGTGGTCGAAGGTCCCTTTCCCAATCAGGTGCGGCAATGCCTGGAAAATCTCAAGACCGTGCTGGAAGCTGCGGGGTCGTCGATGGATCGAGTGCTGAAATGCAACGTGTTTCTGACGGAGGTTACGGACTTTCCGGCGATGAACGAGGTCTTTCACACGTACTTTACGACGGATCCGCCGGCACGCTCCACGGTTATCGTAAAGGATTTGCCGGGTCAATCGCCCGTGGAAATCGAATGCATCGCCTATGTGGGATGAAGAAAAGGAGGCGGAGGATGGACCGGGACCTCCGACGACGGGAATTTCTGCGGCGGGCGGCGCTGGCGGCTGTTGCCCTTCCGTGGCTCGCTCGCGCCGAGACGTGGCGCGCGCTGGCGGCCGCGCCGCCGAAGGCTCTTCGCGGCATCTTCGCGATCCTGCAAACGCCCTTCAACCGGAACGACCAGGTTGACTGGGAGGACCTGGAGCGCGAGGTGGACTTCTGCGTGCGCGCCGGCGCTCATGGCGTGGTGTGGCCCCAGCTTTCGGCCGAGTTCTATCTCCTCTCGGAGGAGGAGCGCTTGCGCGGCAGCGAAGTCCTGGTCCGCGCGGCGGCGGGTCGCCTGCCAGTCGTCATCGGGGTTCAGGCGCCCGCCCGGGAGCTGGCGGTGAAGTTTGCGCGATACGCGGAAGAGAAGGGCGCGGAAGCCGTCATTGCCCTCCCACCTTACCTCGGCCAGGTTTCGTTGGAGGCAGCGGCCGACTACTACCGGGCGTTGGCCAGGGCGGTGAAGTTGCCGGTTTTTATCCAGAATAGCGGGGGCTCTTGGGGCCCGGCCCTTCCCACGTCCTTGGTGATCCAACTGGCAAAGGAGAACCCGCAGCTCGGCTATGTCAAGGAAGAAATATCGCCGGTGGCTCACCGCATGGCCGAATACGCGCGCTCGGGTGTGATGACGGGGATCTTCTCCGGCAATGCCGCTGTGAACCTTTTGAATGAACTTGCACGCCACACGTCGGGGAGCATGCCGGCCTGTGAGTTCGTGGATATCGATGTGCAGGTCTACGAACTGGCCACAGCCGGAAAGACTGAGGAGGCGCGGGCGCTCTTCACCAAGCTGCTACCCATGATCAAGATGGAGGAGACCTACGGCCTGGGTTTCGTCAAGGCCGTGCTGGTGCGGCGAGGGGTTTTCAAAACTGCCAAGCTGCGCAGTGTTTCAGGCAGCAGTCTGGATGCTGTCGATGAGCAGGAACTCGAGGCTTGGTGGAAGCAGCTTGCTCCGCACTTTAAGGTCTGATCACCTCTTATCGCGGATTTCCACTTCGAACTGCTCTCCGCGAATCTTCGAGCGTTTGCCTTCACCTGTATTTGTGCGGGTTCGAGCGCAATGAAGCCGCTCGGGAGGCGCACACCGAGCGGGGACAGATCGGCCGATCCCGCCTTGGACTTATCCCCATGCTTGAGACAAACGGTTAAGCCTCAGAATTCAGCGAATGGGGGCCTGCCTGCCGCAGGCAGGTGAAAATCCCAGCGAGGGGAGGATGGAGTTTGTCTCGACCCGGCCTGCAGGAGGCAGGGGCAGATCACGAGGGAATTCAAGCTAGCCGCGATCCAGCGGCCCGAGGATGTAGCGCAAGTCCGGTCCCGCTCTGCGGGAAACTTACGGCATTCCTGATTTTCATGAAAGAGCCGCAAGACTAAAACGCGAGTCTTGCGCTACTTGCTCGGCGCTCGCAGAGCGCCGCTCCAGCCGGCGGACTTCACCGGGCGCCGCGCATCTTGCGCGAAAGCGCCTTCGCAGTACAATACAACTCCAGTGGGTAGCGCAGAGTTTCGCTTTTCAGCCTGCCCCGTGCCGCAACGGGCCGGGGAAACTCTGCGGCCTTTCGGCGGTTCCCATACCAAGAACCGTCCGTCGGCTGACGGATTTGAAGTGCACAAACGCTGCGCTACCGACTGCTGCGTCGAGGCTTGCGAGGAAGACCGCACATAAGTGGAGGTTGCAATTATGAAGATCTGGCGTTTGATCGTTGTCATGTCAACACTCGTTTCGGCTGCAAGCCCATCCCTCTGTCCTCAGAGCGCGCCTGCCCGCCTGGAGGGACCTCTTGGTGAGCTATTCCTCCTGAAGGATACAAAGACCAGCCGCATCTCCTCTTACGACACGACTGGCGGCAACGAGGATTGGGTGGTCATTGCGCCAGGGGAGACAAAGACGCTGGCCGAGGTTTCGGGGGCGGGCGTGATTCGGCGTTTCTACGTTGCGCCCTTGGCTTTCGATCGAATGCGGTATCGCAAACTCATCCTGCGGATGTACTGGGACGGAGAAACGGAGCCGTGCGTCGAGGTTCCGCTGGGAGACTTCTTCGGCTCGGGCTTGGGCACCCTGAGGTATTTTCACTCCTTGGTCGTGGACATCAACCCGGGGTTCCGCGGTGCGGATTTTGATGGTTTGGTTTCCTACTTCCCGATGCCCTTCCAGAAAGGGGCGCGCATTACGCTGGAGAATGACGGGAAGGTTCCTGACTTCCGCCTCTGGTATCACATCGACTTGGAGCAGTTTCCTGAGGGCAAATTACCTCCCAATGCGGGCCGATTTCACGCACAATGGCGGCGTGTGGCGCGAACCCCCGTGCGGGAGGGGAATCCCAAGAACACAACGGGCGGCAACGCAGAAGTCAAGAACACCACCGGCGAGGATAACTTTCTTATTCTGGATGCGGAAGGCCAGGGGAGTTATGTTGGCTTGTTCCTTATCGTCGATAACGTGGCCGGCGGATGGTACGGAGAGGGAGACGACATGATATTCGTCGACGGCGCCAAGTGGCCCCCCACCTATCCGGGCACAGGTCACGAGGAGATCTTCAACAGCGGGTGCTGTCCCGACTCCGAATTCTGGGGGGCCTACACCGGTTTCTATCTGATCGAGAACCGAAGCGCGAACTTCGGGGGCAAGAATCAGATGTATCGGTTCTTTGTAAACGACCCTGTACGCTTTGCAAAATCGGTTCGTGTCACGCTCGAGCACGGACACGCAAACAATTTCGAAAACGACTACACCTCGACGGCGTTCTGGTATCAGAAAAACCCGCACAAAGCTTTTCCCGCGATGCCGAGTGCTCAGGAGCGCCTGCCGGGTTGGCCCGAAGGCGTTGCCGAGGCGCTCGAAAAGGAAGCGGGCCTTGAGCACCAGCTCTCCATCCTGGGGAGCGGCGGGAAGACGCATCTTAGCGAGCAGGACCAGAAGCTCGCGCAAGCGTTGGGAGCGGCGCGCAATAAGGCGTTTCGGGAGCTGCGATACCAGGATTTCATTCGCGATGTGCTCGCACTGGAGTCCCTGGTGAATCGCTACAGACAACCGAACCCTTGACTACCAGAGACTGTTGCTGTTACACCAGCATCGAATCTTGCCACGGCGATGCGCTTGGGTGTTAAGAATCCCACTGGGGAAAGAAAAGCTGCGGATGAAGGAGAAAGACCGACGCGTTGGCAGAGACGGTACTCATACTGGCCTCCTGAAGAGGCAAGACACGTCTGCGATTGTTTGCGGCTGCTCGGGTCTGTCTGCAAGGAGGGAAACGGACACCAAAAGAGCGCGTGCTAGCAGCTTGCTCCGCACTCTAAGGTCAAGCCAAACACATTTGAAATTTTCCGTGCTGCCCCACGAGTCGAAAGTCAAACGGCGAAAGCGGTTCGACTCTGCTCGCCGCCCTGAGCTTGTCGAAGGGTCGAAAAGCGCGATACCGCAAGAATGTGTGCGGCGAGTGCCGTTCCAACTTGATCCGTCTACGGCCCGGATGAAGACAAGGCTGAATCGTTGGTGGGCTCTCGAAATCGGTTTTAGTCAAGATGAGTTGGAACGGTACGAGCTGCACAGAGTTTGGCGGTAAGAATCTACGCTTTTTCTGAGACTGCGCTCAGAAAAAGTGGCTGGCGCAGAGCGTCTTTGGAGTGCGGCGGCTTGCCGCCGCTTTGGGTGAGTGCCCGCTTGCTGGCACGCGAGGGTGATCCTCCCTTGGCCGAAAGCAAGCTTTCGGCCTAGGAAAGCGGGAGCAAGCTCCCGCACTCCAAGAGCGCGGGTCCAACATCGACAATTTATTTTTCATGTTGCACCCTAAGCGCCTAATCGCCCCTTGTGGCCGCTCGGCCCGGGGCGAGGCTGCGGGAGGGAAGACGAAGGGAGCAATCGGGTTGACCCTCTCCTGGGGCCGCACGATGCTTTCCAGTTCTCTTCCCTATGCAAGGAGGTTATAAATGAACCGAATGCTTCCGAGCGCCCTGCCCTTTCTACTGATGCTTACCTCCCTGGGCTTTCCTACTGGGGCGAAGTCGGCGAGCGCGAGTCGCGACTCGTCCCAAGGGGAGACTGCCAAGGCGCAGGAACTCCTTCCCTTCGGGGATCTCTTCACGGCCGAAGAGATGAGCCGGGATTTTGCCTCTCATCAATTCACGCCTTTGGGTGAGAGCAAGCTCAGTTTTGAGATTCTGGTGCCTAAGGGATGGGAATCGCACTTGAGCGAGGTTGACCCCGGCCAGCTTGCCCACGACACCCAGACGCCGGTTCCCATGGCAGAATTTGCACCCAGCGGTGCGGATGACGTGGGCTTTCAGGTGCTCTACATGCGTGTGCCCGGCCAGGCCGCTCTGGACGTTTTGCTGGGTGAGTACGTAAAGAAAGCCGGGGGGACTCTCCTGGCGCGGCAGCGACTGGAATCCAAAGGTCGCACGTTCGAGGATGCACTGATGCGCACCAATGACGATACACTCGGCCCCCTGCTGAATCGGGTTTCCACTTTGCGGCGCGGTGAGATCGTCTATTTCTTCACGGGCTGGGGCGTAGAGGAGAAATACGAAAAATACAAGCGCGCGTTCGGTGCTGTCCTGGCCTCTTTAAACCCGACGGGCATTTGAGCGCCGCCGGGCTGCACCGATCTTTGAATCTGCGGGATAAGCGGCGGGAAATTCGCTAGACGAAAGTTGCCTGAACGTGGGGGGGGGTCGAATGCGCAGGATCCTATTAACCATCGCCTTGGCGTTGGGCGCACTACTTTCGGTCTTGTTAGTCCGGACGGCGCGTTTCACCTCCCGGCAAGTCCAGGTTGAGCCGGCGCAGGAAGTCGTCGTAAACGCGCAGGACATGGCGCAGCACCTGGCGGCTGCGCTGCGGTTTCGGACAGTCTCCTATCAAGACGCGGCGCAATTCCCGCGCGAGGAATTCCTGGGCTTGCACCATTACCTCGAGGGAACCTTTCCCAAGCTTCATGCGGCGCTCGCGCGGGAAATCGTTGCAGATTACAGCCTGCTTTACGCCTGGAAGGGAAGCGATTCAGGTTTGCGGCCTCTGGTCCTTATGGCCCACCAGGATGTCGTGCCTGTTGAACCCGGAACAGAGAAACTCTGGTCATATCCGCCGTTCGAAGGGCGAGTTGCAGAAGGCTACATCTGGGGCCGAGGGGCGCTGGATGACAAGGCGAGCCTGGTCGCCATTCTCGAGGCAGTCGAGAAGCTGGCGGGGGATGGCTTCCGGCCTCGGCGCACCATATATCTGGCTTTCGGCCATGACGAGGAAATCGCCGGGCAGCAAGGAGCACGCGCCATAGCGACGCTGCTCGAATCGCGGGGAATCAGGCCGGAGTTGGTGCTGGACGAAGGTGGCGCCGTTTTTCAGGGCGGGGTCTTGCCCATCGCCAGGCCCGTGGCGCTTGTGGGGGTCGCGGAGAAAGGTTACCTTAGTGTCGAACTGACCGTCCAGACCGAGGGAGGGCATTCCTCGGCGCCGCCGCCGCACACGGCGGTGGGCATCCTAAGCGCGGCCATTACCAAACTCGAAAACCACCCCTTCCCGGGCGGCCTGCGGGATCCCGCCCGGCAGATGTTCGAGTATTTGGGGCCGGAGATGCCGTTTGCCCGGCGTCTCATCTTCGCGAACCTCTGGCTGTTTGGGAGGCTCGTGGAGCGGCGGCTGGAGGCGTGGCCGCCCTCCAATGCCCTGGTCCGGACCACCACCGCGCCCACGATGGTCGAGGGCGGCGTCAAGGACAACGTGCTGCCCAACAAGGCGCGGGCCGTCGTCAACTTTCGAATCCTCCCTGGCGATAGCATCGCCAGCGTCCTCGAACATGTGCGTCAGGTCATCAACGACCCCCGAGTGCAGATCCAGCCTCTGCGCAGCTCTCGCGCTGAACCTTCACCCGTCTCCAGCACGGAGTCGCCGGGCTTCGCGCTGCTTATGCGCACCGTCCGCCAGATTTTCCCCGACGCCGTGGTGGCGCCCATGCTGGTCATCGGAGGGACGGACGCCCGGTACTTTGCGCAACTGACGGAGAGCGACTATCGGTTTGACCCCCTCAGGGTGACCGAGCAGGATCTCACCAGGGTGCACGGCACGAACGAGCGAGTCGCCGTCGAGAATTTTGCGGGGGCGGTAAAGTTCTACATCCAACTCATCCGTAATTCAGCTCAATAGCCATCGGCAGCCGCGCCCACCGGCCTGCCAAACGTCCGTGTGTGCTCGCTCCGCCGCTTCGCAAATCCTCAAGATCCTTTATTCTGTATCCGATTCAGGGATTGGTCAGAATTTTGACGTCATAGGCGCCCAAGTGTAGATTCGAAGGTTCCATTTCCCCTGTCAGAACGTTGCGGAAAGCCTGACCTATCGGCACCGTCTGGGGCGCGTCGGTATAGTTGAGCACGAAGATAATTCTTGTTCTGCCCTTTTCGCGCTCCGCAATCTGAATGCCCTCCGGCACAAATGTTCCCGGCGGTATCCCGGCCCTCCGAGGTGCGGAGCTCACCAATTGCTGATAGAAGTCTTGCGAGCTCGTTTCTGTTCCGACGTAATACACCTTTCCCTTACCGTAAAGATTTTCCGTCACTGCCGCCTTTCCGGCGTAGAAGCCTTTGGCGTAGGTAGCCAAGGGCCTCGCCGATGCGGGTTCGATGATGTCGAACCAGATACGGGCGGGATAGCGCTTTCCGTCGGCCCCGACAATCTCCTGCTCTTGTGAAGTCTGCGGATCGAAGTAATGGATATCAATTCCTGCCATTTGCCGAAGCAGTCCAGGCAACGTTTGCTGCGTATCCCAATTGTTCTCGTCTTTGAATCCGGAAAGGTAAGAAAGAACCAGCGTCCCGCCATTCTTCACGAACGCCTCCAGCTTGCTGGCCAAGGTGGAACCCACCACGAGCAACGAAGGCGCAACCACGACCTTGTAAGGGGTAAGGTCACTTTGGGGAAAGGCAACATCCACGCTGATGCGAGCTTGACGCAGGGCACGATAGAAAGACAACGCTTGCCGATCATAATCAAAGTCCTTGGCGTGGGGTTGAATATGAAAAGCCCAGCGCGTCTCGGGTGAAATCAGCAGGGCGACGGGTGACATGACCTTTGAGCCATGAAGCAAGTTCGTGATCTTGGGTAATTCATGGCCCATCTGGGATACCACAGTGTAATGGCCACCGACGTAATCATCCCAGTTCAGAATGCCGACGGTGAGTTGTTCCGTTCCAAACGGGCATTGCCGCCAACGATAATAGTTGATGCCGTCGGCGCCGTGGGCGATGGCTTGGTACGACCATACGCGAACAAGGGGAAAGGGAGGGAGGTGCTGGAAGTATATTTCCCATGCCCCCATTCCCATCTGCTCTTCCATGACCATGAAGTTCTGATTGTTCTTCGCTGCTCTCATCAAGTCGCATCCCAGGTCTGTCGGAAAGTGGTCGGTAAAGCTCTGGGCTGATTGCGGGGGATAATGGTCGTAGGCCGCAAAATCAAGCGGTTCGTACATCTGAGAGTAATCAACCATGTCGAACAGCCCCATGCCGTTATGCGTAAGCGCCTTATCGGGTGCAATCTGCTTTAGGATATGCGCTTGCCGAGCAACGAAATCGCGCACGGACTCGCTATGAAAGCGGCTGAAGTCCAGGGCCATGCTGGGGTTGTAACCTCCGGAACCCAAAGTGTTCCAGGGCAAGGGAACTTGAGTCCAGCTCGAGAGGGTGAGCCCCCAGAATACTGTTCCCCAGGACGCGTTCAGGTTATCCAGCGTTTTATATTTTCGCTGGCACCATTGCTGAAACGCCTCCAGGGTATAGGGGTCATAACTCATGACGCCGCCGATTTCGTTGTCAATCGAAAACCCCAACACCCCGGGGTGATTTTTGTAGTGCTCTGCCATCGCCGTCACGATGTGACGAACAGCTTCAATATAATGTGGACTGTGGAGGTTCATGTTTTGGCGGGAACCGAATCGATAACGGATTCCCTGCTTGTCCGTAGCCGCAATATCCGGATACTTTTCCCAGAGCCAGGCGGGCTGAGAATAGCTGGGGGTCCCCAGTATTACCTTGATGCCGTGACGATTAAGGGTCTGAACCGCCCGATCCAGCCAGGCGAAATTGAATTGACCCTCCCGGGGTTCCATGGTGGCCCAGGCGCCTTCGCCTGTCTTGACGAGATTGATTCCGGCTCCTTCCATGAGCTGTGCGTCTTTTTCCCACTTGCGTTCGGGCCAGTGATCCGGGTAGTAGTATGTGCCATAGAGAAATTTGCCCCCATTCCAGTCAATCAGGTCAATCCTGCTCGCGCTCTTTTGCGCCCACGCGCAAATTGGCTGCGAGATGACAAGCGCTATTGAAAAGATAAGTGCCGCGACTAGTGCCGTTCCAACTATTTGCAGCAACTTACCCTGAGCCACGCGGTCGCGCCCAGGACCGTTCCAACAATTTCCGGCCAGCTGGCTTGGGCGGTGTGGCGCGCGGCCCGTTCCAACAGTTCCCAGTCGTCTGGTCTGTGGGGTGTGGCGGACGAGTTGGAACGGGCCGCGGGTTGGAACGGCCCCAGGCGCTGGCAGAAGGGGCTGATTGACAGCCAAAACAAGTTGGAACGGCACTAGCGAGCTTCGCGTTCTAAGCCAACCGTCTTGTATTCTCATTGCCATCCCTCCATATGGTCCGGGATTTCCATTTTGACTCCCGGCGAAGCTGAATATACTACTCTGGGCGCAGCCCGTGGCAATTGCTCGGAGCGAGGTTTCGCCACCGTAGGCTTGGGCATTGCCTGCACTCCGTCCTTTTCTGTGTTGGGTCGTTCCGCCCGAGTGTGGGCAAGTCCCACACGGCCATTTTCACCTGCATGTTAGGCGAAAGAAAAGCGAATATGCAACCGAAAGGTTCCTGTCGAAGGGTCTTCTGTGACCGGGCAGAGTTGGTGGGAAATATGCACAATAAGTGCGAAAATCGCTGGTCGAGCGCGCCCCGGATATTGCTAGAACCTGCCCCCGGCGTAGGGGCGCATGGCCATGCGCCCCTACCAACCACGGCCGCACCGCGCTCCTGAGCCAGTCGAAAGTCGACAGTAGGGGCACGCCATGGCGTGCCCATGCCGCAAAAATGTGTGCGACGAGTGCCGTTCCAACTTGATCCGTCTACGGCCGGGATCAAGACAAGGCTGAATCGTTGGTGGGCTCTCGAAATCGGTCTTAGCCAAGATAAGTTGGAACGGTACGAGCTGCACAGACTTTGGCGGTAAGAAACTAATGGTTTCGAGACGAGGGTTCTGGACAGCAGCTTAGTTTCCGGGAAGGAGGTTTTCTCAGGCTCAATCCTGCTTGAGTTGTGCGGAGGGCTGCTTTCGCCGTCTACAACCGCAGAATTTGCCTCTTGCTGCCCTGGCTCTCCAACACAGCCGAGAGGCCGAAATCGGAACCCCGGCTGGACCCTCTGCGCCAGAATCGGCGACTACTCTCCGAGTGCGCCGCGATCTACGCACAATCCCGAGAGGCGTCGCTAATCGGATGCCAAGGAAGCCACTTCTACGTGTAGCCGACTATACGACCGAGTGAGGGGCATCAGTAAACGCTCCGCGGTTACTGAGGTTATATCTATACGAATCGACGCGTACCCACTCAGACCCAGTTGCTCAGCGGGCGCATATTGGTAGGGGATTGCAGCTTCATCCCCAGCGGCCCGACCGCCGCGTCAACCTCTTCAATTTTGCGGCGAGAGAGGGGACCATCTCCGGTTCGACGCAGCCCTTCGTCGACCGCTGGCGAAGTAACACGGCATGAACCAAGGCCCATGGCGACGGGCAGTCTAGCGTATTCCCCTTTTCTTATTCGCTACTCCGATCAAACAAATGCTCTAAGACCACTTGGCCTTCACTGCCGCATCGTTCGCAAAATGTTGGCCAAACGTCTCGTCTATGAAACACTTCTTCAGTGTGGCTCGCAAAAGGGATTCGAGCTTGTCGTATAACGGTCGGTGCTTGTCCGGTGGCAAAACGGCGTGCAAGTCGAAGAGAAAGCCTTGGGCATGAGCTAATTTCGATCGCAGCGTGTAGGCATCATGTAGTTCGGCTTCGGATAGAGCAAATCCAAATTCTGTTGCGAGCTTCCCCACTCGGCGCACGAACTGCCTCCTAACATCATTCCTGTCCACGTTTACCAGTGCTTCTAAGCCTGACACGACAAGATTCCATCGCATATCCAGGTAATATGTCCGCATCGCTTGCTCGTGATTCCAGAATGCGCGGTGAACGCGCTTGAGTATCTCTTTATCTTTGGAGACCCATGACATCAACTGTCGCAATTCGAGACCATCACCGGGAGACAACCAATCTCGGGAGTTGTCACCAAGAAACACGTCCGGACAGACACCACTTAGTTGAACGGCTTGAATGGGCGGATCGTTAACGAGGTGAGGCAAGATGTTGGCGCAGTATCGCCCCCCTGTGCTCGTCGGCCGAACTAAACGCGATAGGGCGATCACCGTGAAGAGAGGAATTACCCCGTCATCACGAGGGGGCACTCCTATACCCCGAGTTTGAGGATTCCGGGGCAAGGCGGTCAGGGTTCCGGGACGATCCCGGGCGGCATTCCGAAATGAAGCCGGTCACGATTCCGGGATGAATCCGGTCACCGATTCC
>Ga0315279_10000869_pt1 | contig 54441 bp, 61 predicted proteins | sample YL17G06_20_MG_FD_203694 | JGI IMG/M metagenome (GOLD analysis project Ga0315279, IMG submission 203694) | Sediment microbial communities from Yellowstone Lake, YNP, Wyoming, USA - YL17G06_20 | ecosystem: Environmental > Aquatic > Freshwater > Lake > Sediment | place: USA: Wyoming | collected... | reverse complement strand
TTTGTCCTAACCCAAATTCATCTAAAGCCGCCTTTAATTTTTCAAAAACCTCTTTACTTATACAAAGCAATTTCCTTAACTTCCCCTCATAAGGGAGGGGGTAACGATCTATGGTATCATTCCCACCATTTTGAGTATAGTATATTGACAAAGCGTCTATTCTGTGATATATTATTTTTGAAAAGGAGGGTTATAAGATGAAAATAAAAATGAGTTTGGTTTTAGGAATTATGTTTTCTTTTATATTAATAAGCACGGGTATAGTTTTTAGTGAGGAGCAGGCGGTAGAGAATCCACCGGCTCAAGAGGTGCCTTCTGAGCCAGAGACGCAATGGATTTGGGGAGATGTAGTCTCTGTAGATGCGGTTGCCAAGAAGGTATTAGTTAAATACCTTGATTATGAGACGGATACTGAGAAAGAGATAAATATTGCTGTCGATGATAAGACAACCTATGAGAACGTTAAATCCGTAGATGAGATAAAGCCTCAGGACACACTGAGCATTGATTATATGATTAGTCCGGATGGTAATAATATAGCCAGAAATATCAGTGTGGAAAAACCCGAAGGCACAGAAACTTTGCCAGAGGAGACCCCTAAAGAAGAGCCAAAAGCAGTACCGGGTTTAGAATAATAATTGTATTAAATAGAGATACTTATTGATAACGCCCAAGAGACGGGCAGGGATGATTCCCTGCCTTTGCTATTTTAATGAGCAGACAATTTACGGAGCGTAACGACCTAAATTGTAGCCCGCAGGGCGTCTGCAAATTAACCCCCACACCAATTACATAAATAGCGTAGGCTAATACGTAATTGGTGTGGGGGTAAGTTCAGCCAACAAACTTATGTCCTCCTTCGCTAAAGCTTCGGAGGACTATCCCCCGAAGCCTTGGCGAAGGGGGATGTTCGCTATCGCTCCATAAGTTTGGGCTTCACTTAAGATGAAAGGAATTAAACTTATTATCTTTGATTTAGACGGGACAGTCGTTGACGCATATCCGGCAATAATTAGCAGCTTTAACTATACTATGCAAAAACTAAATTATCCTGCGAAAGATGGTTCGATTATCCGTCGGGCAGTGGGTTGGGGAGATGAGAATCTCTTAAGACCTTTTATAAAAGAAAAGGACGCCTGCGTTGCTTTATCAATATACCGTAAGCATCATAAGTTAGCACTTCTTAAGGAATCCCGTTTATTCCCTAAAGTAGATAAAGTATTGATTTATCTAAAAGACAAAGGCTATATACTTGCCGTAGCAAGCAACCGTCCTAGCCGATTTTCCTGGATTTTGATTCGCCACCTTAAACTCAGAAGATATTTTAACTATATTCTTTGTGCCGATAAGCTAAAACATATCAAGCCTCACCCGGAAATCATAAATAGGATTATGCAAAGATTTGCTTTAAAGCCAGAACAGACTCTCTATGTAGGCGATATGACTATTGATGCCCAGGCAGGCAGGCGCGCAAAGGTTGAGACTATCATTGTTACTACAGGCTCCAGTAGAAAATCAGAGATTAAAAGAGAGAGGCCCTGCCGCATTATTGATAGGATTTCAGAGTTATTAAAAATCCTGTGAAGAACCTGCTTTTATCTTGACAGAGGGTTCTGTTTCGTATATAATTTAACATCAGAAGGAGCGACGATGAAGAAAATTATTCTTATTACTTGTATATTATTTTTGAGTTCTATCTTTGCGGTATCTTACGCTCAGGGCGCCAAACCTAAGATTATCCTCCTTATTGCCGAGCAGAATATCGAAAGCCCACAGCGTGCATGGTGGGCAACGGAAATTGACTTATCTGCAACTGAGACAAGCATTGCTCAGAGACTCATCGAAAATGGTTATGAGATTATTGAGCCATCCGGCGTCACAAAGATTATAAAGCAGAACAACGCATTCCGTAATCTGGACTTATCCGAAGGCGAATCTATAAAGTTGGGTAGTTTATCTGAAGCCGACTATGTAGTATTAGGTAAGGCAATTGCCTCATCAGGCAGTAAAGTTCCGCAATCGAGCATGCTCTCCTGTTTCGCTAACGTAACCATTAAACTCATCCGCATTAAAGATGGTAAGGTAATTGCTTATCTTGATGCCTCAGGAAATTCTGTACATATGGATGTTATTACAGGAGGTAAAGAAGCATTGACTAATGCCGCTTTTGATTTAGCAACTAAGATAACAGAAGCACTGAATAAAGAGGGAGGTAAATAGAGTGAAGAGATTATTATTAATTATAGGGTGCGGATTGACGATTATGAGTTTAGTGGGTTGTGCTTCATTACAACAGATGATGCAGCCTACTGCTCAAGTAGATAATACTGCTGGCGCAGCTCCGTTTCCACCTTATTCCGGGCCCAAGGCACGCATTGCTGTAGCAGATTTCGATGTTAAGGCTGCAAAAGCCACAGGCGAGATTGGTTCGGGTTTACGTGAAATGTTGGCCACCGCCCTTATAAACAGCAGCCGTTTCTCAGTTGTTGAGCGTCAGGCATTAGCCGCAGTAATGCAGGAGCAGGAATTATCCGCATCAGGTGCTGCCCAAACAGGTAGTGGCGGGCCACAAAGAGGAAAGATTAAGACTGCAGATTTAATTATTACTGCCGCGGTTACTGAATTCGAGCCTCAGGCCTCAGGTGGAAGAGCAGGCGTGGGCGGCGGCGGCGGCGTGGGTAGCGGCATCTTAGGCGGATTATTAGGTGCAGCCTTAAATAAGGCGCATATGGCTTTAGATATACGTATTGTGGATACCTCAACCTCTGAAGTTTTAGCCGCTACGCGGGTTCAGGGCCAGGCATCGGATATTGCCGGTGGCATTATAGGTGGATTCTTTGGCAGTTGGGGTTTAGGTGCAGGATTATCCGCTTATGCCAACACGCCTATGGAAAAGGCGATACGTGTCTGTATTATTGAAGCAGTGCGCTATATATCTCAAACTATACCCGCGAATTATTATAAATATTAAGTGAAGCCCAAACTTATGGAGCGTAAGCGAACATAAGTTTGTTGGCTGAACTTATCCTCGACATTTTTCTATAATTAAGTTTCTACAAAAATGTCGAGGATTAAATTCGCAGACGACCTACGGTCTACAACTTACGTCGTTTACACTCCGTAAGTTGTCTGCTCATTGAAATGGGAAAACGCAAACGTAGAGGCAAACTCAACTGGCGTTCAAAGCGGGCGAATAAAGGCAGAAAGCCCTGTTTAGGTTAAGTAGTAAGTAGAGAGTAACAAGTAGCGAGAAGAAAGATTTTCTCGCTACTCTTTACTCGCTACTATCTACTTTTTGAGGAGGGTTGAGTATGCAGGAAAAAGAGATCGGTAAGATTACCCATTATTACGGCCACCTCAGTGTAGGAATAATCCAGCTCACAGATACCTTAAAAATAGGCGAGAGTATCCACATTAAAGGCCATTCCTCAGATTTTACGCAATCCATCGATTCTATGCAGATTGAGCACGCCGATGTCTCTGAAGCAAAGTTAGGAGACATGATCGGTATAAAGGTTACTGGAAAGGTCCATCCCGGCGATAAGGTTTTTAAAGTAGTCGCTTAAGCCTAAAAGAAGACAGGCCCGCTTAAATTATTTTTCTATTTCTCTCTCGCCGTTATTCCATTTTTTTAAAATCATAAAAAATATTTGACATAATCTTTTTTTGTGCTACTATTTTTATAAAAGTAACACGAAAGGAGTGGGCTATATCCAAGGCGATTCGTTTTGGTGTCGCTATGGATAGTGCGCTTTTAGATAAATTTGACCGCCTTATTATTAAGAAAGGTTACTCCAATCGTTCAGAGGCAATCCGTGATTTGGTGCGTAATAATCTTGTAGAAGAAGAGTGGAAAACGACCAGTAAAGAAACAGTAGGTACAGTAACCATAGTTTACAGTCATTCTGTGCGGGAAATAACCGATACTTTAACTGAGTTACAACATCATTTCCACGCAGAAATAATCTCGTGTATGCATGTGCACCTGGATGCGCATAACTGTCTTGAGGTTTTAGCAGTTAAAGGCAGGGCGGGCAATATAAAAAAAATTGCCGATAAATTCATTGTGACCAGAGGCGTAAAACACGGAAAATTAGTAATGACTACGACGGGAAAGGAGTTGTAAAATGCACAATTCTCTCTGGATCTTGTTAGTATCAACGTTATCCGTTGCTTTTCTCCATGCCCTAGCTCCCGACCACTGGATGCCCTTTGCCGCTATTGGAAAGGCGCAGAGATGGTCTAAGGCAAGGTTGCTTTTGATAACCTTTATATCGGGCATAGGACACGTAGGCATTTCTATCGTTTTTAGCATTACCGGTATTTTATTGGGCTTTAGTTTGTCTAAATTAAAAGGTATAGAAGGCCAGCGAGGGGAAGTTGTTTTATGGCTTTTGATTGGCTTTGGGATTGCCTATATGATTTGGGGGATAAAGAAGGCGAGAGAGCAAAAACGCAAGGTTATAGATGAAGAAAAACTTAAAGCAGAAACTGTTGCCGTATGGACAATGTTTGCGGTCATTGTGTTAGGCCCTTGCGAGCCGCTTGTTCCTTTGGCGTTCTTAGGTTACAATTATGGTTGGGATAGGAGTTATAACCGTAAGTATTATTTTTTCTATAGTTACAATAATCATGATGCTTGTGCAGAGTCTCCTGGCGTTTATGGGTATACAGTTAATAAAAAGCGATATAGCGGAAAGATACTCCCATGCCTTTGCCGGTTTAGTTATTGCCTTAACCGGTGTATTTGTCATGTTGGCAGGAATTTAACCCCCCTCTAAAACTATTGTCCTCCCCTTTTATTTATGATAATATATTAGTGCTTTTTAAAACAAATGAGGTTTATATGACTAATTTTGTCTGGGCAGTGGGTGCGAGTATCACGGTAAGCTTAATCTCTTTAATTGGGATTTTTAGTTTGTTGTTTAGAGAAAAGTGGTTTAATCGGATACTCATCCTTCTGATAGGTTTTTCCGCAGGCGGATTAATCGGAGGTGCATTTTTACATCTTTTGCCAGAGGCATTAGAACAAGCAGAAAGCCAGATTATTTTTCTCTATCTCATTTTAGGTTTTATAGCCTTCTTTGTTTTGGAAAGATATCTGCATTGGCGCCACTGCCACGACGGTGTCTGTACGGTTCACGCCTTTACTTATCTTAACCTCATTGGCGATGGCATCCACAATTTTACTGATGGTTTGGTTATTGGTGCCAGTTTTATAGTAAGTATTCATTTCGGGATAATTACTGCTTTGGTGATTATCCTGCATGAGATTCCTCAAGAGATAGGAGATTTTGGAGTTCTGGTCTACGGAGGCTTCAGTAAATTTAAGGCACTTTATTATAATTTTGTTATCGCGCTTACCTGCGTCTTGGGAACAATAGGGGGGTATTTTATTTCGGCGCATATTAAAAACTTTTCTTCTTTTCTCTTGCCTTTTACCGCGGGTGGGTTTATTTATATTGCTGCCTGTGACCTGATTCCGGAATTGCATAAACAGGAAGATTTGAAAAAAGGTACATCATCGCTGTTTGCCTTCTTGTGCGGTATTCTCTTCATTCTATTAGCAAGAATAACGCATAGCCATTAAATGCCTTCAAATGAAAGCAATTGCTTTAATCTCAGGTGGACTGGATAGCGCTTTAGCGGCAAAGTTGGTTAAGGAACAAGGTATTGAGGTTATGGGTTTAAGATTTAAGATACCTTTTTGTCCCAATGGAAGCAAAAATTTCCCTGATTTAAGGATAGAAATCAGAGAAGTTAACATTAATGATGATTTCTTGGAGATGATGCAAAATCCCAGATACGGTTACGGCTCCAATATGAATCCTTGTATAGATTGTAAGATCCTTATGTTGCGCAAGAGCAAAGAATTTATGGGGCAATGTGCTGCTCAATTTATCATCACCGGTGAAGTTTTGGGTCAGCGACCGATGTCTCAACATAAACAGGCCTTAGAGACTATTGCCAAGAGAGCAGGTCTTGAGGGTTTGGTCTTAAGACCGCTCTCAGCAAAGCTCCTTCCAGAAACTATCCCCGAAAAAGAAGGCTGGATTAAGCGAGAGAAGTTATTAAGTTTTAGTGGCAGGGGCCGTAAGCAACAAATAGAATTAGCCAAAACCTTTGGCATCAGAGAATATGCCCAGCCTGCAGGTGGTTGCTTATTGACTGACCCGGAGTTTTCTAAAAGATTAAGAGACCTGATAGCTCATGAAGGTTTAAGCCACAATAATATAGAATTATTAAAGATAGGCAGGCATTTCAGGATTTTCGAAAAGACAAAATTAGTTGTGGGCCGCAACGAGAAAGAAAATGAGCGATTAACTAATTTAGCCCGAGAGTTTGACTATTTATTTATGCCTTCTGATATAGCCGGTCCTATTGCTTTAGGCAGAGGCATATTCAACGATGAATTGATTAAGCTTTCTTGCAGTATCACCTGCCGTTATTGTGACCTTAATGGTAAAATAAACGCAAAGATAATTTATATGAAAATCCCTGAAAGAGAACAAGAGATATTGAATGTATTTTCTGTTAAAGAAAGTCAACTTTCAATTCTGAGGATATGAAAGAAGCCTTACTTTATGAAAAGTTAGAGAATAAATTTGTGCACTGTTATCTCTGCGGTCATCAGTGCCGGATTGCAGATAAAAAATTTGGATTTTGTGGTGTAAGACAGAATCTTAATGGGACATTATATACCCATGCTTACGGTAAGGTAATTGCAGCCCACATTGACCCTATTGAGAAGAAACCGTTGTATCACTTTTTCCCTGGTTCATTTAGCTTTTCTATCGCTACCATCGGCTGTAATTTTCGCTGCGGATTCTGCCAGAACTGGGAGATTTCTCAGCAATCGTTTAGAGAGGGACTGTCCCCGGAGGGGACTGTCCCTAATTTAGGCGGAGAAGATTTTACACCAGAAGAAATCGTAGAAGTAGCTCTAAAAAATAAATGCAAAAGTATTTCTTACACTTATACAGAGCCAACCATATTCTTTGAGTATGCCTTAGAGACCGCAAAATTAGCCAGAGCCAAAGGCCTTTATAATAATTTTGTCACCAATGGTTATATGAGTGGAGAGGCCTTGGAGATGATTCAACCGTATTTAGATGCGGCAAATGTGGACCTGAAATTCTTCAAGGATAGTTCTTACCACAATATTTGTAAAGGTAGCCTTGAGCCGGTATTAAATTCGATTAAAGTAATGCGCAAGTTAAATATCTGGGTAGAAATAACCACTTTGGTTGTGCCCGGAGAAAATGATTCAGAAGAAGAATTGCGCGATATTGCAGAATTTATGGTGAGTGTAGATAAAAATATTCCCTGGCATGTTTCACGCTTTCAGCCGGATTATAATTTTACCGATCATCGTCCTACACCCGAAGGTACACTTAAGAAAGCGCAAGATTTAGGTAAAAAGTGCGGGCTTAATTATGTTTATATGGGAAATGTTTACGGTTGGGGCAATGATACCCATTGTCATAATTGTAAGAAATTATTAATTAAAAGAGAGGTATTCAGCGTTTTAGAATATAATATAAAACAAGGTAAGTGCGCTTATTGTAATACAGTTGTGCCGGGTCTATTTAGTTGAGAGGTTATAAAAATGGAAAATCTTTTACAAAATATGCATCCTATAATACAAGCCTTTATTGCCGGAATTTTTACTTGGGCGATGACTGCTTTGGGAGCTGCGGCGGTATTTTTGACTAAAGAGATAAGCCGTAAGTTCCTTGATGTCATGCTGGGATTTGCTGCCGGAGTGATGTCTGCGGCAATTTATTGGTCTATGCTCGCTCCCGCCAAAGACATAGCTCAGTCGCGACAGATGTTGCCGTGGCTGGTCCTAACCATAGGGTTTTTATCAGGAGGGATTTTTTTAAGAATAATCGACCGGATATTGCCGCACTTGGAATTTGGCTTTCCCATAGGAAAAGCTGAAGGGATAAAAACCCCCTGGCGGCGCGCTACCTTATTAATGTTAGCAATGACGCTGCATAATATACCGGAAGGGCTTGCGATAGGGATTGCCTTTGGAGCGGTTGCCGTAGGATATCCTTCCGTTACCCTACGGGCGGCAGTAGCATTAGCCATAGGTATCGGCATCCAGGATATTCCTGAAGGCACGGCAGTGTCTTTGCCTTTACGGCACGGAGGGATGTCACCTCTAAAAAGTTTTTGGTATGGGCAGTTATCCGGTATAGTAGAACCTTTGGCAGCGGTGGTCGGTGCGGTATTAGTAATTTCAGTACAAGCGCTCTTACCGTATACTTTAGCTTTTGCTGCCGGGGCAATGTTTTTTATCATAGTGGAAGAAATAATTCCTGAGTCGCAGCGCGGAGGACATTCGGATTTAGCTACGATGGGAACAATCGTCGGTTTTGTAGTGATGATGATTCTGGATGTAGCATTTGGTTAGAGGGATGGAGATGAAACTAAAAAAAGCACTGTTAATCGTGGATGTGCAGAATGATTTTTGTCCGGGTGGGGCTCTGGGAATAAAGGACGGAGACAAAATTATTCCGGCTATAAATAAATATATAAAAATTTTTGTTGCTAAGAAGTTACCCATTTTTGCCACGCGAGACTGGCATCCCAAAAAGACCGCACATTTTAAAAAATTCGGCGGGGTCTGGCCAGTCCACTGCGTTCAGGGCACCAAAGGAGCCCAGTTTCATCCCAGGCTAAAGCTACCGAAAGATGCGATTTTAGTATATAAAGGTATGGACCCTAAAAAAGACAGTTATTCTGCTTTTCAGGCAGAGGATGCAAATGGAATGAGCCTGCCTAATCTCTTAAAGATATTAGGTATAAAAGAATTATACATTGCGGGTTTAGCCACGGATTACTGTGTTAAATTCACCATGTATGATGCCATAAGCAAGGGGTTTAAAGTAAAAATATTATTGGATGCCGTAAAGGGTGTGAATTTAAAACTGCATGATTCAGAAGAGGCGATTAAAGAGATGGTAAAAATGGGTGCAAAAAAGATAACCTTGAAAGATATGGAGGATTGAATATGCCATTAGATGAAATAAAAATCTCGGCCGCAATAATTGAATCTTATAAAAATAAACTCATTAAATCTTTAGATGTAGACGTAGCAATTGCGGGCGCCGGCCCTGCGGGTATGGTTTGTGGCTACTATTTAGCCAAGGCAGGTAAGTCCGTAGCTATCTTTGAAAGAAAATTATCCGTAGGCGGCGGGATGTGGGGCGGCGGGATAATGTTTAATGAGATAGTGGTTCAGGAAAAGGCAAAAAAGATTCTCGATGAGTTCGGGATTAAGACCAGGATTTATGAAAAAGGTTATTATTTAGCGGATTCTATAGAAGCAGTTTCAACCATATGCTCAAAGACCGTTAAAGCAGGCGCTAAGATATTTAACTGCTTAAGTGCCGAAGACGTGATGGCGAGAAATAAACGCGTATGTGGTCTGGTCTTAAACTGGACAGCAGTAGAAATAGCAAATCTGCATGTTGACCCTATTACGATGAAAGCAAAGGCGGTGGTTGATGCTACAGGCCATGCGGCAGAAGTGGTGCGTATAGTGGAAAAAAAATCCGGGATAAAACTGAAGACAAAGACAGGAAAAATTATGGGAGAGCAATCCATGTGGGCTGAGGTGGCGGAGAATACGATTGTGAAGAATTCTAAAGAGGTCTGCTCTGGGCTTTATGTTTGTGGTATGGCTGCCAATGCTGTCTTTGGCGGCCCGCGCATGGGCCCCATATTCGGGGGAATGTTATTGTCCGGTAAAAAATTGGCTGAGGATTTATTGAGAGGTCTCTGAAAAAATTCCTAAGACAACGTCAGAGAACTCTGATTACACAGATTTTAGAAAGATTACACAGATTTTCTTGTTGAAGATTTAATCTGTGGAATCTGCCTTTTAATCAGCGTAATCATAAAAATAGACTTAGAGCTCTTGCTGAAATGAAATTATTCGTAGTAGCAGTATTTTTGCTTACCTATATATTACTGATGCTCAAGAGGGGGCATCCTTTTGTTGTCTTAGGCAGCGCCATAGGGTTACTTCTGGCAAGCGGTGCGGTCAATCTGACCCAGGCACTTTCCAGCATAAATTATAATGTCCTGGGTGTATTTTTGGGGACAATGATTTTATCCAGCCTTTTTATATTTTCCGATGTTCCGGCATATCTTGCCACCAAACTCGTGGACAGAGCAAAAACTGTGGGTATGGCGCTGTTGTCTGTATGTATCCTGGCGGGTTTTATCTCCAGTTTTGTGGAGAATGTGGCTACGGTTTTGATTGTAGCGCCGATTGCCTTTGAGGTGGCCAGGAAACTAAAAGCAAACCCCATTCCCTTTTTAATCGGAATAGCCGTATCTTCTAATCTCCAGGGATGCGCGACGATGATAGGTGATAGCCCCAGCATAATCTTGGCACTCTCAAGCGGGATGAATTTTATGGATTTCTTCTGGATGAAGGGCAGGCCTGGCATAACCTTTGCCGTAGAGTTGGGAGCAGCGGCTTCATTTTATGTCCTCTATTTATTATTTAAAAAATACAAAGAAGCGGTTATTCAGATAGAAGAGGTTAAAGTTAAGACCTGGATTCCAACATGGCTTTTGGCTTTTATGATGTCGACACTCGCATTATCAAGTTTTGTTAAAAATAAGCATCCCTATACTATAGCATTTATCTGCCTCAGCTATGGTATAGTAGGATTAATCTGGCATGAGTTAAAACACAGAGAGTCTCTTTCAATTGTAAAGGATTTGGATTGGCATACGTTCTTTTTCTTAATCGGAATATTTATCTTGGTAGGGAGTCTGACTTATACCGGCGTAATCGATGATATAGCAAATTTTATAATTGGCTTTGCCAAAGGCAATAAATTCCTGGCATACACGATTATAGTGTGGCTTTCGGTGCTGCTATCGGCATTTGTAGATAATATACCTTATATTGTAGCTATGATACCGGTGGCAAAATTGGTAGCAGTTTCCTTAGGCGTAAGTCCGGAGTTATTTTTATTCGGCCTTCTTATTGGAACATCGCTTGGGGGGAATATAACACCCATTGGTGCCTCGGCCAATATGGTGGCTGTGGGTTTATTGCGTAAAAAGAATTATCACGTTAAGTTTAGTAACTTCATTAAAATCGGTCTTCCCTTCACTATTGCCGCAGTAAGCGTAGCTTATTTATTTATCTGGTTTGTCTGGAGTAGATAATGGCCAAAGACCCCATTTGTGGGATGGAAGTAGATGAAAAGAGTGCTATCCAGGCGACTAAAGAAGGCAAGGAGTATTTCTTCTGTAGCACTCACTGCAGGGATAAATTTATAAAACAGGAGGGTATAAAAGATACTGCTGTTTGTTATCCTCAAGCTAAAAAGATATTTTTTAAAAATAAGTTGTTTATTATCAGTAGCCTTTCTCTTTTACTTATTTTAATTTCTTTATTCATTCCTTTTCTTGTTCCGTTTCGCAAGGCATTCTTCGCGTACCTGAAGGTTATCTGGTGGGCAGTATTATTAGGTCTATTTTTAGGCGGAATCATTGACCACTATATCCCCCAGGAATACATCTCCAAAATCCTTGCCAGAAAATCCCCTTTTACGATATTTAATGCGGTATTTTTGGGCTTCCTGATGAGCGCCTGCAGCCACGGCATATTAGCGCTATCTATACAGCTGCATAAAAAAGGCGCGTCAAACCCGGCTGTGGTAAGTTTTCTGCTTGCCAGTCCCTGGGCTAATTTTACGATTACGGTAATGTTAATTGGCTTATTTGGCTTAAAGGGTCTGTTTATTATTCTCGCTGCTATAATAGTCGCCATTAACACAGGTTTTATCTTTATGTTCTTAGAGAAGAAAGGGCTGATTGAGAAGAATAAAAATATTGTAGAGGTTAAAGAAGAATTTTCTATCTTAAGAGATTTTAGAATGCGTGCCAAAAATTATAAATTGAGGCTAAAAACTATAATTGCTGATTCCAGAGGCATTATAAAAGGTGCTCTAGCGCTTTCTGATATGGTCCTTTGGTGGATAATCTTAGGCATGCTTATTGCAAGTTTAGCCGGAGCTTATATACCGGTGCATTTCTTTCATAGATTTATGGGTCCAACTTTCTTGGGTTTAATGGTGACTTTGGGTTTAGCTACGATAATAGAAGTTTGTTCAGAAGGTTCATCTCCGCTTTCTTTTGAGATATATCGCCAAACCGGAGCGCTGGGCAACAGCTTTGTCTTTTTAATGGCAGGCGTAGCCACAGATTATACCGAGATAGGACTTCTCTGGACTAATGTGGGCAGGCGCGTAGCTTTGTGGCTCCCCGTGATTACCGTGCCGCAGATTGTTATTATTGGTTATATAGCCAATATTATTTTTAGATAGAGGAAGGATATATAAAACTGATGGAGAGAGAGGACCGTTTCCTTTTATCTCTTTGATATTTAACCATCGGCAACTCCTTTCTTCTGCTATTATAGCAGATTAAGGCGTTGCGCTAGAGCCTTGAACCTACGCAGTTCTTACACAACTTACATTATACCAAGAGGTTAAAAAGAAACGGTCCTGAGGTCTCTGTTTTTTTCTCCTTGATAGTATAGAAATTATATTAGATTCTTCGGCACATTGCCGAAGAATCAAGGAAAAGTTTCATTGATGAAGCTTTTCCTTGACAAAAAAAAGAAAAATAGTAATCTAATATAAAGCCAAATGGCAGCAGAACCCCTTCAGTTTGTTATCCGAGATGCACGAAATAGCCCTCTTAAAAAATTTATTTAGGTATCTTGATAGAGAAGAGAATTTATCTTCTCGCAGAATAAAAAGAATAGAGGTATCGCTTTCTGAACTCGGCGGGATTAATGAAGAGCATTTCAGAGACAGCTACAAGAACTTGGCCGCAGGCACAAAATGGGAGGCTCTCCAGATACAGATAGAAAAAATACCTTACGGCCCGGAATTAGAGATTACCAGGTTAGATTTTGAATAACCTGATTTTTTGCCTTGATATTATAGGAAATTATATTAGATCCCGCCGCAATGTGCGGCGGGATCAAGGAAAAGTTTCATTAATGAAACTTTTCCTTGAATTGCGCTGCAATTATTTGGAAGCTAAAATATGAAATATGCGGTGATACAAAAAGAAAATCTTAATAAATGGCTCCTGCATTTACAAAAAAAAGCCAAACTCTATGCGCCCAAGAAAAAAGAGAATCTTTTTATCTTCAGGCCAGTTAAAGACGTAAACGAGGTTGCCTTAAAGTATATTCCTACTATCCTTCCTCCCAAGAAGTATTATTTTCCCCAGAAAGAAAGATTAATAAGATTTAACGTTAGTCCCTTCAAGACATCCCGGGCAATAAAGGAGTTTGAGGAATTTATCCTTTTTGCTGTGCATACCTGTGATATTGCCGGTATCCAGTGTATGGATATAGTCTTTAGGGAGAGCCCCGAGGACCCCAATTACTTAAACAGAAAAGATAAGATGGCCGTTATCGGTATAGAGTGCCTGGATTACTGCGACCAATATGCCAGTTGCGCCTCTATGGGAAATCATGAGCCTCGCGGCGGTTACGATTTGATGATGGTGGATCTCGGCGAAAAGTTCATTTTACATATCAATTCGGAGAAAGGAGAAAGGCTCATCCACGGTTTAGTATATATTAAGGAAGCGGACGAAAGAGATATGGTTAATCTTGAGCGCGTGAGGGAAGCCAAGAAAAAAGTATTTAAAGAAGAATTCCATGCTTCTTTAACTAAGGTTTACGAGGCTTTCGATAAACACTTTACTTCCAAGATTTGGCAGGATGTTGGGAAACGCTGCGTAGCCTGCGGAAATTGTACGGCCGTATGTCCGACCTGTTACTGTTTTGATGTTACGGATGAAATGGAATTATCTCTTAATGAAGGAATAAGATACCGCATCTGGAATTCTTGTCAGATGGAGGATTTTGCTAAGGTAGCAGGTGGCGAGGATTTTCGTAAAGGCCGCGACTCAAGGCAAAGGCACAGATATTATAGAAAATTTAAATATCCGGTGGATAAATTCAACCGCTATTTCTGTACGGGTTGCGGCAGATGCACGCGCACTTGTATGGCCCAGATCAGTCTTGCGGAAACAGTAAATTCTCTGCTTGCGGGAGAAGGAGAATTAAAATGATTGACCGAGAAATACTCTTAGAAAAAATGAAGACCTCTCCCTATAAGCCGATGAGGGGTAAGATAATCGAGACAAGGATGCTTACGGAAAAAGAGAAATTTTTCCGTATTGAACTGGAGGGTAGAATTAATCTCAGCCACCAACCAGGCCAGTTCGTGATGGTTTCAATATTCGGTTTTACCGAGGCGCCTATATCTGTTTGTTCTTCGCCTACGGATAAAGGTTTTTTTGATCTTACGGTAAGAAATGTAGGGGTCACGACGGATAGATTGCATAAGTTGAAGAGAGGCGATATTGTGGGCATACGCGGACCTTTTGGCAGGGGTTTCCCTATAGATAATATGTTTGGGTACGATATACTCATAGTTGCGGGTGGCTTAGGGATAGTGCCGCTTCGTTCATTAATTAGATACATCTCGCATCATAAAAACGATTTTGGTCATGTGCAGATACTTATCGGCTGTAGAACTCCTCATGAATTTTTATTCAAAGAAGAGACAACAGAATGGATGAAGAGGTCTGAGATTAAAATGAGCTGTACTGTGGATAAAGCTGATGCTGAGTGGCATGGTAATGTCGGTCTGATTACCACATTAATCCCGGGCGTAGATATTAACCCAACAAGGACTTATGCGGTTGTGGTGGGGCCTCCTATAATGTATAGATTTGTCATTGCCGAGCTTCTTAAGAAGAATATTCCCGAACATCAGATTATTGTTTCTTTAGAGAGAAGGATGCGCTGCGGCCTGGGGAAATGCGGCCATTGTCAAATTGAAGGCGTCTACGTCTGCCAGTCCGGGCCGGTATTTACCTATGCGGACCTGAAGAATTTTAAAGGAGAATGCCATGAAAAAGCCAGTTAAGCCGAAATTGGCATTTTTTGATTTTACGGATTGCGAAGGTTGCCAGCTGCAATTCGCCAATATGGGCAGTACGCTCTTTGAATTAACCGAACTGGTGGACATAGTCAATTTTCGCGAGATTATGTCTAAAGGCAGCCAGGATTACGAAGTGGCCATTGTCGAGGGTAGCATTTCCACGGATAACGACGTCACGCGCATAAAGAAAATCAGAGAGAAGGCAAAGATTTTAGTGGCCTTCGGCGCTTGTGCTGCCATTGGAGGAGTAAACGGTATTAAGAACCGCGCGCCCTTAGATGTAGCCAAGCAGAGAGTTTACGCAGATAAAAAAGACACGGTAAGTACAATTAAGGTTATGCCGCTAAAAGAAGTAGTAAAGGTAGATTATTTTATTTATGGCTGCCCGCCTTATATACCTGAGATAATCACGGTTTTAAAATGCATCCTTATGGGCAAACCCTATGTAGCACCTAATGATGCAGTTTGTGTTGAATGCAAGATGAATGAGAATGTCTGCCGCTACGAAAAAGACCAGGAGTGTATGGGCCCGGTGACGAGAGCCGGATGCAATTCCTGGTGTATTAATAACGGAAACCGCTGTTATGGCTGCCGCGGCCTGGTAGATAACCCGGCGGTAGATAGCGCCAAGGATATTCTGTTAAAATACGGCCTGAAGGCAGAACAGATATTACAGCATTTTACTTTATACAACGATTCGTCAGAGGAAAAATATGGCAAAGAGTTCAAGTAAAAAAATAGAATCCCGTAATGTCAAAGTGGATGTCCATTATTTAACCCGGGTCGAAGGCCACGGCAATATCGTCGTGGACGTAAAAGAAGGGAAGCTTACCAAATGCGAATTTCAAGTTATCGAATCTCCGCGCTTCTTTGAGTCAATGCTGGTAGGCAGGTCTATCTGGGAGGCACAGCACTTGACCAGCCGTATCTGCGGCATCTGTGCCTGCGGCCACAGTTTAGCCAGCATCAAAGCCGGTGAAGATGCCTTAGGGATAAAGCCAACAGATGAGACAATTATGTTGCGCAAGCTTCTCCTCTATAGCGAACAGATGGACAGCCACATACTGCATATTTATATCCTGGTTGCGCCTGACCTTCTGGGCGTAAAAAGTATTCTGCCCTTAATTAAAACCCACCGCTCAATGATTGAGATGGCCTTGAGGATGAAGAGGATGAGTGATTTTGCGGGCGAAGTGCTTGCCGGCCGCCATATTCATCCCATAAGTTACGTCATCGGCGGATTGACGCAATTACCTGCAAGGGAAGGGCTGGAGAAATTATATAAACTGATGCTGGAAGCACGCAAAGACGGCGAGGAGACAGTAAAAATCGTCAAAAAGCTTAAATTTCCGCAGTTTCAGCGGCCGACGCAGTATATGTCGCTTACCAGTGAAGATGAATATGCGATGTATGACGGAGATCTGGTAGTCAACGGTAAGCAAAGAACAAAGACCAGGGATTATAAGAAACTTTTTACGGAGACAGTAGTAGATTATTCGCGGGCAAAAATAGCGATTATAAATGGCAAACCCTACGCCGTAGGTGCGCTTTCCAGATTCAACAATAATTACGATAAACTCAACAAAAGGGCCAAACAGGTTGCCCAAGAGTTGGGCTTAGAGGCGCCTTGTTACAATCCTTATTTAAATACGGTGGCGCAACTAGTAGAGTGGGTACATTGTTTAGAGGAATCTATAATAATAATGCAGGAGATTTTAAAAGAGGGTTTGAACGAAGAGAAAATCGTCGTAAGTTCCTGGCCGAAAAGAAATGAAATCGACAAAATCAAATATAAACCCAATGCCGGTGTCGGCTGTGTAGAGGTACCCCGCGGTTCTTTATTTCATGAATACTCTATAGATGAGGCGGGGTATATCACTCAGGCAAATTGCGTGATACCCACCAACCAGAATATGGGTAATTTAGAGGAGGATATGCGTAAAATTGTGCCGGGATTGTTAGGCAAAAAAACGCAGGAAGAGATTACCTTAGGATTAGAGATGCTCGCCCGCTCTTATGACCCTTGTATTTCCTGCGCCACCCACGTATTGGATGTAAAGTTTGTCAAGCAAAACTTGCATTAATGCAAGTTTTGCTTGATCCTGCGGCAATGTGCCGCAGGATCTTAACTGATATAATTTGCTATGGTATAGGAAAGTAAAAAACACTTTCCTATACCACTGCGAAAATCGCTTAAAGTTATCGCCGAAGGCGATTTTCTTGTCAAATAAAGTTTTCATTAATGAAAACTTTATTTGATTCCGCAACAATGTGCTGCGGAATCTCAGGATATAATTTCCTTTGCTACCTAAAAAAATAGCGGTTATTGGAATCGGTAATACCTTAAGGAGAGATGATGGAATAGGGATAGAAGTTCTGGAATCTCTCCTTAAAATTTATAAAAGAAAAGGAATAGACTACCTGAGTCTTAAAAGCGCAAGCTTTGATTTGATACACCGGATACCAAGTTATGATATTGTTCTGCTCATCGATGGCATAGAAGCAAGTTTAGCTCCCGGAGAACTCAAGATATTTGAGCTAAAAAACATAAAATACAATCTACCCAATTCGCTAACTTCTACCCATGAGCTTAGCCTGAAGAGTATATTTGAGCTTGTCAAGAAACTTGGGCTTAAGACAAAGATTTATGTGGCAGGTATACAGATAGAAGACGCCTCCTACGCAGAAGGCCTAAGCAATACTTTAAAGCGCAAAAAAGCGGATATCGTAAAGAAGATTAGCAACTTTATCCGCCTTCGGTCGTAAACTCCCTACGGCGGGTAGTTTCAGGTACCACGCCTGTAAAGGCGTAGGGCTCCATTGATAAGACTCTAATTAAAACTTAGTGGCTAGCTTCCTACCTTAATTAAATCCGATGTTTTCTGCATTAAAGGTAAAGAATTTCAGACTCTATTGGTTAGGTATGCTTATTTCGCTTATCGGTACTTGGGTTCAAGTTGTCGCCCAGAGTTGGCTTATGTTTCAATTGACCAATTCCGTATTTTTGTTGGGGTTAGTCGGCTTTTTAAGTTCCATTCCCATATTTCTTCTTTCTTTATTCGCAGGCGTACTCGCAGATAGAATGAATAAAAAGAACATTCTCCTGTTTACGCAAAACATCTTTATGCTTTTAGCTTTTCTTCTTGCCCTATTAACGCAGATGAAATTAATCACACCTTCGCAGATAATGTTGATTGCCTTATTGAATGGCATAGTCATGGCCTTCGATGCACCAGCTCGTCAAGCAGTCATAGCGGACTTAGTGGGGAAAGAGCATCTGCTAAATGCCATTGCCTTAAATTCCGCTGCTTTTAATTCCGCTCGTATCATCGGGCCTGCTTTGGCAGGCATATTTATAGCAAGCATCGGGATGAGCGGTTGTTTTTATATAAACGGGATAAGTTTTCTTGCCGTAATTATAGCCCTCTTATTAATAAATATCAATAATGGGCCAAGGAGGAATATCGGAACTGTTTTGATAAAAGATTTAAGTGACGGTTTAAGATTTATTAAAGATAACCGCATTATACTTATATTAATTACTATGGTAGGCATAACCAGCCTATTCGGCATTTCTTATGTCATACTTATGCCTGTCTTTGCAAATGATGTGTTGAATGTGGGGGCAAAAGGCTTAGGATTGCTTATGTCCTCTGCTGGTTTTGGCGCTTTGATTGCGGCATTGATATTGGCGCGTTTAGGCGACTTTAAATACAAGGGCAAACTGCTAATTTCGTCCTCCATAATATTTTCTATTTCATTAGTGCTATTTTCTCTATCTAAAACATATTTACTCTCGCTTATTACTTTAATGTTAATAGGCGGGGCTTCGGTTACAGCCACGGGCCTTATAAATACTTTATTGCAGACAAAGGTTGCCGACGAATTCAGGGGCAGGGCGATGAGTGCATTTATGTTGACTTTCGCGGGATTTATGCCTTTTGGGAATTTGCTTGCGGGGACTCTTGCGCATATCTGGGGCGTTTCGCTAACGGTTTTGCTCGGTGGTATTACCTGCACTGTTTTTTTTATAACTATAAATATATTGTATCCGCAGATAAGAAATATATAAATTATTTGACAAAGCAATCCAAAAGTCGTATTATAGGTATTCGCTTTTCTCTAATGAAGAAGGAGTGCAGTAAATGAAGGAAATACGCATTCATGCCCGCGCAGGGCAAGGTGCAATTACTACTGCAGCGCTATTAGGCTACGCCTATTTTTTAAAAGGGATGTATCCTTGTGCCTTTCCGCATTTCGGTGCAGCCAGGATGGGAGCACCGATGAATGCTTTTGTGCGTGTAGATACAAAACCAGTGCGCCTGCGCAGTCAAATTTATGAACCGGATTATGTACTGGTGGTGGATGCAACCCTTATACGCGGTTTCAATTGTTTCTCCGGCCTTAAAGAGGATGGAGTCGCTATTATTAATGAGAAAGAAGGCGCGAACATTCCAAAAGTAAAGACAAAACAAAAAATATTTCTGGTCCCTGCTACCGAAATTGCCTTGAGGACCATCGGTCGGCCTTTGGGAAATACCGCCTTAATCGGCGCTTTTGCTGCTGCGACAGGCGAGCTAGACTTAGATATCCTCTTAGAGGTGATTAAAAAGAGATTCGCGGGTAAGGCACAGGAAGGAAATATTGAGGCGGTTAAACAGGGATACGTATACATCAAAAAGAATAAAATAGGCTAGTTACAAGTTATAAGTTATAGGTTATGAGTTGAAAACTAATAACCCATAACTAATAACCAATAACTCTGCCGAAACGAAGTGGAGGCAGCAGATGTTTGGGCCATTAGTCGTAAAACCATCCAAGAGCAAAGGCGATAAGACCGGGTCCTGGAGAGTAAAGTTAAAGCCTAAATTTTTGCAGAAGAATTGCATTGCCTGTAAGATGTGCGTTTTAATTTGTCCTGAAGGTTGTATACAAGGCGAGGATAAGAATACTTATATAAATAATTATGAATACTGTAAAGGTTGCGGTCTTTGTGCTTCGGTATGTCCTAAGGCTGATATTGTGATGATAGAAGAAGGGGCTGGGAAGAGTTAAAACCTGTTCCAAACCTGTTCCAAACCCGCATTGGAACGGGGGGTTAAACGGGTTAGAGGAGGTCTTAACGAGTGAAGGAGTTTTTAGAAGGCTCGCGTGCTGTTGCGGAAATAATAAAGCTGTGTAAACCGGGGGTTATCTCCGCTTATCCCATAACTCCTCAGACACACATTGTGGAAGAATTGGCCCGGATGGTAGCTGACGGTGAGTTGAACGCCCAATTTGTCAATGTAGAAAGCGAACATTCTGCAGCCTCGGTGGTCTTGGGTGCTGTAGCCACAGGCGTGCGTGCTTTTACAGCTACAAGTTCCCAGGGGCTATTTTATATGGCAGAGGTGCTTTTTAATATTTCAGGATTGCGGCTTCCTTTGGTTATGACTTGTGCAAACCGGGCTATATCTGCGCCTATCAACATATGGAATGACCAGCAAGATTCGGTATCCTTGCGCGATAGCGGGTGGATTCAGCTCTATGCTGAAAATATCCAGGAGGCAGCTGATTTGCATCTGTTGGGTTATCGTTTAAGCGAAGATAAATCCATAATGCTCCCCGTGATGGTTTGTATGGACGGTTTTATTTTAACGCACGGTATGGAGACAGTAGATATCCCACAGCAGGAAGAGGTAGATAAGTTTCTTGGGAGCTATAAACCTTTATATAAACTGGACCCTGCTGAACCATTGACTATGGGCATGTTAGCAGACCCGGATTATTATCTGGAAACGCGTTTTGCGATTCAGGAGACATTTAAAGATGTATTAAAAATGATTCCTAAGCTCAACGAAGAATTTAAAAACCATTTCGGCCGGGATTATAAAGACGGATTAGTTGAAGAGTATTTTACCCGCGACGCAGAAAAAGTAATTGTAGCTATGGGTTCAGTCTGCGGCACAATCAAAGAAGTTGTGGATGCGCAAAGAGCAAAAGGTAAAAAGGTCGGCCTGTTGAAGATTATATCTTATCGGCCGTTTCCTTATGCGAAGGTATACGATGTATTAAAAGATGTCCCTCGAGTCGCAGTTTTAGATAAGGCAGTATCACCAGGTGCTTACGCGCCATTGGCTATAGAGGTAAAGGCAGCATTTTTTGGCAAGAAGAAATCTCCCAAAGTGGTCAGTAGTTTTGTAGCCGGATTAGGCGGAAGAGATATAACGCTGGAATCTGTAAAAGAGATATTCAGTAAGCTAACTCATAAAGAAGTCAGTTTAGAATTCATTGATTTGAAACCCGAACTACTGAAGGAAGAATATGGACAATAATCCTTTGTTTAAACCCGGGCATACTGCCTGTGCTGGTTGCGGTCAGGCTTTGGCTGCGCGGTTAGTAATAGATGCAGCAGGTAGTAACACTATTGTGGTAAACAATACCGGTTGCTTAGAAGTATTTTCTACACGCTATCCAGAATCGGCATGGAATGTCCCCTGGATACATTCTTTATTTGAAAATGCCGCGGCAGTTGCTTCCGGCGTAGAAGCAGCTCTTATATATTTAGGTAAGAAAGATACTACCAATGTTATTGCTCAAGGTGGTGATGGCGGCACAGCGGATATCGGTCTTCAGGCATTATCAGGAATGTTAGAACGGGGGCATGATATTTTATATGTTTGTTATGATAATGAGGCCTATGAGAATACCGGTATACAGAGAAGTGGATTAACTCCTTATGGTACAAATACCACTACCACACCCCCGGGAGCAAAATCTATTGGAAATCTCCGTCCGAAAAAACCTATGCCTGAAATTGCCAATGCGCATGGCATACCTTATGTAGCGGTTGCCTCTGTGGGTTTTCCCCAGGACCTGCAACGCAAAGTAAAGAAGGCAGTATCTATTAAGGGCCCTAAATATATACAGATACATGTGCCCTGTCCTTTAGGCTGGCGCCATGAAAGTAATCTTACATATCAAATCGCCAGGCTTGCGGTAGAGACGGGTTTATACCCTTTGATTGAATACGAGAATGGTAAATTGGTAGCAGTGCACAAAATTAGCCAGAAACCAGTGGAAGAATACCTGAAAGCCCAGGGTAGATTCAAACACTTACTCAATAACCCCGAACAGATTAAGCAGATCCAGGAAATTGCGGATAACAATATCCAAAAATATAACTTAAAGGCAGTGAGCCCGGAAGGTAATTAGAGGAAGGAGTTTGTTATGGGAAAACAGGCAAGGGCAATTGTAGAATTAAGCTTAAAAGATTTGGTCAAAGATTTAAACAAGGCATATGCAGATGAATGGTTAGCGTTTTATCTTTACTGGTATATGGCGCAGGCTGTTTCAGGCAAGGCATACGAAGATATGCAGGAGTTCTTAAATAAAATTGCCAAAGATGAATTAGAACACGCGCAAGAATTAGCAGATTTGATTATCAAATTAGGGGGCCTGCCTATTGCTAATCCTATGGAATTAGAAAAGAATGCTAATTCTCCTTATATGATGCCGCCTAAAAACACTTCTGATATAAACAGAATTATACGTATAGTCATGGAAGCGGAAGCAAGCGCAATTGATGCCTACAATAAAATCGCCAAGAAGACTTTGGGTAAAGATAATGTTACCTATCAGTTGGTCACGCATATATTATCCGAAGAAGTGGACCATGAAGAGATGTTTGAAAATTTATTGGAAAGATAAATATTAGCGTATAGCGTAGGGCGTATAGCGGATAGTTAAAACTACACGCTAAACGCTATCCGCTAAACGCTAAAAATTCCCGGAGGTTATACAGTATGGCAAAGGTAAGCGTAGATGTTTCGACTTGTGTAGGTTGTGGCTTATGCGAACAGTTTTGTCCTGAGATATTCGAGGTCGGAGGCGATGGTATTGCTCATGTAAAGGCACAGAGTTGCGCTTTACATAATATCCAGGAAGTATCCGAGCAATGTCCGGTTGATGCCATTAAGATAAGTTAGTATCCGGATAATTGCGCTTTTCTTTTTAAATCTTGGAAGAATCTACTAAAATACTCTTCTTTCTTCTGCAACAGTAATTTCTTAGCAAATTCGGGCTTCTCATCTAGAAATTTCTTTTCATCTACGGGAATTTTAGATTTTAATTTAATAATATAAAAACCCGAAGGCATCTCGATTATCCCGCTGGTATCATCCTCTTTTAGGCCAACAGCAGCCGTAAAGAAATTATCCGATGCGCCAATACCCTCTATATAACTGCCGTATCTAAAAAACTGAGTAGAATCTGATTTTAATCCATAATTTTTCGCGATTCTATCAAAATCTATGGATTTGGGATTAGTTTTATATGCCGTTTTTAATTCTTTGAGGCAGTCTTCTATTTTTTGCTGAGCAATTTTCCGAGCCGCTTCTTTGATAAACACTTCTTTTACCTTATCCTTTATCGTTTGAAAATCAGGGATGTCAGGTTCTTTTTTATCCTTAAGCCGTAGTATATAATAATATTTATCCATATATATAGGCGGGGCAAATTCGCCTATGCTTAATTTTGAGATCAAGCTTAAGATTTGCGGTGACCAGCCAATGCCCGGCACAGGTTCTGTTTGACTAAACAGGCCTGTTTCTTTCACCTGGAGGTTAAGCTCCTTTGCCGCTTTACTAAAATCCTCTTTTTTGGTTAAACGCAAAGCGAGTAATTTTATTTTGTCTTTTATGGCTGCTTCATTTTTATCTTCCGAAGCCAAAGAAATGTATTCTATATTAAAAGAAAGAGGCTGTTTAAATTGAAGCGAATTCTTTATGAAATAATCTCTGATTTCTTCTTCGCAAGCACTTATATCTTTTATAAAATCAGATGGGAGGCTGGCAATATAGTAAAGGTTTATTTGTTCGTTTAACTTTTGATATTCTTTTTTAATTTCCTCTTCGGTTAAATTTAAATTACCCGTAACTTCTTTATAAAATTTAGAGAGCATAAGGGACTGGCGGGTCTGCTCTTCGAAAATGCGGGGTTGCGCGCGGAATACATATTGAAGCATTTGAGAGTATATCTGGTTGTCAAATCGTCCTTTGCGTTGAAAGAACGGATAACTCTCGATTAATTCTATAACTTCCTGGTCAGTTACATTTATCTTGCGTTTTTTTGCCTCTGCTAACAATACTAGCCTATCCCACACTAGAGATTCTAAATTTAATTTTTTTTCTATTTCCGAAAAATTATCGCCAAATTGAATAATTGCCTGATTTTTGACTGCCTCCAGGGCATCTTTATATTCTAGTAAAGACACTTTTTTACCGAATATTTTCCCCGCATAGGTCATCTCCTGTTTGCTGCGCATAAAACTGCCGAAGCCCCAGAAGACAAACGCCGGCAAGATCAATATTGTCAGTATTATCCATATCCTTTTTGCGGTTTTTTTCTTACGTAGTTTTTTAAGCATATTTAATGAGCACGTGACTTATGGAGTATTATTTTTTCCCTCCGACATAAGTCACTGTGCGAATTGACCCTTGACATTTTTTGAAATGTGGGTTGATTTCGAAAATTACCCTTGACGCAAAAAATGTCGAGGGTAAATTCCGACACATAACTTATGTTCGCTTGCGCTCCATAAGTTATGTCGTCATTTATTATAATTGAAAATATGATTATTGCAATCATAAAATATCCTAAAATAAATTTTGCTTGCCCTGTTATAAATTTTATGGTATTCTATATTATTCGTGCGTAAGCCCATCGTCAAAATTAGGAAAGCCTGGGCGATAAATCCTCTGACGCGAATCAAAGAAAGCAAAAAGATATATTCGCGCCGGAAATTAAAACAAGAAACAGGAAAGATAGTCAAAAATGCCTAAATTAATAACTACAAATAAAAATAAAGTTTTAAAGCTAGGCCTGCCTAAAGGCAGCCTTCAAGAGGCTACCTTTAAAATGTTCAGAAAGGCAGGGTTCAATATCTCTTTGCCTAGCGAGCGTTCGTATTTCCCGTCTATAGATGACTCAGAGATTGAGCTGGTTTTATTACGTGCCCAGGAGATCTCTCGGTATATTGAGGATGGTGCCTTAGACTGCGGCATTACTGGCAACGACTGGATACTGGAAAATAAATCTGATGTGGTAAGAGTTACGGACCTCACTTATGCTAAACAGAGCTTAGGTAGGGTAAGATGGGTTTTGGCTGTGCCCCAGGGTTCGGGCATTAAGTCTATTAAGGGCCTTACGGGTAAGCGCATTGCTACAGAATTGATAAATGTAACTAAAGAGTACTTTCAGAAAAACAGAGTAAAAGCAGAAGTAGAGTTCAGCTGGGGTGCAACGGAGGCGAAAATTAATGCCGGGTTAGTAGATGCGATTGTGGAATTGACTGAGACCGGCAGAAGCCTTAAGGCCAATAAATTAGTAGAGGTAGCCACTATTTGCGAATCCACCACCCAATTCATTGCGAATATTAATGCTTATAAAGATAGCTGGAAGAGAAGTAAAATGGAAGAGATAACGCTTCTTTTAAAAGGCGCCATCGCCGCAGAAGAAAAAGTAGGCCTGAAAATGAATGTGAAAAAAACTGACCTGAAAAAAGTAATTAGTGTCCTGCCGGCTTTAAAAAAACCTACTATTTCAGACCTTAGCCAGGAAGGGTGGCTGGCAATTGAAACAGTAATTGACGAGAAGGTCGTGCGTACTTTAATTCCCGAGTTAAGGAAGCGGGGCGCGCAGGGGATTATTGAGTATCCTTTAAATAAAGTGATTTATTAAGTTATGAGTTATGAGTTATGAGTTGTAACCAATAACTTATAACTAAGAACTCCCGAGCAAAGCGAGGGCAAGATGCCTTGCGGTAGAAAAAGAAAAAAAAGAAAGATAAGGACTCATAAAAGAAAGAAGATGCGTCGCCGTCTTCGTCATCTGAAGAAGAGAGCATGGGGATGATGACGCGATGAATAGGCCTGCCTGCCGCCTGCCTGTAGGCAGACAGGGCAGGCAGTGAGCGCCGCTTATTAAGCCTGCCGAGCGTGGGACGCAGTAGGGAACTGTTACTACTCAACAATAATCTAAATTATTATTAGTTATGGCTTCTAAGATTAAGAGATGGAGTCGGAGGGTCTTTTTTTGTTTCCTGATATTTTTGTCTATCAATACAAAGGCCTTTGCCTTTGATAAGAAGGCATCCGCTACCTTAAGCCACTATATTATGGCAGCAATGTATGAGCAGCTCGGTGATATAGATACAGCTGTTCAGGAATACAGAAAAGCCCTAAAAACAGATAATCAAAGTTCCATTATCCATATAAACCTTGCTTCCCTCTACATAAAAAAGAATGAGATTCCTAAGGCTATTGAGGAATTGAATCTTACCGTAAAGATGGAACCCGAGGCGGTGGAACCGCATGCAATATTAGCTCTCCTGTATTCCTCCGAAAATAAACAAGAACTCGCAACAAGCGAATATGAAATCGCGCTTAAAAATGCCTCTAAGCGCGAACCCAAGAACATCGATATTTATAGGACCTTAGGTGCAATATATCTGCAACAGAAAAAATTTAAAGAGGCAGAGAGCACCTATCGGTTAATATTGGGTTTATCGCCCAATGATGCCCAGGCGCATTTTTATTTAGGCAGCATTTATGAAGAATTAAAGAACAGGCCTCAAGCGATAGCCGAGTTAAAAAAGAGCCTTCAGCTAAACCCTGATTATCACGAAGCGCTGAATTATTTAGGATACCTTTATGTTGAAGAAAATCAAAATTTAGATGCGGCAGAAACTATGATAAAGAAGGCCTTAACTATGCAACCTGATAACGGTGCTTATGTGGATAGCCTGGGATGGCTTTATTTTAAACAGGGCAAACTCCAAGAAGCAATAAAAGAATTAGAAAAGGCAGCAACTCTTTTGGAGGACCCGGTTATATACGACCACTTAGGAGATGCTTATTTTAAGATAGGCGATACTGCGAATGCAAAATTGAATTGGCAGAAGTCCTTGGAATTGGATGCAAAGCAGGATAAGATTAAAGAGAAGTTAAGTCAAACCCATTCCAATGCGGGTTTGGAACAGGTTGAAACCCATTCCAATGCGGGTTTGGAATAGGTTTGGAATAGGTTTGGAATAGGTTGAGTTTGTGGATTTAAAACATGCAATATACTGATAATCAAATCAAAGAATTAGAAGCCAAGGCAAAACAGATCCGGCGACTTATTATACAGATGCTGGCTAAAGCCGGCTCGGGCCATCCCGGAGGAAGCCTTTCTTCCGCAGACTTAATTACTGTTTTATATTTTATGATATTGCGGCATAATCCCAAAGAGCCGAATTGGCCTGACCGCGATAGATTTCATATGTCTAAAGGCCACTGCTGCCCGCTTTGGTACGCAGTATTAGCGGAATCAGGTTATTTCCCTAGCAAGGAACTATGGAGTTTAAGGCAATTGGGTTCAATATTGCAAGGCCATCCTGATAGGCGTACCCCCGGCGTTACTGTTGCCTCAGGTTCTTTAGGCCAAGGTTTATCTGTGGCGCTGGGAATGAGCTTGGCGGCAAGGATAGATAAAAAGGATTACCGCGTATATTGCCTGTTGGGCGATGGCGAAACCCAGGAAGGTAATATCTGGGAAGCAGCTATGGCAGCAAGCCACTATAAATGCGACAATTTATGCGCTATGTTAGATTATAATGGTTTTCAAATCGATGGAAGAACGAAGGATATTATGAATTTAGAACCTTTGGTAAGCAAATGGCAGGCCTTTGGTTGGCATACTATAGAAATTGACGGGCATAATATGAAACAGATTTTGTCCGCTTACGAAGAAGCAAAGACAATCAAAGGCAAACCCAGTATAATCATCGCCCACACCGTAAAAGGCAAAGGTGTATCTTTTATGGAGAACGTGGTTGACTTTCATGGTCGTGCGCCCACAAAAGAAGAGGCACAAAAAGCACTTAAAGAATTAGAGTAATAATAGGTGTTTGGTGATAGGTGATAGGTAAAAGAATAAACCTAAGACCAAAAACCTATAACCTAAGACCTAAAAAAGATGGAGCAGCTATATCAGCGCGATATTTACGGTCAAACCTTAGTGGAATTGGGCCGGGAGAATAAAAACATCGTGGTCTTAGATGCAGATTTATCCGGTTCAACACGCACAAGTGTCTTTGCCAAAGAATTTCCTGAGAGATTCTTTAACTTTGGCGTAGCAGAGCAGAATATGATGGCTACAGCCGCGGGCCTGGCCAGTTGCGGCAAGATTGTATTTGTTTCTACCTTTGCCATATTTGCGACAGGAAGGGCCTGGGACCAGGTAAGAAATACAATCGGTTATAATAATTTTGATATTAAAATAGTTGCCACTCACGCAGGCATTACTGTTGGCCCTGACGGTTCAAGCCATCAGGCCCTGGAAGACATTGCGCTGATGCGCGTCATACCGAATATGAATATAATTGTTCCCTGCGATGGCCCGCAAACGCACGATGCCATCAAAACCTGCGCAGAGACCAAAGGGCCGTTTTATGTGCGCCTGGGAAGGCCTAAGATTGCAACAATCGAAAATAAGCCTGAATATAAGTTTGGCCGAGCCCAGGTCTTAACCGAAGGCAATGACCTCACCATTATCGCTTGCGGCATTATGGTGGGTGAGGCGCTTGTTGCCGCAAAGAACCTTCTTGTCAAAGGCATAAGAGCGCGCGTAATTAATGTGCACACCATACGGCCTGCAGATTCTGCGACGATATTAAAAGCAGCAAAAGAAACGGCCGGTATTGTTGTCTGCGAAGAACACACTGTTATAGGAGGCCTTGCATCAAGCATTAATGAGATAGTAGCGGAGAACTATCCTACCAAAATTGTGCGTGTGGGCATAAAAAATAGATTTGGCCAGTCAGGAGAACCGGCTGACCTGTTAAAAGAATATAATCTCACAAGCCTTGATATAGAAAAGGCAGCTTTGGCTTGTGTCACCAAAGAATGTACCTAGGGACGTCTTTGAATCCAATCGGAAGGGTGTCCCTTTCAGGGACACCCTTTGCTTCAGAATCAAAGACGTCCCTCCTTTGAATGAGGGACAGGCTTTGCTTTAGTAACAAAGACGTCCCTTGATTTATGCTAACTCTTAATTCCTACGCTAAATTAAATCTTTATTTAGAAGTCCTGCATAAGCGCAAAGACAACTACCATAATATAAAAACAATTTTTGAACGCATAGACCTCGCCGACAAAATAATCCTAAAATCCCGCCGAGATAAGAAAATAAATATAACCTGTAACGCAGCGGATGTCCCGCAAGCTCATTCTAACCTCGCCTGGCGTAGCGCCAAATTATTACAGGATAGTTTTAATATTGATAAGGGCGTGGATATCAAAATAATAAAACGTATCCCTGTCGGTAGCGGTTTAGGCGGCGGGTCAAGTAATGCTGCCGCTGTACTTGCAGGCTTAAATAAACTTTGGAAATTGAATGTCACTGAGAATAAACTCGCTGGATTAGCCGGAAAATTAGGTTGCGATGTCCCCTTCTTTATTTATAATAGCCCATTTGTCAAAGGAGAAGCGAGGGGCGATAAGATAAAACCATTAAAGGCGCTCATTAATGTGCGGCTTTGGCATATTCTGGTTGTGCCTAAGATAGGAGTCTCTACCGCCTCTATATATAAAAGATGGGATAATGAATCCAAGACATTTAAATTAAAAGAAAGAGGGGGGTTGACAATACCAAAATATAATGTTAATATATTAATTTTAGCATTAAGGAAAAATGACCTTTCGTTGATAGGCGATGCCTTGTTTAATAGTTTAGGGCAGGTTACTGCTCGGTTGTGCCCTCAGATAAATGCAATAAAACAAAAACTTATGCAACTGGGCGTGAAATCAATCTTGATGTCCGGCAGCGGACCGGCAGTGTTTGGCATTGTTTCTTCAAGAAAGGAGGCCCTGTCTTTATGTAGGCAGCTAAAGTCGAACAGTTTTTGGCAGGTTTTTGTCAGTCGGACGCATTAAAATTCTAGATCCTGCGCAGCTAAGTAGCTGCCCAGGATTTCGCTAAATGCGCCTTCGGCGCATATTTGTGCTCAAGGAGGGAAACTTATGGAGATAACCGAGGTTAGGGTATTCTTAAAAGATTCGCCGGATAAAAAATTAAGGGCATATGTCACGGTAACTTTTGATAATGCCTTTGTAGTCAGGAATATAAAAGTGATAGAAGGCACAAACGGGCTGTTTATTGCTATGCCTTCAAGGAAGATAAAACAGCCTTGTCCCAAGTGCGGTTTTAAGAACGAGTTACGTTCTAAGTATTGCAATCAATGCGCAAGCCAACTGTCTACAGCACCTCTGTCGGCAGGTCAGGAAGCCAGCGCCCAGTTGGAACATAAAGATATTGCCCATCCCATAACTCAGTCTTTCAGAGAATATCTGCAAAAGCGAGTCTTGGAAGCATACGAACAAGAAAAAACAAAAGGCCCCGGCAGCATCGGGTAGACGATATAACCCAAAACTATAAAATATATTTTGGGACGTCGTCTTGAGCCGCAGCTATTACTGGCTGCCGGCGAAATCCCGACGGAAATATACAAAAGCAACGTCGGGACAATGGTAGTAAGTCAGATAAATTTATGCCCGGTAGTGTAATGGTAGCACATCAGAATTTGGGTCTGAGCGTCAAGGTTCGAATCCTTGCCGGGCAGTGGTGGCGATCCTGACAGCTGCAAGTAATTTATGCAGCGCTTAGCTGTCAGGATTAATTCGCCCCGAAGTTATGTCGGGGCTCATTAAGTCCAGACGTCCCAGCTAGCATTAGTAGGTAGTATATAGTAGGTAGGGATTAGGGATAACCCTAAAACCTACATACTAACTACTATCTACTTGAAAAGTATGAATAGAAATATTGCTTGCATAATTTTAGCTGCTGGTAAAAGCGTAAGGATGAAATCAGATATCCCGAAAGTCCTGCATCCTGTCTGCGGCAGGCCGATGCTGGGGTATGTTTTGGATTTGGTTTATGCCTTAAAGCTCAAAAATATCATTGCTGTCTTGGGGTATAAACACCAAGATGTTAAAAAATTACTTAAACCGGGCATAAAAGTCGTGATACAAAAAAGGCTTCTAGGCACCGCGGATGCGGTAAAAGAAGCCGCGCCATTATTAAAGAATTTTAAAGGAACGGTATTGGTTCTTTATGCGGATAATCCTCTTTTAAAGAAAGAAACTATAAAAAAGCTGTTAGAGCACCATATAAAAAATAATTTAGACGCCACTCTCCTGACCGCCAAAATAGATAAACCCGCCGGTTATGGCAGGGTTTTAAGAGATAAATATGCAAGTATTTGCGGGATTGTAGAAGAAAAAGATGCGGATGATTTTCAAAAAGATATCCAGGAAATTAATACCGGCGTCATCTGTTTTAATAAAGATAGATTGCTCGATTCTTTAAAGTACGTCAGGCCTAATAATCGCAAAAAAGAATATTATCTTACCGATACCATAGGTATTCTTTATAAAAAAGGTTTTGTTTTAGATAGTGTAAAAATTACCGATATCAATGAGGCGCTGGGCATTAATTCGCGGCAGGACCTTACCAAAACAAACTCCATTATGCAAAAACGGATTAATGAAGAATTAATGCAGAATGGTATTACCATTGTTGACCCGGATTCTACTTTTATTGGCTTCGGCGCTAAGATTGGGCGAGATACTACGATTTACCCCTTTACAGTTATCGAAAGAGATGTTAGAATTGGAAAGTGCTGTTTTATCGGCCCGTTTGTGCATTTAAGAGAAGGCACGGACCTCGGTGACGATATAATGGCGGGTAATTTCCTGGAGGTTGTGCGTTCAAAAATTTCCTCCGGAACTCTCCTCAAACACGTTGGCTATATCGGTGACAGCCGGATAGGCCGTATGGTCAATATAGGGGCGGGAACCGTTATAGCAAATTTTGACGGCAAGAAAAAAAATATTACTGTTATAAAGGATAAAGCCTTTATAGGTTGCGATACAGTATTAGTTGCGCCGGTTAAGATTGGTAAATCTGCCAGGACCGGCGCAGGAGCAGTAGTAACTAAAAATAAAAATGTTCCCGATGGCACAACGGTTGTAGGCGTTCCAGCGAGGATAATAAAAAAATAATTAGAGTACAGAAACCAGAGTACAGAGGACAGAAAAAGCTTTTCTGTAATCTGTGCTCTGTTATCTGTAATCTCCCGAACGAAAGTGAGGGCATATGGATAAATTAGCAATATTTAGCGGAAACGCGAACCCTGCCTTAGCCAAAAATATCTGTAAGTACCTTAAAATCGAATTATCAGATGCATTGGTCGCAAGATTTAGTGAAGGAGAGGTGCGTCTCAAGATTAATGAGAATGTGCGCGGTAAAGATGTATTTGTAGTTCAACCCACGTGCCCTCCGCCCAATGAAAATCTTATGGAGCTTTTGATAATGATTGATGCCTTAAAGAGGTCTTCAGCCCAACGTATCACAGCGGTGATCCCTTATTTTGCTTATGCCCGGCAGGATAGAAAAGACCAGCCCCGCGTGCCTATTACGGCAAAGTTAGTGGCTAATCTTCTGACTATCGCGGGCGCGAATAGAATATTGACTGTGGATTTACACGCCGGACAAATACAGGGTTTCTTTGATATACCAGTAGACCATCTCTTTGCCGTAGGTGTTTTTATAGATTATCTTACAAAATTGAAACTTAAAGATTTGGTGATAGTTTCTCCGGATGTGGGCGGTATAAAAGTGGCCAGGGCCTATGCCAAGAGGCTTTCTGCGGAACTGGCAATAATAGATAAGAGACGCGATTCACCGGAGAAGACAGAAGTAATGTATATATTAGGTAAGGTAGAAGGTAAGAATGTTTTAATTGTGGATGATTTAATTGCCACAGGCAGTTCTTTGATGGAGGCAATAGAGGCATTAAAGAAAGCCGGGGCAAAGAGTGCGCGCGCTGCGATTTCGCACGGAGTTTTGTCCGGGCCGGCTATGGAGCGCATAGATAAATGTAGAGATTTAGAAGAATTATTAATTACCGATACCATTCCTTTGGATAACAACAAGAAACACCCCCGGATTAAAGTTTTATCTGTAGCCAATCTTTTGGGTGAGGCGATAAAAAGGATTCACAACGAAGAATCTGTTAGTTCGTTATTTGATTAAGTAAGGACATAAGTTATGGAGCCTTATATTAAAAATAATCTAAGCGACATAACTTATATGTCCGAACTTATCCCCCATTCTTGCTTTCGCAAGAAAGCAGGGGGGATTAAATTCGTCCTTCGCTTCGCTCTAGGACTCGATTGGACGATCCTGAAACGAAGTGAAGGATCTCGCACAGTAACTTACGTACACTTCGTTACGTAAGTTACGTGCTCATTTAAAATGGAAGAGATAATCTTAGAAATTCAACCCAGAGAGGAATTAGGGAAGAATAAAGTTAAGGATTTAAGAGAAAAAGGGTTCATCCCGGCGGTTATTTATGCAGAGGGCAAGAAATCCTTCCCGATAAAGGTATCACACAGACAATTGTGGCAGTTGATACACCAGCATCGGTTAGAGAGTATGGTCATTAATTTAAAGATGCAAGACGATAAGAAGCAAAAAAGCAGGCCCTGTTTAATTAAAGAGATTCAATACAACCCAGTCAAAGGCGATATAATCCATGTAGATTTTAATGAAATCTCCTTGACTAAGGTTATTAAAGTGAATGTTCCGGTGGTTGCTAAAGGCGAGCCCCTCGGCGTGAAGCAGGAGGGAGGCTCTTTAGAACATATCCTTTGGGAAATTGAAGTTGAGTGTTTACCTGCAGATATACCCAAGGACATTGAAGTAGATGTCAGCCAGTTAAAGATCGGCGATGCCATATATATAAAGGATATAACTTTTCCTTCCAACATTAAAGTTTTAAATACCCCTGAGGCGCTTGTCTTCTCTGTAACTGCACCGGTCAAAGAGGAAGTGGTGGTGCCGGCTGTGGAAGGCGAGGAGAAACAGGAGCCGGAGGTAATTAAAGAAAAGAAAGAAATTCCCGCCGAAGGTGCAGAAGAAGAAAAACCGGAAAAAGAAAAGAAGTAGTTCGACTCGTCCCGATTCCATCGGGACTCGTTCACTATTGGTAGAGTGTCGAGGAATTTGTCCTGAGCGAACACAGTAGAGTCGAAGGATGAAGTTAATCATAGGGTTAGGGAACCCGGGGAGAATTTATACAGAATCGAGGCATAATATCGGTTTTTCCGTAATAAAGGCCTTAAGTAAAATTTATAAAATCCCTCTTAAGAAAGATAATACTTTTTCTTTAAGCGGTAAAGGCAAGATTGGGGCTGAGAACCTCATATTGGCGCTGCCGCTTACTTTTATGAATTTATCGGGCATTGCCGTAAGTGCATTAATTAAAAAATATAAAATAGATTTACCCCGCCCCGCACGAGAGGAGCGGGGTTTAGATAATTTACTGGTAGTCTGTGATGATTTAGATTTAGATTTCGGTGTAATTAAGATACGGCCGAGCGGCTCATCCGGCGGACACCGGGGTCTGGGGTCTATAATAGATTCTCTCGGCAGCCGGGAATTCTCTCGATTGCGTATCGGTATAGGCAGGCCTTTGCGGGATAATACAGATGCGGCGAGTTTTGTGTTATCGCCTTTTGCAAAGAAAGAAAAGGGAAAAATTAAAGAGATAATAGAAAATGCCTGTGACTGCTGCCGAGTATGGGCGATGAAAGGTATAGTCGAAAGTATGAATATTTTTAACCCCGCGCTTTTGGACATATTCAAAAATAATAAAAAATGAATTTGACAAAGGTGCGGGGTTAACCGACGTACTAGAAAGGAAATAAAAGGATGAAAAAATACGAGGCGATGTTTATTATCAAACCGGATTTATCCGAAGATGAGAATAAAACATTATTTAATCAAGTTAGCGATGCAGTGGCCAAAAATAACGGTAATGTATCGGCTGGTTCTGTCTGGTCGGAAAAAAGAAAATTATATTTTCCGATTAAAAAATATCGGGAAGGGATATATTACCTTCTTAATTTTACAACTGAGCCGAAAAGCATAACGGATATAAATCACGCCTACAAATTAAACGAGAATATATTAAGAGTGCTTATAACAAAGATAGAATAAAGTTATGGGTTATGAGTTATGAGTTATGAGTTGAAAAACTAATAACTTATAACTAGTAACTAATAACTCCGAACGACCGAAGGGAGAGAGGCAAATGGCTAATTTTAATAAGGTATTACTCATCGGCAATTTGACTAAAGACCCGGAATTACGCTATACTCCGCAAGGCACAGCCGTAGTCAATCTGAGGCTTGCCGTAAATAGAAGGTTCCGGGATAAGAATCAAGAACTAAAAGAAGAAACCTGTTTCGTCACGGCGGTAGTCTGGAATAAACAGGCAGAGACCTGCAATCAATATCTGCATAAAGGCAGTCCCCTTCTTGTTGAAGGCAGGCTTCAGTCGCGTTCCTGGGAAGATAATTCCGGGCAGAAACGCAATGTCATTGAGGTAAGGGCAGAACGCGTCCAATTTCTCGGGACAGCGCCTGCCAAGGGAGCCGCCGAATCACCCGAAGAACAGTCTAAAGAGCCATCTGCAGAGACTACAGAGACAGCGTGGTTAGAAGAAAGCGAGGATAAATCAAATGAAGCCAGAACTTAGCGAACGATTAGTGAAGCTAAGTTCTTTGGCTGAATTTGATCCCCCCTTCTTGCTTTCGCAAGAAAGCAGGGGGGATCAATTCGTCCTTCGCTTCGCTCTAGGACTCGATTGGACGATCCTGAAACGAAGTGAAGGATCTCGCAGACGCCATTAATATTATATATACGAAGGGCTACAATTTATGTCATCCTTTGGATTCCATAAATTGTCTGCTCATTGAAGAAAGCGAGGATAAATCAAATGCCAGTTAAGAAGATAAAGAGAGTTGTTAGAAAACGAGATATCCTTGCAGCCGTAAGAAAAAAATTTTGCCGATTATGTGTAGATAAAGTTAAAAGTAATATAGATTACAAAGATGCAAAAAGGCTGGAGGCATTTATTAGAGAAAGGGGCAAGATTGTCTCGACGCGCATTTCCGGTAATTGCGCTAAACATCAGAGGATGGTCGCAGAGGCAATTAAAAAGGCCAGGTTTATGTCACTTCTGCCTTATACACGCATATAGTATAGGGACGGTTCTCAACTCAAAGCAAAACTGTCCCTTTTTTGGGGACACTTCTCGAACGACTTGAGAACCGTCCCTTAAATGAAGATAAGATGGAAGTTATTTTAAATCAAGATATAGACAGAATTGGTAAGGCAGGCTGCATCGTAAAAGTAAAAGACGGGTTTGCCCGTAATTTTCTTATACCTAATGGCCTGGCTGTGCCTGTAACCCCCGCAAACCTTAAAAAATTAGAGCAGGAGAAACAACAAAAGACCTTACAATTAGAGAAAGTAAAACGAGGAGCCGAAGAACTTAAGGCAAAATTAGCCCACCTCTCTTTAACTATACCGGTTTTAACTCACGAAGAAGATAAGTTATATGCAAGTATAACTGCTCAGGATTTAGCAACGGCTTTGAGTGAGGAAGGTTTTAATATCGATAAAAATTCAATCGTGCTGGGTGAGCCGATAAAGACTTTAGGGATATTTGAGGTGCCTATAAATTTACATCCGGAAATTTCCGCAAAGATAAGAGTTTGGATTGTTAAAAAGTAAGCGAGGGCAATGGCAGATATAATTTTAGAAAAAGTTCCGCCGCAGAATCTTGAGGCTGAGATGGCAGTGTTAGGTTCGATGTTGATGGATGTGGATGCTATCTCCATAGCCACGGAATCGTTAGATAAAGAATCTTTCTACAAAGATACCCATAAGAAAATATTTGAGGCAATACGAGACCTATACAATGCTAATAAAGCAGTGGATATTATCACCCTTATCGATGAATTAAAAAGAAATGAAACGCTTGATGAGATAGGCGGCGCGAGTTTCTTAACCGCGTTGGTCAATTCTGTTCCTACCGCAGCCAACATAAGCCATTACGTTAGTATTGTAAAAGAAAGATATATCTTAAGGACCCTTATAAATAATTCCACAAAGATAATTTCTATATGTTATGAGAGCGAAGGTAATGTAGATGAGGTAGTGGATAGTGCAGAGAGGTTTATATTCGAAGTAAGCGACAGGAAGCATCATGGCAGTTACCTGCATCTTAAGGAGATTATTAAGGATAGTATTGAAAATATAGATAGGCTTTATCAGAAAAAGGCGCATATTACAGGCATACCGACGGGATTTATAGACTTTGATAGTAAGACTTCCGGCCTTCAGGAATCAGATTTAATTGTCATCGCCGGAAGGCCTTCTATGGGTAAAAGCGCCCTTGCCTTAGGGATAGCCGAATACGCAGGGGTAGTTGAGAAGATACCTTTAGCATTCTTTAGCTTAGAAATGTCCAAGGAACAGTTAGTCCAGAGGATGCTCTGTTCTCACGCTAAAGTTGATGCGCATAAAGTAAGAACAGGGTATCTTTCGCCTTCAGATTGGCCTCGTTTGACTGCCGCAGCAGGAAAACTCTCCGAAGCACCTATATTTATAGACGATTCACCCGCGATTTCAGTTATGGAGCTGCGTGCCAAGGCGCGCCGGCTAAAAGCGCATCAGGATATAAAGTTAATTATTCTGGATTACATGCAGTTAATGCGGGGGTCGGGTCACGAAGAAAACAGGCAGCAGGAGATTTCCGATATCTCGCGTTCCTTAAAATCGCTGGCGCGTGAATTAAGTGTTCCTGTGGTGGCAATAAGCCAATTGTCCCGTGCAGTTGAGGCACGCACAGACCACCGGCCGCAACTTTCCGACTTAAGAGAATCCGGAGCCATAGAGCAGGACGCAGATGTGGTTGTCCTGATATTAAGGGAAGAGTACTATAGACCCACTCCTGAAAATGAAGGCATAGCAGAAGTCATTATTGCCAAGCAACGCAATGGCCCTGTGGGTTCAATGAAATTAACTTTTATCAAAGAATATACCAGATTCGAAAATATTGCCAGGACAGAAGAAGTATAAATATTTTCGAGAATATTGCCAGAACCGAAGAAGTATAAATGAAGCCCAAATTTATTGATTAAAATGAATAATTCTAATATAATACTATAATGCGCCGATTATTTTTTATGGTGCAGGAAAGTATAAAGCACTTTCTCAAACCATCAGAAAATCTTATGAAGTTATCGCGAAGCGTTTTTCTTGTATTCTCAATTTCCTTTATAATAATATTAAGCCTCAGTTTATCTTCATTTGCTCAAACTGAGCAAAACCAAACGCAGGCACAAATACAGAAAGAAAAGACCCCACAACCCAAAGAACAACCAGCTACATCTGCCCCAGAGGAGACACCGTCTTCCGGCCAAAAGAACTTGGTTTCAGGAGAAGGCGCTTCTATTTCGCCCGAAGAAACTGCCCCTAAATTGGTTACTGCCATAGAGATAAAAGGCAATAAAAGCATAAGTAGCAACGCCATTATATCTAAAATAAAGACCAAGGTTGGCAGTCCCTATCAGGAGACTGTCACAAGCGATGATTTAAAGCGCCTTTACCTTTTAGGCTATTTTAGCGATATAAAGATAGATACAGAAGTTTATAAGGCTGGGTTAAAGATAATTATTACTGTTACGGAAAGGCCTATAATCGAGAAGATAGCCTTCTTGGGCATAAACCGCCTGACGATGAGAGAAGATAAGCTCAAAGAAACCTTAAAGTCAAAGGAAACGCAATATTTGGATTATCCTAATCTTGCCGAAGACGTTAAGAGCCTTAAGAAATTATACGAAAAGATAGGTTACAGTCAGGCCGAGGTGAATTACAAGGTAGATATCAATAAAGATACGGGTAAGGCAAGAATAGAATTTAATGTGGTTGAGGGCAGGAGGATAAGGATTAAGGATATCTTTGTCGAAGGTAATAAAAACTTTTCCGCAAAACGTATATTAAGATTGATGAAAACCAAACGGGCGTGGTTTTTTAACACGGGCGTATTAAAAGATGAAGTATTATTAGAAGATATTGAGCGCATAAAATCATTCTATCACAGAGAGGGCTTTACTGATGTAGTAGTTGATTACGAGGTCAAATCTCATCTCAAGAAACCGTTTTTATTATACATTACTATCAGAATTCAGGAGGGCAAAAAATACCTCGTCGGTAATGTGACTATACAGGGTAACAGGCAAATTCTTAAGAAGGATATTCTGGAAAGGCTAAAAGTTTGCGTCCCCGGAAAGGTCTTTAACGAGGAGGCATTATCACAAGATGTGGTTAATATACAGGGCCTGTATTTCGACCGCGGATATATATCCGCGCAGGTCCAGGAGGCCACTTCCTTAAATTCCTATACCGGCCGCATTGATATTGTCTATAATATCACCGAGAGTGAAGTTGCATATGTAGATAAAATCAAGCTGAGGGGAAACGTTAAGACTAAAGATATAGTTATCCGCCGGGAGCTAAGAATAAGGCCCGGCGATAAATTTGACGGCGAAAAACTAAAACGCAGCAAAGAAAGATTACAAAACCTGGGGTTCTTTGAAGAAGTAAAATACGATACCGAAGATACCGAGGTGCCCAATAAGAAGGATCTGGTGGTTGAGGTAAAAGAATCAAAGACAGGGGCTTTAAGTTTTGGCGGCGGCTACAGCAGCGTCGAGGAATTTGTGGGATTTGTTGAAATCGAGCAGAAGAATTTCGACTGGAAGAACTTTCCTTATTTTACCGGCGGCGGCCAGGACCTAAAATTGCGGGCAGCAATCGGAACGGTTAGCGATAGCTTTGATTTGAGCTTTACCGAACCCTGGCTTTTTGACTACCCGGTTTCTTTTGGTTTCGATGCCTATAAACGCACTCACAAAAGAGAAGAGGATATAGGTTATGGTTACGATGAGGACATAACGGGCGGCGATTTACGCTTAGGTAAAGAGCTCTCGGAATATTTAAGGGCAGATCTGATGTACCGTAATGACACTATTAAGATTACGGATATAACAGATAATGCCAGCAATGACCTGAGAAATGAATATGGCAGTAATACCATCCGTAGTATGCAATTCGGCCTCACCTTTGATAGCAGAAATAATGTGTTTGACCCAACCCGCGGTAATATATTAAGCGGCTCTTTAGAGTCTGCAGGCGGGCCTTTCGGCGGAAGTAAAGATTTCTGGAAATTCGGTGGCCGGGCTTCGCATTATTTTCCTGTATTTGGCGGTTCTGTCTTAGAATTAAGAGGCCGCGCAGGTTTAGCAAAGCCTTACGGCAGCTCTGACCGTGTGCCAATATACGAAAGATACTTTGCCGGCGGTGCCAATACAATAAGGGGCTATAGCGAGAGAAAAATAGGGCCTATAGATCCGGTGTCTAAAGACCCTCTCGGCGGCGAATCTATGTTAATCGGTAACTTAGAATACCTGTATCCTGTATTCGGTTTTCTTAAATTGGCTGTTTTTTACGATATAGGAAATGTTTGGTCCAAAGTAAATAAATTCGCATCAGGCGGTTTGAAATCGGGCGTAGGCCTTGGCGTAAGAATCAAGACTCCTATCGGCCCTATAATGCTTGATTACGGTATCCCTTTAAATAAGGAACCGGGTGAAGACACAAAAGGTAGCGGTAAGTTTCACTTTAATATGAGTCACGGCTTTTAAGTCAGGACATAAGTTATGGAGCGATAGCGAACATAACTTACCCCGAATGAAGTTACTCTTTGAAGAATAACTTCGGGATCCCGAAGAGACACAAAAACATTTTGCTACATTCGGGATACGTCCGAACTTACTTCCACACCAATTGCGTATTTAGCCTTAGCTATATTGCAATTGGTGTGGGGGTTAAATTCGCGCATATAACTTACGTCGCACCTTGTGCTCCGTAAGTTATGCGCTCATTAAAAGGAGGAGGAAGGATGAAGAGGATAATATTTACTTCTGTGGTATTGTTGTTGGGTGTATTGTTTTTTACGGGTGGGGTATTTGCTGCTGATAAGTTTGCTTATGTTGACCTGAGCCGCCTTTTTAGTGAATACGCAAAGACGAAAGACTACGATAAGACCTTGGATGAAAAACAGAACGCTTATCGTGCGGAAATAGAGAAGAAGGCAAATGAGGTCAAGCAGTTTCAGGATAAAATGAATTTATTGAGCGATAAAGAAAAAGAAGCAAAAAAAGCGGAACTGGAAACAAATGTTAAAGGGCTTCAAGATTTTGAGCGCCAGAAACTGACTGATTTACGCAAAGAACAAGACGAGAAGATGAAGGAGATATTCAAAGATATTGAGGGAGCGGTAAAACAGTATGCAGAAAAAGAAGGTTATACCTTAGTATTCAACGACCGCGTATTTGTTTACCAGACTAAAAATATGGATATTACCGATAAGGCTCTGGATATTCTAAATAAGGGTTATAAAAAATAGATGCATAAGACCTTAAAAGAAATAGCCGAACTTATTGACGGCGAAGTAGTGGGAAACGGCAACACCGTTATTACCGGCGTCTCGGGCATAAAAGAGGCAGGCGGGGGTGATATTACATTTGTCGCTAACCCCAAATATTTTCCTCTCATAGAAAAGACAGGCGCTTCTGCGATTATTACCTCCAGAGACGTAAAAACCGCCCCTAAACCGATTATCCGTACCGATAATCCATCTCTGGCATTTGCAAAGCTCATCTCTTTTACGGCGCCCGGCGAGTTAAAACACCCGAAGGGAATACATCCCACTGCAATATTAGGTAAGGATGTATCTATAGGCCACGACGTGGCAATCGGCCCTTATGTAGTCGTAGAAGATAATGTATCCATAGGAGATAAGACCATAATCTACGCCGGTTGCTTCCTGGGCCACCATACTAGAATAGGAAGCGATACTTTAATCTATGCTAATGTTTCTATACGTGAACGCATAACAATTGGCAACCGTGTAATTATCCACAGTGGTACGGTAATAGGTTCCGATGGTTTTGGTTTCGCTACTATAGAAGGCCTGCATCATAAGATCCCTCAGGTAGGAACAGTAGAGATAGGCGATGATGTAGAGATAGGCGCAAATGTTACTATTGACCGGGCGCGTTTTGAGAAAACCATAATTGGCAGCGGCACAAAGATAGATAATCTCGTCCAGATCGCCCATAATGTCGTGATTGGTAATAATTCTATTATTGTGGCGCAGGTGGGGATTTCGGGCAGCACTACGGTTGGCAATAATGTTATTCTCGCCGGCCAGGCGGGGCTGGTCGGGCATATTAATATCGGAGACAATGTAGTAGTAATGGCACAGTCAGGAGTGAGCAAGTCTATACCTTGCGGGACTGTGGCCTGGGGTTATCCGGCAAAGCCCGCAAATATTGCTAAACGCGTAAATGCCTGTGTTCAGAACCTGCCAAGATTATATAAGACAGTAGCAGAACTCAAAAAGAAGATAGAAAAGATAGCGCATAGCGTAGAGCGTATAAAAGATAGCGTATAGCACATAGCGTGTAGCGTATAGTAAAAATCATTTAAATTCCTATCCGCTAAACGCTATACGCTAAACGCTAATAAAAGCTAAACGCTATCCGCTAAACGCTAAAGATTATGGACAAACAGAGAACAATTGAAAGAGAAATAAGTTTAAAGGGCGTTGGATTACATACAGCAAAAAAAGTAAGTCTAACTTTTAAGCCTGCCGATATTGATACGGGCATTAACTTTATCCGCATAGATTTACCTGATAGGCCTGTTATTAAAGCATCAATAGGTTCTTTACTTTCCCAATCCCGCTCTCCGCGGCGCACATCTATCGGGCGCGATAGCATTGAGATACATACTATTGAACATCTTATGGCAGCATTATCAGGTTTATGTATAGATAATATCTATATCGAAATTGACAACGATGAAGTGCCGGGTTTAGACGGTAGCAGCCTGAATTTCTTAGAGGTATTGAGTGAAGCGGGAATTAAAGAACAGGAAAAATCCCGCCGGTATTACCTTATTAAAGAACCTATCTTTGTAGAAGAGGAGGGCTCAGTCATTGTAGCTGTGCCTGCGCAGGAATTTAAAATCTCCTATACTCTCAATTACAATCACCCCTTGCTTAAGGCACAGTTTCTGGAAATAAATTTCGATGAAGGCGCATTTAAGAATGAATTAGCTCCCTCGCGTACTTTTTGCCTTGAGAGCGAAGTAAGGGAATTACAGCAGCAAGGATTGGGCCGCGGAGCAGATTATGAGAATACCCTTGTTGTCGGCAAAAAGGGCGTAATAAAAAATAAATTACGTTATCAAGACGAATTTATCCGGCATAAGATATTGGACTTATTGGGAGATTTATATATCCTGGGCGAACCATTAAGGGGTCATATTATTGCTTTAAGAAGCGGCCACTCTTTGAATTTAAAGTTAGCCAGAAAGATAGACCAGCAGAGACAGAGATATTCTTTGGGTGGGGTAGGAGTAGACTATCATCCCCGAGAAGGAGAGGAATTGGATAGAGAAGTCATTATGAAGATACTGCCACATCGCGAGCCTTTCTTATTTGTGGATAAAATTGTTTCTTTAGAGAAGGGTAAACACGCAACCGCCATAAAAAATGTAAATATCGATGAGTATTTCTTTAAGGGGCATTTTCCCGGCAGGCCGGTTATGCCGGGTGTTTTAATTATTGAGGCGATGGCGCAGGTCGGCGGGATAATGATGCTTTCACCAGAAGAAAATAGAGGCAAGATTGCCTATTTTATGTCTATAGATAATGCAAAATTTAGAAAACCGGTTGTGCCGGGAAATCAGCTTATTCTGGAAGTTGAAGCAGGGAAAATAAAATCAAGGACAGGCAAGGTGCATGCCCGGGCATCGGTGGATGGCAAGGTAGTGGCAGAAGCAGATTTAATGTTTGCGTTGGTTGAGAAGTAGATAATGCAAATACATCCCACAGCAATAGTTTCTAAGAATGCAAAGTTGGCCGACGATATCCGAGTCGGCCCTTATTCTATTATCGCAGATAATACCGTAATAGGCAAGGCCACTCAAATTCATGCCTATTGCGTGATCGAAGGCAATACTACTATTGGCTGCGGATGCGAAATCTTTACCGGCGCCGTTATCGGAAGCCGGCCGCAGGATTTAAAATACAAAGGCGAGAAGAGTTTCTTGGAGATAGGCGATAATAATATCATCCGCGAGTATTCTACCTTTAATCGTGGAACAGGAGACGGCGGAAAGACTATTGTGGGTAACAATAACCTTTTTATGGCTTACTCGCATATTGCCCATGATTGTATAGTGGGTAATAACTGTATCATTGCTAACAATGGTACTCTCGCTGGTCATGTCACCATTGAAGATAAAGCAGTTGTAGGCGGATTGGCTGCCATACATCAATTTGTCAGAGTCGGTATACTTTCTATTATCGGTGGCTGTTCTAAGGTTGTCCAGGATATTCCACCATATTCTACCTGCGATGGCCATCCGGCGCGCGTATACGGCCTAAACCTTATTGGTTTAAGGCGCAACGGCATCTCAAAGGATTCAGTAGAGCAGCTTGGCCAGGCATTTAAAATATTTTTTAATACAGGCCTCACCACAAGACACGCCTTAGAAAAGATAAAGCAAGAAATACCGCCCGGTAACGAAGTTTCTTACCTCGTCAATTTTATAAAAAACTCTAAGAGAGGCATAGTCCGCTCCTGCCGTAAATAGGGACTGTCCCCGCCGTAGCTAAAACGAAGTAGCACTAAGGGGACTGTCCCTAAAGAAGAAAATGGATAAGATCGGTCTGATTGCAGGCAATAGAAGGTTTCCGATTCTGTTTTCTGAAGCCGCAAAGAAAAAAAATTTTCATATCGTGGCAGTTGCCATAAAAGGCGACACATCTTATAAATTAAGAAAGTACGTCGATAAGATTTACTGGATAGGCCTGAGTGATTTTTGCAGATTATTTGAGATATTCAAGAATGAAGGCATAACCAAGATAGCTATGGCCGGCCAGATAAGCCCCCATAGATTATTCAGTAAGGATATAGATAAAGACCCGGAATTAAAAGAGTTACTTGCCAGTATAAAAGATAAGAGGGCAGATACGATATTTGGGGCAATGGCAGAAAAATTGAAGGAATCAGGTTTTGAATTAATGGATTCCACAACCTTTGTTAAAGACCTTATGCCTGGGCAGGGGACACTTACAAATAGAGCGCCGAATTTTAGTGAGTGGGAAGATATATATTTTGGATTGGAATTAGCAAAAGCGATTGCTTATTTGGATATAGGCCAGACCGTAGCGGTGAAGTATAAGGCAATAGTAGCTGTTGAGGCTTTGGAGGGGACCGATAATCTCATCCGGCGCGCAAGGAAGATTGCCAGGGATAATTTCGTCGTAGTTAAGGTAAGTAAACCTATGCAGGATGCGCGTTTTGATATGCCGGTAGTGGGCCTGAATACAGTAAAGAATCTTATAAAGGCAAAGGGTACTTGCCTTGCTATTGAGGCGGGAAAGACAATCTTTATAGATAAAGAAGCGAGCGTCGGACTGGCAGATAAAAAAGGCATTTCTATAGTAGCGGTTTAAAGAAAATGGGGTCAGAATTATTTTTCTTCGATCCCGTTTTCAAGAAAAATAATTCTGACCCCATTTTCTTAGATTCTTCGGCACATTGCTGCTTAGATTCTGTGGCACATTGCCACAGAATCAAGCAAAACTTTCATTAATGAAAGTTTTGCTTGACAGTCCCGTATTGTTGTGTATAAATAGTTATTAGAAAAGGAGGGTATTATGGCGGCAATAACGAGGTCAAAACCAATAGAATTCAAGCTTTATGCGCCACAGGCAAAAAGGGTCAATCTCGCGGGCAACTTTAACAATTGGGATACCAGGATGTTGGCTGCGAAAAAAGATTCTAAGGGAAATTGGGCAGCAAAAGTCAATTTAAAGCCAGGCAGACACGAATATAAATTTTTTGTAGATGGTTCTTGGCTTAATGACCCGCACTGTACTTCTTTTGTTCCTAATGCCTTTGGTAGTCAGAACAGCGTTATAGAAATAAAGTAAACGAATATTTACGCCCCCCTACTTTCCTATTAGTATACATAAGAAGGTGGGGGGATTTTATTTACCCCGCCCATTTGCTTATCATATTAGCCTTTAGGTGATATGAAGATAGCAAAGAGGCGGGGTTTATAGTATAATATAGACATGAAATACATATACGGTCCGGTAAAATCACGGAGATTAGGCTTGTCTTTGGGTATCACGCTAACCCCTTATAAAATATGCAGTTTTAGCTGTGTTTATTGCCAGTTAGGTAAGACGATAAATACAACAAGCGAGAGAAGAGAATATATCCCGATACAGGAAATCATAAATGAATTAAAAGTCTGGCTGCAAAATAATATTTTAGAGGCAAAAGATTTAAATTATATTACTCTTTCAGGTTCAGGCGAACCCACATTAAACATTAAAATAGGCCAATTAATTCTAGAAATAAAAAAAATTACTGCCGTGCCTGTAGCGGTAATCACCAATGCTTCTTTATTAAATGTAGCCTTGGTGCGCCAGGCGTTGTCTTACACGGATTTAATAATTCCTTCCTTAGATGCAGTTACCCCTGAAATATTTACAAAGGTTGACCGGCCCAAAGAAGGCATAAACGTAGAAGACATAATAAACGGCTTAATAGGCTTAAGAAAGGAATTTAAAGGTAAGATTTGGCTTGAGGTAATGTTGATTAAAGGTATAAATGACAATTTGGCTCATATCAGGAAATTGAAAGATATTATGCTTAAGATAAATCCCGATAAAATACATCTTAATTCGCCGGTGCGCGCGACCGCTGAAGATAATATTCTAGCCACAGATAAAAAGAAGCTTGAGAAATTTAAGGAAATATTAGGCGATAAGTGCGAGATTATTTGACGCGCCTGTAGCTCATCCTCCACCAAAGCGTTGTAGGATTTCGCTATGGAAGACAAAAAGATTAATGCGCCTGTAGCTCAATTGGATAGAGCGTCAGTCTTCGGAACTGAATGTTGCAGGTTCAATTCCTGCCAGGCGCATAATTAAATCCAAAATTCAAATATTAAAAATCAAAATTACAATGCGAAAATTATGATATAATATATCAGTAATTTTGATATTTGCATCTTGATGGTTCGATTACACTCATCATTAATCCTGAGCGTAGTCGAAGGATTGATTTTTGAATTTTAAATCGGGCCATTAGCAGCTCATCCTCCTTCGGAGGATTTCGCTAATGGTTGGTATAGAAACCTAAGTTTTGGGGCCATTAGCAGCTCATCCTCCTTCGGAGGATTTCGCTAATGGTTGGTATAGAAACCTAAGTTTTGGGGCCATTAGCTCAATCGGTAGAGCAGGACACTCTTAATGTCAAGGTCGGAGGTCCGACTCCTCCATGGCCCATTTTTATTTAATGAAAAACTACGAACTTATCGAACATACTGCAGATATAGGCATTAGAGTCAAAGGCAGTGATTTGAAGGAATTATTTCGAAATGCTGCGGCGGCAATGTTTGATATCATCGCTGAAAAAAAAGAACCAGAAGTTAAAAAACAGGCAGAAATAAAAATAGAGCAGAAGGCAGATAATTTGGAAGAACTCTTTGTAAATTGGTTAAACGAATTACTTTCTTTATCTGCCACAGAAGAGCTGATATTTTCTGACTTCCAGATAAATAAAGTAGATAAGAATACCTTGCAAGCGCTGGCTATAGGCGAAGATATTAAGAATTATAAAGTAAACACAGAGATTAAAGCAGCCACTTATCATCAGTTAAAATTAGAAGAGGCTAAAACAGGCTGGCAGGTAGAAGTAATATTTGATGTTTAAAGGGACTGTCCCCGATATAGCTAATCTTAAGAACCTAAGGGGACTGTCCCTGATAATTAAACGACTGGAATAGGCGAAACCATGGCAGATATCCGGGAAGTTTCTTTAGAGAAAATAGACGATTATCGCTGGCGGATACCCAAGTCGTATAAGCCGGGTATGCGTGTACCCGGGATTATTTACGCTGACGAGAAATTATTAAAAGATATCCGACATGATAAGGCACTTGAACAAGTCGCAAATGTGGCTTTCTTGCCGGGAATTGTCAATGCCTCATTAGGTATGCCGGATTTGCACTGGGGTTATGGTTTTCCCATCGGAGGAGTAGCAGCTACGGATATAGACAACGGCGGTGTTATATCTCCCGGAGGAGTGGGATTCGATATAAACTGCGGCGTCAGGTTATTAAAAACTAATTTTCAATATGAAGAGATAAAAAATAAAGTAAAAGATTTGGTTTATGCGTTATTTTCGGATATACCTTCCGGAGTGGGGTCAAAAGGCGATATAAGAGTAAGCCAAAGAGAAGAAAAGGAAATTTTGCTCAAAGGCTCGAAATGGGCAGTAGATAAAGGATACGGAACCGAAGAAGATTTAGAATGTACTGAAGAATACGGCGCCATACAGGGTGCAGACCCTTCTAGTGTTTCAGACAGGGCATATGATAGAGGCAAGGCACAATCTGGCACTTTGGGTTCAGGGAATCACTTCTTAGAGATTCAGGTTATTGACCAGCTTTATGACCGTGATATTTGCGATGAATTCGAGCTTACCTTAGGCCAGATAACCCTAATGATACATTCTGGTTCACGTGGCTTAGGTTATCAAGTATGCGATGATTATACAAGAAGCATGATTCATTGTTTGCAGAAATATAATATTAATGTTCCTGACCGGCAGCTTGCCTGTGTACCGGTCAATTCAGCCGAAGGCAAAGCCTATTTAGGAGCCATGAAATGTGCGGCAAATTATGCCTGGGCAAACCGGCAGTGCCTGATGCATCTTACGCGAAAAGTATTTGAGAAAGTTTTTGGTATGTCGTGGCAGAAGATGGGGATGTATTTAATCTATGATGTTGCGCATAACATTGCCAAGATAGAAAAATATATGATTGATGGCAAGGAAAAAACTTTATGCGTTCACCGTAAAGGTGCTACGCGCGCATTCGGTCCGGGCCATCCGGCATTACCGGCAAGATATAAGAAGACAGGCCAACCGGTGATTATCCCCGGTGATATGGGCAGGAATTCTTATTTACTCGTCGGCACACAGAAGGCAATGGAGGAAACGTTCGGGTCCACATGTCACGGTGCCGGAAGACTGAAATCCCGCACTGCTGCTACTAAATCCATAAATCTAGATGCGCTATTGAAAGAATTGGAAGCCAAGGGTATAATGGTTAAGGCATCCGGCCGGGGAACTATTGTTGAAGAGGCGCCGGAAGCGTATAAAGATGTAAATGAAGTTGTAAACGTAGTGCATAGCGCCGGGATTTCGAAGCGCGTCTGCCGCATGAAGCCTTTGGGAGTAATTAAGGGTTAGAAGTAGGGACTGTCCCCGAAGGGGACTGTCCCTACTTAGGGTAATGTGGCTTGCACGGTGCTCAAGTCAAAAGGGACAAGGGGACTGTCCCCGTTGCACGAAGAGATAAGCAATGCCAGTAGGGTCTGTCCCCGAAGGGGACTGACCCACGACAAGAGAAGCATTGCACGGGAGACCCCAGAAAAATATGTTAGATATAAAGTTCATTCGGGAAAATCCGGACACAGTCAAAAAGTCAATTAAAGACCGCGGATTAAAATTAGATTTGGAGAGCTTGCTTAAGCTCGATGATTCCCGGCGCAAAGCCTTAACTGAACTCGAAGACTTAAGAGCAGAAAAAAATAAGGCGAACGATGAAATCAGCGCCTTATTAAAAGCAAAGAAAGACGCGAAAGTTAAGATTGCCTCAATGAAGAAAACCGCAGACAGAATTGACCGGTTAGAGGATGAACTAAAAAAAATCAATGCGGAATTGGATAAATCATTATTAGTCATTCCTAATATACCGCATTCTTCAGTTCCTGTCGGCGATGCCTCCTGCAAAAAGACAGTGCGTTCCTGGGGTGAGATGCCTAAATTTGATTTTAAACCGGCCAGCCACATTGAATTAAGCCAGCACCTGGATATTATTGATTTTGGCCGCGCAGCAAAGATTACCGGCTCAAATTTTATTCTATATAAAGGCTGGGGCGCAAGACTGGAAAGGGCTTTGATTAATTTTATGCTGGATTTACATATTAAAAAACATGGTTACACCGAAGTATTTCCTCCTTTTCTGGTAAATCGGCAGTCAATGACAGGAACGGGGCAGCTTCCTAAATTAGAAGAGGATATGTATCGGTTAAAAGATGATGATTTATTTCTTATTCCCACTGCTGAGGTGCCGGTAACCAATATATTCCGCGATGAAATATTAAACGAAGATGATCTACCAATTTATTATACCGCCTATACTGCCTGTTTTCGCAGGGAAGCAGGTTCTTACGGTAAAGATACAAAAGGCCTAATCCGGGTGCATCAATTTGACAAGGTAGAATTGGTTAAGTTCGTAAAACCCGAAAGCTCTTACGATGAATTAGAGAAATTAGTCCTAGATGCCGAGGACGTTTTGCAATTATTGGGCCTGCCTTATAGAGTAGCAATGTTACCTACCGGGGACTTGAGTTTTGCTGCCAGTATTTGTTTCGACCTGGAGGCATACGCAGCTGGTATGGATCAGTGGCTTGAGGTATCCAGTTGCTCCAATTTTGAAAGTTTTCAGGCCAGACGCGCAAATATAAAATTCCGGCGGACGACGGCCGAAGGACGGCGGACGACGGATTTTGTGCATACCTTAAATGGCTCAGGGGTTGCCTTGGCGCGAACCGTAGTCGCTATATTAGAGAATTATCAGCAAAAGGACGGTTCTGTAGTTATCCCTGAAGCCTTAAGGCCATATCTCGATGGAAAAGAAAGAATTTCCTCAAAAAGAGGATAATAATATTCTGGATAAACTGAAGATCGGTCCTGAACCGAGCTTGGGCGGCGGATCTAAAATGGCTATTTTTTCTCATAGGGCCTTAGGTATCGTTAAGTTTATTATAGGGATTTGCCTTTTACCCTTTGTTTATTCTGTTTCGGTATCATTTTTAAATGAGTTTAATAGCGTAGAAAAGCTATTCCGGAATTATTTCTGGGCAGGAGTAATAAGTTTTATTATTATTTACCTGTTTGTTTATGAGCCCACAATAATTTACAATAAAGGCCAGAGGTTATTAGGGATAGTCTTTCAATTCTTGAAGCCCTTAGTAAGAGTTGCCCCGTATTTACTGCCCATTTATACAATTGCTATATTTATCGTCTATTTAATATTTTCTTTTGCGCTTAAAACTAAAGAATCCATCGGCTATTTCATTTTTTTATTTAGCCTCAGTTTAACCCTGCATCTTATTTTTAGCGCCAAGTCCGTACGTTCTAAAAAAGGGGACTTTTTGAAAGCAAATTATATTTTTGGATTTTCTTTTGTTTACATTATTGATTTGGTATTGCTTGCCTTTTGTTTAAATATCATATTCAAAGAATTTTCTTTTGTGAATTTCCTCAACAATTCCTTCCAAATCGGTAAGAATATATTTTACACGATATTTAAGCAGTTATTTTTATAAAGGAGGGCTGCGCTAATTGGCAGGCGGGCGGTCTTGAAAACCGCTGTCCCGTAAGGGATTGGGGGTTCGAGTCCCTCGCCCTCCGCTATTATTTATATATTTTGCTTTATTATGTCGAGAGTAAAATTTTGTAAAGGTCAACAGAGAGATTATTTAAACCGAATTGCTAAATATTTTAACTTTGATTGGTCAAAAGTTGCAAAGATTAGCAATATCTGTGAACGTAGTCTTAGAGATTGGCGAAGAGAAAGATATAATATGAGTTATAAAGCTTTATTAAAACTACATAAGATCTCGAATATATCAATTCCTAAAATTGTAAAAATTTTACCGGAGTATTGGAGTACTAAAAAGGCAAGTGGATTGGGAGCAATAAGACGCAATGAGTTATATGGTAATCCAGGTACGCTAGAAGGAAGGAGGAAAGGCGGTCTTACTACATGGAGAAGGTATAGGTTTGACCCACAGAAATTCATAGATACAGAATTTATTGGCCCAAAAGATATAAATTATCCGCTTCGGTCTCCTTTATTGTCTGAACTCATTGGCATTATTTTAGGCGATGGTGCTATAACTAAATATCAGGTAGTTATTTCATTAAATAATAAAACCGATAGGGAATACGCATATTTTGTTTCAAGATTATTCAGAAAACTATTTAACTTAAAGGTGGTTTTAAGAGTTAGAGATAAGAACACTTGCAGTCTAGTTATTTCTAGTATTAAGTTAACAAAGTTTCTGACTGAGATAGGTTTAAAAATAGGAAATAAAATACGCCAACAAGTGAATATTCCAAAATGGATTCTAAAAAATAGAAATTTCAGGATAGCCTGCGTAAGAGGATTGATGGATACAGATGGTTCTTTTTATTCCTACAAACATCGTGTTAATGGTAAAGTATATAAGAATTATGCATTGGATTTTACAAATCGTTCACTGCCCCTATTACAAGCTGTAGAAGATATTTTACGAGATTTGGGATGTGCACCAACTTTAGCTAAATATAAAGTCTTGTTATATAAGAAAAATGATATTGGACATTATGTGGCTATAGTTGGAACTAGCAATCCAAACACTAAGAAGAAATTTAAAAACGAGATATTTTAATCCTTGGAGAGATGGGAGAGCGGTTGAATCCAGACGCCTCGAAAGCGTCCAGGCTGCAAAGCCTCGCAGGTTCGAATCCTGCTCTCTCCGCCATGTGAAATACGGGGCGTCTTTGAGCAAGGGACGGAAGCTGGCTTCCGTCGAGAAATTCAAACGGCGCTCTTTTAAAATAAAGTTCGAACCAATCTTTTTCAGAAATTCTTTCTGGGATTCTAAATTTCCTTCCGTAATCGCATAACTTAGCCTGTTCAAAGAAGTTACGAAACGCTTAGCCTGTTCGAACCGATTATCGCCATCAGTAGCAAAATCCCGCATCCTTTCTTGTAATTCCTTCTTCTCATTAATCAAATTTTCTTTCTTTCGCTGATATTCTTCCAGAGATATTAAACGCTCAAGGTAAATATCTATCAGTTTATTTATCTTATCGCCTATTTCCTTGATCTTAACTTCCAGATTTTGCTGCTGAGGGCGCGATGATTGGACAACGCTATTCTTGTCTTTTTCTATCTGATACAAAACTTTCTTTGTCCAATCATCGCACAAAGAAACTTTTTGCAGCACATTTTTAATTTGCGCGGCAAGCCGCTCTTCACGGATGTATTTTTGTTTGCAGTTTGTCGCTCTTTTAGTGCAATGGTAATAAACAAATCCTTTCTGAGTTTCTGCGGTTATCATCCTGTTGCATTCGCCGCATCGCATCATTAAATCCCGTAATACAAAATATCTTGTCGCTTTCTTGGGCTTGCCGCGCCTGCGCATAGCTTCCTGGCAGATATCAAAAAGTTTCTTTGTGATAATCGGTTCATGCGTTCCTTCGTAAGTTTCGTTGTTGTAGCGGATGATGCCGTAGTAAATGGGGTTCTTTAGCATGCGCTGGTATTGACAGATAGCCAAAGGCGTATTCGTTGGGCCCGTAAGTCCACACGAGTTTATGGTGTCGCGAAGAGAGAAGAGGGTGTAGCTGCCCGTAGCGTACAGCTCAAAGGTTTTTTTAACAAGAGGCGCTCTGTCTCTATCCACAACGATTGTGTGTGTGCGTTGGTCGTTAATGTAGCCGATTGGCGCCCGCTGAGGCCAGATACCTTTGCTTAACTTTAGCCTGATACCGCGCTTTATGTTCTCTGAGAGCGAATCAACGTAATATTTGCTCTGGCCGAAGGTGATAGAGAGCATAAACTTGCCTTGGGCGTTATTATCGAGGCGGTAGGTGGGAAATTTAAGGTCTTGAATAACGCCTCTGTCGAGCATATAGATGATTTTACCGCCATCAACGGAATTCCGCGCCAATCGGTCCGGATGCCAGGCCAGAATGCCTTGCGCTTCATTCTTCTCGATCGCCTTAATCATCCCATTAAACACCGGACGGCCTGGCTCTTTGGCAGTCCGCGCCTCGATCAACTCCTTATTAACAAAAAGACTCTCTCTTTTAGCAAATTCGCGAAGCTCAACAAGCTGGGCTTCAATGGACATGATCTGCCTGTCTTCATCGTCGGTGGACTTACGGGCATAGAGGAAGTACTTCATAGTAAACCTCCTTTTAAGGAAGGAAATTTAGAATCAGTCCTTTGCGTTTTGAACCGCAATTATTCAAAATGTAAAGGACAAAAAGATTGGTGAAAAACTTTATTTTAAAAGAGCGCCGTTTGAATTTCTCGACGGAAGCCAGCTTCCGTCCCTTGCTCAAAGACGCCCCGTATTTCACATGGCGGCGTGTCTATACTGCAGTTCGAATGATTTTTTATGACACGCCCGAATGATCTATTACCGCCCGCTAGGCCGCGGGCTCCGTTGTGCCCCGCGTCATCGCTTCGCCCCGCTTGGGCGGGGCTT
>Ga0315279_10000868_pt1 | contig 54469 bp, 52 predicted proteins | sample YL17G06_20_MG_FD_203694 | JGI IMG/M metagenome (GOLD analysis project Ga0315279, IMG submission 203694) | Sediment microbial communities from Yellowstone Lake, YNP, Wyoming, USA - YL17G06_20 | ecosystem: Environmental > Aquatic > Freshwater > Lake > Sediment | place: USA: Wyoming | collected... | reverse complement strand
TGTTCGTGCTCACTCTGGCTATTTACTACACGACAACCTTTTTCTCTCCTACACAAAGAGCGGCCATGTTCATCTCGACCACCACGATTAGTCCTGAACGAGTCAATCTGGATGAACTGGCTAGAAAGCTTCATTTGACCGACCCATTCTACGTTCAGTACCTAGATTGGCTCAGATTGTCATTAGTCACAGGCAAGCTGGGTTACACTCTTAATTTCAGAGGATTCGTTTTAGATGTCATCTGGCAAAGGTTCCCACCGACGATAGAGCTCGTAATGTTTTCCGCACCTGTTGCGATTTTGGGAGGCATCAAGCTAGGCACGTATTCAGCAAGGAGGGCGTATCAGAAAACAGGTCGCGAAGATTTAATGGATTCTATCATTCGAGCCTTCACCGCGTTGACATATTCCATGCCATTGTTCTTCACAGGCTTGCTGTCGCTCTCAATTTTCTTTCTGAGCCTTCATTGGTTTGCGCCTCAAAGAATCGGATCCGAAGTTGAAAACTTCATATTTTTCTCTGGAACGTGGAATTGGTATACTGGCCTCTACACAATTGACGCCCTGTTAAATGGACAGCTTTGGATATTTCTCGACGCCCTTAGGCATTTGGTGCTCCCCGTTGCAACCCTAACCATTTCAATGTTACCGGTGGTTGTGAAAATTACGCGCTCAAGTATGCTTGCAGAATATAGTCGACCATACGTCACGGTAGCAAGGGCTAAAGGGTTGAAGGAAGTGGAGGTTATCAGCCGCGTCAGGAAGAACGCCATGACTTCCATATTGACAGTTTCAAGCATATTGCTCGCAAACTTGCTGACAGGAATAGTTGTTGTAGAGTATGTTTTCTCGTGGGGCGGCATAGGTTCTCTGGCTGTGGATGCAACAACGTGGTTAGATTTTCCACTCTTGGCCGGACTGTCTGTGGTTTTCTGCCTTATATTTGTGATAACAAACCTCGTGGTTGATATTGCCTACACCTACGTAGATCCCCGAGTCAAACTTTAGGCCCGCCACTGGCTTAGAGCAAATAAGGCTAGTTTTCTCTAGATTAGTCCAACTTAACTCCGAAGAATTCTTCAAAATTGCCTATTATCTGTTCGGCAACTCTTGTGACGCCAGTGCTCTTTATTTCGGCAATGGCTTTGACCACCTCCGGAATGAATGCGGGCGTTGTTCTCTTCCCGTTGAAGGGTGGTCTGAAGAAGCGTACAGGTCCATCGGTTTCCGTCAACAGGTTCGTCAACGGCACACGCCTGACGACGTCTCGTATACCATTCGAGTAGACTGCGGGCGCGCCTTCGGTGATATAGCATCCCAATTCCAGGGCCTTGGAAAGTGCGCTAACAGGGTTGCTGAACCAGTGTAGCAGAACCTTTTTGACCTTGTATGATGGAAGCATGTCAACGATTTGTACCGTGGTCCCGCGAGAATGGATAATAGCCGGCAACTCGAGCTTTTCAGCCAAGTGCAGCATCGAATCAAAGACCCTCATTTGTTTATCCCATATTTTCATGTATTTGAAGTCGAGTCCTATCTCGCCTATGGCAATCAAAGCCTTGTTACGCTTTTGTTTCGAAATCACGTCTAACGTCCGCTGAAGTTCGTCGTCGGTTGAGGCATTGACTGTCCATGGATGAATGCCGAGGGCAGCATAGACCATGCCGGGATACTGTTCAGCCAATTCCAAGCTTCTGACGCTTGTTTTCAAATCCATAGAGTTTGAAACCAGAGCGACGACGTGTGAGTCCTTGGCTTCTCTTATGATTTCGTCGATGTACTCCGTGTATTCTTCGTCTGAGAGGTGTATGTGTGCGTCAACGAACCTCATTTTTCTCACTTTGAGCATACCACTCACCTTGCGTTTGCTTTTATAACTTCCTCTGATGAAGGGCGGTTATTCGTCACGGATCGCGAACAATAAACGTTAAATATGGCTTTAAATAGAAAAAGAGGCTACGGAGGACGATTTATGGTCGATTTGGAATTAGCTGTAGCCCCAATGCACAGACTGTGCAAAAAGGCTGGGGCGGACAGGGTGAGTGAAGCGGCGGCGAAGGAACTGGCGAAGGCTTTGGAAGAGATCGGCGTTAGAATTGCCAAGGAAGCTTTGGACTTTGCGATGCACGCTGGAAGGAAAACGATAAAGTCTGAGGACATTGAGATCGCTGCACGAAAAGTCATGGGTAAATAGACAATTTCTCTAAGTTTCTCTTTTCTTTTTGTCTGAAAAGAAAATCGATTTCTACGTCGGGCATTCTGTGCGCATTTTTAGAGAATATCGACGTTAAGGTCGGAGAACCTTTAATTTTGGTTATCCTTTCCCTTAAAAAGGGAAAAGGGGGAAGATGCAGAAGATCGGCGGCGCACGATCCAGCTCGCGCGCATTCTAATTTGTTACAATTAGTGATTCTCTCAAGAACGCTGAAATCACTTCTGGAGCATGCTAACCTATCATGGCGCCGTTAGCAGCAGACTGCACAAGCTTCCGGTATAGTTTCAGTATCCCCTTCTGTGCTGTTGACCGTGGAGGCTTCCACGCCTTCAGTCTCTCATTGATCTCTGCTCCAGAAAGCTTCAGACTCAACTTTCTTTTAGGGATATCTACTTCAATTATATCTCCGTCTCTGACTATCGCAATCGGTCCTCCTTCAGCAGCTTCGGGTGAAACATGACCTATTGCGCCGCCTTTGTTTGAGCCTGAAAACCTGCCGTCCGTCACAAGCGCCACCGAGTCCGACAGCCCGATGCCTACAAGAATCTGCAGCACATCGTACATTTCTCTCATTCCAGGTCCGCCTTTAGGACCTTCATATCGGATAACCATTATTGTCCCAGGATTGATCTCATCATTCAACAGCGCCTTTACAGCATCTTCCTCTGAATCGAAAACTCTTGAAGGCCCCTTCATTCTGAGCATTTTGGGACTCACCGCCGACTGTTTGACAACTGAACCGTTGGGCGCAAGATTTCCTTTGAGAACAGCAATCCCGCCCTCTTTGTAGAACGGCTTGTCTAGAGGTCTTATCACTCCTCTTGTAGACTCGTGAACCCCGACATTCTCTAGGTTCTCCTTCAGGGTCTTCATGTTCACTGTCAGAACCTCAAGGTTCAGTCTGTTCTCGACGAGTTTCATCACTGACCGCAAACCGCCTGCTTCATCCAAATCCTTCATCGTAAACCGGGCAATCGGATTTACTCCGCATATGCATGGAGTCTGCCTGCTAATCTTATCGAACAGTCCAAGGTCGATCTCCAACCCTAATTCCGAGGCAATCGCTGGAATGTGCAAACATGCATTGGTTGACCCCCCAGTAGCCATCAACACTGTGAGCGCGTTTTCGAAGGCATCGCACGTCATTATATCTGAAGGTTTAATCCCATTCTTCAGAAGCTTCATGACCATGTCACCAGCCTCAAAAGCCGTCCTAAGGAGTCGCGAACTCACAGCGGACGTTGTCGCGTTTCCAGGCAACGAGAGACCCAAAGCCTCCGCTATGGCGCACATGGTGTTTGCAGTCCACATGCCGGCACAGGCGCCAGGAGACGTGCAACAAGAATCGACCAAAAGCTCAAAATCCTCTCGCGATATTCTCCCCTTCTTAAGAGCCCCATAAGCTATTGAAATTCTGCTCGTAAGACAAGGCTCTCCCCTGAAGCTACCGGGCGTCATGTAGCCACCTGTTACTATGATTGAGGGGACATTCAATCTGGCAATGGCCATCAACATGCCTGGCACTATCTTGTCACATGTGCCCACAGCAACAAGAGCGTCAAGCTGGTGAGCTTCAACCATGATTTCAACACTTGAAGCAACGACATCGCGGCTGGGAAGAACATACTTCATGCCAACATGCCCTTGCGCGATTCCGTCGCACACTCCAATAGTGTTGAACTCAAGAGGTGTTCCGCCAGCTGCTCTGATTCCATCCTTGACCCTGCTCGCAACCTTTCTCAAGTGGAAAGCCCCTGGCAGAATCTCGTTCCAAGAGTTGGCTACACCTACGAGCGGCCGATCAAACTCCCCCCTAGTAAATCCCATAGACTCAAATAAACCCAAGCGCAAGGCCCGAATATCGTCTCTGCCTACATTGAGCTGTCTGCTTCTAACAAAGTTTTCAGAAGACATTTCCATTCCGACAAGACTTTTCTCACAAGTTGAGAATATAAGGCTTCGATGCGTGCAGAGACGCGCGCACTGCGAGAGTTAGCGGAAAAGCATGGACTTTTGTAACAATTTTGCTGTAACAATCAGTAACAACTCAAGTTTTTCCAGAATTCTCAGAATTCCAATTAACACAATGGCCCTTTTCGAGGTGTTGTGACAGTTCTCTGAAAGAGAACAGTTCTCAAAGAATCTAGTTCCTTTTTGCGTTTACGTATAGAACTATTCTCAGAACTGCGTTAACGCAGTGTTACGCATTTTTTGCGCGCTAAACCTGAAACTATTCTGAAAAGATGAATTGAAGACTTGAATGCGCTTTTGCAATTGAAGTAGCTCAGTTCCCAAAGTTATAAGAACGAGACTGAGTCTCTTCTGAGAGATAAAGAATGTCTTATGTTCTTGGTGCATCGTTTTCAAATGTGCAACACAGCTTCAACTCGCCTACATATTTTGTGGCATTTGCTGTTCAAACGACTCGGAAATTTGAATTAGAGGAAATCAAGACCAAGGAAGAAATGCAAGAGGATCATGAGTTCAACAAAAACCTTTTTGACTTGTCAATTGTTGAGAACGAAATCAATCGCTTCAAGGACATGACTGTCAAGAGCAGCATAATAAAACTCACTAAGGCAAAAAGAAAAGAATTCAACGATGATTTATCCTTCATACTCTATGGCTTTTTGAAGGCTATCGAGTCCGTGAGATCTTCGCGTTTGCACATAGCTTCTGAAGGGTTTGAGAAATGTTACTTGCATGTTCCCCTAGATTCGAATGGAAAGGGGCTGGTAGTTGAGGATCTGGAGTATTTCAATCATCCTATTTCCAAGTATAACATACGATTTCAGAAAAAAGGGGAATTTGACCCTATTCTGGAGCTTGCGAGACTTGGTGCATGGTTTGAATATCTTGACATGATGCGCAGAAAACCAGCTTTCATCAACAAGCAGATATCTAAAAATGAGAACTTACAATTTGTGCAGTTCCTCAGACTAATCTGGAATAGCCCACCAATTGAATCTTATCCTGACAGCTTTGTCGGTTACCCGCGAATGGTTTTAAAAACGCAGAATGACACTTACGATCTCATCATTCACCCCGGCACGCAGCTGGATCTATTCGCGATCTCTCAAGCATGCTCAGGTCTGGGAAACGGTCTAAATGTACCCAGATGTAAACGTGCATCTGCGAGAGAACCCTTTGGGAGCCTTTCGTTGCATGGAGGATTTGAAAAATGCAGGCTTTGCTCGGAAGATTCAAGAGGCTCACTTTGTCTGTATCAGAAACCCAAATGCGACGGGAAGGAAATCCAGTGCCGTGACAAAGTATTTGCCACACAAGTTTGCGATGCTGAATTCAGTGTTTACTTGACATTGTATAAAACGAAGATAAAAGTGGGCAGAGCCATTAAATCCAGAATAATTGGACGCTTGATTGAACAATGCGCCTTTGACGGTCTAGTGTTTTATCCTATTCCCGGGTTACCTCTTGCTGACCACTTAGAAGAAAGACTGGTTGTTTTGTTGGGAGAGACCGCAACTGATTTAGGAATGGAGGAGGTCAGTGCATTTACCGAGAAAGTCACATCTAAAGAGCGGTTCGAACACATCCTATCGCTAGGTATGAATACCAACATTCAAACTAGAAGAGACAATATCTATGACAGAATTACTGACATTCTGAAAACAGTCAACAGTCCTGAAGCGGCTTACCTTTCAGCACTCGAACAAAGAAAAGTGCACTTAAGCAGGAATTGGATCGGATGCAAGGGAACCGGGTTGAACGAAAATAGTGCTGTCCGAGATTTCCTGTTTAGGAGAATCAGTGGAAATGTGACAGGAGTAGTTGGCTCATTTATTATAGTTGATGACGGAGCTTATGACACTACAAAAATGGAGGGATACATAAACGGTGTTTCAGTCAAGTAAACTCTCCAAGACAAGTACCGAGCTTGTCAAAGTTGAAAAAGAATCAATTGAGCGAATTCGAGAGATCGAGTACTTCAGGTATAGGGTTGGACTGCCAACAACAGTTCTCGGTCGATTCGAAAACCTTGCTCAGGGATACCGCCATGCGGAGAGGCTTTTTCAAGCGAGATTTGGCTTCTGCACTTTGTCTCAATTTGAGGATGGAATACAACTTGTTTCCCCAATTAAGACGGAAGAGCGCGTCTTATGCTCATTCGGCGACAAAGACGATTCAAACAAAATAGACATCACACCACTTAAGGACACGTTTCAGCTAGACCCGGCAAACACTGACCATGCAGAAATCTTTCAGAATTTGCTATACCAAAGTCTGAGAAGCTCAATATCGCAGAAAGGCTATGAAGTCGAAGGGACAACAGCTATTGATACGAGGGTCAATCTTCTTACCGAGATACATCATTACTCCAGAAACGCAATCTTCAGAAAAATAGAGCAATTTCTTTGCCTTTTTCCAGCATTCAATTTTCGATTCAGAAAGCTAGGAGACGAATTCTTCATTCAGATTTCTCCCAAAAGCGTACTGGAATTCAGTAGAGATCTATACTCGTTGCTGAGCGATGGCGTTTTTAGGCCTGATGATTTCATAAAAATCTTCGAGAGCGTTAGCCTTCCCATTGGTCGAACCGCGAGACTCTACGCTGTACTTAGCAAAATGGCGACCGACCCCATTGATGAAAAACCATTCAGCGGCAACTCCTTTCTAGATTTTGCTGAAAGTGCGTACCCTTCATTGAAATTCCTGAAGCAGGATGCAAATCTGCTCTTGGCATTGCCATATGGAAATATGACCTTGCCTTGGTATTTCTCAACTGAACACGTCAAGCCCAGTATCCGATTTCTAGATATCGCGTGGTGGGATCGTGAGTTCCATGCAATTCTCGGCTCAGAAATGAAGGCTCATAGTGCAAGAAGGAAAGAACTAATAGACAATTATCTGAAGACAATCAAGTTCAAGTTCCTAGACATTGAACTGGAATTGTCCGATCTCTTGTCCTATGAAACAACTCTCGAAATTCTGAAGCCTTCAGAATTTCACCAGAAATCAAGCCTCCCTGTGTTCATTTTCGCAAATCCTTGGATATCGTTCCGAGACAGAAAGACGGAAAGAATAGTCCATGTTAATCGTGATGTGACTGGTCACTTAGGTGCAACCGTAGATCTGATGACGCATGAAGAGTTGGCTTGTTTCAATTCGCCAAAGGATATAAGGGTAAAAATAATCTCAGATGATTCACTGTACAAGGACGCATGTAACATAGTTGACATTCTGACCCAGGGATTTGCCGAATACAGAGGATTCGAACAGATTTTTGGGTCAAAACTGATTTACAATGAGATAACCCCCGCAAAAGATCTCTTGCAGACTAGCGTATACTCGGACGTGTCGCCAGAAAACTACGATTGTGTACTGGTTTTCGGACCAAGGCATTTTGCCGATAGTTCCGAAAAGTCCAAGATGATATACACTTTCCCTGAAACTGAAATTCTGAACAGAGGTGTCCCAGTCCAATACGTGACAGATGAACCTGCTCAAAACAAGATATATGATAAATCGATTCGGACAAAATCCAATGATACTCACGCCCTTTTTGGAATCGGCCTTAACATATTAGGCAAGATCGGGGCGAAAGTCATGGCATTATCAACAGAGACAACCAACTATTTTCTGCCGAATTCCATCGTAATTGGATACAACATCGCGAGAATCTTTGAGCCACTGACAAAGGATATCTCGCAGGAAAGGTCCCCAAGAGATTTGATTAGAACTTCCACTCCCCTCGCCGCCCCAATGGTCATAATGAGTCAGGATGGCGCTGAAATTGTCCTCCAAAATGTCTATCAAATACCCAATGAAACATCTCTTTTCAGAGAAGATAGAGCTGAAAGAATAATCGATGAGCTGTCTGCCAACTACAGTAACTTCATAGTTCACAAAGATGGGCGCTTCTATTCTGATGAAATCACCGATATTAAGAGAATCCAGAAATCAGGTAGGACCGTGATCCCGATTTCAATAATCTCGGGTGTGTCGCCTCGCCTCTTCTCGTCTTTGGCTTCCTGGAATTATATTCCAAGAATGGGAACAGTTTTCAAGTTGTCTGAAGTGGATTTTCTAATGGCTACCCCTCTAGTAACGCAAAGATATTCGGCACAATCTCGAGGCTGGCCGAATACCATCCAAATCACAATTCACGAAGAAGCTTTGAGAGACAAGTTATCTTCCGTTCAGAAATTACAGATATTATATCAAATATGGGCTTTGACGCGTGTTCATGTCGGTTCACAACTTCCCACCCGCAAACCTATTTCTATTCACTATTCGGACGCCATGGCCACATTCCTCAGAAAGGCAGGCAACTCAAGACCAGAATACTTCAAGAACTTTGGGAGAAAGCGTAATCGTTATGGTTTCATTCCAAGAATCTTCTTGTAGGGGAAGCTCGATGATGTTGAGACCAGCATCAAAACCAGCCGACATGTACAACTATCGAGTAGCAGCTTACCTTAAGACCTTCGTTAAGGATCTCAAGATTCCGGGCTTGACCCTGGAGAATCTCGACTTCAGTGTAATACCTAAACCAATTCCAAAAGAGAACAGCTTTCTAGGAGTTGAGATTCTCTTCGATATCGTCATTTCGGGGTCAGAACTTGAGTATCTATGCGAGTGCAAATACCATCAGGCTCCGCGCCCTCTGTCATCCAACATGACTGAAGTAAAAGACAGCTTGCTAGAGTTTGTGGCCGCAGAAAAGTACAGAATTAATAGTACTAGAAGGGACGGAATTACATATCTGCTTATTACGAACTGCTCAACGACAGGATTGGCCAAAGAACTAGACCATCTGAAGACGGGGAGTGACTCAGAAGTTTCCAAGTACTGTGAGACATTGGCAAAACGTGCCCCGCAAAAATGGAAAAATCTCGAAAATGGCATTGAGATCAAAATCGAATGGATCCGGAGTGCTTTGACACGGACAATGCTTTTAGAGATAGATGATGGAAGACTCGGTGAGTCTTCTAAAAACGTCGTATATGAACAGCAATTCAGAGAAATGATGGACCGAATTTCGAGAACAAACCCAAGCCTTGTCCCCCTTGAATACCGTGTACGAAATACGATACGATTCAATACAGGAGAGGATGGCGAAGACACTGTAGATATCAAAAAAGGAGGTTATTTCCTAGAAATATCGAGAGAAGCTGTCAATCAGATTCTTACGCGTGGGTGGACAGGTGGAAGCCATTTCGTTAGGGCAGACTATCATGAACTTCCCTTCGTCAAAAACTGCGAAATACTCCACCATTCAAGTATAAGCACTGAAAGATCCATGGAACTAATCATCGAGACTTTAAACGATATTATCGTGCAGCCGCTTGAAAGACCTGTATATTTCATCACCATCAATCCTGGCACTTATGAGGTGTATTTCGCAAACTTGGAGTGGTTCTACAAACTAGCGTCAAGCAATGTGAGTGCGAGGGGGCTTTATGAACTTGGCAAGATTGCCAGAGAGCTGCCAATGAAAGTTTCTAGGTTCGTGCTCGAGAATCTTGTCAAAGAGTCAATGAGGTTAAAGGCGAACACCATTGTCAGACAAGATCTGATGGATTTTCAGGGGATCGAGGAAGCAGATTGTCTTTACTAAGTAGCAAGATAGTTTATCGCGCGCGCTCTAACATCAACAAAAATGCGTCTGTCGACTAATTGCTAGCACGCACTAATATGTCACGCACACCGTAAGAGGGCAAGAAAAGCTCAGGATTGGAACGATCCGCGCAAGGCCAGACATGGAAAACCCTTAAGAACTGCAAGGCGAATTTGAATTGTGGAAGTTGACATACATGGGTGGAAAAAAGAAGCTAAACCTGAAACAAATGGAGCGCATGCAGGACAAGAAAGACGAACAGGACAAAGAGAAGAAGAAAAAAGAAAAGGCCGGAGCGCCCAAAGAGAGGAAACCTTCAGCCGTGATTTCGCCTGACTCTAGGAGCGAAAAAACCCTTAGTGAACTGAAGAAGATGCACGTCTTGACACCTTATTCCGTGGCGACACGTTTTAACATCCGCATCAGCGCGGCCAAAGATTTCCTGGAGCAGTTGCAGGAGAACGGTGCAATCCAACTGGTTTCAGGGAGCCACAACATCAAAATATACAAGGTAGACTAACGTCTCTGTAGCTTTGCGCTTGTTTGCTTCTACACATTTCTTATTGACGATCAGAGGGCAAAAGACGTATTGGAATTTCCCAGTAGAATCTACACGGAAGAGGAAGTCAAAAAGGCCAAAGACCTAATCGACAATGGGTACAAACACCGCCTGAAGACTCAAGGAAGCCCAGACTTCAAGCGGAAGGTCAGGAAAGCACTTGAGCTTGTCAAGGTTGCAGGCTGCTACGATTTCTTGATAACCTACATCCGAAGCGTAAAAGAAATCGACGGCTTAACTCAACTTCGGCAGTCAGAGGCGACAATATGGGCTAATGACTATGCCGTGGAAAATCCCGTTGACGCTGCCAGCGTTTTCGTCCAAAAGGCTAACCACATGAAAGAATATCTCGAAAGCAAACTCTATTATGGTGGGACGGCGGAAAAACGTTCAGGCGAGAGACGAATAGAATTCCTTCAAACCTTGAAAAAGCGAAGTAAGGAAAAGGCAGTAGTGGAAGAGTGTGAAAGGCTTCTAAAAATGTGGAAGGAAAGCTCACTCGTTTACTAGACGCTTTCAACTCTGATTTTTGTGCCGCTCTTTACCTGTCTGAACAGTTCAAGGTTAGCTGTAATTTTGCCCAAAATACTCACAGGGCTGTATGGCTGTGATGGGCCGAAGAATATGCATATGGCACTTCCCATCGGCCAAAAAGCGATACTGCCGACTTCTACGGTGCCCTTGGCCTTTTCTTCGCCCATCTTGACCGGGGTTTCAAAGTAAATCTCTTCCTTCCACAAGGCCGCTCTGCCCTCTATCGGCAGTTTTCGAACGATCATGTCCACCGTTCTCGGTGCCAAGAACCGCACCAACTCTCCTTCCACTTCGCCTAGGCCTTCGATTATGAACTTCACTTTTACTCGCGAAATTTCGCCTTTTTCTTCGCTCATTGTTTCTTCCAGCTTTTTTGAATGAACTCGTCCAAAATGTGCTCAAGCGAAACTGGACCCAATACCTTGAGCTCGTATTTCACTCTCACAGTCGGCTGGTTTATGGTCATTACTCTTCTCAAGTCAATTGGTGTACCGATCACCACAACGTCACAGGGCGTGTGGTCAATCGTCTGTTTCAGCTCTGCCACTTGCTTTTCGCCGTATCCCAACGCTGGAAGGAGTGCCCCCAAATGCGTGTATTTCTTGTAGGCTTCTTTTATTGAACCCACAGCGTACGGTTTAGGATCGACAATTTCAGAAGCCCCAAACTTTTTCGCAAATATGGTTCCAGCTCCGTACGGCATGCCGCCGTGCGTTAGAGTGGGCCCGTCTTCAATTACTAACACCCGTTTTCCTCTAACAATCTCTGGCTTGTCAGCGGTTATGGGAGAAGCAGCTTCCAGCACTGTCGCTTTGGGATTGACCATTTTTATGTCCTCTTTAACCTCTCTGACCTTTTCTGGGTCCGCAGTGTCAACCTTGTTTATTATTACCACGTCTGCCATTCGCAAATTTGTCTCGCCTGGATGATAAGCCAACTCGTGTCCAGCCCTGTGCGGATCGGCTATAACGATGTTCAGGTCTGGCTGGTAGAAGGACATGTCGTTGTTACCGCCATCCCAGACTATGACGTCGGCTTCTTTCTCGGCTTCGTTGAGGATTTTCTCGTAGTCAACGCCTGCGTAAACAATTATTCCATTGTCGATATGAGGCTCGTATTCTTCTCTTTCTTCGATCGTACATTCATACTTGTCCAAGTCTTCATAAGAGGCGAAGCGCTCCCAAATCTGCTTCCTCAAATCACCGTAGGGCATCGGATGCCTGATAGCCGCAACGCTCAAGCCCCTGCTTTTCAGAATCTTTGCGACCTGCCGCGAAGTCTGACTTTTCCCGGAGCCCGTTCTAACAGCGCACACGGAAACAACCGGAACCTCCGCCTTCAACATCGTCGTCTTGGGGCCCATCAAACGAAAGTCCCCACCATTCGCCAGTGCAATTGAAGCCTTATGCATCACGTACTTATGGGATACGTCGCTGTAAGCGAAAACAACCTGGTCAACGTCATGTTCCTTCATCAGTCTAGGCAGTTCCTCTTCAGGATAGATCGGTATACCTTCCGGATACCTTGAACCAGCCAGTTCTACAGGATAATTTCGGCACTCTATTCCAGGAATCTGTGTAGCCGTGAAAGCCACAACCTCATACGCGTCATTGTTTCTGAAATAGACGTTGAAGTTGTGAAAGTCTCTACCAGCCGCGCCCATTATAATAACCTTGATTTTCTGCATGGTGGAATCCTCCGTTAAAACCCCAGAGCTAGGGAGTCAATAGTAACCCAGATCATTCCATATAAACCTTGACGTCTGAAAATCACTTCAGCAGACGTAAAACCGTTTCGCCTATGAAATCAATTTGTTCCGCGGTGACGCCCGGGTGGACAGGCAAGGAGAAGACTTGTTCTGACGCTTTCTCTGTTTCTGGAAGCTTGTGCATTCCAAACTTGCGGTAGTACGGCATGAGATGTACTGGATTCACGTAACAGACAAACGCGCCAATTCCCTTTTGCTTCAATTTCTCAACGAACTTGTCTCTTCTCAAACGTTTGGAGTTCTTCAATCTGGCAGTGTAAAGGTACCAACTGCACCTAAAGCCCTTTGGCTCAATCGGCAACTGTAGACCCTTCGCTTTCGCAAGCTTTTCCGTCAGCCTTCTTGCATTTTCCCGCCGTCTAGCGACGAACTTTGGCAACTTCTTCAGCTGCACGCACCCTATCGCCGCCTCCATCTCCGGCATATGATAATTGTGTCCGAGCATAAGAGACTTATACTTCTGTTTCTCTCCATGGCTCCGTATGTACCGCGGCGCTTCAGCAGTCTTGTCGTCATTCGTGGTCAGCATTCCTCCTTCGCCCGTGGTCATGTTTTTGCTTCCGTAAAAACTCCAGCACGCAGCATCAGCGCAGGCTCCAAGCGGTTTCCCCTTGTAGGAAGCCCCGTGAGCTTGAGCTGCATCCTCAATAATTTTCAACCCGTGCTTGTCAGCGATTTCCCTTATAGGCTGCATGTCAGCAGGCATGCCATAAAGGTCAACTGGCATTATAGCCTTGGTCTTCTTGGTAATGGCTCTCTCAATCGCCCTAGGAGAAGCAGTGTAGGTTTCTGGATTGATGTCAACGAAAACTGGCTTTGCCCCAGTGAAAACAACAACTTCAGCAGTTGCGACGAAAGTGAAACTCGGTAGGACAACTTCATCACCCGCTTTCACGCCAACGGACGCAAGGGCAGCGTGCAAAGCGGCTGTCCCAGTGTTCATGGCGATTGCATGCTTTGCTTTTACGAATTTTGCAAACGCATTCTCGAACTCCGTAACCATAGGGCCTGCACCGAGCCCATGAGTTAGAATGCCACTTTTGAGGACTTTGACGACAGCTTCGATTTCTTTTTGATCAATCTGCGGAGCATTGATCTGTATCAACCTAGTCGCCTTTCAGGTAGTATGCTATTTCAGTGTTAATAACTCCTACGTTCAATGACGTGGCTTTGCACCAGGATCGTCGAAGTCAGAAGGCTGGAAAATCATTCTTCAAATTCTTCATTCTGCCGAGAAACTCTTCTTTCTCCTTTTCTACCTCTTCCTTCCTTCGTGCCAGAAAATCCAATTCCTCAGATATCTCGCCCAACCATTCTTGAATCGCTAAGGCAGATTCCTTGCTGTCCATTTTGGAAAGATATTTTGAAATGTCTTGCGGAACATCCTTTTTCAACAAACAAAGTGGATAATTGACTTGCTGGAACTTTGAGAACGGAAAGAAATGCCTGGTTGAACGCGGCTCCATCAAATGTCCACTGAGTCCTGCTGAGATGACTTTTTCAATACTCACTTCGCCGTCTGCGTCTCCCGTGTATCGATGAATCCTTCTTGTTCCAACACGGATTCCCGAGTTGTTTAAGGCGTTGACAAGGATAGCGGGTATCAGTGTGAAACCGAGGCTTTTCAAAGCTAGCCACCGGTGCATACCGTCCAGTATGACGTGGGTTTTCTCATCAGCTATTATGGGATACTTAAGCATTCTGTCCTTGAGGATTTCTTGCCTCAGAAGTTGCAGATAGAGGGGGGAGCCTTTCTCGTGGGGTCTAAGCTCGTCAACTGATAGCAGAGCTATTCTTACGTTTGCATTCTCGGTTTTCAGGATGAGGGATGTCAACTGTTATCAGCACCTTTAATGGCTGAAGGTTGGGACTTCGATTTTCGCCGGTTCGTACTCGATGAGCTTACCAGCCAGAGACTGCTCGTACGCTGACAGATCAAGCAAGCCATGCCCACTGTAGTTCATTGCAATCACTTTCTTTTGCCCAGTTTTCTTGCATTTCAACGCCTCGTCCACCACGAACTTGAGACTGTGGGCTGTTTCTGGAGCTGTTATCATGCCTTCAGTTTGAGCGAGCAGCTTGGCGGCTTCAAAGATTTCTACCTGATTGTAGGCAACAGACCTCGCATACCCTTTGTAGATCAAGTATGATATCAAGGGTGCCATTCCGTGGTATCTAAGACCACCCGCATGAACCGGCGGGCAAGCATAATCATGTCCTATCGTCAACATTTTAATGAGCGGCGTCATCTTGCCGGTGTCCCCATAATCATACGTGTAGACGCCTCTTGTCGTATGTGGAACGGCCTTTGCTTCGCATCCGACGAATTCCGCGCTCGTTTTGCCTTTGAGTTTGTCCATCATGAACGGGAAACAGAAGCCACCATAGTTGGAGCCGCCCCCTATACACCCGCAAACAACGTCAGGGGAAACGTCTATGAATTCAAACTGTTTCTTAGCTTCTAAACCTACTATTGTTTGATGCAGCAGCACGTGGTTCAGAGCTGAGCCGATAGAATATCGTGTGTTGTCATGAGCGAGTGCGTCTTCTATGGCCTCAGTAATAGCTATTCCAAGCGTCCCAGGATGGTTGGGATTCTCCTTGAGCAGTCTTCTGCCGAAATCAGTTTGATCGCTTGGCGATGGAAACATCTCAGCACCGTACAGTTGGGCCATGGTTCTTCTACCCGGTTTTTGCTGATAGCTCACTCGAACCATGTAAATGCGACACTTAAGCCCGAAAAGAGTTGTCGCCAAGGCCAAAGCGGTGCCCCATTGCCCCGCGCCAGTCTCCGTGGCCATTCTCTCAATTCCTTGTTTCTTGTTGTAATAGGCCTGCGCAATGGCAGTATTCGTTTTGTGACTGCCTGTTGGACTGAAGTTCTCGCATTTGAAGTAGATCTGTGCAGGCGTCTTCAGGAATCTTTCAAGCCTTCGAGCGCGGTAGAGTGGTGTTGGCCGCGGAAGCCTCAGGTAAGCGTCTACCACGTCATCCGGTATCTTGACATATCGTTCGGTTGAGACTTCTTGCCCTACAAGTTCTTTTGGAAATATTCTCTCCAGCATTCCCGGGTCTATTGGTTTCAACGTTGTGGGATCTAGCGGAGGCGGCAAGGGTTCGGGCAGGTCTGCCTGTATATTGTACCACGACGTCGGCATTTCATCGGGCCCCAAAAATGTAACGTGTTCTTTCATTCTGTCCGTATCTGTCATCTTGTTTTCACCAAAGTACCGTTTAGTACATTTACGTACATTTATAGCCAAATTGAATTACACGAACATATTTATACTTTATTGCGCAAAAATGTACATGAAGGAAACCGTAGCATGTGGCACAACGTCAAAAAATATCTTGAAGGACACCCAGAAAGGCTCAAGGTAGCCCGTATACTGATAGAAAACGGACTCAGCGTAAGAAACTGCAAGATCTATCTTAACGAAATCGAGATTCCACCAATACGCATAGCGCGAGCTGCCGGCGTGGACAGACGAACAGTCAAAGAAACACTGAACGCAATCCAATCCAACCGTGAGCTTCGGCTAATATTTGAGGGAATAAGATCCGCAGGACCTTCACTTAAGGAGATTGCCAAGCACCTCAACCTCGGAGTGGTTGAAATAACACCTGTCGATGCCAAGATACCGGGCATTTTGGCCAGTTCTGCCATGATTCTGGCAAAAAACGGTCTCAGCATAAGACAAGCAATCGTTGACGACCCTGAGCTTTCGCCAGAACCGAAACTCTCACTGATCGTTGAGAAGAAAATCCCTGGAGAGTTGATTCCGGAATTACTGAATGTGAAGGGAGTAGCGAAGGTTTCAGTGTATTGAATGAAACGTACATGAGTGCTTGTCGAATCTAAGTAAGCTATAATTCAAGCAAAGCTTTCTCGCTCAGCTTTAACGTTGAAATCGACGTGTTTTTGGCAGAAAGGATAATAGAGGGCTTCAATCGCAATTAATTCAATACGATTATGGATGTCTGGTTGATGACCAGGATCGGCGTGTACGTTTGTCACTGCGGATTGAATATAGCCGGCGTCGTTGATGTAGAGAAGGTCGCCGAATACGCCAAAGGCTTGCCAGACGTCGTCGTAGCCAAACATTACACCTACATGTGTTCTGAACCTGGACAACACATGATTCAGGACGATATAGAAGCCCAGAACCTTGACAGAATAGTCATCGCAACGTGCTCGCCCCGAATGCACGAGGAGACATTCCGCAGAGCAGTTGCAGAAGCTGGACTGAACCCTTACTTGACCGAGATAGTCAACTTGCGAGAGCACGTTTCTTGGGCCCACACCCATGAACCAGAAAAAGCCACAGAAAAAGCCAAAGCTCTCGTAAGAATGGGCGTGGCCCACGCGAGACTTCTGGAACCATTGGAAAAACGCAAGGTAAGCGTTGAAAAAGGCGTGCTGGTTGTCGGCGGCGGAATTGCAGGCATACAGACTTCACTAGATTTGGCAGACGCAGGGTTCAAAGTCCACCTAGTAGAGAAATCGCCCAGTATTGGCGGACGCATGTCACAGCTGGACAAGACTTTTCCAACTTTAGATTGTAGCGCATGCATTCTGACGCCTAAAATGGTTGATGTGGCTAAACATCTAAACATAACGCTTCTAACAAACGCGGAAGTCACAAACGTGAAGGGCTTCGTTGGAAACTATGAAGCTTCAATCCTCAAGAAACCCACATATGTAGATGCAGAAAAATGTGTAGGTTGTGAACTGTGCACTAAAGTCTGCCCAGTCAAAGTCCCAGACAGGTTTAACGAAAACCTCACCGAAAAGCGTGCAATATCCATTTACTCGACACAAGCGGTGCCAAAAATCGCGACGATCAACCCTGACTACTGCCTAAGGCTGAAGTACAACAAAGGCGTGTGCGGCAAGTGCCAGGACGCGTGTGAAGCCAAAGCAATAGACTTTGAGCAGAAGCCTGAGACAGTTCAAGTCAAAGTAGGCGGAATAGTCCTAGCGGTGGGCTCTGAGGTTTTCAACGCCTCAAAAATGGTTGAGCTCGGATACGGACGTTTCAAAAACGTCATATCAAGCATCGAGTTTGAAAGAATATCAGATGCGTCCGGCCCAACTGGTGGAAAGATCGTTTCACCAAAGGACGGCAAGACGCCCAAAACGATTGTGTTCATCCAATGCGTGGGTTCACGAGATAAGCGTTTTCACGATTATTGTTGTCGCGTCGGCTGCATGGTAACCTTGAAACAGGCAATTCTGGCTCGCGAGAAGATCCACGAAAACGTGAGAATATACGTCTGTTATGTTGATCTGCGAGCTTTCGGCAAGGGTTACGATGAATTCTACAGAAGCGCCAGAGACAAGGACATCGACTTCATAGCTGGGTTACCTTCGGAGATACACAGCGCCCAAGACGGTTCACTGTGCTTCGACGTCTACGACAAAGGCACAAACAAGCTTCTCGAAGTGCACCCGGACCTGGTTGTGCTCGGAACCGGGCTTGTTCCAAACAACGACCTCGGAAACATCAGCGCTCTGTTCCACGCTTCAAGAAGCGCTGACGGTTTCCTTTTAGAAGCGCATCCGAAGCTGCGACCGCTGGAAACAGCAATGGGAGGAGTTTTTCTTGCAGGCGCATGCCAAGGCCCTAAAGACATCCCAGACACTGTTGCACAGGCAAGTGGAGCGGCGGCAAAGGCCATAGACCTGTTGTCAAGCGGAGAAATCGAACTTGAACCCTTAAAGGCCGTGGTCGACAAGGACTCATGCAGCGGATGCAGAATTTGCGAATCAATCTGCCCCTTTGTCGCTGTTGAAATGAAGCCTGAGGTCGTTGATGGCAACGAAAGATTTAGGGCTGAAGTCATCGAAGCCATGTGTCAAGGCTGCGGATTGTGCAGTTCAGCCTGCCCAACAGGCGCCATAAAGATTCAACAGTACAGCAGCAAGCAAGTCTTAACCCAAGTTCAAGCGGCTCTCACAGAAACCTGCACTGAAGGAGGGAAATGATCTGAGCCTAGTCGATCTGATGTCGATGGCGAAGCCCAACCTTGAAGCACGCGAGAAGATCTTGGCCAAACTAAGCGGAAGGGAGCTTGTGAATTGTTTCCAGTGTATAAAATGCACGAGCGGGTGCACCGCGCTAAAGCTCTTGGAATTGAAGCCGCATGAAATAATAAAACTTGTCAACTTGGGTTTTGTAGATGAACTGCCGTCTTCAGACATTATTTGGACTTGTGTGACATGCCTGAAATGCGTGCAAAGATGCCCCCAAAAGGCGTCGCCTTACCACGTCATAATGGCTCTCAGAAACATTGCCGTTGAAAAGGAAGCAAAAGTGCCAGAAGGATACTTGAAAGCGGTCTCGCAGATACTGGAAACCGGTCTGATTGAAACGCCCAAGAAGATTGTAACTCGAAAGATGGAAACCGTTGACCGCGATTGCTTAAAATTGCCCAAGATCAATCCTCCGAAAGAAAGCTTTCAAGCCGTGTTCACGAAAACCATGGAGGAAAAATAACACGAAGACCGCTGTATTTTGGGGCTGTCGCATTCTAACGAGCCAGTACGCCTACGAGATGTCTCTCCGCGAAGTTCTTCCAAAGTTCGACATCGAACTCGTTGACCTGCGCGAGTCTGTCTGCTGCGGAGACCCGATCAAGAGCGTTAACAATTTCACAGCCGTCTACTTGGGAGCCAGGGTTTTGGCTCTGGCAAGCTTGACAGGGCTGGACGATCTGCTAGTCCCGTGCAATCGCTGTCACTTCACAATTTCGGAAGCAAACGACACAATCAAGAACGCAAAAACTGGGGAGAAAATCAAGACTCTACTCAGGGAAGAGGGGTTAGAGTACAACCCGAACATCAAGATTTGGCACACGATTGATCTCCTACACGACCTTGTTGGATTGAAGAAGATCAAGAAAGCAGTCACGAAGCCACTTAAAGGCTTGAAAGTGGCAAGTCACGAGGGTTGTCAGATAATTCGGTACAGCGATCTTGGAAGAGTTGACGACGCTGAGAACCCAAAGAAACTAGACGAGCTCATAATAGCACTTGGCGCAAAGACTGTGGATTACGCTGAAAAACTTGATTGCTGCGGTTCAGCTCTAATGTACAGCCATCCCGACTCCGCACTCTCACTAGCAGGTTCCAAACTGAAGGCTGTGCAGAATCTGTCTGTTGACGGTCTAGTTGTTTCTTGCCCCGACTGTCAATTGATGTTCGACGCTAGGCAGAAGGACGCGGGAACAACTGTCGGAGCAAAACTCAACCTGCCAGTAGTTTACTATACGCAGTTGCTCGGCTTGGCTCTAGGCATCGAAGAGAAGAAACTCGGCCTGTATCTGAACCAGAGCCCCGCTGACCAGGTCATCACCAAGATTTCGGCTTAGATGCCCAAACGGCTTTTATATCAGTAGCTGCAGAAATTCCCTTTCAAAGGGTGGAAAAAATGGTAGATTTCGGTTTCACAGAAGAACAAGAACTTTTCCGCAAAGCTGTGCGCGAATGGTGCGAAAAGAACCTACCGATGGAAAAAATCAGAGAAATGGACACCAATGGCGCGATTCCGCAGGAGCTCCTCAGAAGCATGGGCGAAATGGGATTAAACATCATGACAGCACCAGAGGAACACGGCGGCACCGGTGCAGACTGGGTCACGGCATGCATCGCAGCCGAAGAACTTGGCTACGCAGACGTGAGCATAGCGCTACCAGTGCTTTGGTTAGTAGAATCATCATGGGGCTACGTCGTTGATAGATACTGCAGTGAAACGGTGCGCGACGCCGTTATTCGAAAGGCTATCAAGGGCAACGCTTTCATAGGCATCGGATCAACTGAAGCCGGCGGGGGTTCAGACGTTGCAGGTTTCAAATCCACAGCCAAAAAGCAAGGAAACGATTGGATTCTCAACGGTGAGAAAACCTACATCAGCGGTACAGAGGAAGCAAAAAGACTGGGCGGAGGCTATTTTGTTATCGCAAGGAGTTCACCCGCGCCGCCAGATGCTCCGCACCGCGGCATGACAGGCTTCTACGTCCCAATGAACGCGCCGGGAGTTGAAATCAACAAACGCTTTGATGACATGGGAAGAATGGCAATCTCAACCGGCGGCTTTTTGATGAAAAATGTCAAGGTGCCGGAGTCAGATCGCATCGGCGAAGTTGACAAGGGCTTCTATCTGACCATGGAAGGGTTCGACACTGCACGCATCCTGATCTCAGCCGTTTGCGGTGGAGCAGCAAGACGCGCCCTACACATTGGCATGGAATACATAAAGGAGCGAAAAGCTTTCGGAAGACCAATCGGCAAATTCCAAGGACTCCAGTTTGAACTGGCCGACGATTGGGCACATCTTGAAGCTCTCCGATCACTCACTTTCCGGACCGCATGGATGATGGATCAGCGCTACAAGGAAAAGAAGTTCTCACCGCTACAAGTAACCCAGATGATCGCGGCCTGCAAGCTCATAGCACCACACTTGGCATTCGACGTCTACAAACACACAATGATCTGGCTGGGCGCCTACGGATACACAAAAGAATGCCCGTTAGAAATGGGTCTTCGAGGCATAATGTCCTACTGCGTAGGAGCCGAAGGAGCCACTAACATTCAAAGAACAGTCATAGCCAGAGAGCTTCTAGGAAAAGAGTTCATAGCCTATAGATAGGCTAACTTCAACCTTTGTTCACTCTCTTCAGAAAGGTGAAGTAATCATTGAAGCTGTTTTTGTAAGGCCTCTTTGAGGGCCGGCAGCACCTCGTAAAGGTTACCTACAACTCCATAGTCCGCAATTTCGAATATCGGCGCTTCCGGATCCCTGTTAATCGCTACTATCACTTTGGAATCGCGTATTCCGGCCACGTGCTGAATCACTCCCGAAATTCCGCAAGCTACGTAGAGCTTTGGTTTCACTTTGTGCCCTGACAGCCCAATCCATTCTGAAAACCACTTCCTGTCTTCGACTAATGGTCTTGAACAGCCAACTTGACCGCCAAGAACCTCAGCAAGCTCCTGCAATAACTTCATGTCGTCTTTCTTCTCTAAACCTCTTCCACAACAGACCAAATACTCAGCTTCTTCAACCTTCACACTGGAGGTCTCAAGTGGTCTTCTTTCAACAACCTCTACCTTCGGCGCCTCAATCCTCACGTCTAACTTGACAACTTGACCTCTTCTGTCATGCAGAGCTGGCTTTTCAAATGCTCTTGCAGGAACAGTTGCTATCTGTGGCTTCGACTTGAAAGCCACCGTTGCCACTGCGCTTCCACCGTAGGCTATCCTTTCCCCAACCAGTCTTTTGCCTTCGTCAACGCTCAGTTCGAAACAATCAGGCACGCAGCCAGTGTTGAGCCGAGTCGCAAGCCTAGCGGCTAAGGGTCTCCCATCTCTCGTGGACCCAATGAGAAGAATTGCTGGATGATAGTCAGCAGCCAAATTGTGCAAAACGCCGAGGTAAGCTTCAGCCTGAAAATGCTCTAAACCCGGGCTATCAATCACGTAGACTTTGTCCGCACCATAGTCTATCAGCTCATTTGCTCTCTGCCGCACGTTGTTTCCAACCAAAACAGCGACAAGCTCTGTCTGCAGTTTATCTGCTAATTCCCTTCCCTTTGAGAGCATTTCAAGCGTCAAGTCGTACACTTCTGAAAAAACCCAGACTCCTTCGCTTTCACTCAAGCCGTTCACCTTCCAACAACACCCTCTTGAATCAACGCTTTGGCGAGCTTCTCGGCAATCTCTTGCACCGTCTCACCCGTAATCATAATTTTCTTTCGTTCCATCGTGGGCGCTACGGCACTTAACACCTCGATCTTTGGATCGATCTTCTCTCTCTGAACACTCAGATCCGACAAAGTCCAAGTGACTATTTCTTTCTTAGAAGCTTTCATTATCATCATCAACGAAGGAATTCTCGGCTGGTTGATCTCTCGCGTGACCGCAATCAACGCTGGCATCTTCGCCTTAACCGTTTCGTTAACATCTTCAAGAGCCCTTTCCGCAAGAACAGTATCACCTTCGATCGAAAGCCTTCTCACAAACGTCACCTGCGGCAGATTCAACAGTTCAGACAATCTTGAACCGACAAGTCCTGAAAAACTGTCCAGAGATGTTTCACCGCAAAGAATCAAATCAAACTGCCCAATCTTTTTGATCGCTTCAGCCAATATGTAGGCCGTGCCCAGAGTGTCGATGCCTTCGAAGCCTAGATCATTAACAAGATAGGCTTTGTCAGCACCCATTGCAAGTGCTTCCCGCAAAACAGTCTTGGCATCTTCGGAGCTAACGGTTACAGTGAGTATTTCAATTCCGCCAAGCTTCTCCTTGACCCTTATGGCCTCCTCGAGCGCGTTCTTATCAAAATCACTGATCTTCTTTGGAGCACCAGCCGTGATCAACTGCCTCGTTGCAGGGTCAACCTTCAGCTGCGACACGTCAACTGCCTGTTTCAGACACACAACTATTCGCTTCAAGCCATTCTACCTCAACCATCAACTTGAATGGGAGAACTAGAAATTCGGGATTTGCAATAATAAAGTTTCGCCCAACGCATCGCCAATTCAAGAAGTGGCGCGCATGCCTGTTCCGAAAATGGTCAAAAATGGTCTTAATTCGTCTTTTGCGATTTGGGGGCAATTTTAGGACTCGCGTCAGCTTTAGCCTTCTTGCAGTGTCCGCCTTTCTCGAATTGTCGAGGGTTAAGCTGATAGTCGCGGTGTAAGGCTCCGCGATCGTCAGATCGGCTGTTGCCCGAATCCATGATTTTACATCCTCAGCACGGCCAAGACTTGACTACCAAACAAGCCTGTGTCAGACGCGAACAAGCAAAAGAAGAATAAAAACCATTTTAGACCAATTTAGGAACACGCATGCGCGCCAAGTGCTGCTGGCACGGGGCTGGCTAATGTTTCACGCTAGACAGTTCTTGGTTTACCAAGTACCGAGGTTCTTCTCCCTTGAGTATTCTGACCGCTTCTTCGGCGACCGTCAACGAAATTCTTTTCGCTGACTCCTCTGAGAGCCCAGCCACGTGCGAAGCAACCACAACGTTATCAAGCTTCAGTAGAGGACTATTCGGATCCGGAGGCTCCCTTTCAAAGACATCCAAACCCGCCCCCGCTATGCGCTTGTCGCTCAACGCCTTAGTTAATGTGCACTCATCCACAACTGGTCCTCGAGAGACATTGACAAAATACGCCGTTCGTTTCAACAGGCTTAACTCCCGTTCACCGATCAACCCTCTTGTCTCATCCGTCAATGCACAGCACAACACGACGAAATCCGATTTCTTCAGCAAAGTGTCAAGGTCAACAAATTCGACCCCACTTTTTTCGGCTCTGTACTTTGAAGGGTGACGAGTGAAAGACAACACTTTCATCCCGAATCCTTTTCCCAAGGTGGCAAGATGCGTTCCAACCTTTCCCAATCCCACGATTCCCAGAGTCTTGCCCCAAAGCTCGTTTCCAACCAGCTCCCACCGTAACCACTTTCCAGCTTTCACCGTGTTGTTCAGATGGGGAATCCTACGAGCAATGGCTAACATTAAGCCGAAGGCAAATTCGGCAACTGATATCGAATTCACGCCGGGTGTATTGACCACATAAACCCGTTTCTCAGCCGCCGCCGCAACATCAATGTGATCAAAGCCTACACCATACGCTATGACTCCCTTCAACTTCTGAGCCGAAAAAATCGCCTTTCTCGTTATCGGTCGCAGACCCGAAATGACGATACTTGCGTCTTTCATGTCCCTCACTAGCTCAGCCTCCTCGTCTCCCTCTGACCACACAACTTCTCCGGCATTGCGCAACAATTCCATAGATTCTTCAGACATCGGTCTACGATCGGCAAAGAGTATCTTCGGTTTCACAGCATTTCCCTTCTAGCCTAACCCTATTGTCCAGCAGATTTTTTCAGCCTTTCGTCATTTCCCCATGAATTCATGCTGCCTTAGCAGCCTTGATTCAATCCGGCGATGGAACCGATGCCTGATCCCGCTCAGACACATGCAAGCTCCGATTTGACATGACACCTTGGCTGCTGAGGGCAAGAATGCTTAAAAACGTGTTTTTCTTTAACGCAAACTCGAAGCAATTGAGGAGAAAGAATGAGGAAAACTCAAGTGAAAACTCACTTTTGGTCCGGAAACGAGGCATGCGCCGAAGCAGCCATAACAGCTGGGTGCCGATTCTTCGCCGGATACCCCATATCACCCTCCAACGAAATCCCCGAAGGCCTCTCGGAACGTCTGCCACAAGTTGGCGGAATATTCTTGCAGATGGAGGACGAATTGGCCTCCATAGGCGCAGTCATGGGTGCAAGTTGGGCAGGATGGAAAGCGATGACCGCCACCTCCGGACCGGGATTCAGCCTGATGCAGGAAACCATCGGCTGGGGCTTCATGACTGAAACTCCCTGCGTGATCGTTGATGTTCAAAGGGTGGGACCCGGAACTGGCCAAGCGACCAGGGGTGCGCAAGGAGACGTCATGCAGGCCCGCTGGGGAACACACGGCGACTATGCAGCCATCGCCCTTTCGCCCAATTCCGCACAGGAAATGTTCGAACTGACGATAAGAGCCTTCAACTTGGCTGAAAAGTACCGCACTCCAGTGATTCTTTTGGCAGACGAAACCATAGGTCACGTCAGAGAACAGGTAAGCGCACCGTCACTGGAAGACATAGAAGTAGTCACGCGTAAGAAACCCAGGCCAGGGGACAAGGCCTTCTTCGGTCTGGAAGAAGTGGCACCTATGCCTTCGGTAGGCGACGGATTCAACGTTGCCGTCACGGCTTCGACTCACGACGAGTACGGAGTCCGATTTACACAGGACGCTGCCGTCCACAGAAGAATGATTGAGACACTCAACGCAAAAATAAACAATCACGCAGACGACATAGTTGAAGTGGAAGACTACAACGTTGACAACTGCAAGATTGGCATCATTTCTTTCGGTTGCACGTCTCGGGCAGTCTACGAAGCTGTTGACCTGGCAGAGACCGACGGGATAGACGTAGGTTTTGTGCGTTTGAAGACAATCTGGCCTTTTCCCGAAAAACCTGTTAGGAGACTCGCTAAATCGGCCAAAAAGATAATCGTTGCAGAAATGAACCTGGGACAAGTCAGACGCGAGGTTGAGAGAGTCGCTTGCCAATCAGAGATCATTCCGCTGACCAAGATCGGCGGTGGAGAATTGATCACACCTGAGGAGTTGTACGCAAAGATCGTGGAAGGAGGCAAGTGAGGTGACCGAAGCGTTCTCGTCCAGAAAGTACATGCGGGACTTAAAGCTGCCCTTCTGTCCGGGCTGCGGACTGTTTTCACTCGGTGACACCTTCCTCAGAGCTGTACATGAGCTTGGCCACAAGGATCTAAGCAAGTTCTGCTTCACCAGCGGAATAGGCTGCTCCTCATGGATTCCCTCACCTTATTTCTTGGCCGACTCAGTTCACACACTTCACGGAAGAAGTATACCGCCGGCCACCAGCATAAAACTCATACGTCCAGACCTGAACGTAGTCATCTTCGGAGGCGACGGAGACATAGTCGGCATAGGCATGAGTCACTTCATCCACGCAGCCAGAAGAAACACAGACATCCTAGTCATCATGGGCAACAACATGGTATACGGAATGACAGGCGGACAAGTAGCGCCCACAACGCCTTTCAACACGCGGACATCAACCACACCGTACGGAAGCTTTGAACACCCCGTGGACGCCACAAGGCTTGCAGTCGCAGCCGGAGCCGCCTACTCTGCACGATGGACAACAGCACACTTAAACGAGCTGAAAGAGGCAATCAAAAAAGCACTGCAGACGCAGGGTTTCAGATTCATCGAAGTCGTGACTCAATGCCCGACGGCATACGGTAGAAGAGCGGGATTCAAAGACATCGGAGAGATGCTGAAGTACTTCAAGGAAAACGCAGTCACCGTGGAACAAGCTGAAAAAATGAGCCCAGAAGCGCTTGAAAGAAAAATAGTAGTCGGAGAATTCGTCTCAAGAAGACGCACAACACTCGTTGAAGCGGTCTACGCAAACTTGAAGAAGGCAAAAGAAAGTGGCAAACAAGACGGAGATTAGAATAGGCGGAAGCGGCGGGCAAGGCGTAGTTCTAGCCGCACAAATACTGGGCAAAGCCGCAATCTTAGACGGAAAAAACGCCCTGCAAACGCAAGCCTACGGAGCTGAAGCAAGAGGAAGCCTTGCCAAGAGCGAAGTAATAATCTCAGACGACAAGATAGGTTTTCCAGCGGTCAGAAAACCCGACATACTCGTGGCAATGAACCAACAAGCATTGGACAAGCTCCTAAAGGACTTGAAAGAAACTGGAACGCTCATCCTCGACACCACCAACGTGACCGCGATACCTGAAACAAAAGCAAAGGTGTACAAGATTCCAATAACAGAAACAACAAAGAAAACGTTCGGAGAAGCCATGTTCGCAAACATGCTTATGCTCGGCGCCTTGGTTAAGATAACCAGGCTTGTCACGGTTCAGTCAATGGAAAAAGCCATCAAAGAAAACGTGCCCAAAAAAACAGTCGAAACCAACATCAACGCATTCAGAAAAGGCCTAGAACTCTAATTCCTCTCTTCTCACAAATTGTCTGGTCAAAGTTTTTTCAATCGTGCAGAGAAATCAACGCCGACTCCGGACCCGTCTATAATCCCTTGTGCGCGACTGGCACTGATATGATAGTCTAAGACGGCAGAGAAACGGTAATTGAATTGAAGCCCTCGAAAAAACGTTATAACGAAAAAAAAGAGTAATAGCCTTGAAGATATTGAGTCACAGGCGGCGTCAACGTGAAATACGAAGTCCGATGCTCAACGTGCAATCAACCTTCCAACAGTCTGCTCGATTTCAAGTGCTCCGCATGCGGTCAACCGCTCGAGATGAGACTCCACTTTGACTTCAGACCTGAAAACACTCACCAGAACCGTTATGATGTCTGGCGTTACGCGAAGTTTTTTCCCTACGTTAAAGAAAGCGACATCATAAGCTTGGGAGAAGGTTGGACACCCCTAGTCAAGTTTCTGGACAACGTTTGTTTCAAACTTGAAAGCTCAAACCCAACCGGCTCTTTCAAAGACAGAGGCTCAACCGTGCTAATCTCAGCCCTACACAGGCTCATAGAAAGAACTGAAGGTTACGTGTCTGAAGACTCTTCAGGGAACGCCGGAGCCTCCATGGCCGCCTACGCCGCTCGCGCAGGTTTGAAAGCGAAAATCTACGTTCCGGAAACCGTTTCAGGCCCAAAATTCAACCAGATCCAGTTCTATGGAGCGCAAGTCGTCAAAGTCTCAGGCAGCAGAGCCCAAGTTGCACAAGAAGCACAAAAGGCCGGAAAAGGAAAATTCTACGCAGGACACATACTTCATCCACTATTCAGAGACGGAATAAGAAGCCTCGCCTACGAAATCGCCGAACAGTCTGCCACGAAGGCTCCGAAACACGTGTATCTGCCAGTCTCCGCCGGAACTCTGCTTCTAGGCGTGATAAGTGGTTTTAGACATCTAGTAGACTCTGACATCGTAGAGACGGTGCCAAGAATCGTGGCTTGCCAAACGCAACAGGTCTCGCCGCTCTACCACCACTTCAAAAACCTAAGATACAACCCGCCGAAAAAGATAACGTCAATAGCCGACGCATTAGTCAGCGTAAACCCACCCCTGTTGGAGCTCATGGTCAAGGGCTTGAGGGAAGTGAACGGCGACGCAGTCATGGTTGACGAAGACGAGATAATGAAGGCCTTCACTGAACTTGGCAGAAAAGGGTTTTTTGTCGAACCAAGCTCAGCCGTCGCCTATGCGGCCTACAAGAAGCAACTTGCCCGCGGGGAAATATCAAGAGACGACGGCACCGTGATAGTTTTGACCGGGACAGGTTTGAAAACAACTCTTACTTTCCATCAATGACTTTTTTGAAAGTTGATGTGCGAAAATCTGACTTTCAGTTGATTTTTTTAGAAAAACTTATATGTTGAAGCTGTTTTTCTTTGTGACGCATTAAAGGAGGTTGTTTGATTTGTCATCACCTACATCAGGAGGAGGCGGCGTTCCAGTTTTAGTGCTCAAAGAAGGTTCAAGCCGCTCCAGAGGACGAGAAGCTCAACACACAAACATCGAAGCTGCAAAGACAGTAGCTGAAATCGTGAAAAGCTCTCTCGGACCAAAGGGCATGGACAAAATGCTCGTAGACAGTTTCGGCGACGTGACAATAACGAGCGACGGTCGCACAATCTTGGATGAAATGGACATACAGCACCCAGCAGCCAAAATGATGGTGGAAGTTGCCAAGACACAAGACAACGAAGCAGGCGACGGAACCACGACCGCAGTCATCATATCCGGTGAACTGCTCAACAAAGCCCAAGAGCTGATTGAAAAAAACGTTCATCCCACGATAATCATTGACGGATACAAGAAAGCCTCAGAAAAGGCACTGGAAGTCTTGGAAAAAATCGCCATACCAGTGGACCTGAACTCTCCAGACTGCTTAAAGAAGGTAGCGATTACATCCATGGCCAGCAAACTTGTGGCCGAACACAAAGAATACCTAGCCGACTTAGCGGTCAAAGCGATTCTCGCAGTTGCCGAAAAAGACGGAGACAAGTACAAGGTAGACGTGGATGATGTAAAGGTTGAAAAGAAACCTGGCGAGTCAACGAGGGACACGACGCTCATTCAAGGCATAGTACTAGACAAAGAAGTCTCACATTCTGGAATGCCCAAACGCGTGGAGAAAGCAAAGATAGCGTTGCTTGATTGCCCGCTTGAAATCGAAAAAACAGAGTTTGACGCTAAAATCAACATTGAAAGCCCTGAACAGATGGAAGCGTTCCTCAAGCAAGAGGAAGACATGTTACGGGACATGGTTGAGAAAATCGCCAAATCTGGCGCAAACGTTGTTCTGTGCGAGAAAGGCATCGACGACATGGCTCAACACTTCTTGGCAAGGAAAGGAATTCTTGCAGTCCGACGGAACAAGAAGTCCGACATGGAAAAACTCGCAAAAGCGACTGGCGCAAAAATAGTGAGCAGCTTGGATTCAATGACTTCAGCAGACTTGGGCTACGCAGCACTTGTCGAAGAGCGAAAGATCGGGGACGACAAGATGACTTTCATAGAAGGATGCAAACACCCGAAAGCTGTTACCATTCTGATACGGGGTGGAACACAACGCATAGTCGACGAGGCAGAAAGGTCCCTACATGACGCGTTGTGCGTGGTAAGAGACGTAGTTGAGGAACCGAAAGTGGTCGCCGGCGGCGGCTCACCAGAGCTGGAAGTTTCACGCATGCTCAAGAAATACGCAGAAACCCTTCCGGGAAGAGAGCAGCTCGCGGTCAAAGCTTTTGCAGAGGCCCTAGAAACCATTCCCACGACGCTCACCGAGAACGCAGGCTTAGACCCGATCGACATCCTGTCCGAACTGAGATCAAGACACGAAAAGGGCGAAACGTGGGCGGGAATAGAAGTTAACGCTGGAAAAGTACAAGACATGTCCAAGGCCGGAGTTTTCGAACCTCTTGCCGTCAAGAAACAAATAATCAAATCGGGAACTGAAGCGTCCACGATGATACTGAAGATTGACGATCTTATTGCTGCCGGAAAAATGAGGACTCCTCCAACACCACCAGGAGGCGGCCCACCAGGCGGTGGGTATCCTGGCATGGGGGAGTACTAGAACACGTCTGAGAAAAGCAGAATCACGATAGGACCGCCCAAAATCACCCGCTTTGAAAAGGCAAGGATAGTGGGAGCAAGGGCTCTTCAGATTTCCATGGGCGCTCCCATACTCATCGAGATTTCAGAAGGCTATCCAAGCCCAATAGACATAGCGTTGAAGGAACTTGGCGAAGGCATCTTGCCAATGACTGTCAGAAGAACGCTGCCCGACGGAACTTTTCAGGACATTCCCTTGAAGTGGCTCTTGGAAGAGCACTGAACCAATCCCTATCTTTTTTTAACTTTTTCAATGATTTCTTCAGCTTCTTCAAGCGTCTTTCTAATCTTGGCCCAGTGAGCGCCCTGCCAATAGATTTGCCCACACTTTGGACACTTCCAAAATTCACCGTAGTGTTCAAACGTGCTTTTCTCAACTCTGCCCTCAACTTCTTCTTTAGAAACTGGTTTCACCCTCGCATTACACTTCGGACACCTTGACGTTGCCATGTCTATCTCCAGCTGAACACCGAATCTTCTGGCGAGCTCCGCCAACCTTTCCTCCTCCGTTTGCCCTTCCACGTAGAAAGCATCAACGCCCCTCGCGGCGGCATGTTGATAAAGCTCAAAATCCCTCGTAAGCAAGATTCTCTTCTCCTCTTTCGCCATCGCTAACAACCGTGCATCATCCAAACTGTTCGAATATTTCACGTCATGCCCCAGCATGCGAAGCCAGCGCGCCAGTTTTCCAAGCATCCCGTCCAGAACGAACTTCAAAGCATTACTCTCTCCGAATTATCGCTCCGTTTCCAGCCTTGCCCACGATTTCGCCGTTATCCATGACTAGTTGACCGCTAACAAAAGTCTTCACTGGCTTTCCTTCAACCAACCGTCCATCAAACGGCGAATATTTCGCTTTTGAATGAAACTCGGAAGCGTCAATTCTGTACTTGCTGCCCAAGTCTACAATTGTCAAGTCCGCGTCATTCCCCTCTTTCAAGCAGCCTTTGCCGCTCAGTTTGAAGATTTCCACCGGCTTTTCTGACATCAGCCTGACCACGTCGCCAATTGACAGCCGGTGTCGATGGACCTCGGTAAGTAGAAGCGGAAGAGTTGTCTCCAAGCCTGGTATACCGACCTTGACATCCCAAACTGACTCCTGTTCCTTCTCCTTCAGAGTGTGCGGAGCGTGGTCCGAAGCTAAAATGTCAACGGAGCCGCTTTTTACGCCATTCCACAAGGCGTCAAGGTGATGTTCTTCGCGAACCGGTGGCATAGTCACCGCTAATGTTCCTATTCGCCTCAAGTCCTCAACGGACAGCAGAAGATGATGAGGTGTGGTTTCACAAGTCACCACGCTTCCAGCCTCTTTCGCATCGGTCACCGCTTCCAACCCAGATTCCGTGCTTAGGTGGCAAACATGCAAGTGCATTTTGGCTTGTCCTGCAATATTGAGCAACCGTTTCACGGCCTTTGTCTCCACACTTTCTGAGTGCGCTTTGAGAAAAGCTTGGATGTCGTTGCGGCCGACGTGCATGAGCTCATCTTGGACCCTTTTCAGGGTCGCCTCGTCTTCTGCGTGAACGGTAGTCAAGCCGTTCAGTCTGCCGACGCGCTTGAACGCCTCAAGAATAGCTTGATCATCGCTAATGTCCACTCCGCCGACCTGTTCAGCAATGAAAAGCTTGAAACCTACCGCGCCTTTCTTAACAATTCCTTTGATTTCCTCAACATCTTCGGGAAATTCAGAAAAGAAACCGACATTAACCAAAACCTTGCTCGCGGCAATCGTCATTCTGTTCGCGAGAGATGCTACGCTCATCGTTACAGGGTTGTTGTTTGGCATGTCGAGCACCGTTGTCATTCCACCAGCGGCCGCGGCTGCTGTTCCACTGTAGAAATCCTCTTTGTAGGCCTTTCCTTCGTCTCGAAGGTGCACGTGAACATCGATTAACCCCGGCAAGACAAGGAGCCTCTTCAGATCAATCTTTTCGTCTGCCCCGGGCATCTGTGTTTCTTTCCCTATTTTGAAAATCTTGCCGTTCTCAACTGCGATGCTACAGTCGATCAGTGTCCTATTCAGGTAGGCTTTCGCGTTCCCAAGGACCATATCGACAACCAAGTTAGTCGCCACTTTTTCATTTCAATAGGGTGAACAGACTGTTAAAAGCTTACTCAACTGCAGCTCTCTTGTGGAAATTGACTGAAAAGGGTCACCAACATAGATATAAAGTAAGAGTTGAATGTGTTTTTGATTGCATCATGAGAACAAAGAAGCAGTTATTGCTGATTTCGTTGTCGTTCGCCGCAGGCGCGGCTCTTTACGCATTCGCCGTGATCTCAACCTTTGGACCAGAACTAGGCACATCTGGCCCTCTGGTGATCATGGCCCTCATCGCGGTTGGAGGTCTAGGAGTCCTAGGTCTGGGGTACGCTTCCGCTGTGGTGATCGGCGGCATGATATCATTGAAAGTGGCCGATTTCATCGCGCGATTCACAAGGGCCAAGCACGTAGTTGAAGTGGTTGATGAGGAACCGAAGACCCTCATTCACAGGGTAACAGGCGGCGCTTTCATCTTCTACGTGCCAGTCTTGGTCTTCATAATGTCAATGACCCTAGGGTGGGACATACACAACTTGCATGACTCGCGAACGTCGATCTTTCATCCGCTCCTGCACTCGCTTGACGTCTTCACAACATCCACCCACATTACCCTCGTCTCCTATTCTGTCGACATTATTCTACCAATGATAGCTCTAATCGCCATAGCAGGTATAGCCCCATCAATAGCTCTTCCGTACTTCAGAAAATTCAAGATAACAGGCGTCAACAGCGGCCCATTCCACACCGACCTCTTGCTCACCGTGGTAGGATTCATAGTTGGCCTCGGTGCAATACTGACGCTGTTGGGACTCGTCTACGAAGTCTTGTGGGTCGGCAAAGGTCCGTACTACTATCGGTACTTGATTCCCGCCATGCTCGGGTTCAGTCTACACTATGGCATTGGCGCCTTCTTGGGACGGGATAAGTCTGAAAACATGATACAAGCAAAGGTGGAGACAAGCCTTGGTAAGAGGGTCATCCGGGGCAAGGTAAACATAGAGAATATGGCTGTCGAGAATACGAACAAAGAAAAAGGTTAGACCGATCACCTTAGGTTCGTTTCACACCAAGTTCGCGAAACCCTGCGTGCTAGAACATGGAACCCTATTGAGCAGACTGCGGTTTCAGCAAGATCGGAGGCGGGTTTACTTCACTTCTTTGGCCTTGGGAAAAGCTGCTAGTATTCGAGTGGTAAACTCGTTTTCGAAGTCCAGTGACTCCATTGTGCCTGATACCTCTTCCATGAGTTCTTCCTTGCTGAATCTCGCCAGATCTCCGGTCGTTTCATCGAGCGCTATTCCACAAGAATACAAGTGAACCCCGTTCTTGCGCGGTGAAATCACAACATGTACGCCCGATCTTTGAGCGGACTTCAGGTAGTTGCTTATGCTAAACGGAAAAAGCAGCGTCCTTAACACCAATGGAACTAGTGCACCCTCCTTCGCAAGAACAATTGTCCGGCCATCGTGAGCTGATTTTTCTTCCGTGACTTTAAGGCCCATCTCTTTCAAAGCCCTGTGGCAAGCATCAACCACTTTGTTCACGGTCGCGCCGTGAATAACCACCTGTCGCTCCAAACAAACTGCGGCGTGAACCATGCAAAGAACACCCGGGATTTCTTGGTCTTTCTTTCTTATTATGTTTTCTCATTCAGAGCATGCGAGCAGCTTACTCGATTATCTTGAAGAAGTCTCTCTCTGTCACTATACCGATCAGTTTTCCATCTTTGACAACCGGTATTGCACCTATGTCTTTTTCTCGCATAACCTTTGCTGCTTGACCCACATCCTCGTCGGGCCCAGTGATTAAGACTGTTTTGCTTGCTATCTCAAGTGCTGGATTGTTCAGAACCTGTATTATCGTTCCAGACCGCAAGTATCTGAAGACTTCGCCCGATCCGAAGAACCGTATGATGTCCATCGCGGTGATGATGCCCACGACTTTGCCATCAGAGACTATGGGCAGCCTTCTGAAACCCTGTATTGCCATGGTTTTTTCAGCTTCAAATATCGTTGTTTTCGGAAGCGCAGTAACCACGTTCTCAGACATTATCTGGGCGACTTTTATGCCGCTTGTTCGGTACGCGAAAAGGTTTACGATGTCTCTTTCGGTGATTATGGCTTTGACGCTGTTCTTTCCGTCGACTACTGGCAAGCCGCCGACGTTCGCCGTTTTCATTACTTCTATTGCTTCGCTTATTTTTGCGGAAGTCTTGATGGAAACGACTTTTTGTGCCATTATGAGCTTTACCGGTTCGTTGATGGCTTTGAAGAAGTTCCCGCCGAATTTTTGCTGGATTATTTCGAATTTTTCCCCGCCGCCAAGATAGTTGATTATGTCGGTGGCGGTCAATATTCCTTCCAAGTGTTTTGTTCCCGGATTAGCTATGGGCAGTCGGCGAAAACCTTCTTTCGTCATCATCTGGATGGCGTCATAAATAGGTGTTGTAGCAGTCGCCATCACGACAGGACTCTTCGCAACGGTCAGTATTTCGCCTTCATGCTTCTTCGAAGGGCGAGATTTCAGATCAAACTGCCCTTTTCCTCTCAACGTTCTTCTGAAACCTTCTCTGCTCAAACGCGTTCCCTCATTTGACGGCCAGTTTAGCGACATCCTCCCGGTCGACTATGCCGATCAGTAGGCCCTTTTCATCTTTCACTGGCACTCTTCCGATGTCTTTCGAAACCATGACCTTCGCGACTTTGATCACCTTCGTCGACGGCAGCACAGCAGTCACGTTTGTCTTCATCAACGACGAAACTTTGGGAGAAGATCGAAAACGTCCCTTCGAAGACTCAAACCCCGGCAAGGAAACGCCGCTTTCGAGGAGATCTTTCTGCGTGACTATACCCACTAGTTTACCGTCCTTCACAACCGGCAAACCCGCAAAACGTGTCTCCTGCATCAATCGCCAAATCTTTTCAATCTCATCTTCCGGACTGCAGGTCACGACCTTGGTGGTCATTATGTCAGAGACGTCTTGCAGGAATTTTTCAGGGTTTGTTTTTATCAGAGGCCCGATGAAAGATTCTAGCCCGACGACTCCTCTGTAAGTCCTGTCTTGTTCCGAGGCTACGACTGGCGCGTACCATACGTCCACGCGAAGCATGGCTTTGACGGTTGAGGTAGCGTCGTCTTCGACGGTTGCAACGTGTTTTGCAAGTGTCATTATGCCTTTGACGCGGATCGCTGAGACAGATGATGAAATGATCAGAATGTCCCGACGAGAGATTTTCCCCAAGAGTTTCTTGTTTTCATCCGTTACGGGAAGGATTCTCAGGTTGAAGTCGCGTATTATTGCACGTGCCTTCGTGGCAAGTTCGTCTTCGTAGATGTACGGGTGTTTTGCGTCCATAACCTCTTTGACGCGCAAGAGATCCCCTCTCATTTCTCACTTTCGCTTTCTAGGTCGGCTCTGCAGTCTTCGCATAGGAATTCGCTGTCTACTTCTTCGAGGTCGTCTGACCAGCTTCCGCAGCGATCGCAGTTTCCGGCGAGGGGTGTGGTTTCCTTTTCGGCCTTTTCGGCCATGTTTTCGCCCTCGATTAACGCCTTTTCCTGTATGATTTCCAAGAGTTCAGGCATTACATCGAGGATGTCTTTGCTCGAGACTATGCCGACGAGCTGTTCTTTGTACATGACTCCCAGTCTTCTGATGTTCAGCCTGCTCATTCTTCTAGCGGCGTCGCTCATCGTCGCGTCAGGTTCTATCGTCATGAGAGGAGAAGTCATGACGTCCTTGGCTTCTAAGGTGTCGGGTTTGATGTTCTTGGCTAGCACTCTCACGACGAGGTCTCTTTCTGTTATTATTCCGATCGGTTTCTCTTCTTTGGTGGTCACGATTATGCAGCCCACTTTGTGTTTGTCCATGAGCGTTGCTACCTTGTGTGCGGGGCCGGCTTCTTTTATGGTGATGGCTGGGCTTGTCATGACGTCTTTGACGAGCATCCTTGGTCGCAGTCCGATTTCAGACATTGTTCTCAACCACTGAATAACATGTGCCTCGTTTAGGCTTGGAGTCACTGAACTCAAGAGAAAACGTCGAATTTAAAACTTGTCATGTTCTCCGCAGTTGTGGTCTTCCATGACGTGACGTCGCTAACGTGTGGCTGCAAACGCTGTTTCAGTCTGACGTGGGAAACATGAATGAAGATTAATGAAGCACGCGTCAGACGTTGGAGCATGAGGGTCGTCTGCAATGTCCTGCGGGCCCGTGCTCATTGTTACTGATAAAGGGTAGAGTAGGCTTTATAATTGATACCCCCCGTATTTTTTCAGCCCGCCATGTTAGCGCTATGTTGGAGGTTCTTGTACTAAAGGTTGAACCGGGGTGAGTGCGAGGGCTCTTGTGCGGGTCCTTGATAAATGTTTGATTTCGATGAGTTAGCGAGTCAGCAAGATTGCACCTTGCGTCAACGAATGCTCAATCAATGAACGCCAGTATTAGCCGTAAACAAAATAATCGCTATCCATACCGAATTTGAGGCCAAGCTCGCTCTCTATGCTTTCGATGATTTCAGATCTGACAGCAGAGAAAGGTTTTCCGAGAGTGGCCGAGGAAACATGGAGTTCGACGAAATCCACGTTTCTCATTCTTGTTGTGTCATATGTTCCGTACATTCCTTCACTGTAAATGGCAAGACCGTGATCTGTCACTAGGGTTCTCATTTGGTCAGCGTGCTCAGGTAGCGCCAAGATAGTGCTTGTGTATTGGCCTATTGATGCGCGGTGTCCAATGTTGCCAAGAAGACAAACAAAGGAGCTGGGATATTGATTTGCAAGTTCAACAATTATGTTTGATAGGTTGCTGAAATCTCCTTTGTAATAGAACCGAACGCGCCAAGGGATCGGATCTCCAGGCATCCAAGTGTCTGTTATTTCCCCGGCGACTTTTCCAATCGACCTCACTGCATACGACCTGATCTCATTGTTTTCTTCAAAACCAAAATCTATCACAAAACCGTCGAGGCGCTTTTCAAACTCGTCTTCACTGAAAACAGAACCTAAGGAAGACTTTGCCTCTTCAATCCAAAACTTGCTTTCCGTTTTATGAATTCGAAATGAATCGGTAGAATCGCTCATAACAATTTCAAGATCATAGTCCCCGTTCTCTATGAAACCTAGTTCAATCTCGGCTTCTGCAGGGCCAAATGCTGTGAGAACAGCATTCGATCCATCTATCGCGTATGGCATGATAATCCAGCCTTGGCTCGTTGAGATATTGTCCACCAGGATCTGGTAACACATACTTGGATAGCGATACGTAGTGAACATGTAGATCGCACCTCCATTTCGAAAATCCCAACTGTCGGAAAGTAAATATTCGAACGAAATAGGGGTATGGGAGGAATAGAGCAAGAACGGACGTGTGTAGAGCGAGCTGGAAAAAGGCAGTGGATACAGCATGATGGGAAGCAAGGTTATGCAGCCCAAAAGAGCAGCTGACAAGTAGGGACGTGTTCTTCGCCATGATTGAGGAGGACTCGTTGCCCTAATGGTCTTTGCCACAGAATAGATTCTAATTCCGATGAAAATTAGGAAAATAGCAACTATAACCTGAGACAGGATCCGCAGACCATCACCAACTGGAAAGTCGGCAACGTTCAAAAGCAAGTTCAGTATGTGAAGAGCGCCGTAAAAAAGCAGGAATATGGCGACAGCAATGCAGATCTGTTTCAAGTACTTCATTGCCGCTTCGTGATCTGCTCGGTCGCTCATTCGGCTCACAAGACAACATAAGCTAGCACGCATATTTTAATCCAACGTTTAGAACAATGTTCGGACATCGCTCAAAGTTCAACGTTCCAAGCAAGGCGAGGCTATGTGGGAGTCTGTCTTGGCGGTTTCGATAGTGAATCGTCTCATTCTCGTATCATCTGCGCAAAGACTCGAAAGCCTTCTTCCCTGACTCGCCTATCTTCTCAGTGATTTCCGCAAGCGTCAACGCCCTATCACCGCTCTTCAAAGCTGAAACTACAAGCTCGTGAACCTTGTTCAACTCACCATGTCAAGTCATGGACGAAACGAAACGTACAAGCTTGTTTTCAACAATGGTATCTTGATTTCTTAATCTGGTCATTCAACCTGCAATAGCCCCGCACGTAAGAAGTGCATTTTGCAACTCATTTTCATAGCCCATGCACGACAACATCGCAGGAAGATTGTTTGAATCGCCCAGCCGCACGGAAGAAAGTGAAGAAAAGAACATGGAATGAGGAAGGATTCGCTTCCGAGTTTTTGAGAGGATCGAAAACTTGAATAACGCGTGCTCAAATATCCGGGCAAGAAAAAGCGGAAGTCTCGGACGCGAGTTATTTTGCTCACTGACCCACTTCTTTCCTGTCTGCGATGAAGATGGGAGCATTTCAACGTCGAGCGTCTTGACAGGGCGAAAAACAAGTGAAGAAATGGACACTGGATAATGCTGTGGCCTTCCAGAACATGGAGCGCAGTTACCAGAGCGTTCTGCGAGATTGGACAGATATATAAAGCAGTGGCTTCAATTGTCTGTTGATGAATTGTTAGAGGTTAGAAGAGGTTGCCGTTTAAGCGTAAGAGTCGTGGAAGGTCGAAGGGCGGTAAGGGCAGCAGCGGCGTTATCCAGTGTGCCAGCTGCGGGTCGATGGTGCCTCGTGACAAGGCCAAGAAAGTCACTAAGAGACACTCGCTGGTTGACTATGCCTTGGCGAAGGAGCTTCGGCAGAAGGGCGCGTACATTGCGTTGCCGTCTGACACGAAGTACTATTGTGTTTCTTGCGCTGTGCACCGCGGAGTCGTGAAGGTCAGGGCTGAGAGCGAACGGCGCATGCGATTGCCACCCAGAAGAAGATTCTAGCACTCAGTTGACTTCTTTTTTCTTTGATCTGGAATAAACGTAGACGCTTCTCTGCAAAACCGTCAGGTTTGAGAGAACTGCGAGCAACAGTATGCTTACGTTCATCACTGTAACTGTCTGCCAAAAAGATGCCACTATACTTGCTCCAGCAAGTATGATCATGCGCTCAGCTCTTTCTGCAAAACCGATCGACTCCATCCTTATCCCAGCGGCTTCCGCTCTCGCACGACTGTAGCTCACGAGCAAGGAACCGATGATCGCCACCAAACCCCACCGGACATCGCACAGTCCGCCTATGATGATGCCCACGTACACTGCAGCGTCAGCGTACCTGTCCAGCAGAGAGTCCAGAAAACCGCCGAACACCGTTGCCTCTCCGTAGAGCCGGGCAACTACGCCGTCCAGAGCATCGCAGAAACCTGAGAGCAGGAGCAAGGCGGTTGCGAGTAAGAGAAGGAAAGTGTTGAGTTGCCATTCTGTGTAGGTTAGGGCTGCAAGGAAGACCAGTGCGATGCCAGCCGCGCTTATCCTGTTGGGTGTGAGGCCGATCTTGTGCGCTGCTTCAGCTTCGCCCTTAAGTATCCGCTGCACTTTTTCCTTCAGCTTTGTCAGCATTCGAGGTCGGTTCTCCGGCAATTCTTATTTAAGGTAGATACGTATTGAACTGTGCGTTCGGTTAAAAGGTGTTTGCAATGATCAGCATTATGCCTGTTAAAGTTGACGGCAAGAGCTGCCAGGGAATACGCGTGGATTTGCCTGAGAGCCCGCCGTTACTTCTGATAGTCGCAGAAAAAGGATTCGTCATGTGCGGGTTCTTGAACGTTGAAGCGGCTGAGAGGCTGGGCGTGGTTGCGGCGATGGTCAGCGGAGTGAAAACCTTCGAGGACGTGCTTAACGCGCAGGTCAAAGCCGCAACATCTAAGGCAAAGAGCTTGGGGATCGAAGTTGGAATGAAAGGCGCAGAAGCCCTCGAACACATGTTTTGAAACAGACACAAGAGCGCCAAGTACAGGCATTGTGCCTAGTTTATGTGACAGGGGTCCATATGTTCATCGAGTATGTGGCAGGCACTATGAGACTTGCAAACTCTGGATAGAGTTTCGTCGTGTAGTCTGACTGCATTACTTTGTTAAAGAACTTTTCACAGTCCGCTAGGTTTGCAAACTCCCACATTTCGACGTACCCGCCATAGTTGCCGCCAAGCATTTGGGCGAACATCTTGTAGGATTTGACTCCACTAAACAACTGTGGCCGATTTTCTTTGTATGCGAAGAATTTCTTCCACTTTTTCTTGTACGCCGTGAACTCTGCCAGTTTTTCCGGTTTGATAACGTATGTTTCTACCAGGAAAACAGTCAATCAATCACTTCCTTCTCTTGTTTATGTCTTTTCTGCAATGTGATTCCATGTTGTATTAATAATTTGAGAAGAGCGCGCTAAGTGTGAAATAGCATGAAAGACTATGCTTTTGTTACAAAATGCTGTAGCAAACCAGTAACAAACCAGTTTTTCCTCTTATTCACAGAATTCCAATATACACAACATGTTTTTGAGGAACTTTTTGACTTTTGAAACAGAGACCTGTTCTCGAAGGAATGAGCTTCTTTTAACGCGCGCGATTTCGCAAACGTGAGACGCAAAAGGGCATTATAACGCAAGAGGAATATGAAAGGCGAATAAAGGAAAAAGTCAAGGTCAATTAAGTAAAAGGTTGATGGCACTAGAAGATTGTTCCATAAGACTTATTTTCGGGGTTAGTGTCAAGTAAGTTTGAAGAGAAAGGAGATAAAGGGTAGGCAAATGTTTAAATTATCGTATAGTGCTTCTTACTATATCAGACTAGACCATCACATCAACGTTGCAGGAACCAAAAAACGTACAGATACCGATAAATACATGAACTGTTCTACAAATCACAACTTCCAATTCATAAAAACTAATAGGAGGAATATTAAGTAACGCGATATGGTCGACATAGACTGTATTGCCATTTGCAAAATTAATTAAGTGAGAAATATGAGTACGAAATCGGTTTTCAACTACATTAATGGTATGCGTTCTGATCTTAATAAAATGGAAGCTGAACGTTTTGTCGATCGTTTTTTTGTGGCAAAAATCGATACGCTGGGTTTAGAGCTTACCAAAATGAAACAATATTGGACAGATCAAAAAGCGGTATCTGTTAGGTCTGCCTTCATATTTTACTCGGCAATGCACAATGCTGAGCTTGTTCTAAGTAAAATGAAGGATAGATTTAGTAAGGCTCATGAAACTGACGACAATCCTGGCGTTGCTTGCGATTCTTTATTAGTAATGCCCATCATTTCTGAAGTATTTCAGAAGACAGATCGAGCCGCTGAGGAACAACAGAGATTGAGTCCATTTCTTCCGACTGAAATGCTGAGATTGGTTTCTACACTAAGAACAACCGCTAGACAGGTTAATTTACTTCCAACACTTGATGAGGAAGTAAAGCGAACCGACAAGAACCTACTCAGAGAGACTGCTGTGGGGCTAGACAAGAAATTTGTCGCATCCAATCTCCTCAACGACATCTAAAGTCTTTCTAGATACCTGTGTTGTAGTCTCGGCGTCCGTTTATGCCTCTTACCAAGATCTTGGTGTCGAGGTAGAACACAAGTTCTACACGAAAACTATCCCTCTCTTCGAAATTATCAAAAAATATGTGAACAGGCATATTGGAATAATCACTTCCACGATTGAGAACCAAGCAATCGCCACTATTACGAAGGCTGTCACGGACGCACTAGAAGAAAAAGCGGAGGAAATTCTTGACTCCGAATCAAGAGCCAAGTTGTTTGAGAGCCATACTGTTTTCTTTGATCAATGTCTTGCTCATTTACAGGAAAATCTTTCGATTTTGCAGAGGGAACCCGTTTCTCAGACTGACAGAGATCGATATTATCCAGATGTAGCAATCATGTATAATAACCTCAGAAATACCGCTAAGAATCTGGACATAAATCAACTCATAAACGCAAATGTGACTTTTAGATACCGACAAACAATACGCTATGAGGTTTACAAACAGTATGAGAAACGATACAAACAACTTCTCAAACTCAAGAACGAACCAGTCGAGGAATCTGACAAAATGATCTTATGTGAAGCAATCTGTCTCCTAGATTATTATCGGAAAGCAGTCAATCCAGATATGAGAATATACTTAGCCTCTACAGACTACCATTTTTCACCCTGCGATTCAGAGGGGGAAATAACCGAACAAATAAAGAAGAAATTTAACATTATCTGTGACTGGCCCGATAAGATAGCAACATACATGAAATCCGACGGCTTCAATTAAAAACAGATATTGTTTCATATCATTCGAAAACATTCATTGCGACCAAACGCACAACCTAGGCTTATGACAAATAACTTAACAGTGCCTTTGATCAATGAAGTTTATAAGAAACAGCAAGCGAGAATTTGCGTTAAGGCGAGATAAATTTGTCTGGGGAAGAGCTTCTGGGTGCTATTGCTTCCGAGATCGTTGTTTGCACGATGTGTAGACTTCATAAGAGTCGCAAGAAGGCTGTTCCGGGGGAAGGCAGTCCACACAGTCAGATCATGTTCATAGGTGAGGGACCCGGTCGCAGCGAAGACGTTGAGGGACGTCCTTTCGTGGGTCAAGCTGGAAAGTTTCTGGACACGCTGATCTGTGGCGTTGGTCTTGCGAGGGAGCAGACTTTCATCTGCAACGTTGTGAGGTGTAGACCACCCAGAAATCGTGAACCACGACCGGACGAGATTCAGGCTTGCACACCCTATCTGGAAAGGCAGATCAAGGTTGTCCAGCCGAAAGTCATCGTTACCTTGGGAAAATGCTCAACAGCTGACATTTTCTCAAAGATCAACCTACCCTTCAACAGCATAACACAAGCACATGGAAAAGCCCTTGACAGGACCATTCTTGGTATGCAGGTAACTGTTTTTCCAACATTCCACCCGGCGGCGGCTCTGTACAGCGCAAAATACAAGGAACAGTTGGCTGAAGATTTTCGAGTCTTGAAAAGTGAGCTTTTCGAAAAAGGACTTGTCACTGGTTCATCTTAGCAGATTTGACGTTTTCCTAATGCGTCTCAACAGTGAATTGAAAATCCTGCGATGTTTTCTTACGCCAGCCTTCGACCGTTCTCTCCTGCGGATGGCGATAGAAAAATGCTGTTCAACTAGACGAGACAGAAGTTAACGAAGTGCTTTTTCATGGGTGTCGGAAAACCACAACATCCCACCCTGATCAGTTCAACCAGCTACTATGCGCTTATCTGAGGGGGCGGGCGGACCGGTCTGCCAAGCTTCCTGTGAAGGGCGATGCGGTAGAGTCTTCGGAGAGATTTCACCAGTTGCTCAACGCTGGGCAGACTGGAGTATATGAGCGGAATGCGGTCATATTCGGCCAGCCGAATTGAATACTCATCCGGTCGCGCATCGTGGAAGATTACCACTCTCGGCTTCAAGCTGCTGACGCGCACGATGAGCATGGGCGAGATTCCATTTTCGATGTCTGTGAAAACCAGCGCTCTCTCGGTCGTTGCGCCGAAGAGTTGAGAGAACTCCAGTCCGGAAAGCGTTTCAACCGCTCTCTTGCTGTCCACAACCGTGTAACCGTTAACTTCTTTAACGTACTTGTCCAGGCATGCCACAACTTCGCCTCCTATGGCCTTGCACAAGTACTCCACGCGCACGGGTATCGGAAACTCGCGAAGATCCATGATGGCATTACTCGGTGAACTCGTCAGCTTGGCAAATTCGCGGGTGAACCGACTGCCTCGTTCCTCGTCAATCTTCAAGAGTGCCCACACGAACCTTCTCACGAATTTCGTTCCGGGACTTGGTCGCCTTCCACTTTCGTAATCACTGATGACAGACGAGGAAACCACCATCTTGTCCGAGAGCCTAATCTGCGAAACGGCGAAGAGCTCACGCCACCTTCGCATGGTTGCCCCGGGCTTGCTCGAGAGGATTATCTCGCCAGCGATTCTTCTTGCCAGAACGGAATCACGGACACTCGGGGAGGCAGACATGCAGACGCGACCTTTCCCTAGCCAAAACCCCTTTAGAACAAGACGCAATATAAAAACCTATACGACCTTTTCCACTAGCCTTGAATTGGGCAAGAAGAACCATAGTGCGCTTGCGTGGGCCCGCATGCCATGTCTAGAGTGTGTGGACAAGCTGCAATGTGAATTGTCACTTCAAGCAAGCGAAACTGCTCATGAGCAACCCTTTTCAACTTCTGCACATAAAAGGAAAACAGAATGGTAATCAGACTCGTAATCTTCGATGTCGATGGCACGATCCTCAAAACCTACAGTTGGCAATACATTCATGAAAACCTGGGTACATGGAACGATGCCAGAGGATACTTTGACCAATTCTTCAGAAACCAGATCACCTATGACGAATGGGCAAAACTAGATGCTGCTCTCTGGAAAAACCAACCCCTAACAAAAATCACTGAGATCATCAGCCAAATGCCTTACACAGAAGGCGCCAAGGAAACCCTCGTAACTCTAAGAGAGAAAGGCATCAAAACCTATCTCTTGAGCGCCGGCCTCACACAAGTTGCACAGAGAATCCAAGAAGAAACCGGGATCAACGGATACGCAGCCAACACGCTAATAGTCAAAGACGGCTGTCTTACAGGAGAAGTCCATGTAAACGTTTCTTTCCACGACAAAGACAAGCACCTGCCCAGAATCCTCCAAGAATTCAACGTCACACCCAACGAATGTGCAGCAGTTGGCGACGATCCCACCCTCATACCCTTGTTCAAGAAAGTTGCTCTCGCGATAGCCTTCAACCCAACAAACGAAACGATAGAAAGAAACGCGCACATAACGATCAAAAACAAGGACCTCCGGAAAATCCTCCCTTACATAATTGCTGGTTCTGCAAAGAAATGAAAAACACGTTATTGTCCTAATCCGTGAGCACGTCGTGATGCTTTTTTTGCTGTTGCGCTTCCAAGTCACAGACCCGCATTATGTCTTGTCAACAGATCAACGGTACCGGGCACAATTCTGAAGACCTAAATCGCCTTAACTCCTACCGTGCTTTCTTTATCGCATTTTGCTGTTATCCATTGTTTCGTCAGCATACTTCTAGCGCGCGCTGCATAGAGCTAAATCTATGGTAAACCTGAAAAGCCAGAAATTTTAAATCTACAATGACAATAAAGAACAGACTAGGGGTTCAAAAATGAGTGAGAAGAAAATGGCTGGCAGAAATGTTGCCATCACACTCGGGATAGTTTGCATTATCTTGATAGCTGGATTGGGTGGCTTAACGGCGTTCTACACATCAATAGTAGGTGATAGAGATAATACTGTTTCTTCATTGAAATCTCAAATCGCAAATCTGGAAAATCAAGTGGGCAACCTTTCAAACATCGTTGACTTGAAAGTCACGAGAGTCATTGCTGATAATCAAACCATAACTGGGGACCAAAACGGAGAGTTCTACTGGCATTTCGATGCCAGCTGTTCTGGATATGTGTCAGTTACGATTTATGATTCAACAGACAATCCTACGAGTGTCACAGTTGCCTATACGAATTTTGGAGATGAGTATCTAGTTCAGAAAGGAATCTCAACTAATGGAACAGCAGCATTTCCAATAATGGCTTCTATGGTAAAATGGTGCACAGTCGGAGTCGGGATTCATTTTCTTACATATCACAATTCTGCAACAGTGACGGTGATGTACTACTACTAGAACCCACTCTTTTCGTTTTGGATGGAGATTTAGGGGAGTCCAAGAGAACTAGGACTATTATCTCTACAGCATCCTCAGAGAAGAATGGAGAGAGCCAAAAATATTGACAAGAACCCATTGAAGAAAGCCAGTCTTTTGGTTTTGCGGAAAAGTTATAGATGAACCCGAAAGACATTGCTTCAATCAGTCAAATCGTTAATGCGTCTGGAATCCTTTTTCTCAAATTTTTAATACAACTTGAAATTATGCTGTTGTAAGCAAGAGAAAGGAGGTGAGGATGAAAATGCCCGTAATAGCAGAAAATGAACCTTTCAAGGACCGTGAACAAGCGAAGACTGAGATTCGTAATTGTGACTTGTTCGGCAGCATTTGTCAGTTCGCTTGCTTTGCATTCGCCGCACTTGGAGTCATCGGTGATGCCTCGAACATCACTCTTGGTCTGGAGTCAATGTCTTGGTTTCTACTGGCAATTGTCGCTGGTCTAAACGCAATAATCGGTCATACGCACGTAGTGGTGGCTAAACATTTGCTTGGCATAGAAACTGAAAGAAAAAAATAGGAGTGACCTATTCGAGCGGTAAGACAATAAGACTAAACATAGAAGACACTTCTATCATCTTTTTTAAGCCAGTTTTTGGTTTTGCGGAAAAGTTATAGCTGAATCGAATCGACTAGGTAACGAGGAGTGACTTGTGTCTGAGTCTATAGTTGTGACTTGGACTTTGATTAAAGATCGATTGGAACAACATGAAGAAAGCATTAAGAAGAATATGGACTACTGGCGCAAGAACGCTAAGCGTTTCAAGTTAAAATCGATGAGATACTTTGCACAAGCCTTAGGAGGCTACTCATTCCACTATGGAAGGGTGCTGGTCTGCGAGTTTGAGACTCTTAATGACTGGGAGACATTCAGAACACACATCGAGGAGAACGAAAAGGCATTCGCGTTGAAAGAACAATGGCTAGACCGCATTGACGTGAAAACCCTCAGAATAATCGAATGGCAAGAGAGACAGAGAGAAGCTTGGCTGGAGTAATACGGACGCTATTCCGACTCGTTGGTGCCGATAATGATTGACATACAGACAATCTCAATAGGTATCGCCTCTGCAAGCGTTGTCGCCGGAGTCCTCTACTACGCATTTCAGTTCAGACATCAGACGAGAACAAGACAAACCGATCTTGTAATGAGACTGTATGCAACGTTCAGTAGCAATGAGTTTCAAGATGCGTGGGCAAAAGTAAGAACTAGAGCTAGTGAGTTTGAGAGCATAGATGATATTTACGATTTTGACAAGAAGGTTGGGCTTCGAGAAGTCAACCAGGTGTGCTTGTTCTTTGAGGGGGTAGGCATTCTCCTTCAAAGAAGACTTGTTGATACCACAATGATTGAAGACTTGTTTGGAGGAGCTATTGCAAGAACATGGGAAAAGGTTAAGACGGGAGTGGCAAAAGCCCGACAGCAACTCAATGACCCAACAATATACTACTACTTCGAGTATCTCTACAACGAAATGAAGAAAAGAGAACAAAAACTACAGTTGGGAAATTGACAAGCATCCATGTCCTTTAATCTGTTAATGTGACATCCATGTTGTTTTCCGCCGAAGAAACCCTAGATCAACGTCGGATTGGTATTTCTATTAATCAATGAAAACATAAGCTCGTTCGTTTGTTCGGTGCGCTCTCAAGATAGTCGCTCGATCAGACGCAAGTTTTATCCGTCTATGAGGCAATATCACCCAGCATGGAATATTCTAATGGAAAAGTGGCAGGGGCACTCGTTTTCGTTGCAGTTACTCAATTCGTCCTAGGTGTGATCGTTTCAGAAGCGTTGTATTCAGGCTACAGCATATCTGACAACTACGTAAGCGATCTTGGAGTCGGGTCTTCCTCGATGATCTTCAACTCGTCCGTGTTTCTTTTGGGGTTGCTGTTGATCGTTGGGGCCTATTTTCTGCATCGCGCCTTTAATTTCACAATGTTGACCGTTACGTTTGTCTTAACGGCTATTGGCGCAATGGGAGTTGGCATATTCACATTAGACGCTGGTATAATCCACAGTGTGGCAGCGTTGTTTTTCTTTCTGTTCAGCGGGCTATCAGCAATATTCGCCGTCGTATGCTCACACGTTCATGGGTTCAAGTTGATGAAGATGCCGTTTTCTGCTATAGCCGTAATACTGGGACTGATAGAGCTTGGAGGGTTTGTCCTTTTTGTAGGCAAAATCTACTTCGGACTAGGTGTGGGCGGGATGCAGCGCATGGTCCTTTATCCAGTGCTTTTGTGGCTAATTGGATTCGGCGGATACCTGATGGCGCACGCTGACAAACCGGCAACTCAGAAAACACAGTGACGCCTAACTATGCACCTGCCTTCTTGAACGCAAATCCAGCAAAAGCCTCAGTATCGATCGAATGGACAGATAATGTTTGTGGAAACAAAACAATAGAGCGATTCTTTATCAGTCCTTTTTAGCCAGTTTTTGGTGTTGCGGAAAAGTTATAGCCGAACCAAAAGTGACTGTGTGGATTGGTGAATTCAGTTGAAGAATAATGAGTGCACAATCTACATCACAACTAAACATGGCTATATACAAAGATACCATAAAGCGAAGAATGGTTGGACACAAACCAATCCAAACGGTAAAGTTCGGCTACTTAGTGCAGAGCAATTATTATCACACATCTTGCCATCTCTGGCTGGGATTGGACCTCTTAGCGTTAGGGTAGAACCAGATAAACAAACCTAACGATGTTGCGGAAAAGTTATAGCTGAACCAGTTCTATGAACTTGAGTAGGTGTTCATGATTGTTTTCAAGCAAGTGCTTAACAACGAATCTCTTATTCACTAATTCTCCATCTGCATCGTTCAAGCCATTGCAGTATGGAAGAATTTTCAACAAAAAAGAGCCAATGTCAATTCTTTTGATTTCAAAGGGAAAAAGCCTACAAAGTATGGGTCTAATCTCATAGATTGAACATTCGTAAGCGTTTCTTTTTGCGTCTGTTCTTAGGAAGATGCATGAGCCATCTTTTCTGTTTTTCATTGCACTTGTCATGAGAGAGTGGTTCCCATATTCTCTTTTTGAATCTTCAACGAATTCGCTTGTTTTGTGTCCGACAGATTCTATTTGTTCTATATCTTCTTTGGTCAAGCAGGGTCCCCCTAGCTTGCAACAGTAGATGGCACATCTTTTGCATCTAAATCGAAGACTTCTCTCAAATAGACGAACATCGAGGAACTGTCCAGTTGCGGGGTCTAGCTTGACTTTGGCAATATTTTCTTTCAATTTTGCCAACCATCGTGTGTTATCTGTCATGATACACCTATTCATATAAACCTAAACATAGACTCGCTACCAAAGTGGAGAGCACCTTTTTGCGTTCAAAAATAGAGAATGCAAGACTTTGAGGAGAAAAGTGGGGACTAGACGAACCTAGAAGTTCTCTCTATCACAGTTTTTAAGCCAGTTTGACTCGTCTATTCATTAGAAGAAGACGGTCATGTGAAGACTGACTTCGGGAGATACCTCCACTTCTAGCCGTATGAAAACCTATACTGCACATTTCCAAGTAATACTCTAAACCTCTTTGGTTTTCTGAACAATATGGTTCTGGCTTTCTCGGTGACATAACCGAAACCCGCTTCCGTGCGTTAATTGTTGATAAGCTCAATTTGGCCTCCTTTCATGTTGGCGGGCCGTTTTTTGTCCATTCTGGAACGTGGGCGCTTGGAAACGAGTCGGCTCTCGGGATATAGGGTTTGATGTCGACTATCGGCGAGCCCTGAAGAGCATCAAGCCCTTTCACTCTTAGCACATGTCCATCCGTTCCAACCAGTTCTGAAACACAGAGTCCGATGGGATTGGGACGCGAAGGGCTTCTGCAGGCAAACACGCCCTTCTCCACCTTCACCCCGTGCCTTCTAGGAAAGACCAACAGGGTCCCCCGATCGTCTTCGTTGTCGCACAGGTGCATCCAGTACAGAATAATCAGATGTGAAAACTCTCCGACACCTTTCAAGCCCGAATGGAACGCTGGGAAGATACGCAATTCACTCTCATATTCATCGACCCTTTCAACAACCCCTATGAAACGGAGTTCTGCTTTCGCGTTCGCTCTCAAACGTGACCCCATGTTCTAGTGACCTTCTTGCTACTCTTTAGCTTAGTGTACCCATCAAAATCCCATGATAATCGCGTCAATTGCTCCTCCTTCATGCCTGATTAGCTTTCGAGTTCTCTCTTTGAATCCTCGTTCCAGAAGCATGTCGTATTTTTCAGAGCAGCCCGATTCGACGTAGCACCTCACGGAAATGTTTTCCATTGTGGAAAATCGATCGATCTTTATCTAGTAAATGCTCAATTCCCAATGACAGTTCAACGGCATCTCTCTAACAAGAGAACAAAAAAGACGGAACAATGGCTTGAAAATATCAACAGTCGTGCGCGCGCTCTAGCTTAGGCTTACGCTTTTTTCTTGTTCCCTTCCAAGTAAGATATTACTTGCCCGTATTTTTCAGGAGTTATTCTTTGCAGATCTAAGTACAGTTTGAGCAGTTCTCTTAATTTGAACGCAGCATGACAAGCATAACCTCTGCTCTCAAGTTGCTTGGCTCCTCCTTGTTCGCGATCGACTAACACCGCTACATCCAGCACTTTTATCCCATTTTCCTCCAGAATAGAAATCGTTTCGAGTTTGCTTTCTGCCTGAGTGATCAGATCATCAACAAGAAGCGCGACTTGCCCCTGCTTGAACACACCATCGATTTGCCTTTTTATTCCGTGAGATTTTTCGTCTTTTCGCGGTGAAATCATGGGTATGCCAGTCTTATACGATAGGACGGCTACGAGAGGCGTTGCAGCAGTTGGGACATCGGCATAGACATCGAACTTGATTCCAGAAGTCAGCTCTTGATAGACCTTCGTTAATGTATCCATGAGTCTTGGAAAGGAGCGTAGTATGCGCAAGTCTATATATACTGGGGACAACGGGGCATCAGGCATAGTATCATGCAGTTTGAGCTTAAATGCCCCAAATTTTATTGCACCTATCTCAAGCAGATCCAGCGCCAGTTTTCGCTTCATTTCGGTTATCATAACTATTCCCTTCCTGTTGCCAGTGCAACACGCATTTCCTCCGCAATTCTCTTGGCAGCCTCGGCAGGAGTCCCTATTTGAGGAGGAGGCTTTGTGATAGGTCGACCGATCACTATATATGAAGCTCCTCTAGAAACTGCTTCTCCAGGAGTCAGTACTCTCTTTTGGTCCTGCAGTTCAGCCCATGCCGGTCGCACTCCTGGGGTAATGATCAACATGTTTGGCATCGCTTCGTGAATGGCTGTTATCTCCTTAGGTGAGGCAACTACACCGTCAAGTCCTGCCTTTTCTGCGAGCCTGGCTAAATGAACGACTTGCGATTCAACGATTCCTTCTACTCGGAGGTCCTCATTCATGGTTTTTTGGTCTATGCTTGTCAGTACAGTCACGCCTAGAACTAGAGGACGGTTTCTACCGAGAGAGTGGGATTCTTCCCGTGCTGCCTTAGCTGCCGCCTCCATCATTTTCAAACCGCCCATTGCATGTACATTGAACATCTTGACTCCCAGTCTGGTCACTCCTCTGGATGCACCTTCGACAGTGTTTGGAATGTCGTGGAATTTTCCATCTAAGAAGACATTGGCTCCCATCTTTGAAATCTTTCGCACTATGTCTATGCCAACAGAGCTTATGAGTTCCAAACCGACTTTAAAGAGTCCTACGTGTTCTTTCAGTTGCGAGACAAGATCTAGCGCTTCCTTTTCTGTTGGAACATCTAATGGAATAATGATTTTCTCTTTTTCTAAAGCCATCAATTTCCCTCTCAATAGTAATCTGTCATGTACCTCTACATTCCCGGACAAACACTTCTCCTTGACCACAGGAACCGCAATTACCCGTAAATGCTCTTTGATGCAACGGAAAGAGGCGATCATACACTGCTTTTGTGATACTGATTGTTCCTGAAGGACGACCTCCTGCCATCTCATATGCAATCTTGCCTGGTTTGAGTCCAGTGAACTCCTCTCCCAAAGAATCATCGTGCCAGGCAATACCTGTCTGCAGTAGACTGAGATGAGTCAGGCGTTCTTCTCTTTCTGAGACATAGTTCTGCGTTCCTGTTTGGAAGTCAAGACAAGCGAGATAGACGTCGTTTGGATCAGGGGCAGCGATCACAACATTGTCCGCGGGGAGCCCGCAAAGAGCTACTCCGTTATGTCTCTTAGCAGCCTCGTCTGCGGCAGCAACCACCCATTTCAAAACTGCATCGAATGCTTCGTCATAGGTTATCCCAAAAAGATTGGCAAGCTCGGTGAAATGCATCATGTTGTCTATGTCAACAACGGACACCGCGTAAGGCCCGGATATCTGAATCTGCTGTAGTCGAATATTCAGGCCTTCTTGACGTTGTCGGAGCTGTCTGTTGATTTCAAAGCTTGGTCGAGGATCTGGAATGAGTTTCTGCTTTTCGAACAGGCTTAGCACAAACTGATATATGCGTGCCAAGCAACTGTGAATACTCTCCGTCAAGACTCCCTTGTCGGCTAATTCAATGCAAGCCTCAAGATCAGCCTCTATGGCCTTTAGTTGAGGACACAGTTGAAGTAGCTCTTTCCAATAGAATTGCTCATCCCTAGTTGAACCATCTGTATTCAGCCGGTCAGCCACTTTTCGCTCATCAGCATCCAATCCACACTTGGTTAGTATCTGCCGAGTCATGGATGAAAATGCACGCATGACCCCACAAGCATATTCCAAGTTCCTAATTGGGTACTTCGAATTCGACGCAAATTGAGGAGAAGCATCTACTCTCTCGAGAAGAACTTCCGCAACTTCGAAACCCTCTTGGTCAACAAGGCTTTCTATTTGCCTCCTGAGACGCGGTATATTGCGATACATCTCAATCTTGTCGAACAGTATTCCTGCTGGAGCAGCGAATTCGTCTAGGTATTTCTTCATGTATGGCTCTGAGGCATGACTAGCCTGAAGGACGGCGCCTTCTAGGTAGGGGAAAAGTGCTTTTCCTTTGCGCTTCCAATCGTCAAACTCAAACCAGCAGCATGTGTACGCTGTTTTTTCATTGCGTGCGGTGGCAAGAACCACAAGTGAATCGCGAAGTGCTGATATGCCCGACGACCTTGGATCCGACACTCTTTCAGTTCTAAAGTCTTGCTGAATCTTGGCATAGACACGTATGAGTTGCCTCAAATATGCCCTTGTTTCGGCTGTCGTCCTCTTTTCGTAAAGTTTTCTCCAAGGAATCTTCGATTCTGCATTGGGTTTGAATCTACTCCACGTTTTTGACTCGTGCTGTTCCTCTGTTTTGGAAAGGATCTCTTTGTCGACTAGGAAGCGGTGATACAACAAATACTGTCCTGAATCAGAGACTTCTGGTATTATGGGAATTGGACCAAACTTGTAAGGTTTCCAACCCAGATACAAGAAATCGTATGCCGGCCTCCAATCGTGCTGAATGTTAGCGAAGATCTTGTTGAATTCAGTTGCAGTCATATCTTTCTTTCCCGTTTTTTTGAGATAATCTTCCACAACAATCGCCCCCAGCGTCAAAGCTCTCTGCAGCGCCTTATCGTCGTAAGATTGGTTATCCGCGTTAAGCTCGAACCAAATACCAAACTCGCCACGCATGAAACCACGCGAAACCCTAGTATAGGTAATGCCTCTAACGGATCTGGGAATCACCTGAACAATCGGTTTTACCGTCGCTTTCTCAAGCTCATTATCCAAAACCTTCCCTATGGTGGATTCCGCATACTCGGGAAGTTTCGTGAATATTTCGCTGTAGGATATCGTTGTCATATGTTTGGTAGCTGGATCAGTAGAGTCTTGTCTTTGCGGAACGACCTTCAGGAGGTCGACACGACAATTAAACACGTCGTAACTCCTTCCCTGAATCTCAGAATACTCTCGAATCCAAAGGGGAATACGGTTTTTGGGCATTTCTGAGGAAAGTCTTTCCTTGAATCTGGCACGTCCAAGAATCCCTCTTGCATTTTTTGCGATTTCATTACCGATTGTTGGCCCGAAAGCCGCTCTAAGGTGTCTGGCATCCACAGCGTCGGCTGAATTCTCTAGGCGTATTCCGATCTCTTCTGCTGCGCCGGAGGTTACGAAGGCATCAAACAACTTCATCGTGAAGTCCATGCACAGACGCCAGTAGGCAGCGCGAACCAAGGCTTCTCCCTCCGTCGAGCCCAGATCATAGGGCGAATCCACTAATGTGAGTTGAGTTTCTTTTTGCGATCTAGCGATTTCTTGCGCCCACGCATCTTCACTTGCCTCAATCTCTGGATAGGCTATGAATGAGCAGTAGCACGTTCCGTCTTCTGGTAGAATATAGAACCTAACCTTGCACGGCGCCGCCCACCCAACTGAGAAGCCTTTGGGGACGTTGATGCTGTCAATGTTCAGAAATTG